>JAABUV010005313.1_pt1 | contig 14762 bp, 15 predicted proteins | sample 5559971 | NCBI WGS metagenome assembly JAABUV01 (sample SAMN10711881, study PRJNA513362) | rock metagenome | isolation source: Antarctica rocks | place: Antarctica: Victoria Land, Knobhead nord | collected 2015-12-19
ACCAGCCAACGGCTGGCCGCCTCGTCGAAGGTGGCGGCAACCACCCGCGTGCCGAAGCGGATGTCGCGCCGCAGGTCGAACCGGTCCGCGACGTGGTTGGCGTAGCGCAGGATCTCCGGCTGGCCCGAGAAGCGCTCGCTCCAGCGCCATTCCTGCTGCAATTCGTCCGAGAACGAGTATGAGTACTGCATGCTCTCGATGTCGCAGCGTGCGCCGGGGTAGCGGTTCCAGTACCAGGTGCCGCCTACGTCATCGCCGGCCTCGAACACCACGGCCGACATGCCCAGCCCGCGCAGCCGGTGCAGCATGTACATGCCGGCGAACCCGGCGCCGACGATCACCGCATCGAACCGCTCGGCGCTTGCAGACGGCTGCTTCGTATCGAACATGCTGTTTTCCCCTTTTTCCCTATTGAATTGTGCGAGGCGCCAGTGCCAGGCCCGTCAGCGCCCTTGGAACACGGGCAGCCGGCGCTCCGACATCGCCGTCACGCCCTCCTTGAAGTCCGCCGTCTCGAAATGCTGCTGCTGCTCCGACAGCTCGTGGTCGGTGATCGCCTCAACTGCGTCCGCCAGGCCGCGCCGCAGGGTGCGCCGGGTCGATGCGACAGCGATCGGAGCCGACTGCGCGATCTCGGACGCCAGCGCCAGCGCCGCCTGGCGCAGCTCGGCCTGCGGCGCCAGCACGTCGACCAGCCCGATCGCGTGCGCCTCCTCGCCACCGATCCGCCGCCCTGTGTAGAACAGCAGCGCGGCTTTTTGCGCGCCCACGACCCGCGGCAGCGTCACGCTCAGGCCAAATCCCGGATGGAAGCCGAGCCGGTTGAAGTTGGCGGTGAACCGCGACTCCGGCGAGGCCACCCGAAAGTCCGCCACCAAGGTCAGCCCCAGCCCACCGCCGACGGCCGCGCCCTGCACCGCCGCCACGATCGGCTTGCCGACGCGGAACAGCCGCACCGCCTGCTGATACAGGTGGCCGCCCTCGCGGTCGCCGACTGTGTCACGCGCCGGCGAGCTGAAGTCGGCCCCGGCGCAGAAATTCTTGCCCTCGGCCAGCAGCAGGATGCTGCGGATGTCCGGGTCCGCGTCGAACCCTTCGAACGCCGCCGCCAGCTCGGCAATCAGCGGCTTGTTGAAGAAATTGTTCGGCCCGCGGCAGATTTCCGCGACGCCGACATGCCCGTCCCGCGTGACCCGAACGTCGTTCATCTCTGGGTTCATCGCAACCCAAGCCCCCTGGCAATGATCCCTCGCAGGATTTCGCGCGTGCCGCCGCGCAGCGAGAACGACGGCGCCGTCATGATCAGGTGCGCCAGCACCGCGACCAGCGGCGGGTTGCCGTCGTCCTCGGACGGCTCCACGTCGACCAGCAGGCGCACGACCTCCACGGTCTCCTGCTCCAGCACGTTGCCGAGGTCTTTCACCAATGCCGCCTGCAAGGCCGGGTCCTCGCCGGCCTGCAACATGCCGGCGACCGAGCGCGACAACCGGCGCAGCGCCAGGATGTGCGAGGTGAGCCGCCCGACCGCCACCGCCGCGCGCTCCGGCGCCGCCGGGCCGAGCGCCCGCACCAACTCGACCAGCAGCGTGAACGACGACAGGAACCTGTCGGGTCCGCTGCGCTCGAAGGCGAGCTCGGCCGTGACCTGCTTCCAGCCGTCGCCCTCCTGCCCCAGCAGCGCGTCCTCGGGCAGCAACAGGTCCTCGATCGCGACCTCGTTGAAGTGGTGAGCCCCGCGCATGTCGACGATGGGCCGCACCGTCATGCCGGCGGCGCGGGCCTGCTTCATCTCGACCAGGAACTGACTCGCGCCAGCGTGGCGGTCGTCGCCCGACTTGGGATCGGACTTGGCGCCGGTGCGGCAGAACAGGATCATGTAGTCGGCCTTGTGCGCGCCCGAGGTCCAAACCTTGGTGCCGTTCACCAGCCAGCCACCCTGCACCCGCTGCGCCCGCGTGCGCGCCGCCGCAAGGTCGGAGCCGCTGTCGGGTTCGCTCATGCCGATGCAGAATGAGCACTCGCCCGCGGCGATCTTGGGCAGGATGGCCTGGCGCTGCTCCTCGGTGCCGTTGCGCAGGATGCTGGGGCCACTCTGCCGGTCGGCAACCCAGTGGTGGCCGACCGGCGCGCCGGCCGCCAGCATCTCCTCCAGCACCACGTAGCGTTCGAGGGCGGAGCGCTCGTGGCCGCCATAGGCCTTTGGCAATGTCATGCCGATCCAGCCGCGCTGGCCCATCTTGCGGCTGAACGCCGGGTCGTTACCGCTCCAGGACTCGGCGCGCTGGAACGGCGAGCGGTCCTGCAGCTCGGCGCCAAGGAAGTCCCGGACCTCGTGGCGCAGCGCCTCCGCCCCGGCGTCGGGGGGCGGCGGCGTCGTGAAGGTGAGTGCCTGCATCGTGGTCATCTCCAGGGTTGGCCGGCTGGCGAGAGCACCAGCAGGGCGTCGGCGATCGTGCAGCCCTGGCCGGCAGGATGGACGATCACCGGGTTCAGTTCTAGTTCGGCCACGAAGTCGCGCCCGGCGTCGGCGAAACGTGAGACACGGGCCACAAGACGCGCCAGCGCCGGGATGTCGGCGGGCGGCGCGCCACGGAAGCCATCCAGCAACGGCGCGCTGCGCAGCCCGCGCAGCATTGCCGTCGCTTCGGCCTCGTCGATCGGGGCGAGGCGGTAGGCAGTGTCTCGGAACAGCTCGGTCGCGACCCCGCCGGCACCGACCATCACCACGGGGCCGAAGCTCGGATCGCGCACGATGCCGACGATGATTTCCACCCCTCGCGCCGCCATCGGCTCCAGCAGCACGCCATCGACCGAAGCGCTGGGAGCATGGTGTCCGGCATTGCTGAGGATATCGGCGAATGCGGCTTCGAGGGCCGGCAGGTCGGCAATGCCGAGGCGGACGCCGCCAGCCTCCGTTTTATGCGGGATCGCGGTCGACTGGATCTTCGCCGCCAACGGAAAGCCGAGCGCCGCCGCGGCATCCGCCAGCTCAGAGGCCCGTGTCACCAAGCGATTCGGCGGGACAGCTATTCCAATGCCGGCGAGCACCGACTTGGCCGCATGCTCGGGGAGCGGACCGTCACAGTGGGCCAGCGCAGACCGAAGCATGTTTGGCAACCCCATAGGAGCGATCGGCTCAGGCGGCTTGAACCGGCTCTGGTCCAGCAATACCCGAGCCGCGGTCGCCAGCACCGCCATGGACGGGAAAATGACCACACCAGCCTCCGCCAGGATGCGCCGGCCGAACATGGAGGGCAGCGTGTAGCTGTAGAACAGCACGGGCTTCAGCCGTTGTCCCAGCAGCGCCGCCAGCCCTGGGCCGTCGATGGATACGCGCGCCGGGTTGGACAGCGAGCTGATCACCGCGATCTGGTCGATGTCCGGGTCGCGGCTCAGCAGCTCCAGCGCCCGCAGCATGCCGCCGCCCTGCACGCCGGCAGCGGTGAGGTCGATCGGGTTGCGCGCGGCGCCATAGCTCGGGATGAACTCGCGGACCGCCGCCTGCGTCGCGGCGCCCAGCTCCGGCACCTCCAGCCCGGCCGCCACCAGCGCGTCGGCCGCCCATGCGCCCGCGCCGCCCGACACGGTCAGCACCGCCACCCGGCCCCCCCGCGCCGGCGGGTTGGACGCAAGCGCCGCCGCAATCCCCAAAGCCTCGTCCAATTCGGTTGCGACGATGATCCCGTGACGCCGGAACATGGCGTCGTAGCCGACATCCCAGCCGGCCATGCTGGCGGTGTGCGACGCAGCGGCGAGCTTGCCCGGCCCCGACCGGCCGATCTTGATGGCGACGATGAACTTGCCCGCAGCATGGGCGGCCGAGGCCGCAGCGGCAAAAGCTGCCGGGTCGCGCACGCTCTCCAAGAACAGCAGCACAGCGGCCGTCTCGGAATCCTCCGCCATATGAGCGAGGAAGTCGGCTGCGGTCAGGTCCGCCTCGTTGCCCGTGCTGACCACCGTGCTGAACGACAGGCCCAGCGCCCGGCCCCGGTTATAAAGCGCGAACCCCATGCCGCCGCTCTGCGCGACAATGCCGATGCGGTTCGCAGTCGCCGTAGGGTTGTCGTCGGCGTCGCGGTCGACCGCTGGGCTAAAGGTGGCGCTGACGTGGCTGGGCTCGTTGTGAAACCCCTCGGCGTTCGGGCCGCAGACCCGCATGCCGGTGCGCCGCGCCAGCGCCGCCACCTGGTCCTGCAAATCGGCCGGCGCCCCCTCGTCCTCGGCGAAGCCGGATGAGATGACCACCACGTTGCGCACCCCGGCCGCCGCGCACTCCTCCAGCGCCGCCAGCACGCCCGCAGCCGGAATCGCGATCAGCGCCAGGTCCACCGGCTCCCCGGCCGCGGCCAGGCTGGGAAAGCAGGGCACGCCGTCGATGTCCCGGTAGCTCGGGTTCACCGGCACGATGCGCCCGGCGAAACCGTTCTTGCGCAGCACATGGAACAGCGCGCCGCGTATCTTGTGCGGGTCCGGCGAGGCGCCGATCACCGCGACCGACCGCGGCGACAGCAATGTGTCGAGCCGGGCCATCAGGCGGCCGTCAGCGCGGGCCACAGCCCAGCTGGCCCGGCTGCCAGCGCCGCACGCCCGACGACGCCGTTCCACTCCGCCTCGTTGCCGAACTCGTCCCGCCAGGACCACAGGCGCCGGGTGAGAAAGTGCAGCTCGTACTCCTGGGTGAAGCCGATCGCGCCGTGCGACTGGTGCGCCAGCCCGGCGGCGATGCTCGCGGCCTCGCCCGCGCGGGCCTTGGCCGCGCCGACCAGCATCGGATCAAGCCCATTCGCCAGCGCGTCGGCGGCCATGTCGGCGGCGGCGATCGCGGCGGCAGACTGCCCGGCCAGGATCGCCAGGTTGTGCTGCACCGCCTGGAACTTGCCAATCGGCCGGCCGAACTGCACCCGTGTCTGCGCATACTGCACGCTTAGGGCCAGGGTCCGCGTCAGCGCGCCGGCGATCTGCACCGTGCGCGCCACCGCCCCAGCCGCCCGCAGCCGCGCCGCATCGAGGCCGGGCGGCGCCGGCGCCACGGCGTCCGGGGCCAGCAGGGTGTCCACGATGATCGTGTCCCGCGGCTCGCCGGCCAGGTTGCGGTCGTGTTCCATGGTGAAGCCGCCGGCGTGCAGCAGCGCCAGGGCCGGCCCATCCGCCCCCTCCGCCAGCACGGCGACCGCAGCCGCGTCCCGCGCCCAGGGAATGCGCCCCGCCGTCCCCGCCAGCCGCCAGCCGTCCGCTGCCCGATGGAGCCTGAGCCGGTCGTTCTTGCGCACGGGAGCCAGGGTCAGCACGCCCTCCGGCGCCAACAGGCCAGCCTGGGCGAGCAGCCAGCCCGCAAGCATCGTCTCCGCCAAGGGAATAGGCGCGGCGTGGGCGGCAGAAATCCGCAGCAGCGACATCGCCTCCGCAACCGTCGCGCCGAAACCGCCGGCGTGCTCGGGCAGTAGGGCGGCGGCGAAGCCGGCTTCGGTCACGGCGTCCCAAAGGACTTGCGGGAACGTGCCGTCCTCGGCGGCGCGGATCACGGCCTTGCCGGTGTTCGCGGCGAACAGGCGCTCGGCGCTGTCAGCGAGTTGGTCGCTCATTCGGTGGTTCTCCCCGGTCGGAAGTTGACGGCTTGCGCTAGATCGGGTCAAGCCGGATCAGAGCCGCCGGAGCAATATCCCCGCCAGCAACGCTCCGCAGGCCGCCACCATGAAAGGCGCCCCGGCGAAATGCACCGGCACGGCCGGCGAGGTGAAAGCGTAGAACAGCCACGCCGTCAGCAGCGGCGCGGCCACCGCGGTCAGCCCCTCGACCGCCGTCAGCACGCCCTGCATCTCGCCCTGGTGGTCCACCCCGCCGCGTCCGGAGAGCCATGGCCCGCACCGAGGGGATCGCCAGCCCGCCCAGCGCCAGCAGCACCACCGCCGGCGCCAGCATCCAACCCGCCAGCGCCAGCGCCAGCGTTGCGTAGCCGAGCGCCGCCGCCGTGTAGCCAAGCAGCGCCGTCCGCCGGTCGCTGGGCGGGGGTCCGCTGGCCGAAGGCTCTCGGGCAGCACGAACGCGCCATACAGGAAGTTGGCGAAGGCGAGCGCCGCCGCCGCATAGAACGGCCAGCGCAGCCCGTATCCGCCGAGCCAGCCGCCGATGGCCGGGCCGATCACGAATCCGGTCCCGAACGTTGCCCCCACCAGCCCGAACCGGCTGGAGCGGTCGTCCTGGCTGCTGACATCGGCGATGTAGGCGGTCGCGGCGGCGACGTTATAGGCGGTCGCGGCGGCGACGTTGGCGGAGGTGGCGCCGGCGATCAGCCGCCCCAGGAACAGCCACCACATGCTCGGCGCGAGCGCCAGCAGGATGTAGTCGAGGCCGATGCCGAACACCGAGGCCAGGATGACCGGGCGGCGGCCGAACCGGTCGCTCAACGCCCCGAGCAGCGGTGCGGCGAAAAATTGCACCCCGGCGTAGGCGGCGATCAACGCGCCCACCTAGGGTGCCGCCTGCTCGGGCGGCAGGTGCTCAAGCTCCTGCACCAGGCCCGGCACGATCGGGGCGATGATGCCGACGCCAAGCGCGTCCAGCCCCAGGGTCGTAGGGACAAAGCCGATGGACGCGCCGCGGGGCCGGTCGGCCACGGTCTTCTCTGACACTGCAGCCCTCAACAAACAGGAACTTGGCAACGCTGAAGCACCGGCTACGTTGGGCTGGGCTGGAGGCTGTCCAGTGCCCGTTTCGCCGTTGCCGCGCTTCATCTGCCTCTACGCCGCCCTGTTCGCCGCGTTTGGCACGGCCTCGCCCTTTCTTCCCGCGCTGCTGCAGGAGCGCGGGCTCGATCCCGCCTCGATCGGCCTGGTCCTGGGTTTAGGGTCCGCCATCCGCCTCGTGACGGGGCCGCTGGGCGGACGCTGGGCGGACCGCTCAGGCGCGCCGCGCGCGGTCCTGGCCGCGGGGCTGGCCGCTGCGGCCGTGGTCGCGCTGGGCTACGCCCCCGCCCGCGGCCTGCTGCCCTTGGCGCTGGTCAGCGTCGGGCACGCGGCAGTGTTGGCGCCGCTGTCGCCCGTGGCGGACACGCTGGCGCTCGGTGCTGGCGACCGGCCCGGCGGCTTCGAATACGGCTGGGTGCGCGGGGCCGGCTCGGCCGCCTTCATCCTGGGCAACGTGGCGGCCGGGTTCGCGGTTGGCCGGGCCGGGTTGGACGTGATCATCTGGCTCAACGCGGCGCTGCTCGCCGCCGCCGCCGCGTTCGCCGCCAGGGTGCCCAACCGCCCAGCCGGCGTGCAGCCGAAAAGCCCGGCCGAACGCCCCAGCCGGATGCGCGACCTGTTGGCGCTGCCGTTGTTCGCCCGCCTCATGCTGGTGGCGGCGCTGGTCGGCGGCAGCCACGCGCTGCACGACGGGTTCGAGGTGATCCGCTGGCGGGCAGCGGGCATGGGGCCGGGCGCCGCCGGGATGCTGTGGGGCGAGTCCGTCGCCGCCGAGGTGCTCGTGTTCTTCGTGCTCGGCCCGGCCATCATCAGCCGGCTGGGCCTGGGCGGCGCAGCCATGCTCGCCGCCGCCTCGGGCGTGGTGCGCTGGGGCACGGCGGCCCTGACCGCCGCCGTGCCGGCGATGGCGCTGGTGGAGCCGCTGCACGGCTTCACCTTCGCCCTGCTGCACCTCACCTGCGTCCACATGATCGGCCGCGCCGTGCCGACGGAGCTTTCGGCGACGGCGCAGGCGTTCTATGGCACGGTCGCGGTCGGCGCGGCCTCTACGGCGCTGACATTCGCCTCTGGGCCGCTCTACAGCCGGTTCGGCGCGTCCGCGTTCTGGGTTATGGCGGCCCTGTGCGCGGTGGCGTTGCCGATCTCATACGGGCTGCTTGGAGCACCCGGCGCGTTGCCGCTCCGAAGCGCCTCGGGCGGAGCCGGGGAACGCAGGGGGTGATCCGGCCGGTTCGAATGCGCGGCCGTTTGGACGTCGGCGTGGGCGAGCACCTTCGAGGCGCAGGCGATGTAGTGCCGGCCAGCGGCAGTGGCGCGGGCAACGCATTCCGGCAAGGAGACGGAGCACCGCGCCTTGGCGATCTCCACGAGCATCGGCAGGTTGACGCCGGCGATGACGTCCACGTCGGGCTGCCCGGCTCCAGTCGGCCCAACCCCAGCCTGCCGGACCAGCGACACCGCGAGGTTGCAGGGCGTGGCGCCGAACAGGTCGGCGACGACGATGACCCCTGCCCCGTCATCGGTCTCGGCGATGGCGCGTGCCACGGCCGCGCGCCGTTCGTCTGGATGGTCGTTGGGGCCGACACATACGGTGGCGAGGTGCGCCTGGACGCCGGACACGGCCTCAAGCGACCGCCGCAACTCCACAGCCAACTGCCCGTGGCTGACGAGGACGAGACCGATCACCCCTGCGGACCCGAGCTTTCTTGGCAGCCAGGGCGTCCCGCGTTGGTCTGCCGAGGCGGCGGGCTTGGCGGCGCTTCAGGCTGGTCGCCCGGAAACCGCATCGCGCCGCGTGGGCTGGACGGCTTGATCGGTTTCTCGCCAGGCTGCGGCGGAACCGGGTCAAGGGAAAAGTCGGTTGAGGCGGTTTTCAGCATGGCGGCTTACTCCTGCAATCAGTTCGACTTGCTAGACAACAGACCTGGAATCCAATCAAGATTACCATTAACGCGGAAGCTATGCGGTTATCAAGCCGACCTCAATAGAGGGGAGGGAAAACTCCGGGAATCCTGAGTTCCTTCTACTGTTATGATAGAACTGTAACGATCATGGGCGTGTCGCAGATTTATATACAACTTACACGGGACTAGGTGGGTTTTCCACCGTATTAAACTCTATACTTCATCCTTGTTTCAGTTAAGACAACTGCTTTCCATGTATCACCACGTTATGTCAACGAGGCCCACCGTCGCTGCCTGACGCCCAAAGCCCGCCCAGTGAGCGCGCCTGGCCTCCAGCCGTGCTACTGTGAAGCGATTTCAGGCGAGACCCAACCTCTGGTTGCTAGCTACGGTTGCTTGCCGACCCCTACAGGAGCTTCCTCATGGACTACCGCACCCTCGGCCGCAGCGGCCTCAAAGTTTCACCCCTTTGCCTCGGCACCATGAACTTCGGCGGCCCGACCGACGCCGCAACTGCCGGGCGGATCATCGGGCGTGCGCGCGACGCCGGGGTGAACTTCATCGACACCGCCGACGTCTACACAGGAGGCGCATCGGAGCGGATCGCCGGCGGCGCAATCAAGGCCGACCGCGACGCCTGGGTGCTGGCCACCAAGGTCGCCAACGCCGGGACCGGCGCCATGAACCCCGGTTGGCCAAACGGCGGCGGCCTCTCGCGCAAATGGGTGATGCGGGCGGTCGACGCCAGCCTCGCGCGGCTCGGGACCGACTACGTGGACATCTACTACCTGCACAAGGAGGACCACGCGACACCGCTCAGCGAGACGGTCCACGCCATGGGCGACCTGGTGCGCCAGGGCAAGATCCGCTATTTCGGCTTGAGCAACTACCGCTCCTGGCGGGTGGCCGAGGTCTGCAGGCTGTGCGACCAGCTCGGCATCGACCGCCCAGTGGTGAGCCAGCCCTACTACCACGCCCTGAACCGGCAGCCGGAGACCGAACACCTGCCGGCCTGCGCGCACTACGGCCTGGGCGTTGTCAGCTACAGCCCGCTGGCCCGCGGCATCCTGTCGGCCAAGTACGACCCGGACGCGGCGCCGCCGGCGGACAGCCGCGCCGGACGGCAGGACAAGCGGATGATGCAGACGGAGTGGCGCCCAGAGTCGCTGGCGATGGCGCAGCGGATCGCCGGGCACGCGCGGGCGAACGGGGCCACGCCCACCGCGTTCGCCGTGGGCTGGGTGCTGAACAACCGGCTCATAACGGGCGTCATCGGCGGCCCGCGGACCGAGGCCCAGTGGGAGGACTACCTGGCGGCGCTGGACTACCGCTTCACGGCGGAAGACGAAGCATTGATCGATGGCCTGGTGGCGCCGGGCCACGCCTCCACTCCCGGCTACAACGACCCAGCTTATCCTATCGAGGGCCGGTCTGTTGCGGGCCAGCCTGGGCGCCCATGACATCGGGGCGCCGCTGCAACCCAGGCCGGGGCTGCGGCTTTATCAGGGTCCAAGCATAGGGAGACCACCATGAGCGATACGCCAAAAAGCCCGTCGGCCGAAGTTCAGCAGCTTCGCGGCCAACTGGACGAGTTGCGCGGCTCCGACCCTGCGGCCAAGGTGGAAGACGCCAAGCAGCGTGTCGGCGCCACCCTCTCCAACGCCGCCGCCAGCGTCAGCGACGCCGTGGCGGAGCCACTCCGCCAAGGCGCCGAGCGCGTCCGCGGCGCCGTGGACAGCGCCCGCAGGACCGCGGACCAGGTCAGCGCACAGAAGGAAAGCCTGTCGCAGCGCATCCAGGACAAGCCGTTGGCCGCCCTCGGCGTCGCGGCGCTGACTGGCTACATGTTCGGCCGCATCGTCCGCTGAGCGCTTGTCCGGGGCAGCCTGCTACTGAGCAGGCGCCCTGGGCTTTCCATCGAGCAACTGCTGTCGGGCCTGGGCAGCGCACTGGTTGAGCGCACCAGCAAGCTCAAGCTCCCGCACAGTGCCGCCATGGCTCGCGAACGCCTGTTCGACATGGCGGCGCAGCAGTTCGTCGTGTCCGGCGCCGTCGCGCAGCGCCATCACCGATGCACTCAGGTCAGCCCTCGCTTGACCCTCCAGCTCTAGCTGGTCCGCAGCCCACTGGGCGAACAGCTTGTCGCGGCGCGCAGTGACAAGGAAGCGGAACTCTTCGTCATGCGCGTACTTCGCCTCGAATGCCTGCTCGCGTTCTTGGAACGTCATCATAGCAGTTGCCTCCTGGATATTAGTTGGCAAGGCAAAACATAGCCTGTGTTAACAGGAGACATCAATGGTTCAGAACAGCAGCCGGCCCGCCACGGCGATCAGGGTGGCGGCCAGCGCGCTGCGTATGGCATAGGCCGGCACCCGTGCCGCGAGCAGGCTGCCCAATACGATGCCCGGCACCGATCCAGTCAGCAGCGACCCGAACAGCGCCCAGTCCACTGCGCCCAAGAACCAGTAGCCGGCCCCGGCGAGCAGCGTCAGCGGCACCGCATGCGCGATGTCTGACCCGACGATCCGCGCGATCCTCATGCGCGGGTACAGCAGGCTCAACGCGCCGACGCCGAGGGCGCCCGCCCCCACCGACGACAGCGTGACCAGCACGCCCAAAACGCCGCCGGTGGCAACCGTGACCAAAGCGAGGTTCGCCGGCGCGATGCTGTCGGTGAAAGGGCCAGCCCAGCGCAGGAACCGCTTCTGGAACAGCAGGAGCACCGCCGCCCCGAAGATCGCCGCCGCGAGCACCGGGGTGATGATCTGCGATACCGCGGACGCATGGACATCGAGGCGATACAGCAACGCGATGGTGAGCGCCGCAGCCGGCAAGCTGCCGGCCGCCAGAAGGCCGGTAACGCGCCAGTCCACCGTGTGGCCCCGTGCGTGGACGGCCATCCCGATCGACTTCGTGCAGGAGGCGAACAGCAGGTCGGTGCCGACCGCGGTGGCGGGATGGATGCCGAACAGCAGGATCAGCAACGGGGTCATCAGCGAGCCTCCGCCGACGCCGGTCAGCCCGACCAGCGCGCCGACGAAGAAGCCGGACAGGCTGTACAGCGGGTCGATCATGGCGCACGCAGCCCCGCGGGCCGGCGCTGGCTCAAGCTACGAGCCGGTGCGCGGAGCATAGGACTTAGGTTCCGTGTGCATGAAGGCTTCCTTTGCGGAAGGCGCACATCAGAGCCTAACCCTACGCCGTCGGCGTATCCAGCGTGTCGATTCGGCTCAGGCCGCGAGCTTGATCTGCCCCTGCATCCCCGGCCAGTCCGAGTAGCCGGCCGCGCCACCGCCGTACCAATACTGCTTCGGCGCCTCGGCCAAGGGTGCGCCAGTGCGCAGGCGGTCCACCAGGTCGGGGTTGGCGATAAAGGGGCGGCCGAAGCTGATGAGGTCGGCGTTGCCGTCAGCCAGGGTCCGCTCCGCCAGTTCGAGGCCGTAGTTGTTGTTGGCGACGTAGGCGCCGGTGAAGCGCCTGCGCAGCGCCGGGTAGTCGATCCCGTTGGCGTCGCGGCTCATCTGCGTCACGCCCTCGATGTCGTGCACGTACATGAGGCCGAACTTGGACAGCGCGTCGATGTAGGCGCCATAGGTGCCCATCGGATCGCTGTCGAGCGGCGTCTCGCCCGGCGCGGTCGTGCCCGGCGAGATGCGGATGCCGACCCGCTTGCCGCCGCCCCACACGTCCGTCACGGCAGCGACCACCTCAAGCGGGAAACGCAGCCGGTTCTCCAGCGAGCCGCCGTAGTGGTCGGTGCGGCGGTTGGTGCTGTCGCGGATGAACTGCTCCAGCAGGTAGTTGTTGGCAGAATGGACCTCGACGCCGTCGAAGCCCGCGTCCTTGGCGCACTGCGCGGCGTGGCGGTAGCCGGCGACGATCGCCGGGATCTCGTCCGTTTCCAGGACGCGGGGGGTAACGTGGTCCTGCAGGCTGCTGTTGGTGAAAGCCTGGCCCTTGGGCTTGATCGCGGACGGGGCGACCGGCAGCGCGCCGCCATGCAGGCTCGGGTGCGAGATGCGGCCAGTGTGCCAGAGTTGCAGCACCATGCGGCCATCCTGCGCGTGGACGGCGCGGGTGACGCGCTGCCAGGCCTCGACCTGCGCGGGGGACCAGATGCCGGGGGTGAGCGCGTAGCCGCGGGCCTGGGGCGAGATGTTGGTCGCCTCGGAGATGATCAGCCCGGCGGTGGCGCGCTGCGCGTAGTAGTCGGCCGCGAAATCCGGCGGCACGCCGGCGTCGCTGGAGCGGCTGCGGGTCAGCGGCGCCATGACGACGCGGTTCCTCAGCGTGAGGTCGCCCAACGCATAGGGCTGGAACAAGAGGGAGTCCGAGGTCTGCTGCATGGGGTTCCGTGTTTCATTGCAGGAAATTATTGAGACGCGGCCTTGCCAACGCCAGCCGCGCTCAGTTGGGCAGCCGCATTGGCCCATACAAGCCGGCCCTGCCCGCCACGGGCAGGGCGGCCGGGGCGCGAACCGCTCCTTTGTTACGGTGCAGCTTGAACCGGCGGTCTAGCAAGAGTTAACTACAACCAGACATCAGCAGGGGTTGCCATGAGCGACAGCAGTGCATCCGAGGATCGTATCCGGGATGAGGCCTACCGTCTTTGGGAAAAGGCTGGGCGACCGCACGGACGCGACGCCGAGTTCTGGCACCAGGCCCTCGCCCTGGTCGGCCGCGAGCCGGCCGATTATGAAGCGCCCGCGCCAGCCGAGGCGGCCCCAACCGCGAAGTCGAGCAAGAAGGCGGCCAAGCCTGACGCTGCCGTGGCGCTGTCGGGCCGCAGGCCGCGCAAAACCGGCGCCCAGCCCACCACCCCCTCGGCGTAGCGCGGCGTGCCGGGCTTCTCGGGCATGACCCCAGCGAAGGATGCACCATGACGGACAAAGCTAAAGAAGCGGCGCTGCCCGGCAACCACGGCCAGTTCGGCGTCAACAACGCGAGCGAGGAACACAAGCGCCTCGAGGAGAAGCCGGCGCCCGAGCCGCAGGAGAGCCCGGAGAACGGCACGACAGCGGAGAAGTAGCGCCCCCCGGCCAGCGCCCGGCCAGCGCGATGAGCCGTCTGGCCCTCCTCGTCGCCGGGGCGTTCTTCATGGAGTTCCTGGACGGCACGATCATCGTGACCGCCCTGCCCCGCATGGCCACGTCGCTGGGCACGGCCGCGGTGGACCTGCACATCGGCATCACGGCCTACCTGCTGACGGTCGCGGTGTTCATCCTGCCGGGCGGCTGGGCGGCGGACCGCTTCGGGGCACGGACGGTGTTCACGGTGGCGATGGCGGTGTTCACCGCTGGCTCGGTCCTGTGCGGCATGGCGGGTTCGGTCGATGCCTTCGTGGCCGCGCGCGTGCTGCAGGGCCTGGGCGGCGCCATGATGGTCCCGGTCGGACGGCTGGTCGTGCTGCGCACGACGGCCAAGCCGGACCTGATGCGCGCCCTCGCCACTTTGACCTGGCCCGGCCTGACCGCGCCGCTGCTGGGGCCGCCGCTGGGCGGGTTCCTGGCCGAGCATTTCTCCTGGCGCTGGATTTTCCTGGTCAACCTGCCGCTCGGCCTGGCCGGCATCGCATTGGCGCTGCGGCTGGTCCCGCAGCTCCGGCCCACCGCGCGGCCGCCCTTCGACGGCGTAGGGTTCGCGCTCGCCGCCGCTTGGTGCCTGTGCGCGACGCTCGCGCTGGACCTCGTGGGGGACGGCGGTGCGTCCTGGGCCGGCGCCGCGGCGTTGGCGGCGGGCGCCGGGGCGGCGGCGCCGTTGCTGTGGCGGCACCTGCGCCGGCACGCCCATCCGTTGATCGACCCGGCGCCCTTCAAAGTGCCGACGTTCCGCATGGTGATGCTGGTCGGCAGCGCCATGCGGACGCTGATCGGCGCCATGCCGTTCCTGCTGCCGCTGTCGTTCCAGCTCGGCTTTGGGATGGACCCGTTCCGCGCCGGGCTGCTGGTTCTGGCGCTTTTTGCCGGCAACCTCGGCATCAAGCCGCTGACGTCGGCGGTACTGCGCCGCTGCGGGTTCCGCACGGTGCTGGTCGGCAACGGCCTGGTGCAGGCGGCGACGATGCTGGGGTTCGCGGCGGTCACTCCGGCGGTCCCGGTTGGCGCGGTCGTGGCGCTGCTGGCCCTCTCGGGCGCGTCGCGGTCCCTGCAGTTCACGGCGCTGAACACGCTGGCCT
>JAABUV010005315.1_pt1 | contig 14758 bp, 20 predicted proteins | sample 5559971 | NCBI WGS metagenome assembly JAABUV01 (sample SAMN10711881, study PRJNA513362) | rock metagenome | isolation source: Antarctica rocks | place: Antarctica: Victoria Land, Knobhead nord | collected 2015-12-19
CGTCCCCCCCCCCCCCCCCCCCCCCCGGATGCCGCTGGCTGGCAGGCGCCGGTGCAGGACACCCCCCCACTCCCCGCGTCCGCACCAGCACCCAGCCGCACACGCATGTTGCGGCGTGCTCCGCACTGGCCCGCACCGCGCGGCGTCGGCGGCGCCCGCGGTGACTAATGATGGGTAGCGCTGAATGTGCTCACCTACACGACTCATGGCCGCGGCAGGGCGACCTGATCCCATGGACGGTCGGGCAGCAATTCCAGGACGCGGACTTCCCCGCGCTCAGTGGCGGCCGCATCGTGCGCATCGCGGTGCACCCGGAGCTCGGCCGCGCCGGGTACGGCAGCCGCGCGCTCGAGCTGCTGCAGCGCTACTACGAGGTGCCCCCCTCGGGACGCTGCGCTGGCTGTTCTGGGACCGCTTCGCACCCGCAGCCGGCGGCTGTGGCAAGGCTGTGTCACATCCAGGCGAGTTGGGTGCACAGGTCCATGGGCAAAGATGATCATGCTGGTGCATGCTGCGTGGCAAGCGCCGAGCATGGCTGCACCACGCCAGTGCATCTCGCGCCTCGCCGGGCAGCGCCGGACGCACTGGGCGAGGCGGCGGCCATGCTGCTGGGGCGCGCCAAGGCCGCCAGGAGTGGTTGGGAGGCCGGCGCGGCGCTTCCATGCAGTGTCTGACTGCGGGCTGACGCGGGCGGCGTCGGCGAGGTGCAGGGCGACTTGGCAGACCTGGGCACCGATGAAGAGGATGACGCGGAGGAGGGGGCGCGCGCCGACGGCGCCGCCAACGGGGCGGGCGAGCGCGCGGGGGCGCCGAGCGAGGGCGGGGAGCCCAGCACCAGCGGTAGGCCCCCCGCTGAGCCCGTCGTCGGGCGGCGTCCATCACAGCGCCGGATGCTTGGCCGCGAGCAAACCAGGCGCGGTTAGGAAGGGGCAAGCAAGCGCTGTGCGGCACTGGCGCCGCACATGTGCCTGCAGCAGCTTCGGATTCTCTAGCTGCGCGCCATGCCTGCCCCTGCAGACGGTGCCTGCGGAGTGGCGGCCAGCGCAGGCGGCCGGCGGCGCGGAGGTTCTCACCTAGCAGATGCGCTCAAGTGACAGGCACCCGGGTGTCAGGGCTAGGGTAGGGCCTGACGCAGACGCGCGGCCCGCCCGTGCGCCAGGCACCGGCCTGCTGGCGGAGCGCCTGGCGCCGCGTGCGGGCCTGCCGCCGCTACTGGTGCCGCTGGGCGAGCGGCCGCCCGAGCCGCTGCAGTGGCTGGGCGCGTCGTTCGGGCTGACGCAGGCGCTGTTCAACTTCTGGAGCCGCGCTGGTTACGCGCCCGTCTACCTGCGGCAGACCGCCAGCGACATCACCGGTGTGCGCTCGCCCAGGCCGCGTGTGACCCAGGCGCTGTTCTATGTGTGATGATAAGCTGCTTTGAGATCGGATTTCCGCTCTGCTCAGCTCTGGCGCGGCACTGTGCAGGCCTTGCTGAGCAGGCTTGATATGGTGAAAGCATTGTCGGCGCTCAGATCACGCCTACTTCATGAACATGTCCACGTTGGGTCAAGCAGCGCATGCCAGTCGTTGCAGGACCTGCCTTGTATGCGGATGCGCACCGGCCCATGCCGGAGCGCAGGCGAGAACACGACGATCATGCTGCGCGCGCTGCGCTCGGCCGAGGTGGCCGGCACGGCCTGGCTGGAGCCCTTTTCGCACGACTTCCGCGCGCGCCTGCTCGCGCTGCTGCCCGGCGCGTTCAGGCGCGCTGCCGCCCCGCCTCAGTCTCGGCCTGCTCCGCCTGCCAGTAAAGTTCCTGCCACCAGCAAATGTGCTGCCAAGAGCAGCACGGCTAAAAAGCGTGTTCAGGCGCTGCGCTGACGGCCCGGTGCCCGGGGGGGCTCACTTCGCTGCGCTGCCCCATTCGTCACCCAAGTGGCGCGCGCCTGGTGGCAACCAGCGCGCTCGCACCGCAGGCAGTACGCGCCGGCGCTGGCGCTGTCGCTGCTCGCGCCGAAGCTGACGTGGAGCGAGGCGGAGACGGCGGCGGGCGTGCGCGACGGCGCGCTCGTGCGCCGCGCCGACGACGAGGCGCTGTCGCCGCACGACGTGAAGCGGCTGCAGGCGCGCGCGCGCGCGGGGTGCCCGTTGCAGGCCTCGGGCGCCCGCATGCAACTGGCCGCCTCACGCTGCATATGTGCGGCTGTGATAGTGTGCGGGTATACAACCAGTCCGTAGGCTCGTACACTGCAAGATGACGCACCTGCGTGCCGACCCAACCATCCAAGCCTGGAGCTGCAGCCCCAATTGGCCCCCAAAAGCGTGCCGCGCCCTCCCGCCACAGAAGGCGCGCGCGCGCCAGGCGTACGCAAACCAGCTGGTGGACCACCACCTGATCCTGGACCTGCTGCCGCCGCTCGCGCGCGCGTACTTCGCGCGCCGCCTGCCGGCCAGCCTGTCGTTCGGGCAGGCGGCCATCCTGGCGGCGCTGGGCCTGCAGCAGCGCGAGCTGGACGACGTGGCGGCCGCGCTGGGCCTGCCCGCCAGCCAGGTGCTGGCGCTGTTCAACAAGGCGCGCCCCTCGCGCAGGCCCCGCCGGGACCCGCCCCGCCGGTGCCGCGCAGGTCGCGCATGCGCTCAGCGCCTGCGCGCGAGCTGGCTGGGCGGGAGTCACACGGCGTGGAGTGGCAGCCAAACCCGGTGGCGCGGGGCCGTGCATGCAGCGCAAGCGGGTGATGGAGGGTCGGGGCTGCCCATCGACCGTGTGCTGGTGCTGTTTGATGCGGCGCGCTGTTCAGGATTGAGGCTACACCCGAACATGTACTATTTGTCATACAGGGCTGCTAGGGTGTCGCCGGCAGTGCACAGCGGCCTGCGCCACACGGTGCTCTGTGGGACGCCATCCTGCCTGCACATGCCTGCACCATGTGAAGCGCCCTGCTCCGGTGCTGCATTGCCCTATGCAGCCCGGGTCTGCCCCGGCCTGTATGCGCCAGGCCCTCGTCCTGCCTGGTTGGCCGAGCGCCCGCCCTCGACCAGCGCTCGCCTCGGCGACCGTCAATTCAGAGAACTGCAACCCGGCCTGCGCGCGCAGGCCATGCGCAAGCTGCACGGGCACCTGCGCGCAGCGCGCGAGGCGGCGGTGGCGGCGACGATGCCCGCGCCGCGCGAGACGGCCCTGCGCCCGCACGCCGGCGACCTGGACGCCGAGCTGGACGAGGCTGCGCAGGCGCGCGGCCGCGCAGCGCCCTGGCGCCCCGCATATTGGGTGACTTGGGAGCTCGCAGCCTGTTTCGGCGGGCGTCCACATGCTGCCCAACAGGTGCTGTGTCATGCGCTGGGGTGCAGGCAAGAGGACCCACAGTACCTGTCACGCAACCTGCTTGCCCCTGCATGGGTGCCATGTTTCGGAAGCCGGTGGAGCTCAGAGAGGACGCGCTGGCATGTGTGCATGGACGCGCTGGCATGTGTGCATGCACGACCTGCTGCTCGACCAGCCGGGGCGCCAAATCAGGCCTGTAGGGTTGCGACCGCACCTGACACGTGTGGGGCCCGCGCCCAGGCGGTGCAGGACGCCATGCGCGAGGCGCTGCGCCCGGAGGACCTGGCGCAGTTCGCGGTCACCGGCGAGGACGCCGATTTTGCCGAGGCGGCCGGCGCGCGGGGGCCGGCGGCCGGCGGCGTGGTCAGCGTGCGAGCCAAGGCGGGCGCCGCGGGCGCGGCCAAGCCCGGTGCCGGCGACGGCGCGCGGCCGGGCGGCGCGCCGGCCATGTACAAGCGCGACGGCAAGGGCCGCCGGGGCAGGGGCGGCGGGAATGACCGGGGGGGCAAGAAGCGCAGACTGTAGGCTGTAATTAGAGTGTTCATGCTTTCGGGGGTCAGTGATTGGCTCTTGAACATATATAATGGCACAGCTATAGCTAGGCAAACCTGCCTGCTAGAAACTCCGGCGATCACAGGCTGTGTCTGGCTGACAACCAGCACCTACGCTGCAGGACGGCCGTATGCGTGCAGTCCTTTCGCACCTTAGACTGAGAGCACTGCAGCAGCTAGCGCCTAGGTCCATGCCCGCGACAGCCACAAAAGCAATGAGCAACGAGGCTCAGCACTGCTACAAGTTCGGGCCCCTGCTGTGCAGGACAAGCATCAGCCCCACTCCTGCTGTCCTGTGGCTTGCTCAACAATATTGACTCAGCAGGTACCCGCGTCCATCACTTACAGTGGATGCAGCCATCGTAGCGGTGGAGGAACAGAAGCTGCTGCTGATAAAGAGGAAGCACCCACCGTGCCAGGCACGCTGATTGCTAGGCGCTGTACTGTCGCTGCGCACACACGCTCTGGTCACAATCTGCCCCCTGGCCTGGCTGCGAACTTATGACGGACTTCAGTGGCAGCAGGACCGTCGTCGCAGGGCCAATGGGCGCTCCCAGGTGGGTTTGTGGACGAAGGTGAGCCGCTCGACCACGCCGCAGCACGCGAGCTGCAGGAGGAGACGTCTGTCAACCCGCGCGACGTCCTCCTGGAACAGGTTCGGCTGCAGTAGCGGCCCTGTGCTCTGCCCACGCCAGGTTAAGCTTAGCGCCAGTACTATCAATCATGCGTTTCTATGGTTTGTTGCTGGAACTTCCATGTTGCATTGGCTACATGACACTGTTGCTCACACAGGTTGGCGCCTTTGGAGACCCTGGGCGCGACCCGCGAGGCTGGTGCGTGTCGGTCGCTTATGCTGCGCTGGTGCCCTCTACCAGCCTGGGCGTGAAGGCTGCGGTGCGCCGTGTCCACTCGCACATCAACATGCGCGTACTCCTGCAGCCTGATGAGGTTGCATGCATAAACTAGAGGTCACTGCAGGTCTGTGCCTGCATACTCGCGCGCTGGTGTTTGCCTGATTGCCTGCATCAGCAGAGGTTGTTATTGCTGGGCAGGCAGCCCTCAAACTTCTTATGACTTGCAGTGACTGCTGCACATGCGTCGCAAACAGCATTGCGGCCACCAGTTGCCGGGCTTTGTGCAAAAAGCTGCGGTGCTTCAAGTAATGCAGACAGGCCGTGTGCACGGCCGCGCTGAGGCTGCTTGGTGGCCGGCAGGATGATGCGGCAGAGGCGGAGTGGCACGATGTGGCAGTGCTCCCGCAGCCGCTCGCATTCGACCACAAGGAGATCATCAGAGCAGCCTTCCAGCGCCTGCTGGGCCACCCTCAGGCGCAGACTGGTGATGACCCCATGTTCCAGCTCCTCCACTCTGTATGCGTGCCTTATGTTGAGCCTTAACACTGGGCGGTCACTGGGCGGCATGGATGTGCTCCTGGCACGGCATCATTTCCTCATGTGCTTGATTCATGTGCAAGAGCGTGCGGCGTGTCGTCAGCAGCCCTGTGCATGCGACCTACCAGCGAAGCTGCTGCTCTGCAGGCAGGCTGGCGGAGGCGCTGCGGCAGGGCGTGCAGGCCTTGCAGGGTCCCTGGGAACCGCCATCATCCTGAGTCTGTACAGCGGTGGTGTTCGTGCGTGACTCGCGTGAGGGGGGCGCCAGAAGTTTGCAAGCATGTGGAACCCTGCTTCAGCTGAGAATGTACTTGCGCCATGCTCATCGCGGGCAAGAGCTCAATTGTCAGACGTATGTCTGCAGAAATCCATGAGTCACCGGTAATCTCAAGTGCGTGTTGCCTTCCAGGCATGCCCCCAGATTTAGCACGCTCATGCAGTCGACCAATATAATTTATATTGGTATGCTTTAAAAGGTAGAGATTTCCTTCGGTCCAGCATTTGGGGGGTGTGGTGGGCCTACAGGCAGGCCTATGCAGATAGTTTGCAACAATCAGAAACCGAAAAGGTGGTGCTGAGCTCTGAGCGCATGCGCGAGCAATACTGAATGCAAGTTGGCCGCTTCCGCCAGGCCATGGAGGGGCGTGCTGCGGGCCAAGCGCAGCATGCAAGGGGCGCGCCTGCCTGCAGCCACACGGCTGCACTGCAAGCAGCGGCTGCTCGGCGCCTGTCCTCGGCGGCAGCTAGCTGTAGTCCGCGCGTCCAGACAGCCGCGTGTCGGCGGACCAAGCGCAAGCGCGGCTGCGGTGCCGTCCGCGCAGCACAGGCCACGACGGCGCGCACACCCACAGTGGCGTAGCCTCCAGCACACGAGTGCTTGTAAGCCTGGGAGAGTGCTGCAAGTTGAAGCTTGGCGCTGTGTGTGCCTGGCTCACTTGGGTGCATCCTGTGCAGTGCAGTGCTGGGAGGCGGACCCCTGTGCGTCCCCTGCACTCGACAGGCTGTTAGCAGAAAAGCTGCTCCACTGTATTGCAGGGGAGCCAGGAGGCTGCGGAGAGCGGTGCAGAGAGCGCAGCTCTGCCCAGCGCCGCGCCGTCGTGGTACGACGAGGAGGACTATGACGTGGTGGTGGTCGGCGCGGGGCACGCCGGGTGCGAGGCGGCGCTCGCGTCTGCGCGGCTGGGCTGCCGCACGCTGCTGCTCACGCTCAACCTGGACCGCATAGCCTGGCAGGTGCGGGGGCGTCCGCCAGCCTGCCGCGTCCTGTGGGTGCTATCAGGTCTGTCCTTGGGCGGCACAGATGGGGACAGGCAAGTCTGCCAGGCAGGCTCACAGGTACCCGCCGCGTCTGACGGTGAGTGTCTTGCCTGCTGTGGCAATGTTTGCTGTCCTAATGTGGTGAGCCATGGAACTGCGCTGCAGTGGAAGGAAGGTATGCGGCTGGTGTCTACTGAGGACGAGCTGCGCTGCGCAAGGAGGCCACACGCACCTACCAAGGGGTATGAGCGACAACACGGCGGCTGACCGGCATGAAGCTCACCCCAGTCCTGCACGGGGCGCAGCCGTGCAACCCTGCGGTCGGCGGCCCCGCCAAGTCGCAGCTGGTGCACGAGGTGGACGCGCTGGGCGGCGAGATCGGGCGGCTGGCGGACCGCTGCTATCTGCAGAAGCGCGTGCTCAACCGCTCAAAGGCGTGTCCGCTCGCCGACCTGTGAGATCTGTGAGACAACCTCTAAATGTTATTCAGAGGCTTGTGAGCCTGAGCATCTGTATGGTGCGGTCTGCGGTGCGGCTGCGGCTTTCACGCTCGGCCCTCAGCAACCTACTGAGACTCCAGCACGCTGGAGCATGCTGCGCACGCTCGAGTGGGCTCCGTGCCAGCAGACCAAGAGAGGTGTGGGCTGCGACCGTGCGACAAGCAGCGCGAGCAAGCAGTTGGGGGTGTGAGAAGGAGTGTGGCGCGCGCGCGCGGCGCAGGGCCCGGCGGTGTGGGCGCTGCGCGCGCAGACGGACAAGCACGAGTACGCGCGCGAGATGCGGCGCGTGCTGGAGGCCGCGCCCAACCTGGCCATCCGCGAGGGCATGGCCGTGGGGCTGGCGCTGGACGCGGCCGGGCGCGTGGCGGGCGTGCGCACATTCTTCGGGCTCACGTTCCGCTGCCGCGCGGCCGTGCTCACGACCGGCACGTTCATGAACGGGCGCATCTGGGTCGGCCGCGCGTCCATGCCCGCGGGGCGGTGCGCCCTACAGTGACCCTGGAGGGGTGCGCCCTGCAGCGACCTTGGGGAGCTGGTCGGCAAGTACGACCCTGCTGCGTGCTGGTGCCCGGTGTGGAGGCAACCGCAGCTACTGCAGCCCAGGCGTGACGCAGCGCAGCTGGTGCAGGCGCGGGAGGCTGCAGGCCAAGCCAGCAGTCGGCGCGACGCATGTGACCTGAGCGGCGCGCGCACGTGCAGGGCGGGGGAGGCGCCCTCGACGGGGCTGACCGAGGCGCTGGTGGAGCTGGGCTTCGAGACAGCGCGGCTGAAGACCGGCACGCCCGCGCGCGTGGACGCGCGCACCGTCGACTTCTCGGGCCTGCAGGCGCAGCCCGGCGACGCCGACGTGCGCTGGTTCAGCTTCGACCCCGAGGCGCGCCGCCCACGCGCGGCCTGCGGCAGGGCCCACGACCGCCGCCCAGCTTAAAGTAAGCTTTACACGGCTCCGATTTTTTTGGGTAAAAAGCCAGGATAAGATGCTTTTATTTTACTGAAAGGCCGGCCAGGGCGTCGGGACGGGCGCGGGGGTGCGCTGATTGCGATGATGCGCAGGTGCACGTGGAGCGCGAGCAGATGGCCTGCCACCTGACGCACACGACGGCTGCCACGCATGCGCTGATCGCCGCCAACCTGGCCGAGACGCCCGTGTACGGCGGCTGGGTGGACGCGGCCGGGCCGCGCTACTGCCCGTCCATCGAGGACAAGATCGTGCGCTTCGCCGACAAGCCCTCGCACCAGGCGCGCGCCCCGATATTTTTTGCAATGTCTGGCCTAGAGGCTGGTGTGGCATGTCTTCAAGCTCGCGCGCGCGCGGCCGGCGGCCCCACGTGCCTGCACCGGCGGGCGCCGGGGAAGTGCGTAGCGCGTGGGGCGCCGCGGGCCTCACCGCCGGCGCGCGGCGGCAGGTGTTCCTGGAGCCGGAGGGGCGCAACACGCCGGAGCTGTACGTGCAGGGCTTCTCGACCGGCCTGCCCGAGCGCCTGCAGCTGGCGCTGCTGCACACGCTGCCCGGCGCGCCCCGCCCCCGCCCGCCAATGGGGCCGCAGTGGCGGCGGCAGGGGCCCCGCGCCCGCCGCACGCTTGCAATGGCCGTGAAGCCGCAGCACGTGCCTGCGCCCCGGCATGCATGTTGAGCTGAGATGGAGCGGCGCGTAGGGCCACACCCTGCTGTGTTGGGTGGCCTTGCATCAGAGAAGAGCGGCCGTCAAGAGCGGCCGTGGCAGAGCAGCTCTTTAGCCTCTGCGCTGAATACGCACGCCGGCGTCGGCGCGGCAGGCCTGGAGGCGTGCCGCATGCTGCGCGCGGCGTACGCGGTGGAGTACGACTACTTCCCCGCGCACCAGTGCCGCGCGACGCTGGAGACCAAGCGCGTGGGCGGGCTCTTCTTCTCCGGCCAGCTCAACGGCACGACCGGCTACGAGGAGGCCGCCGCGCAGGTGGGGCCCCGCGGCGCGCCGGGCGGCGCGGGCGCAGCCGCAAGCCCGCAGGCTTTGTGCCGCTGGCGGTGCCGAACAGGTCAAGGGTGGCCTGTGTCTGGCCTTTGATTTAGAGGAAGCTGGGAGACATGCGTAAGGAGTGGAGGTGGTAGCGCCGTACCAGTGGAGTCGTCTGGACAGTGCCGCCCTCCGTAGGATATGATAGTACTGTGGCAAGGAACCGGGATGGTTTTAGAATGGAGCTGCCGCGGCGCAGGGGCTGGTCGCCGGGCTCAACGCGGCGCGCCGCGCGCAAGGCCAGGAGCCGGTGGCCCTCCCGCGCACGGGGAGCTACATCGGCACCCTCATCGACGACCTGGTGACAAAGGTGCGCGCCGGCGGGGCGCCGCGCCAGGCCCGTCCGCACGTTGCTGCACCTGGCAGACGCGCTGTGCGGAGCATAGATGCTACTGCATGCTTGCGGCTTTCCAGCAGTCCCATCCATTCGCAGTAGGGCGGGTGTCTAATACGTGAGCCCTTGCAAGTGCCGTGCGTCTCTTTGCGCACTGTCTTTGCACCGTATTGAGGTCCGCGGCGCTGGGGCTCCATGCGCGCGCCCTCCCCATCGGCGGGCGGCTGAGGGGCGCGCCGGGCGCAGAACCTGGACGAGCCGTACCGCATGCTGACGTCGCGCTCGGAGTTCCGCCTGCTGCTGCGCAGCGACAACGCCGACCGGCGGCTGACGCCGCTCGGGCGCGAGCTCGGCCTCGTCGACGAGCGCCGCTGGGCGCTCTTCGCTGCCAAGCAGGCGCGCTGCGCTGCAGACTCACCCCCGGAGGCAGCGTGTCTGGGCACGGGAGTGACCGCTTGTTGCCGGCCTGCAGTGCCGCACTGGCTGCAGCGTCGCCGATGTACGTGTGTGTGATGCTGCGGGGGTCGGGACGGCCCCGCGTCACCGGGCCATGGCGAGCTGTGAGCACGGTGCGCATGCGCAGGCCCGCGCAGGCCCCCCCACCATGGCGGCACAGGCTGCCTCCCAAGGGCACCAGCAGGGGCCCGACGGGGCTCCGCGGCGCGCAGGCGCGCATCTCCGAGGAGAAGCAGCGGCTGGCCGCCGTGCGCGTGCGCGAGGACTCCGATCTCGCGCGCGCGGCGGGCGCCATCTCCGGCCAGGCCGTGCCGGCCGCGGCCACGCTTGAGGAGCTGCTGCGGCGCCCGCACGTGCACCACAGGCGCGGCCCTGCCGTGTCTGGCGCAGTCCGGGCGCGTGCGTTTGCGGCGGCGGGCGAGGCTTTGCGCTTTGCCGCAGCTGGCGTGCGGGTGCCTGCGCTTTGGGGTGCTGGGCCCCTGCGGCCCCATGTTAGCGCTCCCTGCACTTTTGGCGAAGCATGCCGTAACCATTGTCCGTCCACAGCTGGCTGGCAGCCGCACTGTGACCCAGCTCACAGCGCGGCATGTCCCGGCAGGCTGCTGCAGGAGCACGGCTATGGCCCGGAGGCGGACCTGAGCCTGGCGGAGCGCGAGGCCGCCGAGATCGATGCGAAGTATGCGGGCTTCATCGCGCGGCAGGCGCGCGCCCGCCGGGCGCCGTGCGCGCATGGCTGGGGGCCAGCCTGCGTTGCGGGCGGGCCAGTGATGCGGCAGGGCGCTTCGCCAGGGCCAGCTGCGCTTACCCCGTGCAAGCGGTGGAGCCTGGCGTGCCGGTCCGGGGCGCGGGGTCCTGCGCTGGTCATATGCCAGGCGCCCCGATGCTCTATGCTTGCTTCATACTGACAAACAGACTGTGACCAGGCTTCTGTCATGCACGAGCCTACCAGCTGTGCGTTTGGATGTTCGTCGTGCCGGCCGCTGCTAGAGCTGCCTTTATAGCATTTGGGCGCTGGGGCGGACTTTTTGCTCTGACTCTCCTGGCACGCCTCGTTTATTCTATGACGCTAGCAGGTTCCAGGCGAACTTTTACTTTTAGCTGTGAGGTGCCACGCGGCTATGGGGTGCTAAAATGCAACTCGCTGGGCTGGCGCAGGCGAAGCAGATGGCAGCATTCGAGGGCCGGTCCGCGCGTCGGCTGCCGGAGGGGCTCAACTACGGCGCCATAGCCACGCTGTCGAAGGAGTCGCGCGAGAAGCTGGCTCGGGTGCGCCGCGCGCGCGAGCAGCACACGCGAGCGCTATGTGTTCGGGTGGCCCGTGCATGTTGGCACCGCGCCTGGTGTCTTGTGATCAAATGGGTAAATGTGTAGTATTTGCTGATGCCGTGGCTGATGCATCAGGTGTGCATGGCTCGAGTTGAGAGTGCATGCGGTCAATCATACAGCGAGTGGCATCATGCAGTTCTGAAAAGATCCCCGCCACTTTGGCCCGTGCAGGTGCAGCCCGCGGACCTGGGCCAGGCGGCGCGCATCGGCGGCGTGAGCCCCGCGGACATCGACGCGCTGATGATCCACCTGGAGGTCGCGCGGCGCGAGCGCGCCGGCAAGCAGCCCTCCAGCCGCCAGCGCCGCGAGGCGCTCACGGCCGGCGCGAGCGCCGCGGGCGCTGCTGTGGCTAGTTGAGCTGTGTAGTGCGACGTCTTCTGTGCGTCCGCGTGTGGACACCAGAGCGTCCCCACTCGTGACCAGCCCTGTTGAGAGCGCTGCAGGGGGGGCCCACTTAGGCTGCACGTGCAGGCCTCGAGGCGGCGGTGAAACTGATGTGCCGCATGAGCAGAGGGTCGTGCTGTGCCTCTCCTGTGCATGATGCATGGCAGCCTGTCAACTGAACGGCACGCCGTATGGTTCGAAAAGAACTGCACAGCATATCCTAGTCGGCACTTGTTATTGATCAGCGTGCATGGCGCTTGCGGCCGTCCAACGTGCAGCCGCGACTGTCATGGCATGCGTTGCTGTGGCAGAGTCATCTGCATGGGGACAGCTTTGATAACATTTACAGGCACTGCTGATAGCCTTATGACAAGCATGTGTTCTGCGGGCTGTGTAATGGCCTTCTGAGAGGCAGATGCCGGTCACATATGTGCATGCATGAACTTAATAGTAATAAAGTAAGTAACTCACATGCGCACTAGTCGAGTGCAAGAGCCGAAGGTACACAGTGGGAAGGCCTGTGAGACTCTGCTGACAGCACCCCCACGGGCTACCTCCGGCGTGCATGCGAGCTGCATTGCTGTCCGGCGCTCTCGCGCAAAGGCTCGCGCGGCCTAGAGCTGTGCACATACAGTTGCGCAGCCCCGTACGCTTGTCGCCTGTGTGTCTGTCAGCCTGCAGCAGCAGTGTCACAGCCGCAACGCTGCTTGAGCAGCGCCCTGGCATGGCAGTCGGCGCGTCTGCGGTCGCTGGGCTCCAGCCTGCGGCCCTGTGGAAGTTCTTTGCTGAGCTCACGCAGATACCGCGGCCGAGCAAGCACGAGGAGAGGTGCGCCCTGCCGACAGGCATCCCCTTCCTGCACCTCGCTGCTTTGCTGCGCTCGTGCGCTCTGCACACGCAGGCGGCTGGCACCTGAGGAGTCGCGTCTGCTGCAGGGTCCTGCAGTGGGTCAAGGACTTTGCTGAGCAGCGCGGGCTGAAGTGGCGCCAGGATGACGTGGGCAACCTCGTCGTCCTGCGCCCGGGCAGCGGCGGCGGCGAGGCTGCGCCGCCGGTGGTGATACAGGTGCTTGGTGCCCTGCCGAGCGCACAGCCGCTGCTTGCGGGCCGCGGCGGACTTGGCGGCGGACTTGGTGCACCTGGGGTCCCTGTGGCATTCGTGGCACTGCACGCCCCGCAGGGGCACCTGGACATGGTCACGGAGAAGAACAGCGACGTGCAGCACGACTTCTTCACGGACGCGCTTACGCTGCGGCGCAGCCAGGACGGCGCCTGGCTGATGGTGCGGCGCCCGCATCCGGATAGCAGGGCCGCGCAGGAAGGGCACCTGTCGCACTGGCAACACCCCATCCGTTTGAGCGTTCAGCGCAATGCGGCAGAATGAGCAACGTGCACGCTGTGGCTACATGTTGAGTGCTCTCTGCCTGCTAGCAGCCACCTGGCGTGCTTCATGTGGCGCGCGCACGAGTCACCGCGCGACGATTAGGTGTGGATAGATGGAGCTTGCGTGCACGGCAACGACATCCACAACGTCTGTCAGCCGAGGGATCAGTGACGTAGGCGCACGAGCGCAGGCGACAGGCACCACCCTGGGCGCCGACAACGGCATCGGCGTCGCGGCGGCGCTCGCGCTTCTGGACCAGCCAGCCGGCGCGGCGCTGCCGCCGCTGGAGTGCCTGTTCACGGTGGACGAAGAGACCGGCCTGACGGGCGCGTTTCAGCTGGACGCCTCCATGCTGACCGGCGCGCGGCCCCTGCCCGCCGCTCTCAGGCTCTCTGCGCCGAGGCGCGCACGGTGGCCATGCCTCTATGCGCCCGGAGCCAGGCGCTGGCACCGCCAGACGCAGACCGCTGCATCGACGGTGCAGCCTATGGCGTGGTTGGCGGGATGCACCGTGTGCCTGCTCGCGCACGCCGGCCCCGCACCTGCAGCAATGCCTGATGGAGTTGTGCTGCCTGCCCGCAGCTGAGACTCGAGGCGCAACACCGCTCGTGCGCGCGCGCAGGGCGCACGATGCTCAACCTGGACACAGGCGCGCCCGTCGGCTGCCTGCCTGGCTCGCTGCTCGTCAGCCGGAGTCGCGCCGCGCACGGCGCTGAAAGGTGGGCGCGCGCCGGGCAGAGGACTGGCCGGAGATCTTCATCGGCTGCGCGGGCGGCGGGGACTCGAAGCTGGCGCTGCCGGTGGCCTTCTCGCCCGTGCCGGCGGGCGCCGCGGCGTTCCAGGTCACGGTGTCAGGTGGCGGCCGCCGCCAAGCCGGTCCATGCCTTCGACGTACCCACAGGATCGCACAGAGCTCTTAGACAGCATGAGGAGCGGTGCTGATGGCGTCGTCGGCCTGCACCTATGCATGCGCCCTTAGGATGGGGCGAAGGGCTTGGCTGGCACATGGCCGTGCATGGCGAGCGGCGAGACAGCAGGCCGCAGCGGTCTCCAGCATAGCCAGAAATTTACAACAAGAGCGCGCGTGCCGCGCCGGCAGGCCTGATGGGCGGGCACTCCGGGCTCAACATCGGGGAGGGCCGCGGCAACGCCGTGGTCTTTGCCGCGCGCATCGCGGACGCGGTCGTGAGCGGCGTGCCGGGCGCGCGCCTGGCCGTCATCTGCGGCGGCGACAAGCGGAACGCCATCCCGCGGGAGGCCGGCGCGACGCTCGCGGTGAGCGCCTGGCGTGTCGCACGCCAGCGACGCGTGCTCTCATCGTCATGTCACAGCCTCAATCCTTTGTCAAATGGGAGCCTTGCGTCGAACGGCCGACAATGGCGAGCAGGCGCGGCGGTCATGACCCGCACTGGTGCGCGGGCCGCACGACCGGTGCTGAAGAAGTATGCGGACTGTGCCGCACAGGGCACTCTGCCTGGGAGGTGCAGCGCGGCGGCGCGAATGCGCATACAGAATGAGCAGGCAGCGCACCATGGGGTGCCTGCATGGCAGCCAGGACCCCCCCATGCAGACGCGAGTGTGCTTGCCGGTAGACCCTCGCAGGCACTGGAGTCGGCGAACGTGGCTCATGCTCGCTCGCTGCCTTCATCCTCTGCGCACTTGTGCCTGGCGCATGGAATGGGCGCGACAGCGTGCATCTGCGCGCGCAGGTGCCGGCCGAGGGCGCCGAGCAGGCGGCCGGGCTCGCGCGCGGTGTCATGGACGCGCTGCGGTCCGAGTACGGCGGCCTGGAGGCCGACCTGGCGCTGGCGTGGGCGGCCGCGGCGCCGCCGGCCGCCGCGCTGGAGCCCGCCGACGCGGCGCGCGTGCTGGCGCTGCTGC
>JAABUV010005316.1_pt1 | contig 14757 bp, 15 predicted proteins | sample 5559971 | NCBI WGS metagenome assembly JAABUV01 (sample SAMN10711881, study PRJNA513362) | rock metagenome | isolation source: Antarctica rocks | place: Antarctica: Victoria Land, Knobhead nord | collected 2015-12-19
GCACGCGACTATGTCAATACGATCTGCATACCACGACTAGCATGCTCCTTGAGCTGCGTTAAGTGCGTATACATTTTCGAGAACACGATCGTCTGCAGCCGCATGCAGGAACAGCATGCGGGACCCTCCAAGTTGACCGAGACAATTCGGTCGACTCCCAGCCCGACGCAACCCGAAACAGGAAGCGTGAAGGCCCTAGCAAGCGGCGCGGTCGAGAATGATCAGCCGCCGCCCCCAGCGAAGCGCCAGCGGAGAGACCAGGCCGTCGCCGCACAGGTGGCCCGAAGTAACTCTCGCGCCCCAAGAGACGTTGAGACGGACGCAGCCCTCTGCACAGATCCCATCCAGATTGAGCAGTCGCTGCACCTGAAGTTGTTGAAGCGATGGGCTGCAGTCAAAGAGAGCTTCGAGTCGAAGAGACTTGCTGCGACTGTGAACAGCAACGAGCCGCGCTACCTAGATATCTTGCTTTCTTCACCGGCGATCGCAGGTCGGCAATGGGAATGCAATGGATACTCCTTCGTCACCAATGACACGCTCAGGGATAGCAGGCTCTGGCACTCTCTCACAGGCTCCCAATCTACCAGCGACTACCATCTAGTCCTGCTGAAGAACAGCGCCTCAAGCTCGCCAGCACAGCCTGCCGAGCAGCGCACAGCACACCTTCCTCAGGAGCTCATTACTGATGATCACGATCTAGAAATCCTTGTGCGCTTCACTGAACAGCTCTGCCACTTACTGAATCGCGTTCCAAACCCAGTCGTGGATCTTCGACCGGGGAATCCGGTATCGCACTTTCTCATAGTCACAGCGCTTCGACGTGCCCGGAAAGCGCAAGGGAGACTCCTTCCGTCGTTGTACCGAGACTTGTTCTTGCACTCGCGTGCCACTCGGTTCGGCATTCAGTTTGTTGCTAAACCACTGCATGAAATATATACAGTCGAGTTAAGCACATTCGACAAGAAACTGCGTCCTCAGACTTGCAAGGTTACTTTCGACTTGAAAGACATCGCAGGCGCAAGGACGATTCCAGTACTGCCCGGCGACGTCGTTTCCGCCATGCCAGCTCCGTGCTATACAGTTCACACTGAGGGCGGGGAAATATATGCTTTGGACATATCTGCTTTATCAGCGCAAAAGCAGGTTGACCACGCGACAGCCCTGCAGCTAGCTCGTCACCTGCAGCTTCTTATGTACGGCGTCGTGGGTGACGAAGGCGCGATCCAGAAGCAAGCTCGCGCAATATTGGCGCTATACACAAAGGATCGGCCCACATACGGCGACGAACTCTGGGAGCTTCAGATCATGACTGACAGAGTACATGTCTATCCTGCGGCAGCCTTCTGCTCTGAAATAGAGAGGAAGGCTTCCCGCGTGAGTGTCCTCGGTCGTAGCAAGGGTCGGCTGTCGGCCGTGTTGGAAGAAATTCATCAGGCCTTCTCGACCGGCTCGATGCTCCCGGCAGCTTTTCAGGCAGGTATCCTTAAAGCGGACATGATCAACATGATGCCAGTGTGGAAGAGATTCGCGCTATGTTGCGACCATGTCGGCGAAGAGCTCGAGTCCGCAGTCCACGTATGTCAGGAATGTTTCGTCCTGACGATGTGCTGCGATATGCGATACTCCAGCGACACTGTTCTACGTGTTTGTCTTGACTGTGAACACAAGGCTTCGCTCGCCCGTGAGCGCGAGGCTTCGCTCGCCCGTGAGCGCGAGGCTTCGCAGGCCCGGCTCGCCCGTGAACGTGAGGCTTCGCAGGCTTCGCTCGCCCGTGAACACGATGCTTCGCAGGCTTGGCTCGCCCGTGAACACGAGGCTTCGCTCGCCCGTGCACGTAAGGCTTCGCAAGCCAGGCTTGAGGTGCAAGAGAGGGTCTGCCGCGAAGCCATGCAGCTGACTCGTAGGCTGCGACACCTTCTGAGAAAAACCTTGTATAGAGAAGCCCAAAAATCCAAAGGCGCAACCGCACAAGATGGTTCGGAGCACGATCGGTACGCTATTGCGTCTCGTTTCGCCGAGAATTGGTTCAACCCCATGTCAGGACTCTGGGCCGACGCTTATATCGACGCAGAGCGTCCTGAGAAAGCGCCAGTTCCAAGGGCTGACAGTACGAGGCCCACACCGTTAATCGCAAGTGTAGACGCTGCGCACCCCTTCTACGTAGAAGGCGCTAGCGGCGAAGTCAGCATCCACCACGAGAACAACATCGCGCCGTGTGCCTTTTATGTGAATTGTGGGCTCAACACATGGCTCAAAGGTAACCTACAGGTCGTAAAGGATGCTCTGGACTTGCGGGGCTCGGACTACAGCGCGTATGCAGACGTCAACAATCGGTTTGACAACCTTTGGGCTATCCGTGGAAAGTACCCGCACGGACAGAGCGCTCGGCTTAACATTAGGATGGACGTAACTGAATATCAGCGCTGCTGCGATGAATGGCGGGAAGGTCTGCTCGCAGATGCCGATGAGATCGTCCCCTTCTACATCAACCAAAAGTCATTGTCGAAGCCTACCTGGACACAAAGCGACAAAGCGCGCTTCACAAGCCTTATCGAACAGATGAGCAATCTCAGACCAGGCCCTATCGAACTCCTGAAAGGCGCCGACGGCGCGCCTTTTCCATGGAGGCCGGAACACATGCCTCCAGACTGGTCATACGAATTACTCGAGGGCAAAATGGCTTACCACTTCGACCTCATGGATAAGTGGTGTGACAGACATTTCACGACAGAAGAAAGTCCCGAAACTATTTTCCTAGAGGTGCTATGGCAATGGTTCGACAACGGAGGGCGGGATGTCTTCTTGGGTTTACCCATGACCATCTTTGCCGGGCATGCCACAGCATTCGCGCTGGGACATCTGCATCATGGGCGACCGATGCGGACGGGCTGGCCGTTAGATGTGGTGATTACCAGCCTCTCCCAAAGGGATGGGTCGCGATGCAATGTGCTCGTCGAGACCCGCATCTCCAACTACATCAAAATGGACTTCTCCGAGACTGAATATCAGGCCATCCGCGACGATATCCAGCATTGCAAGGATGACACCAAGTGGTTCACACGGCCGCTAGGTCCAGTCCCGCCAATAAACGTCCAGCGAGCTTCAAAGTTGGCAGTGTTGCGCCGTTCGAAGCAATGGGTGACCGCAGGGTCTCGAGCAGAAGATGACGCTGGTGACGACCTCGATGATGAGGTCAACCCAGAAGATATTCCCGATGAGTTCGCCGAGGACGAAGCAGTTCTTGGTCAGGCATTGGTAGACTGAAAGTCCTTGAGCGAGCGTGGACCTATGCTGGGTTCGCGCTCAGCGGTCATTCATGACCATTGGGCTAACCTGACAATCGGGCGATGCGCAATTCCCACGACGTGACTCCCACCTCATCGCGGTGTCGTGGTCTAGTAGCCAAAATGGTGAAGCCAAGAGGAGTCCGAGCGAAAGCTTACGCATTGCAGCAATCTCTCCTACCGTTCACCAACCTATGCTGTGAGGATTTCATTCTATATCTGAGCACTTCTCACGTGTACAGTGTATGACAAGGTGGTGCCCCAGGAGCGAGTCTCGATCATTATGTCTGAGCTCGCCTCGTGGAGGACACGTCGATACCTCCAGGAAATCATGTACATAACTATAGCTACTGTATTCGTGGCTTTGATGATGTGTAGGCATTCGGCGTTTGGCGGGTGAGGTTCGGGACGGATATCGCCACGTGATTCTTTCGGCGAAGCCTCCCGACTTCAGACCTCACTTGTCTCAGCTCCACGCGACTTAGATTTGAGGATGACCACAAGTAGTCTACCCTAACACCCAACCTTGCAACTACAGCCTCGCTGCCGGCAATGTTCCTGGAATCGATATGAGGTTCAAGACTGTTGTAAAGCCTGCACGTCGCGTACGGTTGCACGTCAAGCAGGACGCATTGAAACACGCTGTTAAAAGGTATCTGCAAGACTGACCCCTTCCGTGTCTGCCTTCAGGATGCAGCTCGATGACCTCGACACGACGAGTTTGAGTGTAAGTAGGCGTGACGTGAGAGGGTTCGCTTGCATACCAATGTAAAACAGCATTGAGTACCATGCTGACTTTGACTCCTACTACCGGCCAAGATATGATACGAGCCTCCGACGAACGCGTTGCCTATGCGTTGCGAGCCATCGGCACGAGAGCTCTGCATGTGGGGAGAAAGAGCTCGATCATTCTAAGACGGGCGTTGGTGCTACAAAACCGATCTATAGTGGTGTGGTGGCAGCCGGCTGGCAATGATTTCCCGGGCTACGAAAGCGGTGCCGACACCGGTAGGACCGTCTCCCGAGTCCGACCGCGCCATGGCATACATGTTGGTACTGTTGAACAGTCGGGATTGGTGTCTTGGGGACACGGTCGCTAATTGTATTGAGTTACTGCAATGCAAACATACAATATTTCTGGATCATCGACAGCCGGTGACCTGTTATTGACCCTGACCTGCCGGCACCTTTACGGTCAAGTGAGTCTGTCCCATACCCTGTTGACGTCTTGGCCCCACTTGCGGCTACTCCCACCACCGCCCTGAGCAAATTTTGAAACTCGCACCTTCGTTCAACCCTCCTCTCTCAACACTCCAACATGTCTGAGTAAGTACCCCTACACCTATACCTACCCGCTTGACTCGCGACTGACACATAGACCATACAGCAATCGTGCTCGTAACGAGCCGGATTGGCAGGGTCTTGGAAATTTCCGTCGCGCCACTTTGGCGACTTCGCCTGTGGGTGCAGATGGGCAAACGCCCCGTCACGACCCTACGGCATCAAATCCCAGCGCGGCACGTCCTGAAGATCAGGACGCGCTCGTCCGGTCCACCGAAGATCTTGGCATAAACCATGACAAGATCGAGATCGACCAACCAGCACAGGCCGAAGGGCCTGAGCCACAGGAGGAGATGGATCACGAGTCCGAAGAGCGCGAGCATGAAACCTCCGACCTCGTCCTAATTCGCGACAGCGACGTCAACACGGCGTCTGGAGCGGACCGCGAAGCCGAGATCAAGCAGATCAAGGCGACGTGGAAGGAGGCAGGCAGGCCCACATGCACGTTGCTCATGTGGGACCAGTCCGAGTGCAGACTGCATCATCCTGAACAGCTGCACGACGACGAGAAGGCCCAAGCGGCCCACGAGAAGATGCGCACAGTTGCTCAAGCAAAAGCGCTCGGCATGGTCATGGCAGGCGCCACTGAAGCCGAGGTGGCCGCGCGTCGTGAGCGCAAGACTGAGAAAAACCGCGCCTCGAATCTGAGGAGAAAGCGGGCGAAGACAACAGCGGCCGCCTTGACTGAGATCGCCGCCGAATCTCGGCAGCCAGCGACCGTCGCTGAATCTCAGCCGGCAGAAGCCGCGGTTGAGACCTCGAAGCCAAAGGTACCGACACCCGCGGCGTCCACCACCTTCTGCTCGACATGCCGAACATCGCATGCTCGAGGCAGAGCGTGTGCCTACCCGACGTGTGAGCGGTGCCAGAAGCGGCACCCAGGCGAGTGCTGGATGTGCGCCACTTGCCTGAACTATCACAATGGTGAGTGCAGGTCGGCCCGTCGGAGAGCAGCACCGGTACGAGCATCGACAGCAGCTACTGCACCAGCGATACCAGCGAATCTGGTAGCAGCGGTAGCAGCAGCAGTAACGCCATCAGCGTTGCCGGCTGGTCAACGGCCTCTTCCGGTCATGGCACCAGCGCCTTCTGCGAATCAGCAAACGCAACAAGCGGTTTGGGCACGGATCGTTGCAATGGTGCCAGACGTACGATACGCGAACTACGTCGGTCAGTCGTTCATATTGGCGGCCGGACAGCAGGTGCAGCAACAGCAGCTGCAGCAGCAACAACAGGCGCAACAACAGCAGCCCCAGCAGCAGCAGCAACAACAGCAGCCGCGGCAGCAACAACAGCAACAGCCTCCCCGAAGTTACCGGGACGCTGCACAGAGAGGAGCCTCTCGCGGGCGCCGTTAGGCGCCTGTGTGACAGACACCTTCGCAGGAGAAAACCTGGATAAAAAACAACCTCATCACGATCTGTGGCCTTTACGTGGCGATGGGGATGGATTGCTTGAAAACTGAGCATGAACCAACAAGATCATTCAACTCGTGACGGATACGTATCGGGTAACAATGTGTTGCCCACACAGTCCACGTCCTTGCCCTTTGATGTGAACGTATACTGATGTCGCTTCTAGCAGACTCGCGCCGGCCGTTCGCAGCCCCCCGAAACGATCCAATCCCGTCCTCTCCTCCGACCTACACCTTCCACTTGCGATGTACAATCTTTCGGCTTTGGGCAAGAGCGCACCACGGTGTGCGATCGAAGAAGTCGTACTGTGTCCGGTAGATGCAACATGGGGCTAGGGTGGCAAGAAGCGACTGCGGAAGATAGCTGGGGTGAGGCGAATGATATCTATGATGCAGTATGGCTGTGTGGCCAGGGCGGATTACTGCGAGGAGCTCAATCTGCAGCTTCCACGGCGCCATGTCCACCACGGCTGCATACATGTATTGGCTTTCAGCGCGGAGACGATTGCAAGTAGCTATCGGTCCGGGTCTACTGCTCGTGCCGCTATCATGTTAGCCTACCTGTCCTTCTACTGCTCTCACGCCTACCTGCTTGACATAGAAGGCCGAGTCATTACTTAGATCGGCCAGACACTTCGCTACCTGCAGGTGGTGTCTGTCGACCTCCCCAACCTCCTCAGTAATCGCTCGATATGTGCGACTTCTGCCCTGCACATTGCCCTAACCCTGCTTTGGCCTAGCGTCTTGGCAGGCTTGACTTGAGTACATGTATCGGTCGTCAATGTCCAGGGTCTCCTCTCATCTTCATGTTTGTTACGGATACATCACGGCCGCAGCAACAACCATGCCGCCTCGTCCCACCCCCAACCTCGAACGCTCCTTCGTCGAACGCTACAAGATTGCGCATGGCCTCCTTCTGGACGACGTTCCAGAGGCTAAGAAGATCTTCTCTGACTTGCTGGAAAACCCACGTCTTCCGCTGTTCATACGAACACAATGCAACTCCATTCTAGCGCAGCTTACGAACATAGACGCAGCGGCTCTATACCTTCTTGACGCGCGTCACGTCCTTAGCCTCTTGAAAGAGAGCCGCAGCCTGGATCTGCCTTCACCAGACCCGTTCGGAGAGGATATTCGTAGTATGGAACATACCCTCGAAGAAATAGAGAGGGACATTGCATACCGGCGAGAGCATCCGGAAGAAGAGGATGACCTTGAAGCCGAGGACCGTGACCCAAAAGATCACGACCCAGAAGCCGAGGATCGCAGTTCAGAAATGGACGAGCCAGAAAGCTTTGTTGCCCAATTGACGGCTGCTTCAGAAAATGAAGAAATGCTGACGCCCAAGGCCAAGCCGACGACGGTACACCCTCCGCTTGCTCTCGATGAAGATGAGATGATGCTCGATTCCGTGGCCGATCAATCTGACCTGCCGACGCTCGAGAAAGACGAGATACTACTCGATACTGTCGCTGACCAGCCCGATCTCCCGGTGCCCGAGGAAGACGAGATGTTACTTGGTTCCGTCGCTGACCAGTATGACCTGCCGGCGGCTGTCAACTTCGGAGAACTAAGTCTTGGTGAAAGCGCTGATGACTCGGACTCAGCGACTATCACGTCCCGTTCTAGGTCGTCGTCGTCACGGGCTGCCAGCATGTCGTCAGCGACTTCGTTCACGGACACGGATGCCAGTGAGGACTCATCGTCCAGTCCGCGCACAAAGAAAGGCCGCTTCCAAGCATGAGAAGAAGCCGTCGCTTATTGGCATCCGCGCAGCTCCAAGCCAGGCAAGCGTGGAATGCGTAACCAGGAGTATCACAAGAACTCCCTACATAGCGCAATTGGCGAACAGCCTTTAGCGTCCGCAGCCATGACAGGACACTGTCTGAGCCTCCAAACACGTTGAAGCTTCTTGAAAATCAAGAGCACTCGACGATCCTGCAGCGCCAGACACAATGTCTACCAAGCGCCACACGCAGCGAGAAGCTGGCATGTCGGGACTCCAGCTGAAAGTGTCCACCTTTACGTGGTGTTGGAGATAAGTATGCTTGATTACCGAGCTGAAACTAAGGGACACTACTACGTCGAGTAAACTTCGTTCAACAATTTCTCCAACCTCATCCGTGATACCAAGTCCGCAGTGGCCGCTATCTTTCCGCGGATGCTTTCCAATCCCACGTCGACGGCGCAGCCTCCATCACCTACCCCACCGGCGTGCTCCGCTCCCCTGGGCCTGTGGTTGGAGAAGCGGCGTCTTGTGACTGTGCCCAGCAGAGTTCCATTCACAAACACGATATCGTTGGTCTAGAAGGTTGTAGTACAGTCTGCGAGAAAAGAAAAGGAAGAGAGAAGGACGGAAGGAACGATTAATAAGATGTGGCGTGAGTGACTGGTCACGGGGTCTGAAGGGCGGAGGGCCGGTATGCCGACTTGAGTCATGTACTCACAATTCATTAGCGTACACGCCGTCTTCCGCGGCGAACCTGGAACATCAGTCGCAATTCAAACTTTTACATGTACAATTAAAGTACATGTACTTCGAATGCCGTCTTCCCCACAACAAGTCCAGCACATATACAGCGACTCACTCCTGAGAGAAGGACATACGGAATTGCCAGTGTTCGAACGTACAATCTTTCGCTCCCGTCACTGGAGTGACGCCGCTCTCTCAGGATCACTGCTCAGCCTCTCCGTGATGGTCGAGATGTGTGCTTCGACAAAACGACGGCGTCTTTCTTAGGGTGCGTCTGCAGGAGTCCTGCCCAGAATGAGAATTACGAGGGTAGCCGCCTCCCGCGGGCGCCGACCCGCACTGATATCTCGCATTTGTAAACCCGGCCCTATGTTGCAAGCGGTCAATCAGAGCGTCGGAAACGGCTCAAGTGTCTTGCCGAGGGCGACAGTCATATTACTGCCAACGGAGAATAGTCCACGTCATCCGATTGTATCAAACACGGAACATGGGTGGTTCAGGTACACAACAGGGCTGCAGCCCATGTGAGTCTGCGAAATTTCGCCTACGTGCGGAATCTTACCTACGAACACAATCGCTGACAAGACGTAGTCTCCCGCATGCGCGCCGTCTGGGCGGAGATAGCTACGGCTGGAAGATCTTCACAGCGAAGCCTGTGCTACACGACTATCACACGCCCCTCGCCGACGCCGTCTTGCACACGGCAATCCACACAGCGCCAAAAACGTTACGATCCGCATTTTATTTTGCCTGTGTCTCAGCCTTCGAAGCATTCCGGATATTCGAACACGTCAGACAGGTCTTCTTCCAGAACATCGGCTATTCCGCACCTCCAGGCCGGCGGAGGATTCCCAATCTACCCGGTGCAGACCGTTGGAATAGATCTCTCAAAATCTATCGGCCCTCTGCGGAGGCGCCCCTTTCAAGACCTTGGCTGAGTCTCGATTCTCCACGCTTTCTGATCGGAAAGCATTGTGCCGTGAACTTTGGAGATGACCGGCATCATGCACAGGCGCTCTTAGCTCTGACAGTCCGCGTTGAGGGTCATGTGAAGTCCGCCGTTTACAACGCCGAAAGTACCACGTCGGGAACATCGGGGCTGGAGGTTTGTGGTAAGGAGGAGGATCCGAACCAGTCTCTCATGAGGAACATGTCGAGTGCGATTATTACTGGACTCCGAGGGAAACGTTTTCGCTCAGCAAATGAGTGTGTGGTGGAATCCGAAGCAAACGTCCTGAGGTTTTTGCAGGAGTCGCCTCTTTCGGCCTTGATCGACTTCCATTGCGTCCTGCTTGAGCTTTCTTGCGACGGATATGAGCGTACCAGCCACAGTAGGCTTCTCAATCCGGACGGCACGCCCATGTATCCTTTGGACACTACTTTGCTGTCATCGACTCCTGTCAGCGAAGCGGATCCAAGAAGTGGAACGGTTTTGCCGCCGACGACCACGGGAGTGACACTCCTCTTGTCCGATAGCACATTTGAGACTGTTACGTCTCCCAATCGATCGAGTGATGTAATGAGCACTCTGTCATTCGAAACCACTGATGCGACTGTACTGTAGGTCATTGACTTCGTCTAATCATGGTACCTCGCTGACGCCTCGCAGGTCGCATATTGTGGAGGCCAAACTTGGCGTCAAGACACTCGGCGTACCGAAAGGGCACGATCGTAGCGACGAAAATACACTTGGCCGAGCCTCTGACGTCTCTAACATCATACGGGAGCTCGAGCCCTTTTGTGAGACCACTAATGAGAGAGGTTTGAAATGCTGCTTATCCGCGGTCGCTCACCTACGAACTCGCTTGCCAAGGGCGCGCAACGCTAGCCTTCGCTCGAACGTCATTTCCTTGGTGTCAATATGGACGACAAAGGGAGAGACACCGCCGCAAGTGCAACTGGAGTTGGCCCCTTATGGTTTCCACCCCTCCAGACCGACAGTCCGCCTTCGTATCACCAGTTTGCCGAGTATGAGCGTCACAACACAACAGGACTCGAAGCCACGCTCTATCGCCATACATGGTCTATACGTCGATGTATCTCCCCCGACGCGAGATCAAGACACTGGAGGTAGCCCCGTCTTGCATACCAACTCGCCTTTGGCAGAGGACATACTTCGCGTCGCGGAGACGGCCTACCGTGTCATCGATCGTCTCTCGAATGGGGTGACGTTCGCCGAGCAAGCTTCGGTCCCGGCCCGTCTTTCCGAGGCCATCTTCCGGGTCCTGCGCACGGACACATACCCGGGCGAGGTCATGAAGGTCGTAGTGCAGCTCGAGGAAGCCCCAGTGGTCGAACACCTGCCTCTGAGTACTGATTCGCATCCGAGTGTCGATTCTAGTACGAGTGCCGGTCTGCGTACGGATATCGACCCGCGTACGAGTGCGGGAAATCTACCCAGAGGCGTTACGCGTACAGATCGCGACCCATTGACGTCACCAGCAGTAACACCGGTCGAGACTGACTGGTGGGCCAGCAATGGCATGTCATCGATGGGCCCCACGCAATTCAGGGCCGCTCTAGCAAGCGTCCAGCCTGGTCTTTTGCAAGGCACAAGAGGACGGGGCGTATTGCTCTTGAATCAAGGGGGAATCCTCATAACCGTGGACCCGGCTCTCAAGTGAGTAGAATCCAGTCCGTCTGTCTTATCACTGACGTCTGGGCAGGTTTCCGGAGTTGTTTGACGCTACTGGACTCTCCGCCTTGCAGATCCAAGTCACTTGGTCTCCAGTGAGTGCGTTTGGCGCACTCAGATTTAATGCTGAGCGTATCGAGGACATGTGCCAAATGAGCGCCAAGAACTACGCAGGTCGCGGCTTTGACACCTTGCGCACGCTTGTTGATGAGCTTATTGCTAGCTTGCCCGAACAACCACACGTCCATTTACTCGCACGGATTGGGAGATCCTCAAATAACACGCCTTCCGTGGCGCCTTACACTACCCCGAGGCTTGCGAGGGTGTCGATTGCTGTATCTGAGAGGTCTTCCGCGAAGGACTTACCCGTGAAGTTCATGCTCCCCAGAATCTACGGATTCGTGGTCCCCGAGCGTCCCACGAAGTCTTTTGTGGAGGTCATTCTGACGGGTCGGCTACCATACCGACCTGATCTAACCGGTACAGTCGACATGGATGTGGCTGCAGCGCACTCGGTCAAAGCGGTCACTGAATCTGCTGCTCCCATCTTCAGCGCGCTCGGATCAGTTGCGCTAGACGACCACCTCGCTGGGCGCATCGCAAACTCACTGCTTCATGCTGAGGCGGTCTTTCCCCACGAAATACGCCCGGAAGGTGTTGATGTTAGGATCGGAACCGCTGAAGGGGCTGCGCCAAGTACTGGTACTGCCAGTGTCTTCGTGGCGAGAGTTATCCAGTCTCGGAGTTCGAACGATCCACCTCCACCAAGTCTGCCTCCTGGTATTGACACCTTCGATCTCCAAGCTGAAACAATACCGACCGGCTCTCAATCTCATCAGGAAGAGGCCGAAGATGCGAACGATTCTACGGAGCCGCCGAGTGAAGCTGTGAGCCAGCGTGAGACGCCACCATCTAGGGAGGGGGAGGAAGTGCTTGTGTCAGCTGGCTTCAAGGTCCATATACCACCAATCCTCTCGTGAGTCTAAGCGTGGCAACATGGCTGCTTTGCGCTGACTATGCAATAGATCAACGGCTCTTACGAAGCGAAGTGGTCCAAGTACGGTCGGCTGCACAGTCATTCAGCCAGCGCATGGGTGTGACGCAAAAACATTGATGTCTCCCTCGGCTGTCAGAGAAAAGGTGCTGAAATGCTTAGACACCGAGTCTGGTCATGGCTTGAGGTATCTGCATAGCGCCACCGTTGCCGTCTGCAAAAGCTCGCCGAGCATCACCACCTTCACCCTCCATTGGAAGTCTCCACGCCGTATAACGCGTGATAAGATATGGTCCAGGCGGCGTTCGTTCGACGGTACCCTCGATATCTTCATCACTACACACGCCGGGGCTCAGATAGCCGGATCAGACGGCGGAGACGTAGTGAGGCTTGTCTTCACGCAGACACTGTGGACGGCACGGTCGACGCGAGACCTACCAGATCCGTACCTGCTCATCGTCGACATCGACAGCTCTTATGCTTTATTAGGAAGCGATGATGATGCTAAGCCCTTGCACAGCCTTGCTGGGATGGTGCGCGCCCTCAGAGACACTCAGGAGTCCATGACCGCCAATCTGGATCCCGTACAAATATCCGATGCGCTCGTGACCCGAGCTGCAGATGCGATTGCCCACATGACGACATTATTGCCTCCCAATCGCCATGTACAACGAGTCAGTGCGCGAATCGAGGAACGCAGGGTGGTGCGCGGTAGAGTCAGCCGCGTTGTACTTGGACGCGGAAGTTGGGAAGCTGGTGGGAACAGCCTGGCACAAAGCGGAAGAATATGCGTGGCTCTCGGTAGCAACGTTGGAGACCGACTGCGGTCAATCGAGACGGCATGCAATGCAATCGACAGGGAACCGGACATGCGTCTTGTCCAAACGAGCTCACTGTATGAGACCGAGCCGATGTATGTCCACGATCAGGAGCCATTTCTGAATGGGGTATGCGAAGTGAGTACCCGACCAAGATATGTCAGCCATGCTCTCGCGCCTCGCCACTTCTGACGAGACTGTAGATCAACACAACATTGCGTCCCATGGACTTGCTGGACAAGTTGCAGGCCATCGAACACGACATGGGCCGTGTGAAGACCGTCGACAAAGGGCCCCGCAGTATTGATCTTGACCTTCTCTTATATCAGAGCGAGCTTCTCACGACCGACCGACTGACTGTACCACATGCCTTGATGTGGGAGCGAGAGTTTGTGCTTCGCCCTTTGCGAGAGTAAGTAGAGCCGCTGGGTTGCGGGAAGCGAGTGTTTGTGTGCTAAGAATCTCCCAGTGTGCTCGCGAACCGGTCACAAGGTGCGCTAAACCCTCGTTCTCTTGACGAGGGCCTCAAGCAGGTTGAGCACAAGCCCCTCAATATGTTCTCGCAGGTGCCGCTTGGCCCCGAGTCTGCGGTCATACGAGCGAACGACCCGAGACGCCCAACAAGGGTGATGTCGATCCTCAACGTCACCCCAGACTCTTTCTCTGATGGCGGCAATAACGACCCCACCGAAGACGAAGCTCTCAAGGCCACGATACTCAGCCATATCGCCTCCGGCGCGACCATCATCGACGTCGGAGGCCAATCCTCCCGCCCCAACGCCCCCGACATCACCGTCGACGAAGAACTCGCTCGAATCCTCCCCGCCATCGCCGCCATCAAGTCCCTCCCCGAAGCCGCCCACATCGCAATCTCAATCGACACCTACCGCGCCGCCGTCGCCTCGGCAGCCGTGGAAGCCGGCGCGCACATCATCAACGACATCTCGGCCGGCACCCTGGATCCAGACATGCTACCCACCATCGCCCGCCTCGGCTGCACATACGTCATGATGCACATGCGCGGCACACCCGCCACGATGCAAGACCCGGAGAACCTCGCCTACCCCTTCGGCTTGATCCACACCATCTGCGTCGAACTCCGCGCCCGCCTCGACGCCGCGCAAGCCGCTGGCATCCGACGCTGGCGCATTATACTAGACCCGGGGATCGGGTTCGCGAAAACGCCGGAGCAGAATGTGGAGATTTTGCGGGACCTACCGGCGCTCGTGGGGTATCGGGGGTTGGAGAATATTCCGTGGATGGTGGGGAGTAGTCGGAAGGGGTTTATTGGGAAGATTACGGGCGTGGAGGTGGCGAAGGAGAGGTCGTGGGGTACGGCTGCGACGGTCACGGCGGCTGTGCAAGGTGGAGCGAGTGTGGTACGCGTGCATGATGTGGGGGAGATGGCGCAGGTGGTTAAGATGGCTGATGCGATGTATCGCGTGTAAGAGTAGTGGGGTTGTTTTGGTGTTCTGGGTCTGGGGGGACATTCAATTTGTTGCGGCATAGCGAAGGCATGGACCGAGAGGTTGGCTGCGTTCAGCGCTCATCTTGGCGAGCATTGAGGGGAGACTGCATTCCGCAAAGGCGGATTTTGCGACACTCTGGCCTCTACAATACATCTAGAGGCATGGCGAACCACTTGTGCGAGCATTGGGTGGAAGCTGGCTTGTGCCGCAGGTTTTTACTGCGCCTTTTGCACAGCGGAGGCGGCGCAAGAGTGTATACTATGAGTGCTGTACGATACGCGCGGACGGTCGAACTCATGGACATCACTACCACTGATCGCGATCTTTTT
>JAABUV010005319.1_pt1 | contig 14749 bp, 17 predicted proteins | sample 5559971 | NCBI WGS metagenome assembly JAABUV01 (sample SAMN10711881, study PRJNA513362) | rock metagenome | isolation source: Antarctica rocks | place: Antarctica: Victoria Land, Knobhead nord | collected 2015-12-19
CGAGATCCCGTACTTGCAGTACCACCGAACACATACCAAGATGATCTCGACCGGGAAGCGACGACGCCTAAACATGAACCCATCGTAGCGCCCACGAGCTGTCGGTCCCGGTTAATGCAACAGAGCCAGCAGCGACGGTGTTCTTCCGAAGACGGCTATCTCGTTTCTGAGTGGTGAACCTCTCGTGGCAGCAAACCGGCTGGCAGAGAAGCTTCAAGCTGGCGAAATGTATCGTTCATCGGTGTTGGAAGACGCTTGCTGGGAGGTCCTTGCGGTCGTGTCCGGAGCGGCAATTCGGACAAAAGACTTTGGAACGACCAGTCCATCGTGGCTGGCCCAGGCACGGTCGATTCTTAATGACCGCCGCGCGGAGGCTCTGCCGATCACGAGCGTTGCCGATGAGTTGGGCCTACACCCGGTCTACTTCGCGAGGCGATTCCGGCAGCACTTCCGTTGCAGCCCGGCTGAATACCGCATGCGCTGCCGCTTGCAGAGGGCGATGGAACTTCTTTGTCGAAGTGGGCTCTCGCTCTCCAGGATTGCACTCAATAGCGGCTTTTTCGGGCACTGTTGCATTAACTTTTCTGCCTACGATCAGTTGTCGTACCTGCTTGGCTTCACCCCCATAACTTGTACGCATTCAGCCTGATTTCGAGTTAATGCAACAGTGCCGGGAAACTTGCTGAGGATCTCCTCCGCCGAAGTACGATCTCCGTGGTGTTCCAGGTTGCCACCTGATCGCTAGGCCGAGAGGGTGATCTGGGCTTCCGCTCGTTAATGCGACAGTGCCAATTTTTCGGCTCTCCTATGTCGCCTCACACCAACGCACCTGTTCACCGGCGTCGACCTTGATACCTCGACCTATATCCCGGGCAGGAAGCTGGGCGCTGACGCCCGTCGGCGGTATCTCGGGTATTCCAACATCGTTCAGTCGAACTTCGGTGGAACGCCGGGCACCAGTCGCTCCAGGCCACCATGCAGCAGTTGGGCCCATAGACCGGGAGGACGTAGGACTGACCGGGTTGCGCGAAGGAATTTTTCAAGGCATACGGGATATTGTGGAGCGATTTCGATAAAGTGTAGTTGAAGAGGCAGTTACAGCCGTGGATCAGACGCGCCCCCCTGCTCCCGCATCGGCAAACGCGGTAGCCCCACAGAACGACAACATCGCCCTTTGCCCGCGGGCGAAAGAAATCGAGGGTTCTTCCTTGCCTCCACTGAAAAGCATCTGGAACCGCCGCCGGTTTGTCCAGACGGCCGGATCGATCGCCGCTCTGACCGCGGCGGAACCGCTCAAGCTCGCCGCCGCCGGACCTCGCGGCGTCTCCATCATCCTCGACCCCGGCGACACCGTGGCCGCAACCCCACAAGCCGCCTGGGCCGCAAAGGAATTCGAGCGCGTTCTGACCGAGAAGCGCGTGGCCGTCTCCCGCCCCGCGAGCGCCGATCAGGCCCCTGCCGGCGACCTCTGCATTGTGGCCTCTGGAGCGGGCGCGCTTGTGGCCGCCACACTGCTGCAGCAGGCCGGCGTCACCATGCCGCGCAGCCCCGAAGCCCTCGGCCTCGTCTCCGGCAAGATCGGCTCGCGAAACGCCATTCTGGCCTGCGGATCGGATCCCCGCGGCCTCAACTACGCCCTGCTCGAACTAGCCGATCGCGTCGAGTGCGGCACCGATCCCATGGCCGCCCTCGATGTGCGCAACCCCTATCTCGAAAAGCCTGCAAACAGTGTCCGCTCCATTAACCGCTGTTTTCAGAGCGATCTCGAAGATAAAGCGTGGTTCAACGATAGGGCCATGTGGTCGGCCTACCTGACTATGTTGGCGAACAACCGCTTCAATCGATTCAACCTTTCCATGGGCCTCGGCTACGACTACCCACAGGTGGTAACGGACGCCTACACCTACTTCACCTATCCTTTCTTCGTCGCCGTTCCCGGCTACGAGCAAGTCAAAGCGGGCAGTCTCCCCGATGCCGAGCGCGACAACAACCTGGATCTGCTGCGTTTCATCAGCTCGGAATGCGCAACCCGCGGCCTCGACTTCACCCTCGGGCTTTGGAATCACGCATATGTGATGCCGAAGAACTCCAGGCCCACGTATCCCATCGAGGGGCTCACGCCATCGACTCATGCGCCCTACTGTCGCGATGCCCTGCACACACTGCTGAAGGCCTGCCCGGGTATCACTGGCCTGACCATGCGCGTACACGGCGAGAGTGGCATTCCGGAGGGCGACTTCGGCTTCTGGGAGGTCGTCTTTCAGGGCGTCGGCAAACTGGATCGCAAGATCGCCGTGAACCTCCACGCCAAAGGCACGAGCCAGCGCATTATCGATATCGCCCAGTCAACCAAAATGCCGGTGAGCCTCTCGCCGAAATACTGGGCGGAGCATCTCGGCTTGTCCTACCAGCCGGCATCGATCCGGGAGACCGAGAAGCCCCCGGCTGAACCGAACAAAGCCGGCAGCTTGTTCGAGCTCAGCTCGGGCGCGCGGCGCTTCATGCGCTACAGCTATGGCGACCTGTTCAAGAAATCAAGAACCTACGACGTCTACTTTCGCATTTGGCCCGGAACGCAGCGCGTGCTGCTCTGGGGTGACCCCGGGCTGGCCGCCGGTGATGGACGCGGGTTCGGCATGTGCGGCAGCCTCGGCGTTGACCTCTTCGAGCCTCTGTCCTTCAAAGGACGCGGCGGATCCGGCGTCTCCGGCGCGCTCAACGGCCGCTGCTCCTACGCCGACGCGACGCTCGCTCCCAAGTACGACTGGGAAAAATTCGCATATAGCTACCGCGTGTGGGGTCGCTATATCTACAACCCGGATGCCGATCCCGCAGGGTGTCATCGCTACTTGGATAAGCAGCTGGGCGCTGCCGGCCCGTCCATGGCCGAGGCGCTGGCGAGCACCAGCCCCATCCTGCGCGTCATCACCACGTCCCAGGATCCCTCCGCCGCCAACTGGACCTTCTGGCCCGAGATGTACACCAACATGACCATCGTCGACGAATCGCTGAACACCTTGTATCGCGATACGCCGGCACCGAGGGTTTATGGAAACGTCAGTCCGCTCGATCCGCAGATGTTCGTCGCGGTCAACGAGTCGGTGACCGACATGCTGACCGGAAGGAGCAACAGCCGCTATACCCCACTCGAGGTGGCGCACTGGCTGGATACCTATACCAAGACTGCGGATAAAAGCCTTGCCGAAGCGAAGAGGCGCACGCGCAACGCGGCCTCGCCTGAGTACCGGCGTGCCGTGCTCGACGTTCAGCTGCAGAGCGGTCTGGGTAAATTCTTTGCGGCCAAAATTCGCAGCGCGGCCCTGTTCGCCATCCATCAGCAGACCGGTGACCCTGCCGTGCTCGATGGAGCAATCGGCCAGTACCGTAAAGCGCGTGACGCCTGGTCCGTGCTCGCGAACCACGCCGACGGCCCGTACATGAAGGACGTCACCTACGGGCCGCCCAAGAACATGCGCGGGCACTGGCTCGATCGCCTGCCTACGATCGACGCTGACATCAGCGCAATGCAAGCGGTCGCGTCCAAGGCTCCCGCAGCCTCTGGCGCAGTCAGCCAGGAGGCGAAGCAGGCGGCAATCCGCCAGGTGATGTCACCTGCGCCTCGGCCCGTGGTTCCGTGCTATCACACTCCGGCCGTCATCTTCGCTGCGGGCACCGCGCAGCCCATCGAGGTGCACGTTGGTCCCAGTGTCAGCGCGGTCCGTCTCAAGTACCGCCACGTCAACCAGGCCGAGTATTACGAGACCGCCGATATGACCGGGAACGGCGGCCTGTATCGCACGACCATCCCGGCGGAGTACACCAAATCCGAGTACGCGCTCCAGTACTACTTCGAGCTGCAACATAACCCGCGACAGGCCTCCATGTATCCCGGCCTGGGACCGGATCTGACGAACAGGCCCTACTTCCTGGTCGAGCAGGCCTGAGCAGAAGCCCAGGCCCACCACGAGACGCCAACCGAGACCCCGGAAGGCGCCTCCTACGGGCCAAGAAGTGCCTGGTCCTTCTCGTCGTCTTCGGCCCGGCCGCTACCATGAACCAGTTACTCTCAAACGTGATGCAGATCAGGATCAAACGTGCGATAGAACGAGTGTTGAAGTGGCTGTCGCACTAGCAGCGGGGATCCGCGCTCGTAGCATATTCCTAACTGCATTTGAGATAGACAGCGGAGTGGAACTGCTCTCCGCTTTTGTCGTGCTCCGCAGGTTCCGATTAGGTACAGGCGGGGCACGGATTAACGTGAGGAGACGGCCCTGTCTTGTTCCCCAGAGAAGCCAATGCCGCTGACAGAGCCGTTCAGAAGCAGATCAATGGCGATGGCGCAGAGGTAAACGCGGGGCAGTCTGCTCTCCCCCGGCTTCGCACCTCCGCTGTCTTCCCCTTTCGCCAGAAGCAGCAAGGTGAGAACCGCTGCGACAAAGCCGACCGCGGTAGGAATCGGTGAATGCCGTTCCATCAGGTCCGGTGTGATTTCCAGAGCGACCGCAGCAAAGACAACACCGCCCGCCACGTGTTGCACGATGCTTTGGAGGCGACCACACCCTTTCAGGAGGATGGCCGCCATGGCCGCAAACAGCGCTGCGCCGACAGGAATAAGAGAGTAGAGCAAGGCTGTTTTCATGGTTTTGCCATGAACAGCTCAGGGTAGTTATATCCCGCATGCGTGGCTCGCGAGAAGGCGACAGCAGTAGGCCTTCATCAGAAGCTTCGCTTCTAAGCATGTTGCGGCTGAGGTCACGCATCTACGCCGCTTTTGGCAGAGTCTTCCAAGAGCCCGTAACTATCGATAGGCAGCAATAATGCAAGCTCGTCCGGAGGAAGCTTCCGGATCTGATCGAGGCGAACAGCATATAGCCGCTCGAAGATGTCGCCACCCGGTGTATGCCGCGGAGCACGTCGATTTGCTTCATAGAAGCGGAGAATGTCTTCGAAGCCAGAAACGATTCGGCCTTGCCTGGACGTGTAACCTTCGGTTACTTCCTCAGTCAGCTCAATACCAAGGTCCTCTAAGAGTTCCTCCCCGGACAGTTCCTCGCTATCGGTCATGCAAGATCCCTCGCTTTCGCTGCCCGCACCTTCCTGACGTACTCCGTGTATGCGGCGACTCCCTCCGCGAGCTTCTTTTCCCAAGGATCGTTCGAGAGCAATGACGGCAGCCTGCCTCTCTCATCCCTGAACTTCCTTGCTCTCTTGGTGTAGTCAAGTGCATCTTCTTCACTCATCGTTACTCGACGAGCCGCCTCGGACAGAACGCAGAGGCAAAAACAGCCCAGAACAACCGCGAGTACGCCGTCCTCAACCTCGCCACTCAGGAGAGCTGGAAGAACGACAAGGGCGACTACGAGACCCGTACCGAATGGCATCGCGTCTACGCCTGGAGCAATCTCTCGAAGTTCGCCAGAACGCTCCAGAAGGGACAGCTCATCACCCTTGAAGGAACACTCCGGTATCGCGAAGTCACCGAAGACGTCGAGGGTGCAAGCTTTAAGCACCGAATCGCCGAGATCCATGCAATCAGCATGAAGCGGCTCTCGAAAGTAGAGGCCGCTGATGACCCCTCAGATGGAGCCGACGACGAGTAGTCGCCGCTGGCTTAGGTGGGCGGGGTTGAATCGATTCCGTCCACCACCTTTTTCAGAAGCATTCCTCATGGGATACAAGAGGTTTATAGTGGCTCAAGATTCGTTCGGATCGAACGCTTCATTGAGCCGACGGAGTGCCTGCCCGTCGAGAAGATTTCCGAAGGCGATAGGTGGACTTACGAGCTGAAGCTGCATGGCTAACGGGTCGAAGTCTGAAACCAGTGGGAATGCCGCGCTATACTCGCGGCGAGGCAATGACCTTACTAACGATTCGATCACATCGCTCATGCGCTCGGCTGGCTGTCGGATGAGACAGTGACGATGGCGAGCTCGTAGCGCTGAATGAGGAAGGCAGGCGAGCTCCAATGTCCTACAATACTTCCGCTCCGCAGCATCACAAATCACGTACCTACGCATTCGACATCCTCGTCCACAAGGGCGAAAGGGGGATGCAGATTTCGCTGGCAGAGCGCCGAACGGTTCTCGGGAGAGCGTTGCAGCCAAGCGGTCACACTGGGGGGACCGGATCCATTCTGCGCCTAACGTCCTTATCAGTGAAGCAGTCACACTTACGAATAACCCGTCGCGTCTGGAACGGGTTCACGGGCTGATCACTCCGGGGAAGCCGTTCACCCTTTGGGTCCTAGCTATAAAACTCGCACAGCTGTGCGAGTTTTCTGTAAACGAATGTGCAGTCGTCACTTAGCGCCAGATCGATCGATGCCTGCCAACAACAATGCAATTTGATCGGCACTGGGCAATTCTCCTTCGAGCCTGTTCGGCACACTGGGCGTCACCCTGTATGACGAGACTCCGATTGGCAAAGTAGCGTCCTTCAAGGCATACTCGACGATCAACCGATCCTTCGACTTGCACAGAATGATGCCGATCGAAGGCTGCTCCTCTGGCAAACGCACTATGTCGTCTAGGACCGAAAGGTAGAACTGCATCTTGCCGATGTACTCCGGCTCAAACTCACCAATTTTGAGCTCGAGTGCCACTAGAGCGTGCAATCGGCGATGGTAGAGGAGCAGATCAATGAAGAACTCGCGCTCCCCCGCCTGAATCTTGTACTGACTTCCGACAAAGGTGAACATGTCGCCCATCTCGCGTAGGAAAGCCTCGATACGTCCCGTCAGAGCCCGTTCCAGTTCTCGCTCGCTATGGGCATCCTCTAGCTCCAGGAATGCGAATGTGTACTCATCTTTCACCGCCAACTGGGCATGAACCGAGACTGAAGGATCTAAAGCGGCCGCAAAGTTGGTTTGGCTGCTCATTGTCCTCTCAAACGCTCGGCTCTCGATGTGATAAATCAGGACATTCCGGCTCCAGCCATGTTTACGACAGCTGCGAATGTAAAACTCTCGCTCTTGCTCCGCCTGGCACTTCTCCATAATCGCGATATTGTGGGACCATCCGATTTCTCGCACAAGCTGTGCGAGTTTTTCATCCTTCCCATATGCTTCGTAGAAGTTCTTCATTCGCCAGAGGTTCGCAGTCGAAAAGCCGTTTGCGCCGGGAAACTCCCTGCGGAGATCATTGGCCAAATTCCCAACGATGCTCTTGCCCCAGGTTTCAGCCTCCTGCTTCTCGACGATCATCCGGCCGATATCTGCGTAGAGAGAGATTTGCTCGCGATTGACCGAGCGCAACGCCTGGAACTGCGCCGAGCGGATTCTCTCTTTGAGGTCGCCCAGAAGCCTTTCATATTCTCGCGGCAAAATCAGTTCTTGAGCCAACGCGCATGCCCCCAGATCAGTTTAGCGGGCCGACCTCCTTGTCGATATTCAGGAGGCGACCCTGTGAATGTATCGCTTACAGGGCAGAATCCTGAAGTTCCAAAGAGTCATTCACAGCGACGGCAATAGAGTTCCGCCGTTTGGATTGAGGAGTGCCAGCAAAACTTCATCTGTTCCAGGTCACCGCCGCCGTTTCTGCAGACTTTGGCGTAGTACGGCGGAGATCGTGGGCTCCGAAGTGCTCGGTGCCGACTTTGATGGTGCCGTAATTCCAGGACGAACTGCGTCCAGTTTGGGAACGGCTATGGAAGTTGAGTGTCTGGCACGCACTCACCCGGCCTGTAGATTTTCGCGGCTTGTCCCGAGGTGAACCACCACTCTTCCCAGCGCTGCCGCGCCACATCGACCCAAGGATCGGCTAATGTTCGCTGGACATAGTGATGGGTGAGCTGCTGAAGAGCCGCGTTCGCACTCGCCGCCTCATCCGTAGAGTTCTCACCACTTGGATTGACTGACGCCTTTAGAAGGCTGATAAGCAATGGAATTGCTGCTCGACTCCCTGTGTTCCCAAGAGCGTAGATTGCGCTGCTCCGAACGCCAGGTTCGGTGGAGTTCAGTCGAGCGAGGAGTGCAGGGATAGCTGCTTCCTCGCCACTTTGGGCAGCATAGGACAGGTACATGGCTCCGTGTCGGTCCGAGACATCGAGAAGTGCCGGAAGCCATTTTGGATTATGCGTTCTGCCGAGATACTCGGCTGCAGTCAAGGACTCATATGTGCCTGGTTCAGTGTGGGCGAGCATCTCCGCAAGAGCGGAAAGGCTTGTTCTAGTAGAAAGGTTGGCGAGAGCTAATGGGGCGAACTGCTTCAGCACGAAATCTTTCGAGGTCGCAAAAGTCAGCAGCAGAGGCTCAAGTGCGGGCGGTGCGAGAGTGGCGAGAGTGCGCGCTGCCTCTCTTCGGACCTGATCATCTTTAGAGGCAAGCTGTTGAACAAACGGCGCGTAAATGGAGGGAGAAACTTCAAGCGTTCTCTCGACATGGAGATCGAACACCTGGTGGACCTCGGTGTGGCTGGGGTTCTCGAAGAGGGGCCAGTTCGGACTGAGAAGCGCATAGCGAATGGAGCGGAGAGCATCCACTGTGTAGTCTCCCGGTAGGCTGACCGGAGGATTGAGATCCCCTTGGGAGTTATTGGGGTAATTGAGGAGAATGCGCTCAGTATGTGATCCGTGGGGCGCCAGCGTGATGGCTCCGGACATGCAGCTACCGCCATTACCTTGAAAACAGGCAACACGCGGAGATCCCTGACGAGAAATTCGAACCTGATAGCCGGAGCAGAAGGAATAGGGATCAGATGTGATGACTTCCTCGGGTTCATTCCCCTGGTTCAAAAGCGTCAGGTTCAGAAAGACAGGTTCTCCAGGGGCGAAGACAAATTTTTCTACTGAGAAGGTGCCGATCACCTGCGCGGTGCACATACAGGGGACCATGAGTGTCACGAAGATCCACGGTCGGAGCATGAAGCATTAGACACCGCACAAGTCTGAATGTGCCTAGTGGGCGTTACATACGATAATGGACGGTATCGCACAACCCTACTCCGGTGAGAGAGGCCTTTTCTCACAGATCATGCCCAGGCGCTACGACCTCTTACGCAGAGCCAAGGGGCCTTCGATACCTTGGGAAAGAGTCTTAGTGCGTTTCGAACTCATCGGACTCACCCGGTCTACGACGACAGCTTCTGCAGATTGAAGATCGGTCGGCGTTTCGCTTTCATGAGAAGACACTCTGATCTGAGTCATCCTGCCATCAGGCGCAAAGATCGCTTCGGTAGAGCCTTCAGCAGAGTGGAACCCAGGTAAGCATTGGTAGGGTTGTCGCGTTACCTGGGCGCAGGGGGTGGGACGATCCGGGTCTGGTTTGGGTAAAGGACGAGCAGCCTCATCGTTCAGGGGTGGCATTGATGGCTATCTCGGTGGGCTGTTGGGCTTGCGCTTTGGCCACGGTGCTCAGGTTGCGGGCGGCCTCTTTCTCTCCGCGAGTTTTGACGCAGCGGCTGGCTGGATGTGGGCCGGTGCCATCGGCGGAGAGGGAGAACTCGCGCAGGAAGTTGAGGTTGCCGTACCGAGCAAAGCGGAGCTGTCCGGAGGCCACCCGGCCCGCTTCCTCCGTGGGATAGACGAGCAGGTCTGCGGTCAGTTTGCTGCCAAGGGCACGAAAGCGCATGGTGTGAGGGGAGAGCGGAACGATCTCATAGCTGCCCGCGGGCAGGACCTTGTCATTTATATGGAAGTCGAAGGGGATGGAGACGAGGTAAGTGGGGTGCGCCTGGGCAAGCGATGTGGAGCTGCAAAGCGGAAGCGCGGAGACGATGAGAGCTGCTGCGATCGACGCGAGAGAACGGGACATAACGACCTCCGGGTACATCGGCACGCCTTGAAGAACGTGCACGGCGATGACTCTGCCCCCTGGCGTCGATGGGAGCAATGCACTGGCGATCTTCTGCCGCTCCACTATTTATTTCGGCGTAAGTGCGAGACGAGTTGCAGTTACGCTGCTGAATCGACTAAGTCTTCCAGCGTTTTTTGTATGGGCGTGAACTCTGGGAGTTACACTCCCCTGCAGGAGCAAGCCCCCATGGGTGGTGCGCCCAGAGTTGCGTCGATCTGGAGGTTCGGGGCCTTCGAGATGGAAGGCCGGACGGCCGAGCTGCGACGCAATGGGATTGCCGTCAAGCTCCAGGATCAGCCTGCGCAGCTTCTCCTGTTCCTGCTGGAACATGCGGGAGAGATTGTGACGCGGGAGGACCTGCGGCAGAAGCTATGGGCGGCCGACACCTTTGTCGACTTCGACCATGCTCTGAACACAGCGATCATGAAGCTGCGGGAGGCGCTTGGCGACACCCGGGACCGCCCGCTTTTTATCCAGACGATTCCGCGCAAGGGATATCGGTTTGTGGCGCCTGTCACCGAGTTGCCGGCGGTGCACGTTTCGGACGCCGAGCCGGTGCAAGTTCTGCCGGAGACGGAACTCCCGACAAAGGCTGGCGAGCGCTCGGATCTGGGCTCCGATGCCAGAGGTGGCGGAGGAGTTGACGGCTCGATCGCCGCTTTGCCCGGGACGGGATCCCCGGATGGCGTTCCGGCTGCGGCCAAGGTGGAGACGATTCGAGCCGGCGGGCGGGGATGGCGTGTGGCCCTCGTCTCGGCAGCGGTGCTGATGCTCGGCGGTGCGGGGCGCTGGTCTACCGGGGGACGAGGAACCCGGGTGCGCCGGTCCGATCGCTGACTCGGCTGACCTTTGACGAGGGTCTGCAGATTGACCCTACGTGGTCTCCCGACGGCCGCTACCTGGCGTACAGCTCGGACAAAGGCGGAACGACAAACATCTGGATGCAGCAGATCAGCGGCGGCGATCCGGTCGAGGTGACGAAGGGGCCGGGGCCGAACTGGCAGCCGAACTGGTCTCCGGATGGGAGGTTCATTGCGTACCGGTCGGAGGCGGGAGGCGGGGGATCTTCATTATCCCGGCGCTGGGGGGAGCTGGACAGGAGCGAAGGATTGCGGCGTTCGGATATAACCCACGCTGGTCGCTGGACAGCTCGCAGGTGCTCTTTCAGAGTGGACCTCTGGGATGGAGCGGTGTGGGCACTTTCAGTGTTGTGGCTGTGGACGGAGGAGCCCCGCGCAAGGCACTGGTCAAATTCTTCGAGGTTCACGGGGAGAATGGAGAGACGTCCGCGACCTGGCATCCGGACGGACGGCGGGTGACCGTATGGGCGGACAACTCGCTGCGGCCGGGCCCGAGCCCCAACTTCTGGACGGTTCCCCTGGACGGGGGGAAGGCAGTCCACACCGACATTCCCCCGGACATCGAGAAGAAGTTCGAGGAGCTAACGATTCAGGGCGGCTACGAGTGGGTGGTTGATGCGAAGTTCACGTGGGCACCCGCCGGGGACGCCCTGTTTCTCGAGCGAACGTTTCGTGGAGCGCGCAGCCTGTGGCGCCTTGCGATCGACCCGAAGAGCCTTGCAGCGACGGGCCTGGAGCGGTTGACGACAGGAGGGAGCCTGGATACGGCGCCGGCGAATCTCGCCGGATGGAAAGAGGCTGGCATTCACTGCGGCGAGCGGAAAGATCAGCGCATGGATGTACGCGCTGGACACCAACGACGGGAGAATTGTGGGGAGCGGGCGCCCGGTCACCTCCTCTGGACTGAACGCATGGCTGACGGCGATCACGCGGGACGGGAGCAAGCTGGCGTTTTCGGGTATTCGCTCCGGGGAGCAACGGTTATGGGTGAAGTCTCTTCCGGATGGACCTGAGGCACCCTTGTTCTTCGATAGCTCTTTCAGGAATATGTCTGAGTGGTCTCCGGACGGGAGGCACCTGGCATACCGGCGGACGCAGCAGACATCAGAGAGCCAGATTATGGTGTGGTCGGAGGAGAGGCGCCAGGAGGAGCCTCTTACGTCGCCCAATCTTTCGGCCCAAACCCAGACGGACATCGTCTATGACTGGTCTCCCGATGGAAAGACAGTCCTGATGACCAGGGTGATACCGGTGGAGGGCGCGCGGAACCCCCGATATCAGCCTATCGGAGCCTTCGATGTCGCGGCGTGGACGGTTCCGGTGGGGTCCGCACCGCATGCGGAGGTGGGGGAGAAGAGGATCACCTCAGATCCGCTCTACGAGATTTACCAGGAGCGTTTTTCGCCGGACGGCCAGTGGATCGTCTTTGAGGCGGTGAAGAAGAATTCTGAGGGACCGGCCGAGGAAGGGCTTTCTTCGCTTTACGTCATGCGGGCCACCGGAGGTGCGTGGATCGCACTGGTGAATGAGAAGGCATGGGCGGACAAGCCAAGGTGGTCGCCGGATGGACGGACAATTTACTTCCTGTCGAACCGGGGCAGCTTCTTCAATGTTTGGGCTATCCGCTTCGATCCTGGGAGTGGACAGCCGAAGGGAGAGGCGTTTCCGGTGACGACGCTGAGGAGTCCGAGCCTGGCGGTTCCCGCGCACATTGAGGCTGACGAAATCTCCCTGAGTGACAAGGCGCTGGTGCTAACGCTGGAGCAGGTGACGGGCGGCATCTGGGTGCTGGACAACGTCGACCGATAGGACCCACAGCTTGGTCCAGTGATTGCGGCGCATCTTCTTTGGCCTTGCGAAAGGCACCGCTGCCACGCCCATCACTTTGCTGTGTTTGAGCCGTGGTAGGCCGAAATACTCGATCCTCGACGCTGGTGAATGAATCACGAGCTGTGACTTCACCAACCACCCGAGAAGCCATTCTGGGTAGGTCTGGTCCAAATCGCTCCCGAAGACCGCGTGCTGGTCATCGGAGACACCCGGCAGCATCAGGCCGTGGACGCGGGCCGGCCCTTCCAGCAGATGCAGGAGGCCGGGATGCGCACCTCAGAGCTCTCCGAGATCATGCGTCAAAAAGACCCCGAGCTGCTGAAGGCGGTCGAGCATCTTGCGAAAGGGGAGACGGCTATTGGCGTAAAGCTGCTTGCGGATCAGGGACGCATCACGTGTCCCCGCGTTGGTCTCCCGACGGCAAATGGATCGCTCTCGAATCTTCCGTCGGAGCGAATGTGCAGATATTCTTTGTAGATGTTGATGGTCGAAACCTGCACAGTGTCACGTCTGGTGATTATGACAACAACGCACCGAACTGGTCGCGGGATGGTGCCTCGCTTTAGTTTTCTTCCAACCGTACCGGCGAATGGCAAGTTTGGAGGCGTGAGCTTTCGAGCGGAAGAGACGAACAGAATAACCCACCACGGCGGGTACGCGGCCAATGAATCATATGACGCGAAGACGCTCTATTACACCAAACAGGATCGCGGAGGTATCTGGAGCACCTCAACCGGGGGCGGCGAGGAGCAGCGGCTTACAAAAGCACCCCACCAGGGCTACTGGGGACACTTCTCGGTGACCGAGACTGGACTCTACCTCGTCGATTCCGATGCAGACCTAGGGCCTACGATCATGTACTACAGCTTCCAGAATGGAAGGCTCAAGCCAACGCTTATCCTGAAACAAGCACCTCTCCGCTATACCTACAACGTAGCGTCTTCTCGCGACGGGAAAGCGGTATATTTTGCCTAAAGCACGGCGAAAGCATCATCACCATGGCCGAGAATCTCGAGTAGACACAGCGTCAATTTGCCTAATTTCTCCGGTGCTTTACTAGACCAATCGCGCTACCAGAGCCTCCCAGCCTAGAGCTTGCGGAGGATCTCAACACATTCTCTGAAGAATGCTCTTGCTGATCGAAAGTTCTAGGTGTCACGCAGCTGCGGACACCCCATCAGTGCTGCGCACCCGTTCGTGAGCTGGGTTCACGCGCTTTCCTCCCCAGACGGTGAGGCATTGCCTCTAACGGCTGACACCCAAGCCGCCCCATCGTTCGCACAGTCGCACGGCTCAGCTCGGACCGTTGACGTCCGTGGCGATTCTGGCCCGAAAGGTTCACGTGAAGGGCGTCCCGCTATGCCGCCGACTGTAAAATCGTCACTGTCCCCAAAGACATGCGGATCTCCTCTTCCACCGGCCTTGGACCCGTTAGCGGCGTTCATCGTCTCATCTGTCATTGCAACGATACCTCCATCTTCGGAGATGACTTTGTTTGCGAAGATTACGAGGTGTTTCCTCCCGGTAACGATACGAGCACCCTTTAAGTTCTGAGGTATCCGGAGCTAGAAATTGCGGATTGCTCTTTTTGTTGATAGTTAGGTTCGCCTCTAAGCATGTCGGACTCAGTAATGCCTCCGCTTCTGCGACCCGGTCTGACCTCCGTCTCGAATCGGAGGCGTTCCGGGGTACTTTCATGAGAAATCCAGGAAGTCCTGATTGTTGTCTCCGCATTGAGAGCATTTTCGAGAAAACGATAGAGTGTCGTCTTCAAGGATGTTTCCAACACTTTGTTGCCTTTATGCTCAGCCCGTTTCCGGCTCATGATGTCGCGGAACGCCCTCCACACCGGCATGTTGCGACGGAGATACCAGCTTCGCTTTTCATAAACTTGTCCTGTTTCGTGCTGTTTCGGATTTTAAAGTCTGCGAATCGAAGCGATGCGGTCGTTCACTCAGGCCGCTGTTCCAACGCCAACCAACCTCTGCGGTATAAGCGACTCCATCTCGGCAGCTCTATTCTTAGAGACCGATTGCATCATTCACAGCAACGGCGATCTCCTGCTCGGAACCGAGATAGCGTTCGGTGGTCTGGATGGACGAGTGCCCGAGGAGGAACTTGATCTGCTCGAGATCGCCGCCGGCCTTCCGGCAGAGCTAATGGGATGGTCCGCCGCTTCCGCCCTGATCGGGTCTGGGGATATAAGAGGTGCACGGAGGAGGTTCCCATGCAAATACACACGATCGGCATTGATCTCGGCAAGACGGTC
>JAABUV010005321.1_pt1 | contig 14746 bp, 15 predicted proteins | sample 5559971 | NCBI WGS metagenome assembly JAABUV01 (sample SAMN10711881, study PRJNA513362) | rock metagenome | isolation source: Antarctica rocks | place: Antarctica: Victoria Land, Knobhead nord | collected 2015-12-19
TCAGACAGTGCTAAAATCTCATGTTTTAGATCTCAGAATTCAAGAAGACTTGCAGAATCTCGTCTTTGAGCTCAGAATCATTGATCTGCAATGTAGAATCATTGCTCTAGATTCTATTCAGTTACATCTAGTTTCGCTACAATCTTTGTCTTTCATCGCTCTAGTCTCAATGAATTTAGAATTCGAAGAACTTGAACTTGAAGTCGAAGATTCAGAATCTCAGTTAGATCAAGAGACTCTTGATTCAGAAGAAGATTCTGTCGATGTTTTCACTCAGACTCTATGAAATCAAGTCGAAGGTAGTGATAAATTCGCTTCTCAGATTCTCGAAGCACTTCGCAAGAGAGTACGATATCACAGCAAAATCTCTCTCGCAGAATGTGAGAATCTAGACAACTTCTTATACTTTCGCGATAGAAAGTACGTTTCTAATTTCAACCGTCTTCGTCTACGAATCATTCAGCTAGTTCACGATAGCGTCGCAGATGAACATTCAGAAAGAGCTAAATGCTACGACCTAGTCAGTCGTGCCTATTGATGGCTCAACATATACAAGTATGTTCAACGCTTTGTTCAAAACTGTCATGTATGCATTCGCTTCAAATCATTTCGTCAGAGAACTCAAGAATGACTGCGTTCTCTTTCAGTATCTCAACGTCGATGACGTGATGTCTCTATGAACTATGTAGATTCACTTTCGCTCAGCATCTTCATGAATGTAATCTATAAATATGTTCTTGTCTTTGTCGATCGTCTTATCAAGATGAGACATCTAGTTCTCACTGTGATCATGAAAGTGAAAGAAGTCACAAACGCATACTACGCTCATGTTTGAAAACATCACGAATTACTCGAGTTCTTCCTGTCAGATCGAGGCACTCAGTTCATCTTCGATGTCTGAAATCACTTATGTCAGATGCTTAAGATCGATACTAAGTTATTCACTGCATATCATTCTCAGACGAATGATCAAACGAAATGCTCTAACGTCATTATGAAACACTATCTTCGTGCGTTCGTTAACTACATGCAGAATGACTGAGCTAAATGAATTTCGAGTGCTGAATTTTCTGCTAATAACGCTTTCTCGACAATCACTCTAGTCTCGTTCTTTCTGACTAATTCAGATCAAAACTCTCGTCTAGAATTCAAACCTTCGAAATCTCTGTCTTCTGACATCTTCGCCCAGTCTCGAGCTAAGCTCATTGATGTCGAGAACTTCACTAAGAAAATGAAAGAACTCATCGAGCATCTTCGCGATGAAATGTTAATCGCTCAAGTCATTTATGAAGTCAATGTCAATCGTTCTCGCCGCTCTTGCCCTTGATACTTTGTCAACGATGAAGTCTGATTAAATGTCAAGAATCTTAACATCGCTCGTTCTACGATCAAGCTAGATGATCATCATGTCGATTCTTTTCGAGTTAAACGTGTATTCGAAAAGAATTCTCTGATTGTCGAGCTCGAACTTTCTGAATTCATGAAGATTCATTCTGTCTTTCATGTCACTCTTCTGAGTCATGTGGCTATCGATCCTCTGCTCGATCAGCGTCAAGAATCTCGCGAGTTCGTTGTCGCTGAAAATGACGAACGAGCTTGATATGTCAATCGTATTCTGAACTCTAAGCTCGATCGACGTTATAGCTCTTCGCTACTCAAGTACTATATCGATTGGGAAGATTATTTCCCTACCTGAGAATCTTTCAACCTCGTCGACAACTGTCAAACCGCTCTAGAGAAGTTTCATGTCGTCAACTCTGCCGTCGTTGAATCTCATGTTCAATCTTGCACGATTTCTCGTTGTCAGTGCAACGATCTCTAGTTCTTGTCTAGATCTCGTTCCGTCTTAGTTACCTAGTCTCGTTCTCGTTTCTCGTTTTCAGTACCTAGTTCTCGATCGTTCAGCATGACAGTAAACTGCTTCAGTTCTCTTTTGTTCTTCGACATTCTCGTTATCGTTATCTCGCCTCGTTCTTCGATCGATCAGTCGCTTCGCAGAAGCTCAGCCTTTAAGGAGAGAGCTACTGTCATGATGCTAGGCTGAAAGCTCGACCGAGCCGCATGAGAGTCATGTGATTACATGCCTCTTTCGCGACTGCGCTAGCAGATCTAATTTCCCATGTAATATAGTCGCTTCGAGCTCATCTTGCTTTCTTTTCTTCTTGTCTTTCATTCTGTACACTACTTGTATCTAGACCTGACTCTATCATAGCTATCATATGTTATATTGATAGTTCTTCAAACCTAGTCTCTGACAGATTGACACTGTGTTATCAAGTAATAAATCTATAGCTTCTATTCAGCGTGTGACGCTCAAGTAAACTCTTGATGAGAGTGTCTGTGTTGTTTGATTATGACGCATCGTCTTTGCTCTGCTCTTCATTGACGATATTCTATACAACGATGTTTCGATTCGATTCTCGATTCGAAGACGAAAGACGTTTTCTTTGCACTCGTGATGCTCGTGATTGTAACGTACGTAGAGCTGTGTTCTCTTACTCAATGATTGTCATTCATTGAGCAGAGAAATATGTGATGAAAGAGAGATGCACACGATGAGAAGATAGAGTGTGATTGTACTGAGTAATTCTTTTCTTCTCTTGATTTGACTTGTGTCACGTAGACGTTGAATGAATTGTTAGTATAGACGTGCAATCGCAATCGTTCGATGTTTGACTTTGATCGATGAAAGAGAATGCGTTCTGATCGTTCTCTTGAGCTCTCGATTTTTCACGTGAATAGATGAATGACTTGACGTCAAGTAAAGAAGATGAGCTCAAGTTTCTTCAGTATATCAGCGTGATCGACGAGTCACTACTTCTTCGAGCACTGTAGTCACGTCTTTCAATACTTGAAACGACTATTCTATCTGATATCTTTTCATCAATTACTTGACGACACTGTCGATGTGATGAAGACGTTTCGATATCGACGCAGTCGACGAGTTGCAAATTCTTTGATCACTTGTAGTCACAACTCGCAGACTCTTCATCTGAGTTGTCTTTTTCACTAGTAGTATCTTCTCATCTTTTACTGACATCGACATGTTATTAATCTTCTTCGTAGATTGATTGTGACTGTTAGAAAAGATGTTGTCGCGTGAGTGAAAACTCTGCACAACGACTTTTCTGATCACGCAACGTTCTAACATCATTCGAACTGCGTTGAATTGAGATCTCTTGACTCTTTTGACTTCTATTTGAACACAGAATAGAATCAAAAGATTCGTAGTCAACATCACGTACAGATGAATCTCGTTACCAGTCATTAATGATTATATATCAAAGAATATATCAAGATCAAAGATTAAGAATATATTAAGATTGACTTAAACAATATACAATAAAACAACATGATGCTACATCAAGTTGATTTAACTCATGTGATGCACAGCAGATAACATAGAAAAATAGTCAATCAGTTAGCTGAGAAATTTGTTACTAATATTGAGTCATCAACACTTTTTCAGCTATGACAAGCGCAAATTGCAGAAGAATTATTTGCAAAACTGCAAGCAATTTTTACTAATGCTGAACTTTAAAAGACTCAGCATGTATTCTTTATCTTTTAACATAATTATCATTTCTATTATTTGAACTTGCATTAAAATGTTTAAAAATCTCATGTATTTCATCATCTTTGTTATTTGAACTCACACTAAAATGACTAAATATTTCATGTAATTCTTCACTCAACATTTGTTTTCTTAAACATTAAAAACTCACATCAAAGCTTTTGTTAATGAAAGCTTTTACAAATTTTCTCAGAAGAATCTCATTCAAATTCTTTAACTATCTTTACTTTCATCATTTCAATGACACTTATTAAAGCAAGTTTTGTGATAACGCTGCATTATTTGAGACACTTCATAAATGATCAAAAAGAACAAGTCAATTACTTAAATTCTCTGCATATAAAATAAGAATGATAAACAGCAATTCATCAATTTCAAAATCAGATTATACAATTACACATTAATGTAAAGAATCTGATGTACAGCTTCGTGAAATTTCTTGATAACAACTCACTTTATTCAAGAATGATTAATGAGAAAGAAGAATGAAAAATGATAAATATTGAGCATGAAAGAATTAAAAAAGAGAGAAAAGATATAGTTGAGACAAAAAAAATCATGATGAACAGATGAGATTTGAAGTTACTGAATCTTTAAATCTTAAAGAAAGATTCTTCATTATATTTAATAAAAAGAGAAGCAATAAATAAAATGCATGCAATCATTGCAAGAATTCAGAATGAGCATCTGATCAAAGCAATAATAAAGCAAATAATATATCATAAAGCAATGCAAATAATTATCAGTAAAGATTAAGTTTCAATTTTTTCATTCTTACAATTTACAGACTTTGATAAATTAATCATGAATCAGATTAAAGTTATGTTAATGAACAAGAAGTTAAATCATATAAACTGAAGATGAGTAAAATCTGACTTGCTATGTAAGTGTATCAGCAACATGATTTTGAAAACAGATCATGTTGAGACTGTTTTTAGCTCATCAGCAGTTTTGCAGTTCAATTTTGAAAGAAGATTAAGATCATTGATACTGTCATTGCAATTAAGACACTCATCAATAGTGTCAAAAAATGAAGATTTACACTTCATGTTGTCTGCAAGCAATGTAGTAATGATCTCAGATCTTAATTCATTAATGTTAATAATGTGAAGTTTGATGATAAGATTTCATCAATCATCAAGAATTATCACATCAATCTCTTTTGACACAATTGCTTTGTTCACGTTGTTAAATTCTTCAAGAACATCACACGTATATTTTTTTATATCTTTTCATTTTCTTATCTTGATTGCTTTGACGTTCTTGAAGCTAGCAGAATATGATGAGCAAAGACTTGCTTTCTTGTTAAATGTAATCATGAATAACAAAAAGATTCTTTTACAGTACAGCTTAGAAACAGAAATAAGTGATACTGTGAATGTCTGCAAGAAAGCTATCATTGCAACAGTGATAGAAAGTGTATGATCAAAAGTTTAATGATCATGTTATTAAATTATTGAAAATATTTGAAAGATGAAAGAAAGTAAAGCATGCTTTTGCATATAAATGTTTCATACATGAAAGCAAAGACTTAATTATCTTGATTTGATATTTTCAATTGTAATAATGAAGTTGCTGAGAGAATATTGCTTCAAAACTAAGAATAAAGAAACGTTTATATATTATTCACATCTTCAGAGACTGAAAAATAAACTTAAGCTATTGATAAATAAGCTGTCGTTTGAAATACTTATTGATCATATAAATATCATATACAACTATAAATTTCAACTAAATTTTGTAAAAATCAATGTCATTTTTGCAGATTAATTTCATTGAGATAGTTGTTTCTTTCGCTTCACTGACTCACTACAACTATTTCGACTACAATTGCATATATCACAAAACTACAAGATTGATACATCTTTAATTCATAACATGTTCATAGAGAAAATCAAGTATCAGAAGTGAAAGAGAAATGATGCAATAATATTATCAAATGTGTTTAATTGAATATTGAATGACGATACATAAGTCTTGATAAAAGAGAAACTAAACATGTACTTATGACATCAGAGAAATGACTTAAATCTTACAAATCACAACTGATTAAGAATGACTATGTACATCATGTTGCAACAACTAGTACATCAGAATATAGTGTACTATTTTATTACTGTGATTCTTTGATTGAATCATGAAATCAATCTTCTGACTTTTTCATATTTTATAAAAATCATCTTCAAGAACAATTCAAAACTCATAAAATATGTGAATCTGAATATTAATAATTTAATAAGTGATAGAGAACAAAGTTAAATTCAGAGCACAACAATGTTTGCAGATGAGTTAATTAATAAAAATGATGAATTCATTCTTGATCTACATCTTTGCATGAAAAAATGATGAAAAGAAGCAATCAAGCGAAATCTAGCAATGAATGAGTATACTCACTGCATGTTACGAGTGTGTCGAAATTGAATAAAGTTTTCTAGTCAACAAGCTTTAGAGATTTTGACTCATGTTGAATCTTTAGTCTCAACACTTTATTCTAGCGCTTTTGATACTTGAGCAAATCTGCTTCGTTTTCTTTGTTTTGCTCTACTATAGATACAGCTCAAAATTCTCTTTGATTTCTTCTGTATTCTTAAGATTCTAGTTATAGCTATCTCTATTGATCAAACATTTTATTCAGCTACGCACTATCTTGCTGCAATGTGATTAGATTCTAAACATGATCTTAACACTGTGTAGTACTTGAGATGTTTAATGAGAATAATTTACAAAAATCAAATCTGAAATGAGTGAATCAATCTTGCTTTGCAGACAGTGTTTATTTCTGAATGTCACATTTATCACATGATAATAAAGATAAATCTGATAAACAACGCATTGTAATGCTCATTTATCACACAATGATCTTCAAAGATGAAGTCAACATGAAAATTGCAAAATGTGAAACTAAAAATAAAGTGATCATTGCACTATAAAATCAAAGACTCATCGACGTGATCTCTTCTGAACTAGAAAATGATAAACAAGAGAAAGTATCATTTTATCATTCTGTCATCATGAAAATTCGAGAAGTATGTTCAACTTTGAACGCACTGATAAATTTTTAAAGCTGAAATTTAATGAAAATGTTGAAAGAAAGAAGTCTTTTGTTTGATCAGAATCTGAAGCAAGTAAAAGAGTTTATTGAATTTCATTGAAAATCTGCATTGAATCAGATGAGAAAAACTTATGAAAGAATTAAAGAGACAGAGATTGCAGTTTATGAGTAATTGTAATTGTAATTCATACATTCTTGTGACATCGATTTAGACTCGACTCATAAGAGACTCTATGCTACTTATATTGAGTGAACAAAACTCTCTGAGAGAGAAAATCACTCGTCGTCTATACAACTGCTTTGCGCAGTCGAAACAATGAGATTGACACTGTGTTATCAAGTAATGAATCTATAGCTTCTATTCAGCGCGTGATGCTCGAGTAAACTCTTGATGAGAGTGTCTGTGCTGTTTGATTATGACGCATCGTCTTTGCTCTGCTCTTCATTGACGATATTCTATACAACGATGTTTCGATTCAATCTTTGATTCAAAGACGAAAGACGTTTTCTTTGCACTCGTGATGCTCATGATTATAACGTACGTAGAGCTGTGTTCTCTTACTCAATGATTGTCATTCATTGAGCAGAGAAATATGTGATGAAAGAAAGATGCACACGATGAGAAGATAGAGTGTGATTGTACTAAGTAATTCTTTTCTTCTCTTGATTTGACTTGTGTCACGTAGACATTGAATGAATTGTTAGTATAGACGTGCAATCGCAATCGTTCAATGTTTGACTCTGATCAATGAAAGAGAATGCATTCTGATTGTTCTCTTGAGCTCTTGATTTTTCATGTGAATAGATGAATGACTTGACGTCAAGTAAAGAAGATGAGTTCAAGCTCTCTCAGTATATCAGCGTAATCAACGAGTCACTACTTCTTCGAGCACTGTAGTCACGTCTCTCAATGCTTGAGATGACTATTCTATCTGATATCTTTTCATCAATTACTCAATGACACTGTCGATGTGATGAAGATGTTTCGATATCAACGCAGTCGACGAGTTGCAAATTCTTCAATCACTTGTAGTCACAACTCACAGACTCTTTATCTGAGTTATTTTTTTCACTAGTAGTATCTTTTCATCTCTTACTGATATCGACATGTCATTAATCTTCTTCGTAGATCGATTGTGACTGTTAGAAAGAGTGTTATCGCGTGAGTGAAAACTCTGCATGACAACTTTTCTGATCACGCAACGTTCTAACATTGTTCGAACTGCGTCGAATTGAGATCTCTTGACTCTTTTGACTTCTATTCGAACACAGAATAGAATCAAAAGATTCGTAGTCGACATCATGTACAGATGAATCTCATTGTCAGTTGCAGTTTATGAGTTTAAATTATATTTCTACTGCGTCAAGAATGATATTAAGTTAATGAAAAACAATGAATGAAAGCATTTGAGAATAATTGCTTGAACATTAATGATAAATTGTATTCTTTCTGTTTTCTTAAACGTTGATGAATAAATTGTTTTCTTACTGTTTTCTTTCTGTTTTCTTCTTAATTCTTTCTATAATGATTAAGAAATGATCATTAATTGAATGAAAAATGAATATCATGAAATTGCTTGTATCATTCTTACAAGATAGTTAGTAAGAGAGAAGAGATTAAAGTCTGAGTTAATGATAAAAGAGTTGAAAGACGTTTTCTGAATGTACATATAAATATCATTGCAACTTGTAAATAAAGATAAATACATACACGTTTTACAGTATCTTTCTACTAGCATGATCATTGCATGTGTTCATTGTTTACTTTCTTTGTTGCTTTGATATGACTTTTTATATTGCATCTGTACTCTATTTCTTGACAACATTTATGACAAGAAATTACTAGTCATTATTCAATGCTTTGAACACTGATGATTTGAGCTGAAATGCATTGAATTATTCATTCAGATGTTCATTGATCATCAGACTTTAAAGATCTTCATGAAAAATAAACAGTTGAGTCAACAACAAGTCAACTATCTGAACATTCTATCAAAGTTCAACTTTCAGATCATTTTTAAATCAGACAAAATAAACATTAAAGTTAATGCTTTAATTAAAATGTTTCTAACAAACGTTTCTGAATCAGTTCAATGTCTTGAAAATCATTTTCAAACTATTTTGACTTTCAATAAAGTTAATGTTTTATTTATTGAATCAGAAGCAAATCTTTATCAACAAGTATAAATAATTAATTAAATAAATGAGTTTTGCAGCAAATATAAACAAGCTATGAACGAAAATAAGCTCAAATTTCATATTACTAAACTGAAGAACTGCAAAATTATTGACGACATTTTATTTAAAAAAGATCTACTATGAGTTTCTGAGAACATGCACATGAAATTACTACAAGAAGTGCATGATTAATCTTTAATCTTTCACTTCAACAATAAATGAATCATTGATTTAGTTCAGCATTTCTACTATTGATCAGATCATTAAACTATTATTCAACAATACATTCAAAACTGTCATGCTTATCAGCGAAGTAAAGTCTTTAAAGATAATATTAATGAACTTCATCATTCTCTTTTGATTTCACAGAAACGCTGAAAAGATATAGTTATGAACTTCATTACTGAACTATCTTTGTCAAAAAACTATAACATCATTTGCATAATCATATGTCATTTCATCAAAGAACATCACTATGTTCTTTATCATTGAAAAGATGATGACATCTCAGTTGAAGAAACAATTTGAATCATGTTATGAAACGTTTATCAACTGCATGATTTATTCAATTCTATTGTTTTGAACAGAAACTCTTAATTCATATCAACTATGTGAAAAAGTCTTTGCAAGCAACTGAGAATCACAGTTAGTTTATTCACAGTTTATCATTTTGAAATCAATGATCAATCGAAATGAGTCAATCAAGACGTTGAATGCAAACTTAGAATCTACTGCAATTACATGCAGAACGACTGAGTTAAATGAATATCTATGATAAAATTCAACAACAATTTCAATATTTTCTTAATCACTTCAATGATTCTCTTTTACTTTAATAAAGAATTTCATTCTTGAATGAGTTTTGATTCAAATATAATTAACTATGAAATCACTTATAAACGTCTTGAAGCTAGAAAAGCTGATGATATTATCATTTGAATGAAAGAACTTCTTATCTTTGATCATCAGCAATTGAAAAAGATGAAGCAGATCATTGAAGCTTAAATCAATAAACATAAACAAGATATCATTTATGAAGTAAATGATTGAATTTGATCATTCTTCAGAAACATCAAAATCATAAGATCATGCAAAGATTTAAAAGATAAATAGCTAGAATTTTATCAAATTACTGTCAAAGTTGAGATCTTTTATCATCTTTGTTTATCAATCAGCATGAAGCATCTGCATTCAATGTTCAGCTCAAAGCTACTGCAATCATATTCAAAAAACTTTCTATCAGAACAGCATTTAAAATCACTCAGATTAATCACTATCAAAGATGATGAACATTGAAAGATAGATAATATATTGAACTTCAGATGCTATCAAGATTGAATACAGTACAAAGTTAAATGAATAAATCTAGATAGAAATGATGAATGATACTATGTTGATAAAGAAAAATTTAATGATTCAGAGAAAGTTTTGAATGAATTTCATAAGCTATATTCAAACAAATCGCGCTAAATATCAAAATAACTATCAACAAAAGTGAGCAAATGAACTACATTCATGCAAACATGAATTTTCAAAGAAAGAAGTAATGTTACAAGTGTATTAAAACTAAATAAGACTAAAGTTTTAATCAATTCACAGTGAACACTAGCAAGTTTTCTGCGTAATGATTAAAACTAGTCAATGATCTAGTTTAAATCTGACTTAGGTTTGACTCAAATATAACTCAATCTTTTTTTCTTTTTCAACATTCTTTTCTTTCAACAACATTTTGTTCATCTACATTACATTTTTCTCATGTCATAAACACATTTCTTTCAAGTTTAACACAGTTTCTGAACATTACATAAATAGAAACTTTTATATCAATCTTTTTCTGTATTCTTAATATTCAGTTATAGCTATTTCTAAAGATTAAGCACTATCAATTCTGAACTTCATTGATTATATCATTTAAACACAATTTTGACAGAAAGTTTAATAGTGTTTATAACTTTTTATATGATAAAAAGTTCTTTGTAAATGCATTGTTAATGAGTTGAATTGTCTTTTACTGCTTGTCAAATGATAAATGAGTCATTATATTAATTGAATCAAGCTCAATGTTTAAAAAAATGTATGTGATGTTGATAAGATTCTTTTTAAAATTAATGTTAAATTTTAATTAAGTGCACAGATTATTGAAATCAATCTCATATTTATAAACTTTGATCATGTTCACTTGTATGACTAGAAAGTCATTCAAATAATGTATCATTAAGTTTTATTGCAGAATGACTATGAGCATTCAGCAAAAATCTTTAGCGAAAAGATTAAATAAATATGATGATATGCATAAATTGAAGAGAAGAAAGTGATTTATTCAGTATTTATCTTCTTAAAAGAAATCAAGCAGTCAATGATCTGATGTTGCTATCAACACATGATAAAAGACATTGATTAAATCTTTTTTAATGAGAACTGCATTTCAATCAACATCACATAAAACAAGAATTGCTTGATCAAAGATAAAATATTCAATTAATTCTTTGTTTTTGAAAATGAAGCAGTTAACTGATCTTTCTTTCAAATATGATAAATGATGTATTCAATATTAATAATCATTCTTCTTTGATATTAATCTCAATGATGAAAATATAAAACAATGAGAAACATGTTAAATCTTAATTAGTTGATCACAATGAACTTGCTGCATCAAATCAATCTGAAGAGTATTTAAAGCTTCATTTATTGAAAGAAAATTCTTACTCAAAATCAGTTAATCAAGATCTTAATATTCAATTTTAACTTCATGTTCAATGATAAATAGTAATGTTTAAACATATCTATGATCAGAATGTTCAACTAGCTGTGTTTATCATGCACTTGCATCTAAAGAGTTTCTGCACGTTAGAGAAATCTCATTGATTTTCATAAACTGATATGAAAATAATTTCAATATTAATATCAGCAAGATCAAAATTTAACGTCACTTTCTTTTAATGATTAATTAATTATTTAAATTTGATGTTTTGCAATTGATAGCAGCGTAAGTCTCATCACATTCACTGCAAATATATTAATATATGCAACTAAAATAAATGCAGTTATTGTTGTTAAACTTATTGCATATTAAAAGCTTTGTGCTTGACTGTTTTCTAACTTTCTGACTTTGATATTTCATCTGAAAAGCGATAGCAAATGTTTTTTTTATCATTGCTTAATCAACAAGTTCATCTTCAGCATTGTATCACTTGTTCAAGTCATTGACTTTCTTTATCATGTAAATCTCATGAAAGTGAAAGTGAAAGATTCGCAAAGACTTAAAAATGTAATGCAAATGAAGTTTCTACAAATAGTTAATATGTCAAGTTAAACTTACTTGCAAAGAATATTTCAATTAATCATTGATCATCTTGATGAAACATTGATTATATACTTTTAAACAGCATAGAAAGAAAATTATGTTCTTAAGGTTTTGCTGAGTGACATCATCATCATGAGCTTAAAGTTCATCAATTCATGATAATTACAAATTTTGCTTATTGATTGAATTTAATATATAATCATTAATCAACTTGAAGATATTAACAGCTTAAAATTCATTTTTGAAAATGAGAGTTAATTGAATGATATCAATAAAGAGAGAGCAAAATATTATTATTTGAATGCAAGAATCACTTGAGAAAATAGTATTTAATGTTTGATTAATAAAACTTTTTATTACTGAGTTGTTTTTCAACTGATTCAGCGCTGTACTTTAAGCTTTCAGTTGTCAAAGCTTTTGTTTCAACTTGCATTTCATATTTGCTTAATGAATGTCTTTAATTCTTTGTTACATGATGAGAGTAATTGATGTTTTGATGATTTGTTTCAAGTTAACTTCTCTTAAGAAAATATTCAAAGAGAGAGAATTTGAAGAGACAGATGAATTCAACAAGAATGATGATGATGATGCAGATGAGTGAGAGCAAGACACATAAGAAAAGAGAAAGTGATGATGACTTTGTCTTCTGCTGACAGTGACAGTGACATTGATGTTGACACGACTCTGATGACAAGTAAAAGCAATCATTGACAATGATAATAGTAGTGAATAGCAAATGAGATAGCAGTGACAGCAGTGAATAGCGATGACAGCAGTGAGTAGCAGTAACAGCAATGAGTAGCAGTGTGAATGACAAAGTGAGTAGCAAAGTGAATAGCAAAGTGAATAGCAAAGTGAATAGCAAAGTGAGTAGCAAAGTGAATAGCAGATGCAAAAGCGCGTTTCTGACTGAATTCTAAGAAATGAAGAAACAGAAAGAGATGATGGGAAAAACAGAAGAGAAAACAACCTATTTATTTTCTTTTTCCTGCTTAATCTTCTTGTTCTCTAGCGATTGACATTGATCGAGTCAAGTCGACTAGCAGTCATCTTCGCTTGTCGATAGTCTTCAGTCAAGCTGAATCTTACTTTTAGGTCGGCTTTATTTTGTACTCGCTCTCTTTCTTCTCTTCTCTTTTCACATCACTTCGATTCTCACTCTACTTTGATATAGTTTAATATATAAATGTAGATCTGTGATGACTTTCATATTATATCTTTCTTATATACTTTATCTGCTGAATTTCAATGTATAGGGGTTTTAATGGTAAATCTGGGAAACATCTTATCATTGAGTGTAAAATAAGAAGGAATAAGTCAGCAGATGTCAGGTGGCATGATCTGCACTGCTGACTGATAAGATCATGACTCAGGGAATGAACGCATCATAATTCATCAATCAAAAGAATTGCAACCCTCAAAAGAATCTCACAAAAACCTCGCATCGATCTTTTTTCCACTTCACATCGCTTAGATTTCTTCGACGACGCAAAGACACAGGAAGCTCATTTTATGTATTTATAGCAAGAGGTTTCGTTTGGTTTCTTCAGTGGTGCCCGGTATTCCCCGCATCGTTTATGTCTTTCGCCACATCCGTCCTTTGACGCAGCCGGAATGCGTTGGGTTAGGATTCACGCATCGTACTCGTTATCCTTTGCTAGTTATGGTCCCACTGGCATCAGAGGAGTACCCTGACCGTCCTCTCCGCCCCCATTCTCCGGTATCTGGGCGTATGCTTTCCAGCCGGTCCTTCTCGCAGCAGCGGCTTTCACTTGTCCGAAGCGGGTAGTCGACCACTTTGGAAGACTGCACCAAACTCTCCATGAAACGGTTGCCTTCTCGTCGTCGTTCTGAAGGAATACGTCCAACGCATGTCTACATCTGTAGGCTATTATAGCCGGCACGATCACCAGTTCCACGGCTAGACATGAAAAGATCATGGCAGGGTACAAAACGTTCAGTCTATTGCGGAGGACTTCGTTAACAATGGGCGTTCCCGGCAGTTTGAGAGCTGTCTTTCCCCACAGGGTCTGGCAGTCGCAGCGGTTGAAAATCCCAATCTGCGTCGCGATCACCAGCCCCATCGTGGAACTCGTGGCAAGAATGTCTTTGACGAGAGTAAGGTAGAACAAGAGAGAGTGGCTCTTGACCTGTGGGCGTTCGAGTCTAAGGCCCTCGGGTTTGAAGCGCGGGATCCACAGCCAGAGGTTTCGAGATTGTTCCATACTTTTAGGTTGACCCTTACTTAGAGGGATGTAGATATTAAATCCAATGTCGCAAGATGCGCTGAAGACCCAGACGCCGAATATGCTCAATTGGGCCCAGTTTCGGCAGTCCCATCCATCGGGAGGAACGAAGGCAGAGACAATTATTCCCACGACGGTGCCGAGGGCTACGATGAAGCAGGAAGAAAAGATGATGAAGTAGGGAGAAAGGGCGATGATGTACGAAGAAATGGTGTTGCGAAAACGCCTCCAGAGGCCTGTGTTGGAGCCTTGTCTGGAAGTGGATTGATCAGCCGGATTTGATGAACTGTCAGTGCCGGTAAGAGGAGCATCGTGTAGAGTGGCAACCACTGCAGAGCCAGCACCCGGAGCTGATGAAGGCAGCCACTGCCATTCAGAAGGCTGCCAAGAAT
>JAABUV010005322.1_pt1 | contig 14745 bp, 22 predicted proteins | sample 5559971 | NCBI WGS metagenome assembly JAABUV01 (sample SAMN10711881, study PRJNA513362) | rock metagenome | isolation source: Antarctica rocks | place: Antarctica: Victoria Land, Knobhead nord | collected 2015-12-19
CTCGGCTGACGAGGCGGCCGCGCTCGGCGCGGGGCTGGAAGCTGCGTCCGACTGGCTGACTGCAGCCAACATGCTGTCTGACCTCGATTCGTACAGCAAGATGCTGACCGCTCGGGAGGCCGCCGTCGCCCTGCCGATCGTCGAGCAGCTCGACAGCACGCACGAGAACGCTTCAAGCTGCCCGCTCGATACTCCGTGGTGCATAGACCATGAACCCCACGCGGGAATGCATGACTTTGACTCCTGCTCGCAGTTCATCGGCGCGGTGCCTCTCGAGCCGGGCCGTGGATTGCGAGCAGTCGATGACGCCCGCCCGGCGGCCGTGTACATCCGTGAGGCTCGAACTGGGTCAGACATGGACTGGACCAAAATCGAGTTGGAGCTCGAGACCGACACGAGCGGTTTAGTCGGCATCACCTGGCTGACACCTGACGAAGCCGCAGCTATCGGCACCATGCTGATCCTGGCCTCAGAGCGAGTTAGGTCATAGGAATGACACCTTTGCCGAAGCAGGTCGCGGTCCAGCCGCTCACCGAGCAGCTCACCCTGGAGCAGCAGGCGCACAAGCAGGAATGCCTCCGCCGCGCCGCCGAGAACTTCCGGCGCCCGCCGCAGCCGCCGCGGAAGCCGGCGCAGGGGACGGAGGCCACTAGCTGACCGCTGTGGCCCAAGCGGGCCGCCGCCGCCTGACAAGCACCCCATGCCGAGCACGAAGCAGCCCCCGTCGCCGCAAGGTGGCGGGGGCTGCTTGACGTTCGGGGTTGACCCAAAACGTCGTCTGACGGCTAACCGACCAGTTGCCCGGCGCGTTGATGCGACACGCCCATCACCTTGCCGATGTCCCGCAATCCCAGCCCCGCAGCCCGCAGCTCAGCCGCAGCACGCCGAACCTCCGCGGCCGCCTCCGACTGGGCCGCCGCCGCGGTCAGGCGGAGTTCTTCCGCCCGCCTCAAGTGGGCGTCCACCGAGGCTGGCGCGATGAAGTGCATCGTCACTGCGTAGGTGTTGGCTGGGACCTCGAGCATTACGGAGATCAGGTCGCGTGCCATCAGCTCGGCTTCCGCTGTGGTCCGCGCCTGCGTAACCCCCACATCCGGGACGTCGATCACCCAAAACTGGCCGTCCCGGCGTGCTGTCGCGTGGTACTCCATCATGCCTTCCACCAACCCTTCCCTAGCTTCTCTGCGGCTTGCTTGAAGATGACCTCAGCCATCTGGTCGGCAATGTCCGCGTGGCGAGCAATCGGAATCCGTTTGCCGCCAAGGTCGTACACCGTGTGCCTACCGCCTTCGCGGTGAACGCCGAACGGGATACCCGCTTCCGCTGCCGCATCGGCGATCAGCTTGATGAGGTCCCGGCGCTTCGTCACAACATTATTCTAGTGCGGACTAGACGCACAGTCAAGAGCGGACTAGACGGTTACGTCATGGACGGCGGGTGACGGACGGACGTGAACGTCTGATTCGCACGGCCACCGTCCGGCTGGCGCCGACAAGCCTCATTCAATGGACTATGACAGGCGCACAATGAGGTTGGCCCTGCCGGAGTCGTTTGTACCCCTTCTCCCGACCGACGATGTCGTTCTCGAGGCATGGCGCTTGGGTCTCGACTACGGTCGGCGACAGCAGGAATGACCTGCCAGCATCCCGACGTAGTGCGACTCTTCGCTCCTGCGTGCATACTGCCCAAAACGCAAGTCGACGCAGCAGATGGGGCGCAGCCATGGGGTTCATCCGTAAAGGTTTGAGTGTCGCAACGCTTGGCACGGCTGTGAACTACCGCTCGAAGAGCGAGCGGAAGCTGAAGGTGACCGAGGCTGACTCGAAGGCGGCGATCGCAGCAGACCAGACGCGCCTGTCGATTGAGCGTCAGCGGGCACAAGCGGAAATGATCTCGGCAAGGGCCGTCGCAGCTCAGGCCGAGTCGCACAGGCCCAGCGTCGACGAGCGGCTCGCGCGAACTCAGCGGCTGCTGGACTCGGGCTTCATCTCGCAGCAGGAGTACGACCGCAAGCGAGCAGAGATTCTTTCTGAGATCTGATCCGTGATGGCAACCGCCCCGGGCGGGAAGCGGCCACCAACCTTGTTGTTGAGTGGTGCTACCGGGCACTTAGCATGGCCGTTTCCTGGGGGTCTTGAGCGACCAACGAAGGTGGCGCCGCCGGTCGCACGCGAGGGGGGGTCTGGGCCAGCGATGCCTGCCACGGCCGCCTCGGGGGATGCTCCTGCGCGATGCGGGTCCGCGCCGATTTGACGATCTTCATTGGATGACAGGCGGCAGCACTCCAACTGGGCGCGACTTTCTTCTCCTGAGTGCACGGTAGTCGCGCCCTAGGTTATGCCGTCCGGAACATATGCGATCCGGAGCGCTGGTTCAGGCGGTCGCTAACAACAATTCCGCCACGCCACCGACCGCACTCATCCAAGTAGCGGAACTGCCTATTGCGAACCGCTAGCGCGAAGTCTTTTCGAACTTCATGGTAGTAGCCACTCTCATGTGGGCTTGGGAAAAGGCCCGAAGAGGAGCCTGTGCAGTAAGCTGAGGCTGCCATCGGAAAAAGAAAAGTGCTCGCGATTAAATCGCTTACTTGAAGACCCGCGTGGTTTTCGCTATGCCCAAAGACGGGAATCTCTGTCAGTGCCGGTGTTGGGTCTCCCCCTGTACGGAACTTGTCCGTAAATATCGAATGTGCAGATGAGACATTTTGTTGGTGTTCTCGCGCGTCGCAAATAAGTACGCCCTGACTCCCTTGACTGACGAGGAACGAACTAAAGTGCTTCGCGATGTCCTGAATAGCAAAGGTATAGCTGGGCGTCGGGTCAAGGCCCTTATTGGCTTCCTTGACCCAAACTCGTCCCACGATTCGTGCGTCGTGAATTTCGAGGAGGCGCATGATACCGGCCCGAAAAACCTTTGCCTGCCGGCGCTTATTCCTTGATGAGGAACGAGTCATCTGCAGGATTTCAGAGCCCTTGACTTCGATCAATATGTGACTTAGCCCATGGCCGGCAAGGTAACGGTTAGGAAAGTGCGTCCGCTTCAAGGCTAAAAAATCGCGCGTGAATGCAGGAACCCGGGCTGCGGGCAAAATCAATCCGGCGATGACCATCACTGGCGTCGCGGTAGGCGATGAGTCCGGGGGCTCGAAGCCCCCGGACTCATCGACGTAGCAGAAGTACACTTGTCTCCAGATAGCACTACGGCCATCCCCGAGGAGATGGCCGTAGGATGTGGCGTTCGGCTGTTCGGCCTAGGCGCCGGTTAGACGTTCTGAAGGCAACAGTAGTCGCAAGGACCTTCACGTCCAAGTCAACGACTAGGATTCACTCTAGCGCGTTGCGCGGTAGTTCACTCCACTTCGTGACAGCCCACGCAGAGGCAGATCTAGTCACCTGGAGTTAGAATATTGCGGTCCGCTCACTCGAACGGGTGCAGCATGATCCGCTCAGATGCACCACGGCTTCGCCCGACACTCCGACAATCGGGAATCGGGTTCCCAACTCATCGCTGCATCCCGACCTTCTCCAGGCCGTGCGTGAGTTCCATCGCTACAGCAGGTCGACGAACTCACCGGCTCGCTCGTGGCCTGCCGCCCTTGTTCAGCGGTTGGCATCGGCAGAAGCCGTCCGCGATCAGTTGCAACGCCCGCTCGACGGAGAGGTCCCACGATTCCGGTGGTCGACCTCTGCGCGCTGCGCCTTCGGCGGCTGCCCAGCACACCCTGGTGTGCCCTTCGGCGGTCCTGGGTGTCCGCCGTCGCCTTGCGGCGACATGAGGCCGCCCTCTTCGACTCGCATACCCTGAGAATATCGAACATCTGTTCGGCACAGTAGGGTTCGAGGCGTGAAATCGAGACTCCCTGGTACCGGACTTGCCGGTTTCCTCCTGCTACTCGCGGCCTGCTCGACGACAGGCGGCGTGGGCGCGCGGGTCTCTGGGGCACCCGGAGTGACGACGACCATCTCTGGCCCAGTTGCGACCGTGCTGTCAACCGTTGTCACCACGGTTACCGAAACCACGACCGTCACCGTCGAGGTGACTCATCCGTTCACGTTTGGTATCAGGACGTTCGACCACGTGAAGGTCGAGGCAGGCGTTACCAGAATACTGACGGACCCAGCTCCGAACGGCTACGGCCTACAGGGAGTTTCCGGCATCAGTTGCCCGTCGAACCAACCAGTCAAGGTGGACGCGAAATTCACCTGCACCGGCACTGTCAATGGAACTCAGAAGCAGATCGTCATCACCGTCAAGGATGCCGACGGCAAGTACGAGGTGGCCCCGCCCTCGTGACACCGCAAGGGCGTCGTGTCGAGCGCACGGGGAGACGCCAACTCGACGAGCACAGGACGACGGGTCATCCTGAAGTCATGCGCAGTAGGCGTCTTTGATCCCACCCTCGGGGGTTGTGGCGATGCCCCTGCAGGCCCTGCAGGGGCATCGGGTTTGTTAGGGGTGACGCGGCATTCTGAATGCCGTCACGGTCAAGGCGACGGACGATTCGAACCACAGGGAACTGTCCGGTTGCTCGAAGCGGCCGGACTCGAACGGTCCCACCCACACTGTCTGACCATTCCCGACAGCCACGGTCAGCGGTCCAAGCGCGCTCACCGGAGCCAGCGGGGAACTGCCCGACTTGACGGTGACCGTGCCGGCAGCACCGGAGGCGTTCACCACTCGCAGGACCGTCGATTCAAGGCCGGCGGAGCCGACCAGCCCGCCATTTCCCGCTCCGGCGGTGACGGCGTTACCAGGCGGGTCGGCGATGCTCCCGGCCAGTAGGTATTCGTCGACCCGTGTCCGCACGTCAGCCACCACCATGGCCGCGGAATACGCCTCGAAGCTGCTCGGGGGTATTGCCGGCCTCGTTGCGTGCTCGTCCGAGCAGGTCGTCCAGCTCGCCCGCCCGCTCGGCGGCCGTGATCTGTTCCGCTGTGGCCTGTTTCAGCCACGCCTCGGTGCGCTGCTCGATCGCCATCAGCTGGCCTTGCCGGAAACCATGCGGGTCAAGTCGATGCAGGCTGCGTCGATCCGCTTCTGCCCCGGCACCCGGCCGTTGATGTCGACTGGGGTCTGGGGCCAGATCGACCCGTACTCGCCCTGGGCCAAGATCGCGCTAAGCAGATGCGGGCCACTGACCCGCCGAATTGCAAGATCCCCCGCGAGAACGTCACCTGGGCCACCCTGGCCCAGTCCCTCGTGGTCGGGCGACGGGTAGCCGGTGTGAGGCACGCCCAGCTCCTTCAGGCGTTTGATCCAGCCTGCGATGACGTCTTCCTGCTCGTCGGTGACGGCCACGAGACTCCGGACTGCATCGTCGACCGCTCGGAGCAGTCCGGCGATCTTTTCCCCGGAGTGCAGGGAGGTGTTCTCGATCTCGGCGCGAAGATCCTTCCGGGCCTGCACGATCCTCGCCTGCTCAGCAAGTTCGGCCTTGCGACGGGCACCAGCGGCGCGGAGCTTCGCGAACCGAGACAGGCCGTGCTGTCGGTCGATCTGCTCGGCCGTGATGTCGGTGTCTCCTTCGGAGACTTGCCGCTCAAGCTCTGTCGCCTTTCGGGCGTGCTCCTCTGCTTCCCGATCGGCCGCCGTCACTTCGAGTTCCTCCGGTGCGGTTGTTTCGTTTGCCATGGTGCTGTCCTTTCGGGACGTTGTTGGTCCGGCCAGGATTGGCCGGGGGTCAATTGGTAGGCGGACTCGCCGGTCACGCGTTAGCTCATCTGATGGCCACCTGTACCGGCCGGCCGCCGTCGCTTCGTTCCTGTCCGCACATCGCGCACACCAACACGCTTTCCGCGGACAGATGCGCCACATGCTTGGTCGCCACATGGCACCGGCTGCAGGGCAACGTCAGGAAATCGACCCGTTCCTCACCGATGTAGCGAGGGGTGCCGGTGATGGCGTAGTCGCCGAACTTCATCGCCAAAAACAGGCCCGTTGCCAGGTCGCCGTGACCCTCGGTGCCGCCGCCGTACTCGATCGACGTCGAGCCGGTCGCGCGGATCTTCTGCCGGAATCGGGTCAGCTCCTCCTCGAGCACGCTGGCCAGCGGAAGGCGGTTCGCGATGTGCAGCCGGCCGCGTTGCGCCGCCACAAGGACGGTGCTGACCATGTCGGCCTTGGACTCCTGAGTGAACGTCACCGGCACCGGCGGATAGTCACCCATCCGACCGGCACGCCACTGCTCGGCGAACAGGTCACCGATCGCCCGACCAACTCCGGTTGCATCGAACAACAAGACGCCCTGCGCGCTCAACGGTCCGCTGACCATTCCCTCGGCCACGTCCTGCACGATCCGCGGATACGGGGTGCCCAGATCCCACCGGCGCAACGCGACCACCTCGAAATGACGGATACGCACGCCATCGGTCGAGTTCGGGGCGTACCGCCACACATGCTCGACCACCGCCAGAGCGGAGAAGTCGTTCGCCTGGCCAAGGTCAAGGCCGACAGTGAAAGAAGCCATCAGAACTCCATAGGGGCGAGGTCGTCGGACATACAGGCACGAACAATTTCAGTTCCGAACATCTGCGAATCGGTATCGCCAAAAACGCATTCGTACTCGGATGCGAACGTGAAAGAGCCCACCAGCGCCTTCATCTCGGCGATCCGCTCCGGCGTGTACTGGCCAGACTCATAGCAGGTGACCTTGTGCCGTTCCCACCCGTTCTGCACGTCCTGGTGCAGCTCGAAGAACCACCCGCGCCGGCCCCACGGCGTCGACAACGCCATCAGCACACCGTCAGAGGCGACCATCGGCACCACGGCGGCGAAGATGTCATCGGGCACCCGGGCGGCCTCATCCAGGATCACCAGGCGGGCCGCGGCGAAACCACGGGTGGTGCTCTCAGTCCCCGGCAGGGACACGATCCGCGACCCGCTCTCCAGCAGCAACTCCGACCCCGAATCCTTCGAAGCCTTCGCCCGCCCCAACGTCCGGTACATCGACTTGATGCGCAGCAGCATCTCGTCCGACTGCCGCTGGCTCGGAGAGAACACCAGGATCAGGGCGTCCCGCCGGTATACCGCGGTGTGCAGCGCCTTGATCGCCACGGCGGTGGTCTTGCCGACCTGGCGCGAGCAGTTCAACACCTGGCGCTGTGCCGGCGAGACCAACAGCTTCCGCTGCCACGGCTCAGCCTCGAAACCCAGCCCAGCCGCGAACTGCACCGGGGACAGCCCGGCCGCCAGATCCAGCCCCAGGGCGCTCACCGCGTCAACTCCCGCACCGACGTCGCCGCCATGCCGGCCAACGCCAGGGCGACGGCCTCAGCGGCAGCGGGGTGGGGGGCCAGGGCAACCATCAGCAACGACCGGATCTCCACCCACTCGGGATTGCTGGCCACATTGAGGATCTGCACCGTGGGTCGCTCGTCCAGCTCGCCAGTGATCCGGGCGATCACCTCGAGCGTGGCCCGGAGCTCCTTCATCGCGGCCAGGCTGATGACTGGCTTACCGTCAGTGTCGGACTGGTCCAGGATCGCCTCACCGCGGCTGTACAGGGCCTCCAGCCGATCGAGCGCCTTCGTCGGCCCGGTCGATTCCCGCCGGGTGATCGCCTTCTTCAGCGCCGGGCTCAGGTGGTTCTGGCTGTGCCTGCTCACCGCATCCCGGGACACCCCGAAGTCAGCGCCGATCTTGCGCTGCGACTTGCCGAGTGCGATGTCCTGATCGATCAGCGCTCGGTCAGGATGGCTGCAGATCGTGCAGATGGGACCGACCATTACGGGGTGCCGCCCTTCTCTGTGGGGGTGGGCGGGTGGTTGTCGATGCCGCGGAGTTGCGCCGGCCCGTAGGCGGCCAGGAATGGCGCGATGGTGCGCTCCAGGTCCCGCGCCATCGGTGGTAGCTCACGACCGGTGACGCGCTCAGTTGCCCGCAACTCCGCCATGACGATCAGCAACAGGTCGTGGTGAAGGTGGGCGGTCTGCAGTAGCCGGCTGTGGGATGCGGCGCCACGCTCGGACTCCAAGGCGCGCAACCGATCCCGGTACCCGGCCGCCTGCTGGCGTAGCTCGCGCACCTCCTGCTGAATCACGGTCGCGGTGGGCTCATCACGCCTGGCCACCCGAGCGATGGCCACTGCCAACCGCTTGGCGTCGGTGCTCACGCCGGCCACCCTGAAGCGCGCAATGGCTGCACTGTTGTGGCTGCTGATCTGTTATCAGATGCTGTGCCTCTGACCTGCGACGATAGGTCAAGTGTGTGCAGCGTGTGCACCGCGTTCGCCGGCCGTTCAACGTCAGCGAAGGAGCAGTCACGACCAGCAGCGGCAGCAATCACCGACCCGGAGCGGAACAGACAGCCGGGCAGGGCGGTGATGGTGGTAGTCATGCTGCGGTGCCTCCTGGGTGGTGGTCACAGAATTGGCCGGGGGCTTGTGCTGATCGGTTGCAGTCGTCGATGAGGCACAGAGTTGGTTGGGGTAGCTGGGCCGTTGGGTTGCCCGTTGAGCTACCCCATTCCTTAAGGGGTAGCTGGGGTAGCTCAGGACTTACCCCGTGGGGTAGCTCGGGGTAGCTCGGGGTAGCCGGGTTGGGGAAGTACCTTTTGGCGTTGTTTGGGCCGGGTTGGAAGAAGATCCGGCCGGTTGCCCGGGCTGCCTCGAGGGCCTTTGAGTGGTCGCCCTTCTGGAAGGCGACGCCTTGCGCGCGGAGTGTCTTGGCCACCTCGGTGCCGTTGATGCCGGGCTGTCCGGTGACGATGTCGACGACGGTGTCGACGAGTCCGGTGATGTGTTGTTCGGCCGCGTGCTCGCGGCGGTTGCCGGCGCCGGTGAGGGTGAGCTTCCGGGTGCGGGGGTCGAACGCGAGTAGGTCCTCTGCGATGTCGACGTCGCGGCCGGTGGCGCGGAGGTAGCGGCCTTCGTCCTGGTCGTCCTTGTCCTTCCGGCGGACCATGGTGATGATGCTGTCGGCCCAGTCCTCGAGGGCGGAGGCGCCGCGGCTGCGTTCGCCGTCCCAGCCGGCGTGGGCGGTGAGGATGACGTCGCGGGCACCGGCCTCGGTGCGGGCGAACATGTCGAGGTCGGCCAACCATGCCCCGACCTCGCCGGAGTCGTTCTGGCTCTTGCCTGAGAAGGCACGGCCGAACGGGTCGACGATCAGGCTTTCGACGTCGTTGCGGCGGAGCATCCCAGCGAGCACCTCCCGATCGTCGGGGTGCTGCAGCGGGTTGCGGCGGCCGCGAAGGTTGACCAGGAGCAGCCGGTCATCAGGAACATCGACGTCGGCCGCCCACCGGCCCAGCTGGGCGGCGCTGACTTCGTAGTTGAGGATCGCGACGCGGCCGCTGATCGGCAGGGTGTCGAAGGCGCCGAGGAACTGCTCGCCCGTGATGAGGCATCGGGCGGCGTTCAGCAGGGTTGTCGTCTTCCCGACCTTGCGTTGCGCGACCAGGAGAGCGTTGCCGTCGGCCGGCATGAGTCGGTCCATACGGAACGGTGATTCGGCGGGTCGGAGCAGGACGTCGACGAGCAGGTCGGCGTCGAATGGTGGCGCGGCGGGCTCGGTTTGGCGTATGAAGGCGTCGCGCGCCTCTTTGCGGATTGACATGCGCCGTACCTCGGCGTCGACCTCGGCTTGGAAGTCGGGGTCGGCAGGGGTGGCCTGCTCAATGTCGAGGACCTCGTCCCACCTGTCGTCAGGCTCGGGGGCGAGGGCCTCCTCCCAGCGGTCCGCGGCTGTGCTCACGCGCCGTTGTCCCGGAGATCCTTCAGGAGTTCCTCAAAGGTCTTCTCGACTGCCGCCAGTCGCACCTCTGGATCGGTACACCATGCCAGCGCAGCGATGCGCTCACCCGCGTAGGCAAACGATTCTCGCCGAAGCTGCTCGTGAATCTGGTCGGCGAACCAAAGAAGGTGCCCGCCGGTCGGTGCAGTGCTCCACAGCTCGAATAGCCAGGCCGTGGGCGCCACCAGGGTGGGCGGTGGTTCCATCTGCATGGACCGAGCCGCGGCGACAATGGCCGCGGGATGCAATGGTTCCCCTTGATCCCGAACGGCTTTGCAGGCGGCGTAGGCCCATCGGTAGGGATCGGGAAGCGCCGTGGCAGGTACCTCCCGGAAGACGGTGTCAGTGCTCGGGTGGTCGTCTGCCTGCATCAGGCTGCCGAGAAAGGCGGCCGCTAGCGTGCCCCTCAGTGCCTCATCGACGGCTCTGGAATCGATCATCGGTGCTCCTTTCCCGGGCGCCAGGCGACGGGAGTCGAGGTAGGGGGGTTAGGCCGCTTGGTCCGAGATACCCAGCAGGTCAAGAAGTTTGGCCACCGGGACCACGATTCGGCCCCCGATCTTGAGCGTGGGGATCTGGCCGGTCGCTGCGGCGCGGTACACGGCATTGCGGCCGATCCCGATCAACTGGGCCGTGGTCGGCCAGAGTGGAACTGTGGTCTTGTTCTCCAGCTCCTTTGGAACCTTCATCAGGCTGCCTCCGTCATGTTGTGTCCGACTGTCCGTCCGATAGTTACAAGCATGTAGTACGGCTGGGCACTTGTCAACACGGACTGTGTCTGTCATGCTGTACCAGACAGGTACGGACGGACACGGACAAGCACGAATGGAGAGTCTCAAAGTGCCATCGATCGAGGAAAGCATCGGCTCCAACATGGAGGCTTTGCGTAAGAATCTCGGCATAAGTCAGGCCGAACTCGGACGGCGTTTAGCCAGCTATCTGGGAAACCCTTGGTCACGTCAAGCCGTTTCTGCTGCCGTTCGTGGTGGGCGAGCTTTCACGGCCGTCGAATTGATAGCAATCGCTGCTGAGTTGAATACAACCATTCCGCAGCTACTGCAGTCGTCAGAGTCCATCGAACTGCCCGGCGCTCGAATTATGAAGCCTGAGCATCTCGCGGCCGTCCTCGTCTACGACAACGACAGCCTCGAGGCGCGACTTCGTTTACTGCAGGCGTTGACCATCCTGGAGCGGTCCTACAAGGACATTTCGAATCGTGCTGCGGCACAATCTCTAGTAATTGCTAGTGCCAAGGCAGCAGTCGGCAGCCAAGAAGACGCCCAGTTATTAAGCCCTGATGAGGACTCCGTTTACATGTCGGCTTATATGGGCGGGCTAAGGCACATTGTTGATGAATGGAGCCAGGCGGCGGCGACACAGCCGAAACGAAAGTTACGAAACCTGCGACAGAAGGAGGACCAGGACAATGGCTGACAAGAGCGTTTGGCGTGCCTGTGGGTGTCGGGGCAAGGACGGCAAGCAACTTGGACTTAGGTGCCCGAAACTGTCCGAGGACAGCAAGCACGGTGTGTGGCGGTTTCGTGTCAGCGCCGGTCTAGATCCCGTGACCGGGAAGCGCCGACAGATCTCAGGCACCAAGACAGCCATGGGCGCCACGTTTACCACTGAGAAGGAGGCAAAGGAGGCGCGCGATGATGCCCGCGTCGCTGTCAACAAAGGCACCTACAGGCACGACGGGAAGCAAACTGTCGCGACGTTCCTCACGAAGTGGCTTGACGACAAGATCAGCGATGGTGGTTTGCGCGCCTCCAGCGCCCTCATGTACAGCCGGTACGTCTCGATGGACCTGATTCCTGGGCTCGGGCGGACACGGCTGTCTGAGCTGACTGAGGGTCAGGTCGAGTCCTTCTTGCGAGGCCTACGCGCGAAGGACAAGAGGACGGGAGAGCCGAAGCGTGGCGCAGTCACAGTGCGTCGCATCCACGCGGTCCTGAGGTCCGCACTCGGCGATGCCAAACAGAAGCGCCTGGTGGCCTTCAACGCTGCCGTCGACGTTGCCTTGCCGGCGGTGGAGAGCTCGAAGGTGCGGCCGTGGGAGCCGGAGGATGTAGCCAAGTTCTTGGACAGTGCAAGTAGCCACCGACTGGGGGTGCTGTACGAGCTGGCAGTCTTCTCGGGTCTGCGTCGAGGCGAGGTGACCGGGTTGCGGTGGGCAGATGTCGACGTGAGCAAACGAGTGCTCACGGTCCGAACTCAGCGGGTCCAGGTCGGCGGATCCGTCGTCGAGGGTAAGCCGAAAACGAAGGCCGGCGAGGACCGCCGCGTCGATCTGGGCGAGCGGTCAATCGGCGCGCTCATGGCTCACAGGCTCTCCCAAGAACTGGAGCGGGAGGAGTGGGGTGAAGCCTACGAGGACGACGGGCTGGTCTTCGCGAAGGAGAACGGCACGGCGCTGCTCCCCCAGTACGTCACCCGGACGTTCGACGCCCTCGCTGCCAGGGCCGGTGTCCGGCGGGTGAAATTTCATGATCTGAGACACACGGCGGCATCGCTGATGTTGTCAAGTGGAGTTGACATCGCCATCGTGTCGAAGCGGCTCGGCCACTCCTCGATCGGGGTCACGGCCGACGTGTACTCACACCTGATCGGCAATGCAGGACGGTCCGCGGCTGATGCTGCGGAGTCGCTAGTTTCCGCCCGTGTGCACACAGTGCACACACAAGGGGTCTAGAGACACCAAAGCGGGCCTGCCCGGAAGGGCAAACCCGCAGGTGAGAGCTGGTGCGCCTGGAGGGATTCGAACCCCCAACCTTCTGATCCGTAGTCAGATGCTCTATCCGTTGAGCTACAGGCGCATGTTCAGTTGTGGTGGTGCAACTGGTGTGACGGTGCTGCTGGCTCCGGCTGACGGATCCCGCGGCAACCCTCGAAAGGACCAACCAGCGCGGAAGCGGAGGGATTTGAACCCTCGGTGCAGTTGCCCGCACAACACATTAGCAGTGTGTCCCATTCGGCCGCTCTGGCACGCTTCCCAGGGCCACCCCAGGGAGGCCACCGGGTCGTTACCCTACCCGGCTCCGGGACCGGTCCGCAAAACGGCCGGTCGGCTCCGTCTCGGCCCACCCAGACTGCGAATCAGGACAGGCAGCTGGTCATCGCCAGGGTCTGCTGGTCGGGCACCGCCGCGCCGGTGCACCCCTTGACGGCGTATCCGCTGCCGTCCCAGGCGTAGACGACCCACACCGTCGAACCGTCCGCCGCGTCTTGCACCGCTACCTCGACATCTCCCCCAACCGTGAGCGTGCGAGCCTCCGAAGTGACGGACTTGAGGCCCGGCTGTCCGGTGACGTCGGCCCAGTCGCCCCCGGCGTGGAGTTGATACACCGAGGCGATGGCGGTGCCGTCGTCCTGCTTCGCGAGAACGATGCAGCGGCCGGCCGCATCACAGGTCAGCTGGCCGCCGGGCGGGTTGGGAAACGAGTTGCCGTACAAGACATTCGCTGCACCGGAGACGCTGCCGTCGGCCCGCAGCGACAACAACGCCGCCCGGCGCTGACCGGTCGACACGAGCGCCGCACCCAGGCTCGAAGTGACCCCGGCGTGCGTAGCCAGCACCATGCAGTTCGGGCAGTTCGCCAGCTGCACGCTCAAGGTGCTGGGCGCCCCCGACGTCACGGACGTCACCGACGCCCCCGACGCCCCCGACGTCACCGACGTCGAGGAGCTCGGAACCACCGAGGACGACGCCAAGGACCGCCGCGTTGTGGCGACCGGTGAGGAAAAAGTTGTCGAGGAGGTCGCCGTGCTGGGGCTCGAGGGCGGCAGCTCCGCGCGCTTCGTGGACGCCGAGCCGCCCGGCGCGGACGGAACAGGCCGGGTCAACGCGGGCGGAGATGTCCTCCGTGAGGTGGACTGCAAGGACGAGCCGAGCGCAGTGGACGGATCGGGCGCACCGACTCCAGATGCGGCACCGGGCCTCGGCGCTCCGGCTGCCGCGGAAGTCGTCACCGACGGCGAGGAAGCGCTGCTCGCGCCTGCTCCAGAACCCAGCTCAGGAACGGTGACCAGGACGGTGGCGCCGGCCGGCGCTGCGACTGCTGCCACGGCCACCGGGGAAGTGGAGCGGGTGGACGTCGTCGGGACGTCCACGGTGCAGCCAGCCACCGTGAACGTCATGATTGCCGCACAAATCCAGACCGAACTGCGAGGTCTTCTCGCGACACGAGCGCGCGTTCTGGGTCCCATCCACCTTTCCTAACACGCGCGCCGGCCCTGACCCGGCAAGCCGGCGATCCGGCTGGTCGCGCCCGCACCGAAATTCTCTCGAATGAACCGGACCAACTACAGTCCGGCGAGGAGGCAGACCCATCGCCTGGGCCCGCCCACGAGATCATCGAGGTGACCATGACGGTGCAGTTGCGCCCGACGCTGGATTCGTTGCCCGCCTACGCCCCAGGCCGCACCGTTCCCGGGTCGATCAAGCTGGCTTCCAACGAACTATCGTTCCCCACCCTGCCTGCGGTGGTCCAGGCGATCCACGGCGCGATCGGCACCGCAAGCACGGCCGGCATCAACCGCTACCCCGACAACGGCGCCACCGCCCTCATCGATGCGCTCGCCGACCTGGTCGGCGTGGAGCGCGACCGCGTGATCGCCGGGTGCGGCTCGGTCGCCCTCTGCCAGCAACTCGTGCAGATCACCTGTTCCGAGGGAGACCGGGTGATGTTCGGTTGGCGCTCGTTCGAGGCCTATCCCATCGTCACCCAGATCGCCGGAGCGCAGGTGGTGCCCGTGCCGGTCACGGCTGGACACGAACTGGACCTGCCTGCGATGGCCGCAGCCATCACGCCGACAACCCGGCTCATCTACGTGTGCACGCCCAACAACCCGACGGGCACCGTGGTGCATCGCCAGGAATTGACCACCTTTCTGGACGCTGTTCCGGACAATGTCCTTGTCGTCATCGACGAGGCGTACGGCGAGTTCGACATCGACCCTGAATCGGCAGACGGTCTCGCCGAGGCGACCTCGCGGCCGAACGTCATTTCGCTGC
>JAABUV010005327.1_pt1 | contig 14735 bp, 12 predicted proteins | sample 5559971 | NCBI WGS metagenome assembly JAABUV01 (sample SAMN10711881, study PRJNA513362) | rock metagenome | isolation source: Antarctica rocks | place: Antarctica: Victoria Land, Knobhead nord | collected 2015-12-19
CTCGGCGATCACCGCGGACGGCGTCCTCGACGCTGGACAAGGGCGCGTCCCCCGATCACGCCTTGATCGCGCGCAGCGCCGCGACGGCGTGGGCCTGCGCCCAGCGCACCTCAGCCACGCAGTTCGGCGACCCCACGCCGCTCACGCTCTCATCCGTCGCCATGACCGTGGTCGCGCCGCGCACCCCGCCGGCCACGGCCACGCACAGATAAGTCGTCATGGTCAGGCGCGTCCAGGTGCCGCGCGGCGAGGGGCGGACCACGCCGGGATCATGAGTGTTTGGCTGGAACGTCGACGTACGGTTGTTCGTCGTGTCGCCGGCGGTGGCGACACGCGCGGTGCGATACACCTGGACGGCAACGAAGCCGAGGTCACCGGGGTAGCCGGCGCCGGGATACTGACGGAGCGTGAAGGTCGGGTGCGCCGTCGGCGCGAGCGCGAGGGTAAGCACGAGGGTACACGTTGCCGCGACGATGGTCATGGGCCGATAGACTCCTTTCTCCCTTCAGGCTACATGGTCACGGGCAATTAGGTCCGCCCGTCCGCGCGTCGGCCGATGAAACGGCCCGCCCATTGGCGGCAGTCTCTCCGTCACACACCCACCGACGCACCGTCACCCCACCAAGCATAACCCATATACGAGAACAGGCGTTCTGTGCTATCCGTGCCAGCCTCCCGCCACGAATGCGCACGGCCCCTGGCGCGCGCCGAAAGGGCTATGGCGGTAAGGTGGGAGGCTCTGTATCGTTCCACTGAGTGGCGGGTGTCGCCCGCGCGCCACGTCATATGCAGCCATCAGACGAAAAGGAGGACGGGGCATGAGACAGAGATTGCTCGTCCGTGCGCTGACGACCGTCGCGCCGGTGCTGGCCGTCGGCCTGCCGCTAGGCTATCAGGAACCGGTGATCCACCCGGCCCCCACGGTGTGGCGTACCGCGTCGCTCGGTCGGCCTGGCCCTGCGGCCCCCGACTGGCCGCGCCCCGCCATCACGATCCGTGACGCCCAGGGCGACACGGAGTACCGCTGGGGCGTCATCCCCGACGGCCTGGCGCCGGCCGGCGCGTTCCTGGACGCCGCGGCCTGGACGTCCGACGCCGTGGCCGCGCGGCGCAACGCGCAGGCCCAGGCTGATAGCGCGCGCGGGGACGGCGGTAACGTCGTGCCCCTCCTGCGGGTCCAGACGTCGGTCGCACCGACGGCCTGGGTGCGCGGCTATGACACGCCGACCCATTGCACCTTGCTGGGTGGCGAGACGTACCGCAACGTCCAATTCACGATCGCGCTTTATAGCGACCACAGGCCGCGGACCTGTGCCCCTGAACAGCGATGGATCGCGCGCGCGTTCCGGCTGTTATGGGGGCAGGCCGATGCCTATGGGCAGACGGCGACTATGACATCTCCCGCCCAGACCCGTTACCCACCGCTTGTCGGCCGGCGTCTACCCGTCATAATCGATGCGCCCGGCGATCTCGTCTCACATGGTCAGTGACACTGAGAAATGCCGGTCGTCCTCTTGACGCTAGACACTCACACCCAGGATCGGCGAGGTGCGGTGTTAAACTGACACCGTTGCGCACCTCCACGGCACGCACACGTGCCCTCTGTGCGGCCTATCCTCGCCATGCCTGTTAGGACCAAAAATCCTTGTCCGCGTGTTTTCTACCCGGCCGCCGCGTCGGTGGCGACATCGTAGGTGGCGACATGGGGATAGCAGAGCGTCCCAACACGGAGCAGCACGACCTCGATGCACTCTCCGGTCGGCGAGTAAAGCAGGCTGAACGTGTGCAGCGCTACGCCCCGCGTGTGCCGGATGCGCCAATTCGGATCGGCATGCAGCGTGGTTAGGCAGGCGGCAGCCATCGCTGTCGTGCCACACCGGGCGAACCAGTCATGGATATCACGGGGGGTTGGGCGCATCGCGTCCCGCCTCCTATCGGTCGTGGTAGTGATGTGATGGGTTATACCCTCATTGATGAAAAGTATCGGCAAATCTTACGGGCCACTGTACGGTCTGTGACGCCGCGCGCTCATGGAGCGACCGTCGCCAGCTGACACAGGTGACTTGGCTAGGGGATGAAGCTCTTTGGTGTCTAGGCACCCGCAAACGTGCGACAAGACGGTAGGGCAGCCATACAGGCTGTGGCCCTTTTTGTGCCCTCTCGCGCCCTCGCAAGCCCTCGCAAGGCTAGCGACGCTGATCAACCCTGGTATCCCGGTCGCGCTCCCACTCCAAGCCGCCATGACGCTCGTGCTGCTGGCCCTTCTTCCGCTCCTGGCCCGAGTTAGCGCGTAGGGCGTCGTTCCAGTCTTTGCCGGACGCCGGCGGCACATCGCGGACGATGGTCCCCGCTGTGGGGTACAGCTCACGGACGTGTTGCCACCGTCGGTCGCTGGCATGGTCGTTGTCGAAGGCGCACGAGACCACCCATCCCTGGGCCAGCGCCGCGTCGATGACGCGCGTCGGCAGCGGCCCCGCGCCGTCCGTTGCCGCCACCGTCGTCCGGTAGTCCGGGTAGAGCAGCGTCGCGGCGCTCAGGCCGTCGAGGGGCGACTCGGCCACCACGAGCACCTGGTTCTGGCCGGGCTGCCCCTCCCCCACCTCGTGGGAGAAGTAGCCGGCCTCCTTGTCGCTGTCGCGGCTCAGGCCCTTGAAGGTCGAGCCGGCCCCGACGCCGCGCAGGCTCGCGCCGATGGCGTGGCCCTCCCCGTCGTGCGTCAGGAACACCGCGTTGACGTGCTCTCGACCGGCCCGGTCGGTGTGGGTCGCGGCGTAGACCTTACCCTCGGCGTGCAGCTCGTCAACGATCCCAGCCGGGATCGCGCGTTGCTCCGTTAGGTAGGCGCGGACCTGCGGCCAGCGGTGCTCATCGGCCTCTGGCTGCCGGAACGGGAGCGGCTCGTTGCGCGCGACAATCTCCTGCGCCTGTTCCGTCCGCTCCCGCGCGCCGTGTTGGGCGGCTGCGGCGACGGCCAGTTCGGCGCCGGCCTCGCGGCTCAGGTACGTGACCGCCCGCTTGAAGTCGTAGCCAGTGACGTGCATCACCAGGTCGATGGGGCCGCCGCCGCCTTGCTGCCGGTCGTGGTTGTAGAACTTCTCGCCATTGATCGAGATGTCCTCACCGTCGATGCGCCACTTCGCCGTGTCGTACCGATCCTGCTCACCGCCGATTTGGCGCATCGTGTCGCGCACGTCGATCTGGCGCACCTGCGCGACGATAGCTTTGTAGTCCCGTTGGAACGTGGCGTGGTCGCGTTCCATCTCGCGCACCCGCTGCTGCAAGACCACGACGTTGGCCTCGGCCCGCGCCGCCTGACCCTCGAAGTGTTGCGCCTTCGTGAGCGCAGCGTCCAGCGCCGGCGTCACGCGCTCCACGATGCGCTCCCGCTGCTCGCTCGCGTATCGCTCGGGGTTGCCCACCAAGCGACCCGGCCGCTCCACCTCCACCGCGCGCAGCACCTCTTCCTTGGCCGGCGTCGGCGCCTCGATCTTGGCGTAGAACTCCTTGACGGTCTGGTGGTCGGCCACGCTGCCCTTGACGCCCCGTTCCAGTCCAAGTGGCTCCATGGCCCGCGCGTAGCTGTCCTGCATCGCTCCGAGCTTCTCACGCCCTCCGGTGTAGGTGTAGGCGCTCAGGCGGCCGGCGTCGCTGATGGGCACGACGAGGGCCTGGATGTGCGGCGTCTGCTCGTCCTTGTGCAGGACGGCGGCGACGATGTTGGCGTCCCCGTAGCGCTCGCGCAGCCAGGCCATGCTCCGCTCCGTCCAGTCGTCGAGGCGCGCGGCTCGCTCGCTGGCGTCGCCCCGCGCATAGAACTCGCGGCTCGCCGTCATGACGTGCTCGATCCCCAGGACGGCATCCGAGCGGATCAGCGGCGCGTCGTCGAGGCGACGCTGCGCGTCCGCGATCCAGTCGCCCGACCCGACCAGACGGACATTCTCCCCCAGCCGGTCGGCGTCCGCGTTCGGGGTATCGCGCGTCCGCTCGTTGTGTTTCCCCAACGCGCCGATCTCGCCCATCGTCTTGAGCTTGGCAACCCGCAAGACCGCATACATACCGTGCCCTCTCGCCCCTTCTTTTTCCCGGTAGACCGCCTCAGCGCGCGCCCTCAGGCCCTCGTGGCGCGGCGCGAACGGAGGGTCTTGGAGGGAGGCCCCCCAGGGCCGAGCGGAGAGACCTGTAGTGAGTACAGGTTCGCTGCGCAAACTCCCACTATCAGCCTACACGGTTGCGTCAGGCGCTCGCAAGCGACGGGGTTGGGGCTCGTCTGAAAATAGCCGCCGCTGACGCTGCTGACCCGCCCTATTTTCACGCGGGATGGTCGCGGCGCGCCGCGGGGTCCACTACTTGGAAAAGAAAGGGGCGGGCCTCTCGCATCGACCACAAGACAGGCAGCCACGCGGTCCGAGCGTGCAGATCAGACCGGTCGTCCCAGGAAGGCGGCCAGGTGATCGATCGCGGGCGCGTGGACAGTCACCGGCCGCGCGGGGGCGAAAGGCAGGCCAGCAGGCAGGCCGTCTGTGAACTGGGCGCGCCACACCGTCAGCTCCCCCTCGGCCACGTCCGCGGGTAGGTCGGCTGGCTGGCCGGTCGCGCGGGCTAGGTCCCAGCCGTGGACCAGCAGCTCGGTGATCCGCAGATGCACGAGCACAGACCCCGACGCCGGTCCGATGGGGGACGGGTAGATCCGATCGAGCGCACCGGGCGCGGCGAACGCCGCGCGCATCGTCGCCGCTGCGGAGCGATAGGCGGCCACCGGGTCGTCGGCAGGCTGTGCGGGGCTGCGGTCCGGCTGCGGTTCGCCCCGGACGAGCGCGGCAAAGGTGAGCATGCCGGAGGTGACGTGGGTGACGAGCGCCTGGACGTCCCACTCCGTGCATGGGGTAGGGGCGGACCACTGGCGGGCGTCGATGCCAGTGATGAGCCGGTCGGTGCCGGCGAGCGCGCGGTCCAGTGCGGCCAGCAGGTCTGTGTGAGAGGTGTCGTGGTTCGTCATGCGCGGATCTCCTTCTATCTCCCGTTTTGCCCGACGCACCGTTGCGCGTCTACGAGTAGCGTAGGACAGCCGTGTGACAGCCTTATGTCAGGAGCAATAAGGACACATTCGCGGCGCGCACCCTCACCATCAGCCGACACGGTCGTCGGCAGCGGTCGCAAGCGGGGCGCGCGCGACTACTTGGAAAGTAACATGTCCTTCAGGACATACATACCGATGTAAATGCGGCTTGGTTAGGCGTCCGGTTGGCTATTTACGGGAGAAAGAAGGGGCGGGGGTGCGATGGCTCCTGCTGGACGGGACAGCGGCAAAGCCGGGCGGAGCCATGTTGCCGCCCATATTGCCGCCCATATTGCCGGTCATGCTGCCGGTTTTGCCTGGCACGCGGCCCCTCGGGTGTGCCATGCTGGCCGTGTCGGCTCCCCTAGTTATGGATAGGAGCGCCGACACGGCCAGCACGGCCAGCATGGCGCCATGCACAGGGAACAGCGAAGGAGGATAAGATGAGGAAGCTCGCGATCACGGTCAGCGGCCTGGTTATCGCCGCCACAACGGTACTCACCGCCCCCGCCGCCCAGGCGGAAACGACCAGCGGTATCCACACCCAAGCAACACGCCAATCGACCGCGCCTGCGGTCGCACCCCGGATCAGCAAGACCAAGCGCGGCCTGTACGTGTCCCAGACCGGCTGCGAGATTGCCGGCGAATGGGGCTGGATATTCGGCGACTGGAACTACTTCGAGTGCATCCAGGAAATGCCCCCCGGCGATGATGAGCCATGGTATCGGCTCTACACCTGGTCGTGATCCGCTAGCGATCGCGCCCTCCCTGGCGCGCGTGGGCGAGGGGCGCCGTCCAGCCTCGCGGTCTGTCATTGGACGGCGCCCCTCGCCCTTGTCGCCCCTATAAATAGCCGTGCGCGGCTTCCCCCAGGAGGAACAACAGCCACGACGTTTCCGCGTCCTAGCATGCCCTTATGAGGGAGGAGACTAACGTCAGCGCCCCCGTCCGGAGAGGGTAGCGCCCGTACTCCCTCGATAAACACGCAGGAATGAATGAAGGAGAGACACCGATGACACGCCCAACCCGTCGCCTCGCCGCCCTCGGCCTGGCCGCCGCGCTCGCCCTCGCCGCCTTCCCCCGGCCCGCCGCCGCCTCCGATGGCTCCGGCGGCTCTAGCGGCTCCGCTGGCCCCGGCCGCGCCACATCCGCGGTCGGCCCCGATTACCTCGCCGGCAGGCCACCCTGTTTCGGCCCCAGCTGCGTCGGCCAGTCGCCCTACATCTCCAACCGTGAAGGCAGGACGTGCGTCGACGGCGCTACCTCCCTCGCCACCGTCGATAATTACGGCGGCGACACCGTCACCCTGCGCTGGTCCAGCTTCTGTCACGCCAATTGGGCACAGTGGAACGGCACCGATATCGGTTACGCGGACTACTGGGTGGAAACGAGCGACGGTCATCGCGAGCCGCCGCGCGGCTATTACACCTACATGGTCAACGGCAATGAAATTGCGCGGGCCGCCATCGTCGCGCCCACATTCAGCGGTTGGTCCTGCAGTCAGTCCATCGTCGTCTGCACCAACTGGTACTGAAGGCAGCGCTCGCCACCCACTGCTCACAGGCGCGTGTCCGCCGGCCCCGGCCCCGACCGGGACCGGCGACGCGTCACACTCTACGCCCATGCCCGACGACGATGAGGAGGGAATTTGTCATGAACGTCGTGGACTTGATCCGACCCAGTATCCGCGGCCGACTGCTCGTGCCGGCCGCCGTCGCGCTCGCCGTCGCCGGGGGCGGCTTGTCGGCCGCACCCGATCCGCAAGGTGTCGCCTCACCAACGCTCAACGCGCGGACCGTGCGGGCGTCCGCGCCGGCGGTCGCGCGCCAGTGGCCGCGCGCGGACCTCGTCGTGGGCCGCGGCGACACGGGCGGCTGGCACCTATTCGTGACGTCCGCAGCGGGCGGCTGGCACTGGCGGGCGCTGGCGAGCGTGCTCCCGTTCGCCGCAGGCGGACAACGGTGGATCGGCGACCAGTGCCTAACCAGCGACGGCCGCTATGTGGTGGCCGTGACCGCCCCCTGGGCGGCGCAGAACACCGCGTGGGGGCGCGACGCGGGCGGCGACGCCTACGCCATTGAGGTCGACACAGGGCGCGTCCGCACGCTCGCCTCTGGGGTGGGGCTCGCCTACTTCAACCCTGGGTGCGGGACCGGCGACGACGTGGCGCTGACCGGCTACGTCGGCGCCGACGAGGCCGCGACCCGGCTGGCGCTGGTCGACGCGCGCACCGCCGTGACGCGCTGGCGTGCGACCCTACCCGGCGAGCTCACCTCGGCCGTCCCCACCGGCGACGCGATCACGGCGGCCGGCGGCGGGGCGCTCCTACGCATCGCCCGTGACCAGGGCACACGCGGTGGAACCACGACGCTGCCGCTGCCGCGCGCGACGGGACCCGCCTACGACCTGCGGCCGAATGGCGCGGGCGGGGTCGATTTCCTCACCCCCGACGGGGGCGGCCGCGTGACCATCTGGCGGAGTGTCCCCGGCCGTCTGGCGGCGCTCGGAACCGGGCGTCTGGGCGCGGTCGCGCTGGCAGGAGGCGTCGGCGGGCGGACGCTCGTCGTCGGCGCCGCCACCCTGCGCGGCGGCGGGCCGTTGCCGCGCGTCCAGGCCGCGGGACCCTCAGCATCGGTACTGTCGCCGGACGGCCGGGCTGCGGTGGTCGGGGATGGCCCCACCTGGACCGTGATGCGACTGCCCGGTGCCGCGCGCGCGACCACCGCATCACTGCCGGCGGCCGCCCCGGCGACGCCCCCTGCGGCCACTCCCCGCGCGCCCGCCGGCGATGCCGCCGCGCCGGTGTGCGCGGTGCCCCGCAACGCCCTGTCGCGGCAAGTGCTCCAGCCGAACGCCCCGCAGGTCCAGTGGGCGGTCCAGCAGGCCGTCCGCGCCACGCTCACCGTACGGCGCGGCGCCCCCTACGGGATCGCCGACTATGCCCCCAGCCTGGACTTCCCGCCGGTCCCGTTGCAGGGCGACCGCAGCGCCGCAGGCACCCTGGTCCCGCCGCAGGTGCTCTACGGGATCTTCGCCCAGGAGTCGAACTGGGCGCAGGCATCCTGGCACGCCCTGCCCGGCCTCGCCGGCAACCCGCTCATCGCCAACTACTACGGGGACGACCCGACCACCGCCGACTCCATCGACTACACGCAGGCGGACTGCGGCTACGGGCTCGGCCAGCTCACCGACCTGATGCGGGCGGGCGCGCCCAGCGTCGACCCCCAGGTGCAGGCCCGCATCGCGGTCGACTACGCCGAGAACGCCGCCGCCGCGGCCTGGGAGTTGGCCGGCAAGTGGAACCAGCTGGCGACCGCGGGGATCGTCGCGAACAACGGGGACCCGGCGTGGCTGGAGAACTGGTACTTTGCCGCCTGGGCGTATAATTCAGGGGTCAATCCGCAAGCCTCCACGGGGGGGAACGGCTGCATCCCCGGACCGAGGTGCACCGACGGCGCCGGCAACTGGGGCCTGGGCTGGGCCAACAACCCGATCAATCCTGTGTACAACCCCAATCGGCAGCCCTTCCTGCGCACGAGCTATGCCGACGCCTCCCATCCGCAAGATTGGCCGTACCAGGAGAAGGTGTTCGGCTGGATGGAAACACCGTTCATCGACCTGCACGGCAACCCCTCTTACCCGAGCGCCGGGCGGCTGCTGCTCCCGCCCACCTTCAACACCTTTTGCGACCCCGCCGATAACCACTGCGACCCGACCCGCAAGACGGGCGACACGTCCACCTGGTTCTGCCAACTCACCGATCTGCACTGCTGGTGGCACGCGCCGGCCACCTGGGCGGATTGCGCGAGCGGCGCCTGCCACCCGGGCTCGTTCACGATCGACCCCTCCGCCGCCGAGCCCGCCACCGTCGACCCGCACCCGCCGGTGTGCGGCCCCGACCCCACCGCCCCGGCCGGGACGATCGTCGTGGACGACGAGGCGACAGTCGCCGGCGCCCCTGACCTCAACCTCGCCGGCTGCCCCCCCACGCCCTCGGGGTGGGTCAACGGCGGGACCTTTGGAGACTCCGTAATTGACGTTTGTAGAACCCATTAGGCCTTCAAATGGGACGTGCCAATAGACTCTATGTAGGTACTAGAAGGCTTGGCGGCCGCTACAAACCGTGCTTGATTGGCTGGTGGCACAGGATGCTCGTGGGTCAATATGCAGCCACAAACGTCAATTACGGAGTCTCGACCTTTGCCACCACCGGCGTGACCGACGGCGCCGGGCACGATCTCCCCGGCGCCATCGACTGGCACCAACTCGGCGCGGGCTTCGGCGGCCACCTCTGGTTCACCCACACGCGCCCGGCCTCGGACACCGCCCGCACCGTCACAGGTATCTGGACGCCCACCCTCCCCCGGGTCGGGTCCTACGAGATCCGGGCGTTCATCCCGGACACGGGCGCCGCCACCACCCAGGCGCGCTACGCCATCGCCGATGGCAGCGGCGCGACCTCGCCATGGGTGCGGTACCTCGACCAGAGCCAACCCGGCGACCAATGGGTGAGCCTGGGGTTCTGGCACCTCGCGCCCGGCGCGAGCGTGTCGCTGAGCAATGTCACCGCGGACGGCAACGGGACCGTCGACATCGCCTTCGACGCCGTGGAGTTCATCCCGGTCGCTCCCGGCAGCTACGTGTCCCTCGGTGACTCCTACTCGTCCGGTGAGGGCGTCTGGCCGGGTCCGTTCGACAACGGCACGGACGTCGCCGTCACCAGCCTCGACCAGGGGGACTGGTGCCACCGTTCCGATGAGGCGTATGCGCGCCAGTACGCGGCGCTGACCGCCACCTTCGCCCACCGGCCGGTGGTCCACCTCGCCTGCAGCGGCGCCAATCTCTACGACGTGAGCGGCGCGGTCGGCGTCACCCCGAACCCGGACCACGCCGGCAACGCCTACTACGATGAGCCGTATCAAGTCAATGAGATCCCGCACGACGCGCGCCTGGTCACCCTGAGCGTGGGGGGGAACGACGTCGGCTTCGCCGACATCATCCAGACGTGCGCCCAGATCATCCCTACATCCACCCCTTGCCAGAACGCGTTTCCCACGGAAACCCGAACCATAAGTAATACATTCAGTGGGCTCGTCGCCACCTACATGGCCGTCAAGCAGGCGGCGCCCCAGGCCCAGGTGTGGGTGCTCACGTACCCGAACATCTTCAGCACGGACCCCAACGCCCAATCCTGTACCTTTATCCAAAGCACCGATCTGGCGTGGCTCATCGCGCGGACCCACCAGCTTGATACGGTCATCAAGTTGGCCGCCCGCCAAGCCAAGGTCCATGTGCTCGACGAGGAGCACGCGTTCGCCGGCCATGAGGAATGCACCACCGACACCTGGGTTACCGGCCCCGGCATCGTCGTATTCGGTAACGACGCCGAGAACTCCGCTTTCCACCCCGATTACCTCGGCTATCAGAAAGAGGCGGAGGACCTCAAGAACGCCGTCCCCATCCCTTAGCTGGACGCATCGAGAGGGGGGTGACGTGCCCCCCGCCCCCGCACCCATGCCTCGGACGCGGGGGCGGGGGCGTCGTGCTCGCCAGCCCTCACCTCCACCTGGGGGCATCGGTCCTTCAATCGTGTACGAAGAGGATCGGCTTTAACATAACATGCAGATGCACGATCAGCGGCGCGAACATAGCCCTGTGAGCATCATCAGGCGTAGCGGCGGGAATCGCACCCCAGCCATGGCGGACCGGCACGGTTACGGAGGCGAGCCTGGGTGCGGCTTCGTCCTGTCCGTAGCCAACGGTCGGTCGGATCAGCGTCCGACGCTCAGGGGTGTGGGGTCTCGGTCGCATACGTGAAGCGCACCTGCGCGGCCCCAATCACGCAGGTGCGGCTGGCGTAGTGGTAGGCGGTACAGTCCGTTGAGGCCCGATCGGTCAGCTCGACCGCCAGTCCACCCCGCCGCCGACCGTCGCGCGTCCCGTCGAATGTGCCCAGCCGCACCCACCCAGGGCTGCGATGGACGAACCCCGGCGCCGGAGACTCCTGATCGATCGGCCGTTGGAACGACCGGCTCCGGCCATCGGTGACGACGTAGACCACCCGCGCGTCGGCGTTGTTGTCGGGCACCCACACGTCCACCGCGACGTGACGCCACCCCCCGTCACCGACCGTACGCGGGGAGGGTGTGAAGGACCAGCGGACGGTGGAGACCGGCGGGCGCGTCGCCCCGTGCGCCCACACCCAGTACGTCTGCCCGGTGAAGCCGGGGTAGCCGTGCGCGGGGTCGGCGGACCAGGGACCGTGCCGCGCCCAGCAGCACGCCATCTGGTCGGGGCCGACGACCGCCGTGTGGATGATCGGCACGCGCGCGGCGGGCATCACCATCGGTCCGCGCATCCACGCGACGCCGGCCACGAGGACCACTACCACCACCGCGCCCACCGTACCCGCCACTAGGGGCCGCGCCGGCCACGCCCTCCGTCGCCCCTGGATCGCGCCAACCGTGGGCGATGCCACAACCTCCGTCAGGTCGCGGGCGGCGTCACCGGAGGGGAGGGGAGGACGCCGCGCCGCAGCGACGAAGGCCGCGTGCGCGTCCGGCGGGAGCCCCAGAGCCTCGGCGAGGAGGCGCACCGTATCCACGCGCGGGCGGTGCGCCGTGCCGCGCTCCAGGTCGCGGATGCGCCGCACGCTGACCCCCGCCCGCTCCGCGAGGGCCTCTTGCGTCAGGTCCGCCTCCATACGCGCCTGTTTGAGCAGCGCCGCTAAGGGCCGTGCCGCGAAGGGCCGTGGCGACACGTCGCCGGCGGACGATAGCGTCTGTCCGTTTTCCATACCCGCATCCTATCACGCCACTCCTACATCCAGCGGCGTCACGCGTCGGTCGGCATGTGCCCCTCGTCCTCGATGCGGCCCGCGATCTCGTCCCACACCTTTGGGTCGCCGAAGTGGTCGCCGCGCGGCTCGCCCCGCCGGGCCTGCCGGTCCCGGTGCGGCGCGCGATCGTCATCTCGGCGCGCGACCAGGCGCACCTCAACCGGCAGCGCGAGCGCCCACCGGACGGTGTGGTCGATGAAGCCTTGCATGATCCGCGGTTCTGGGTCCATGATACTATCCTCCTCCGCTGCGTGCGTCGGTGCGATCGATAGGTCGTCCGTGGCGCCTATGGCGCGCGACAGCGTCCACCGCGCAAGCTGGCAAAGCGTTCCGTGGACCTGTCCTCATGACCGGTAGCGCCTGCGGGATGGGCAGTCTCGTCGAGCAGTAGCCTTCGACACCAAGATGGCAAAGGGGGCGCCACGCCCGTCATACAAGACTACCTGATAGAACTGGCCTGTCGCTAAGATCCTGACGAAACACTCCATCGTCCCAGATAACGAGGACATATTGCAGTCCTACCGATCCTCGCCCATCCCTGACAGCACGCCTGTAAAATGGAGGGTAGGTCCCATGTAACGATAGGTATATGGGACCTCGTGCTACGCTGTCAACAACACAGGCGGTCCGCGTGGATGACAGGTGAGAGGGAGGGTTGGCCGGTGGGGAACGCGTCGCGCAGGGACGAACCGATGACGCCTGAGGGACGGGGAACGGATGCCGTCGGTCATGACGGGGTCATGCGTGAGCGATCCTTGTCCGGCACGCGCCCCCTCCTCGCCGGGAAGGTCCTCCTGCTGCTCGCCCTCGTCACCCTGGTCGGCCACCTGGCTATCGCGGGGCGGTACGGCTGGATGCGCGACGAGCTGTACTACATCGACGCCGGCAAGCGCCTCGCCAGCGACTACGTCGACTTCCCGTTGATGGTGGCGCTGCTGAGCGCGTTCCAGCGCGCGGCGTTCGGACCCTCGCTCGCGGCGTTGCATGTGCTGCCCGCCGTGGCCGGGGCCGTCCTCGTCGTCGCGACCGGCTTGATGGCGCGCGAGCTAGGCGGAGGGCGCCTGGCACAGGGCATCGCCGCCCTGGCCGCGCTGGTCGCCCCCGCGTTCGTGGGTGCCGATGCGCTCTTCACCATGGATGCCTTCGACGAGCTCTGGTGGACGCTCGCTGCCTTGGTCTTGCTGCGTCTCCTCGCCGCGCGCGATCCGCATCGGGCTGACCGCGCCGCGTTGGGTGCGCGGACCGGGCGTCTCTGGCTGCTGTTCGGCCTCGTGGCCGGGGTGGGGCTGCTGACCAAGCTGACGATGCTGGCCTTTGGGCTGGCGGTGATGGTCGGCCTGCTGGCGACCCCCGCCCGCGCGGCGTTGCGCACGCGCTGGCCCTACCTGGCCGCGGCGCTCGCGTTGGCCTTCCTCCTGCCCGATGTCGCCTGGCAGACCGGGCACGATTGGGCGACCATCGCCTTCTGGCGCAACTACCACCACGGTCAGGACAGCGCGACCTTCCTGATCCAGGTCGTCCTGCTGATGCAACCGCTGGCCCTGCCGCTGTGGGGCGCCGGCCTGTGGTACCTGCTGCGCGATCCGGACGGCGCGCCCTACCGCGCCCTCGGGTGGGCCTTCCTCGTCCTGGTGGTCCTCTTCCTGGTCGGCCACGCGAAGTCGTACTTCCTGGTCCCGGCTTTCCCGCCGCTACTGGCGGCCGGGGCCGTGGTCCTGGAGCGGCGCGCCCGGCGACGCTCACGCACGCGGCTCGTGCCGCTCACCGTCGGCGCGCTGGTGCTCGGTGGGGTGGTCCTGGCGCCGGTCGTGGCCCCCATCCTGCCGCCGGCGGCGCTGGCGTCCCTCATGCCCAGCCCCATCCAGCCAGTGGCCGATCGCTTCGGCTGGCCGCCGTTCATCGCGACACTGGCCGCAGTGTATCACGCGCTCCCACCGCGCGAGCGGGTGCGGACGACGATCCTGGCCGGCAACTACGGCGAGGCCGGCGCGGTCGACCTGCTCGGACCAGCGGCCGGTCTGCCGGCCACCATCAGCCCGCACAACACCTACTACTTCTGGGGGCAGGGCGTGACACCGGGAGCGGTGGTGATCGCGACCGACTTTCAGCGTGCGGAGTTAACGCCGTACTTCATCTCCGTGCGTCAAGCCGCAACCGTCCCCGCCCAGGACGGCATCCAGAACGAGGAGGTCGGCCGCCCCGTCTGGATCTGCTCAGGCCTGAAGAGGCCCTGGGCATCAGTCTGGCCGCATCTCAAAAACTTCTCCTAACAGACCACGCGCTGTGGACGGGCAAGCGGGTGTCACGCGACGAGGCTGAGTGCTCGTTATCTGGGACGTTGTAGCATTCCGTCAGGATCTTAGCGACAGGCCCACCGGCCTTATGCCCGGTAGGCCCGAGCATCCGGCCGCCATGTGCGCCGGCGCTTACCGTGTCTTACATATTATCGCGCGCGGCCAAGCCGCCACTCAGCGGGCCGAACGGACTGGCCGTGATGCCGCCAACGGTCGCCACCAGCGTCAAGCTGCCATCCGACCCGATCCGCCAGCCCGTGATCGTGCCCTCGGCGGCGTTGAGGGGGTGGAAAGAGCGAAGCTGAGACCAGGGGCAAAGTAGGTTTATAAGTGGAGGCTCAAGGTTGATGGGGAAGTGCCGAGAATACCAAGAGTCGGCTCTTGTTTAGGATAAGGGACGGTGGATAATGGCCCTGCACCGCGTCGCTCCTCCCACGCGCTCGGCCGCGCCATGCCCTTCTTTTTCCAAGCAGCCGGTCTCCGCAACCGCCGCGTGCGGGACTCGTCGGTCCCGCATGGCCCCGCTCTTGGCCGCCGAAAGGCAATC
>JAABUV010005329.1_pt1 | contig 14732 bp, 16 predicted proteins | sample 5559971 | NCBI WGS metagenome assembly JAABUV01 (sample SAMN10711881, study PRJNA513362) | rock metagenome | isolation source: Antarctica rocks | place: Antarctica: Victoria Land, Knobhead nord | collected 2015-12-19
TGGTGCGTGCCGGCGGACGCCGCCTCTTTTTCGGCCTTCGAGTCCAGCAGCTGGTCCAGGTCCGGCTCTGCCGACGAGCCCCGGCCGCCGTCCTCGCCGGGCAGCTGGGGCCGCGCGGGCGATGCGCGCCCGCCCGCCTCAGCGCCCCCCTGCCGCGCGCCGGCGGCGGCCGCTGCCGCCCTGGCGGCCTTCTCATCCATGAGCTGCTCCAGCGTGAGCGCGCGCCGGGCCGCCTCGGCGTCCGCCCGACGCTCGGCCGCCGCCGCGCCGCCGCCCCTGGCGGAGCCGTCGCGCTGCAGCCCCAGGATGGGCGCCCAGCGGCCGGTGCCGGCGCCGCCCGGCTCGAGCTCCGCGGGCACCGCCTGCTCGCCGGCCGCGCCGCCGCCCCGCGCGCGCGCGGCCGCCTGGCGCGCGCCGGCCGCGGACGCGGCGCGCGCGCCGCCGCGCGCCGCGCCCAGCTGCAGCTCCTCAAAGGCCGCGCGCGCGTCGGACCCCGGCCGGCCGCGGCCGCCGCCGCCGCGCGCGGCCGCCGCCGCCGCGCCCGCCGCCGCCGCCGCCGCGCCCGCCCCGGCGGCGGGGCGCGCGCGGCCCTCCGCGAGCGCGCGCTCGGCGCGCGCGGCCGCCGCCCCGCCGCCTGCTGCGGCGCCCTCGCCCGCCGCCAACGCGCCCGGCCGGCCCTGCGGCTGGTCGAGCGTGTCCATGCCGCGCAGCCGCTGCAGAAGCGCGGCGGTCGCGACGCTTTTGCTGGCGCTGGCGGCGCCGGCGACGCGGCGCGCCGGCATGCCGGGCAGCCGCAGGTCCCGGACCGCCATCTCGTCGGAGCGCCTGCGCCGCGGCGGTGCGTGCCGTGATAACTGGGACCTAGAGTAAAGGGTAAGAGCAGGTTGTGCTGGGCCGGGGGGGGGTGCGCCGCGGCGCGCGTGACAGCGGCAGGGGAGGCGCCGCCGCTGCCTCCTTAGCGCCCCGCGCGACGCACGCGGGCCTGCATGCAGCGGGCGTGAGAAGCTCGGCAGGGCGCCCAGGCATGCTGCCCCATGACATGCCAGGCGCCGGCAGGGCCAGGGCGCAGTCCCAACCCCGCCTGCACAGCGGGCGGCCTGCGCGGCAAGCCGTGCGCGCTAGCGCGCTGCCACGCAGCCCGCGCAGGCCACATCGGGGGATGGTCCCGTGCCGGGGCCGGGGCCGATTTCGCATCCTCTGGCAGCAGGCAATGGGGAGTCCAAAGAGGGAAGGCGGCGCGGCCGCGCGGCGCACCGGCTGCGCGGCGGGTCGGGCGCGTCGCCCGCCTGGCGGCGCTGCCAGCCGCCGTCGGGCAGCTGGCGCCAGGCGCGCGCGGCCTTGGCGCCCAGCTTCTTGGACTGCGCGGCCGCCGCCTGCACGACCGCGGCGGCCGCCGACTCGGCGTCGGTCGTGGCGGCCAGGCGCTCCGGCGCGCTCATCTGGTCCAGCAGGTCCTGCGGGCGCGGGCGGCAGGGTTATGCGGCGCGGCCGGCAGGGTTATGCATGACGTGGCTGACAAGTGCAGACGCGGCACGCACGGCTCCGGGCATGCGCGGACGGCGGCAGTGCGTGCTGTCGCCGGCGCCCGCCGCGGCACCGGGCGCTGCGGCCTGCCCCCTCCCCCCCTTTAAGGCGCTCTGCGGTGTGGGTGCCAGGGAGCGGGGGTACGGTGGTGAAAGTCATGAGGCGCGCGCTGCGTGCCCCTCTGCAACACCCCGCGCACGTGGGAGCCGCTAGAAGCCGCCGGGCGCCTGCTGCCACCCATGACCCAGGCATGCGCGGCAGCGGGCCGCGCTGCTGGCTCAGCTGTTGCAAAGAGCGCGGCGCAACGCCCACACAGATTCACAATCTCCGCTTGACTTCCAGATGTGGCCCATCCCGTTGGGCACTCTAAGCGCGCGGCCTCCGCGTATACGCTCAGCCGATCTGCACACGACAGCTTGCGAGAGCAGCAGATAGTAGTGACGCGGACACCGCTTGGCGCCGTCCAGCGCTGAAGCGGGTGCGCTTGCGGCATACCAAAGGCACGCAGCAGGCCGCGGGCGGCCGCAAGACGCCGGGCGGGCGGGCGCGCCTGCGGATTGGTGATCGCGCGCTGGATGCGCGCGAACGAGGCCGCGTCGGCGCCAGTCTCGCGCGCGTACGCCGCATTGACGACCGCGGCCGCGGCCGCGCGCGCGGCGGCCGACGCGGCGGCCGCCTCGCTGGGCAGCATACTGGCGAGCAGCTCCGCGAGCTCGTCGGCGGCCGCGTCGCCGTCGCCGTAGCTGAAGTCGCTCGCCGCCGTCGTCGCGGCGTCCTGCGGCGGCGCGGCGCCCGCGCTCGCCGCCGCGCTCGGCAGCGCAGGAGCAAGGGAAACCAAATAGCAGGCTCGGTGGGTGTGCAAGAGTCGGCAGCATGCCGGCGAGCAGCCGCACCACGTCGCCTGTGTTGTTATCCGTGTGGCAAATGCTGCATCCGCATTCAAAAATGGTCATCGCGGCTCATGGGCCACATGCTGTAAGCCCTCTGTCCCTCTTGCGCGACGCAGGGAGTTGTTCGGCATGGGTGCTGGATGGGTGCCCGAGCGCCGTCATTTCACACAACCTTGTGTTGACAGATGGCTGTTGAAACCTTTCCGCAGGCCGGCATAGTGACAGCGCGCTCCAGTGGCCGGGGCCGGCAGGCCTGGGCATGCAGCGCGTCGTGTGCTGAGGGGCCGCGCACGAGCTCGGCGTACTCCGCGCGCGCGGCCGCAAGCTCCGTCTCCAGCGGGTCCTCGGGCGGCGCGTCCTCCAGCGCGGCCAGGTCCCAGAAGTGCTCGTAGTCGTACTCCTCGGCAACGCGCGCGGGGTCCTCATCCTCCTCCTCCTCGTAGTCCGGGTCGCCTTCGGAGAACACCAGCTGCTCGATCACCGGCGCCGCGCCGTCGTCCGCGCCGGCCTTGTCCTGTGTGCGGTGCAAGGTTAGGGTTAGGGTGACGCACCCTTATCCTGCACGCGCGCGACGCGCGGGCCTTGGGCCCTGTGCGCGGCGGGGCGACGGGGAGCGCGGCGGCGTCGCGGGCGCCCGGCGCGCGCGCACCTCGGCGCCAAAGTCGTCGTCCAGCAGCGACGACGCCGCGCTGGCGAACTCGCGGCTGGGGCCGTCGTCGCCAGCGCGGCCGCTGCCGCCGCCGCCGCCGCGCGGGATGTCCAGCTGGAAGCCATCGCGCTCAGCGTCCACCTTTATGTCGCCGCGGCCGCCGGCCGCCGCGCCGGCCGCGGGCCGGTCGAGCGCGTCGCCGCGGCCGAGCGCGGAGCGCGCCTGCCTGAGGAAGGCCTCGGGGTCCTCGGCGGGCTCGGCGTACGCGCCGCCCGCCTGCGCCCGCGCCGGCCGCTGCTGCCGCGGCGGTTCCTCGACCACCTCGCCCTCGTTCGGCGCCTTGGTGGTCGGCCGCGCGCCGGCGCCCGCGCGCAGCGCGCCGTCGCCGCGCTCGCTGCCGCCGCCCATCACCTGCCGCCCGCGGCGGCTTTCAGTGGCCAACAGGCGCGCGGTCGTGAGCCACAGCTGGGCTGCAATTTGAAAAAAACAGACGCGCCAGAGCGTGGGCGCGCCCACCCTGGGGCCGCTGGACCTTCATGCCAAGGCCTGCACCCCAGGAACGACCCTGCTTTTGAAGGCTCCTAGGAGACGCCCGTTCACTTTCTAGGGCTTGGAGCAGGCCTGCGTCCCCACGCCGCCCCGGGCGGCCGGCGCTCGCAGGGCCGCGCCTCCCCAGGGCACGCCGCCAGCGCCCCGAGCGCGCGCGGGCGCGGGCGCGGCAGCGCGCGCGAGCGCCGCCCGAGGCGCCCCACGCGCGGGGCTGCGGGGACAGGAGGCCGCCGGGCGCGGCGCGCACCAGGCGCGGGCGGGCGCCGCCGGTCACGGACTCGGCGGCGCCCGCGTCGGCGTCCGCCTGCAGGTGGTCCAGGTTGGCAGCGTGCACGCGCGCGAAGAACGCGTCCGCCGATTCATCGCCGGCGCCGGCGCCGCCGCCGCCCGCCACGGCGCCCAGGCCGCGCCGCACATTAACGTGCACGCGCGGGCCGCCTGCCGCGCGGGCGCGCGGCGCTGGGTGCGGGCGCGGAGGCCGGGGGGCTGGGGCGGCAGAGGGCGGCGCCGGCTGCTTTGCACGGCGGGGCGCGGGCCTTACCCGCTTGCCGGGCATGGCGGGCCGGCGTGCCGCGGCGCGCGGGCCAGACGCGGGCTTGCAGCCCGCGGCGATCGGCGCGGAGGCGAGGCGGAGGGCGGGGCTGCCTTGAGGTGGCGGAGCGCACCTGTGCCGGCGGGCACGCCGACGCGCGAGCCGGCGACGAGCATGGCGGTCGTGCCCAGCACCGCGCAGAGCAGCAGCGCCAGGCGGCCGCCGCCGCGCCGCCAGCGCGCCGGCGCGCGCTCGCCGAACCGCGGCAGCTCGGCGTAGCCCGCGCCCTCGCGGCTGCGCCGGCTCCAGGCGCGGCCGCGCAGTGCTGCGCCATCCGCGCTGCCCGCATGGCTGCCGAGCCGAGCCGCCAGCGGCTGCGCGTGGTCATGCTTGGCGGCGCCGCCGTCGGCAGGCGCCTGCTCCAAGGCCGCGTCCGGGAACGCGCCGCGCCGCATGGCCTCCTGCATGCCCGCCGGCGCCTGGCACGCCTGCTCGGCACTGAGCGGCGGGAGTCCGGCAGGCGCCTGCGTCACAGCGGGAAAGGAGTACAGTGTCGAGCGCGGCTGCTGCGATGCTTGGAAACAGCAGCTGCGCCTGCGCTCTCCCGCCAACAGCAGCAGACCCCCGCATGTTGAGGTGCCAGCCACGCGGCTGGGAAGCGTGCGCCAGACAATGCGACACCGCGCATGCCACTAACGTCTGCTACAGCAGTATCAAGTGGCCGTGCCAGGCACGCCCATCTTGCATCATACATGTTGCTTTGCCGAACACGCGCTGAAAGACTGCGTAAGGCCGGCGTGGACTTCAGCTCACCCCATGCCGAAACCAAGAGCGTGCTGCTGCCATGACACACCCGCATGCAGTCCCGCAGCGCGATGAGAGGAGCTCACCGCCTGCCGACCGGTGCGCACAAGCGCGGGCCTAGGTCAGTCGGTGCGACTCAGCACGTGCCAGCAGCATCTGCCGCAGATCCGCTGCAGTGTCCACAGCAGCTTGAGGCCAAATGTGTATCAGCATGCGCTTCAACAGCTTGTTACCGGCATAACCATGCTTGCATCATGCTGGTGGTCGGCTGTGTGCCAACTCTGCCAAGGCGCCTTGTTTTTGAAAGTCTGCGATGCGATGAAGCCGAGGGTGAGGAGAAGAAGATGAAACATGCAGTGCCCAGAAATCTGGACTCCAGATCATCAATTGCAGGTAGCATGCTGCGGCCGAGCGCATGCGCACATGTCACTCTCCGCATTAGACCTGCCTGTGATAGTGACAGGGGCCCCTGTCACAGGGGTCAATCGCTGCGTCTGGACGGCCAGATAATACCCAGAACGCCCAACTGAGACGAGGCTTGTCAGACAAGCTGGTCAGAGCGGTGCATACCCTCTACACGCAACAGCCTATGCAGTGCAGTTCGTGCTGCAAACTACCCAGCGTCTATCAAGGAGCCTGCCGTATCTGCCCGGGTGCGCCGTGCACATGCGAGGCGCAAGGCAAGGCGCGGCGCGACTGTGGCCGCTCGAGCGGCGGAGCCGCACACGTCGGAGGGTCAGGGTGACATGGATGCGCCACACACGCGGCGTGTCCAGACGGCAGCGGTGCAACCATGCACGGCCGCCCCTGACCTACAAAGCAGGCGCCCAGGCGCGCCGGGCGCGCGTCACGGCCGCGCGCTACAATAGAAACATTGGCGGCGCGCTACGATAGAAACATGTCGAACACGCGGCGCGACTCGCCGGACAGCTCGGCAAACGTGTACTCCGATGCCAGCGCGGCCTGCGCCGCGGCGAATGCCGCCTCGCTGGCCGGCGGGACTTGCACGCCCACCAGCAGCACCGTGGAGCGGTTGCCTGCCGCGCAGCCGCACAGGAAGCCGAGTCAGCCGTGCAATGTCTCGGCCTTCGAGAGCTGCATGCCCAAGTGTCAGCGCATGCTCGGCACTGGCAGGACCGCAACCACACCATCAGCCTGCATGCCGCCGGAAACACACATGCGCACAGCACACTCGAGCCACGAGACCTCGGCTCATGTACCCCCGCCTCGTGCGTGAGCGAGCCCTGTAACAGCCCTGAGCCCGCCCGCGCCCCCCCGGGTGCCCAGAGTCGTTTGGCGCGCAGCACGCACGCGCGCTTGCTCGGGCCCGCTGCAGAGCGCGGGGCGCGCCTGTGCGGCGGTAGTGGAAGAGCGTCACGTTCCACGCGGGCGACACGACCGCCAGGAAGCGCGCCAACGCCCCCGCGCGCTCCGGGAACTCCACCTGGCGACCCGGGGGCGCGGCGCGCGCGTGCAGCCGAGTATACAGCAGGAAGCTTGGTCCTGCTGCTGCGACTTATGAATTTTGGCGTTCGCGTGACCTGCAAACCTCGTCGCATGTGCTGCAGCGAGGACCCCCTGCTCTCTTAGGGTACAGGTCGGCTTGCCTAGCCGCCATGGGCCTGACGTCAGAGTGGCGGCAGAGGCCAAGGGCGAGCGTGCAGCGCACGACATCTAAGCTTCAGGCGGGCGCGCCTGGAAGATGCGCTCGTGGGGCAGCTCGCCCATGTAGCTGCGCGCGCGCCCGCCCACCAGGTGGCGCAGGTGCACCTGCGGCCCGGGCGGCGCCAGGCCTTCAGCGCGCGCGCATGGATGCCGCTCGAGCCCAACCCTGGGCGCGGCGAGCCCGCCTCCCACCATGTGCCCTGTTCAGGAGCTTCGTTGGCTGCCGCAGGAGCTGCACCCACGTCCTGATTTGTTTCATACATAACCCAACCCTGAGCAGGCGAGGGCTGGCTTGCTGAGCAGCACTGCTCGCGACCCGTCTACGCTTACTGTGACCCTAAGCGGCGTGCCATGAGTCAGGGAAAGGCAGCCCTCCTCAAAACCGCGGCGTCTGGCCACCGATGCTGCTCCCAGGCGCGCAGCAGCCTGCGCTGACGGCGAGTTAGTAGTCATAGATGCTAGAACCATACGCAGCGCTGCCCGCAGCCGGTGCAGACCAGCAGCGCACGCCGGGAGGCCCGCGGCCGGCCGGCGCCACGCCCTGGGCGCCCCGCACCTGCGCGGCCTCGACCGCCGAGACGTCCAACGTGGGCAGGCCGGCGGCCTCCAGGCGCGCGCGCAGCTCCGCGGCCTGGCCCGGCGCGCGCAGGCCCGCGCCCCACAGGATGTGCGCCTCGCTGCCGGCGGAATACCTGCCGCCCGCAGCCGGCGCGCGCCCATGTGAAAGCGTGCAGCGGCGCCGGTGGGTGCAAAGCCTGCGGCTGCCCCGGCGCCGCGCGCGCGTCGAGGCGGCCTCGCGGGTCCGCTCACATGGAACGAGGGTGCGGCTAGGTGTACGGGTCTTGCTGCGGCCGGGGCTTGCGAGGGGAGTGCACACCGCCCTGTGAGCAGGGCTTGGCGTGTCTAGGCGAGCGGTGCACTGAAACAGGGGACACGCAAGAGGGGCAGTAACAGGCCTGGCCGACCAGCGCGTGCGGGAACTGCTGCCGCACCCTTCAGCTCCAGGCCTGTAGCACCAGCAGGCAGAAGGCACCCCGCAGCGCCGCAGCCCGGCCAGCGCCCAGGCTCAGGCATGCAGACAAGCACACTGACCGGCACTGACAGTCGCGCGGCCCACCTGTACTTGAACTCGGTGATCTGGATGTCGGTGCCCTCCAGCGCGGCGGCCACGAACGCGGCGAACGCGCCCGGGCGCTCCGGGATGCTGGTCGCGAAGATGGCCTCCGCGCGCGCGCCCACGCTCGCCAGCTCCGCCACCAGCGCCAGGCGGTCGAAGTTCATGTTGGCGCCGCTGGTCACGGCCACCGCGGCCACGCCCTGCGCGCCAGCAGGGCGCGCCTGTCACTGCCAACTGCATGCTGAGGTCAGATGACTCTGCATCGAACAGGCACTGCCCTCACAGGAGCAGTCTACTTGCCGCCAGCAGGCGGCGCAGTTGGGGCACGGCCTCCCTACGCCGGGCAGCGCCTGCCAGGCCATGGGCAGGCGCCCGGTCGCGCTGTGGCTGCCCGGCGCGCGCGGCCCCCGCCCCGCACCTGCAGCCCGTGGCGGCGGAGGTAGGCCTTGGCGCCGGCCACCGCGACCGCGCCGGCGGGCTCCAGGATGGAGCGCGTCTCGTTGAACACGTCGCGGATGGCCGCGCTGATGGCGCCGTTGTCCACGAGCACCACGCCGTCCACCAGCTGCTGGCACAGCCGGAACGTCTCCGCGCCCACCTGCGCGCTTGCGGCCCGCCGTCGTTCTTCCGGGCCCGCTCCCAGGCCTGCCCGACCTCGAGCACCGCGCCGCCTTGCCCTGAGCTCGAGCACCGCGCCGGCACGGCCGCAGCGTCTCTGCGCCGACCTGTGGGGCGGCAGCCGGCCATTGCGCCTGCACATGCTCGCCGCGACCGGCTTCAGTGCAGGAGCACTCCGCACTGAGCAGCACAGGAGTGAGCAGCACAGGAGTGAGCACGCGCCGCCCCTGGAACCCAACACGCCCGGCGCGCCCCGCAGCGCGCGCCTGCTTGACGGCCACGCCGTCCGCAAACGCGTCCACCTTGCTCAGCGTCACGCGCTCGCCCGCCGCCAGCGACATTGCCATCGCGTTGGCGCCTGCGGCAGCCGCGGCGCGTCGCTGGCCAGCGTCACTCGCTCGCGGGCCGCGGCCAGCGTCACTGCGGCTACATGTGGGCATCTACACCACTCACACAAGCCACGCAACTCTTGCATTTGGGCAAATTCACGGCGCACCTGAGGGCTCCACGCCGATGACCTTGACGCCCGGGTGCAGCGCCTTGACGTACGCCGCGATGCCGGCGACCAGGCCCCCACCGCCCACCGCCACGAACACCGCATGCAGGCTGCCCCGGTGCGCGCTCGAGAGCTGGCGGCGCCGGGCACACCCACAGTCTGAGACCCACAGACTGAGAAGCGTGCTGCTGACATTCCATGGCCTCGAGCAGTCCCGAGTCTCCTTCGACCAGTCGACCTATAGGGAATGCCCTGAAGCTTGACAGGTCCACAGTACTGTTAATCAAACGTGCTGGAGCGTGCAACAAGCAGAGGTTGCCCTTATGTAAGCTGTGGCGCAAAACCACCTCAGCACAACAACATCACACAGTGCAAAGCTGGCAACTCACAGTGCAGAGCTGCTTCAACGTGACGCGGCTGCGCAAATCTTTGCAGCGCACCTGCCGCAAGATCTCCGTGCCAATGGTGCCCTGCCCCGCGACGGTGAGCGGGTCATCGTAGGGCGCTACAAACACCAGGCCCTCGTCCCGCGCGCGCCTCTGCGCCCGCAAATGCTCATCACATGCCAAGCACACCAGCTTGCAATGGGGGGTCATGCACTTACCCATACTCATCAGAATGCCCCCAGTCTTCTGACGCGGGGTAGCTGGCAGGTATCAGGCTGCCAGCAGGGCTGCGCCTGGGCAAGGGTCTGCACTTTGCTGTGCAAACCGCACAAGGACATAACAGCCACAGGATATATAACACCGCAGGTGCGGACACGGTCAGTCTTTAACGTGTGCTTGCTCAGCAAGTTGCGCTGCGAACAGCGTACATGAGCAGCATGCACACCAACGGCGCACACACACCGCAGTCATCCGGTCAGTGAAGAGGTCCGAGCGGAGCGTGTGCATCTTGCTCTTTCATGCACCTACAAGCGCACCCTACCAGAATCAATCCAACCCCCATCAAGTCACAGCCCCCGCGCGGGCGCGCCTGCGCATGCGTCTGCGTCTCGCTGTACGTCTCGCCGACCAGCTCCACGCGGCCGCCCAGGCGCCGCACCGCGGCCACCTTGATGTCCGGCGTGGTCACCGGCATGCACACCGTGGCCGCGCAGCCCTGCGCGGAATAGCGCGCGTCAGCGCGCGCTGCGTCGGCCCGGGCAAGCGGCCTGTGCCAGTGCCGCTGCAAGATCCCCGGTGTGCTGCTTGAAATACAATACAAAGACGAGGCCACCGGCCAAACGTACCCACCAGCAGCAGCCCGGAGCGGCCAACCAAATGCAGCTGACCAGGCACAGCGCCCTGCGCGCTGCTGCCGGCTGCGGACGGGCAGCGCCCCGCGCAGCCTGCTCGGCAGACACCCCAGGCATATCCTGCTCGCTCCCCTGTCAATGGAGCTCACCAGGTGCGACGCGGCGAGCGCCACGCCCTGCGCGTGGTTGCCCGCGGAGGAGCAGATGACGCCGCGCAGGAGCTGCTCCGCCGACAGCGACGCCATCTTGTTGTACGCGCCGCGCAGCTTGAACGAGAACACCTGCGGCGCGCTTCGCCCCGGCACTGAGCAGCTGCAGCCGCAGCATGCAGCGCGGTCCGTGACGCTTGGAAGGCGGACCGGCAGAATGGCACCTGTTTCAAATCATGTGACTTACAGGACTCGAATGCATGCGCTGCATCCAGGAGCTGAGCATCAAATTGAGCCGCAACAAGGCACTGTCCCTCACGTGCAGGCATACACCGCTTGCGGCATGTGCACCTATGCATGGCGCGAGTATGCCGCCCTAGGTCCAGGTAACAAGACTTAAAAGTGAGCACTGAATGTGCACGCCTGAAGTGCGTGAGCAACACGCAGCCCAGGATCTTGGTGAGTATATACTTCCTGCTTCAGGCTGGCAGCTGAGCCCCATTCGCCCTTCGTATGACCGTTGCAGGCAAGTCGTAATGTGCGCTCCTGCACAGGGAGGCTTGTTTGCGCACCGGCTGCAGGTCCTCGCGCTTAAGCAGCAGCGTGCACCCCAGCTCCTCGCTCAAGCCCCGCGCAACCTCCAACGGAGTCTCCACCTGCCGCATTGATGCCCAGGCGCACCGCCTGAGCTGCCGGGCGAGCACATCTGCTACACTCGCTCGGCCTTGACACATGGTTCCTTATGCGGGTGAAGCACGGACGCCCTCAACCAGTGTGTTGGCCGGCAGGTATTGTGTGCAACCAACACATCCTGACAGCAGCGCGAGCGGGTAGCCTGCTCAGACACGGATGGCCGGAGACAAGCGCAGGTTTGTCAACAGCGGGAACAAGCTGTGAAGCGCACCGCCACGTCGTACACTCGCGCTGTGAGTATCTCCCGCAGGTAGCCGCCTGGCTCCATGCGCCACAGCATCTGCTGACAGCCCGTCGGCCCCTGCAGCGTCCGCACCCCCACAGTGTGAAGGCTAGTCTGCAAATCTCGTGTGCTGCAACAGCTAGCATGCAGCTGAGTAGAAAAACCACTGACACAACAAAGACACAAGGCAAACGCTTGCCAAAGCTTTACCCTTTGACGACTTACAAACAAAAGCAAGCGCATTCTCCGCACCTGGCACGCGGCCTCCGTACAGCTGGGGCAGCGGAACACATCGCCTGGGCTGCTGCGGCCGGCTCGGTCCACCCAGCTCAACTCCCCCGGCTCCAGCACAAGCTCCTCCGGCGAAACCGCTGCGCCGGGGTGTGCGTGCGGCGGCGCAGCCGCCACGGCTGCGCCATTGCCGCAGCCGCCTGGCCTAAGGTCGAGCACGGCGTTCTCCTCCGTCGAAGCGTCGCTCAGCACTGCGGCCTGGCAGGAGCGGGCGCGCCGCCTGCGAGCTCGCCACCGGCTGTGTTGCTTTTGCAGGCTCTGTGCCTGCGGCTGTGCCAGCAGTGGAAGGCTGTGCGCAGTCAGGTGTGCGCAGTCGCCTCGCAGAGCCAGGCTGCAAGGCGGCGCATGGCTGGCCGCCCACCACGGCATCACTGCACCAGCCTGCCCCACTGTTCCACCGCCTCGAACGCCTCAACGCCGGTGCTACTGAGCGTATTAAAACAGGCAATGTGCCGGCTAGGTAGCTTGAACACGGTCCAGAACTATTTTATATGCACAAAGTAGCTCTGCACTTTGCAAAGTCGTTACTGTGGCTCGTCTCACATCACCTTGTTCCATCTGCCCTTGTTCACGTGCGCTGCTATACCTGCTAGGGTACTCAAGGCGGTGATGGGCAACCTTGGAGCCTTGCAAGTCAGATGATTGGTAGAACACATGCAACTTCCTGCTCGCAGACATCATAGGAGAAGGCCGACAGCGGAGAGGCGGTGCACTCGCACACATCACAGGAGAAGGCCGACAGCGGAGAGGCGGTGCACCTTTTCACAAATTTTCGCTGCGTCAAGCATGCTTACATCCTCCGCGCATCCTAATCACTCACACTGGCACAGACGGTGGCACCGTCACACTGCACATCAGTTCACCCTCATACACTCGCATGCTGCAGCTTGTAGCTGCAACCGTCACACAGTTCAGTACACATGCATGGCCATTTGTACACCATAAACCTGAGTGAATGCGAGGCATGGTCACACCACATGCAAGCGGAACTGACTCGACAAGACGCAAGACGCTGCACGCACACACTTGACCCTGCACAGACCAGCTCACTCATGTCACCGCCCTTCCTTGCATGTTGAGACCCCCCGCCCACTGCACCGGGGCCTACCCAGTTCAGACCTCTGCGCTAGTCCAGCAGCCGCACGACCCGCTCGCGCAGCCGGCCCAGCAGCTCAGCGCTGCGACCCGCCCAGGCGGCCAGCGCTGCGGCCTTGGCGCCTGCCTTGCTTCCCGCCCCTATTCCGTTTGGGACGTGCGCGGCCCGGGCGGCGCCACCCGCACCGGCGGCCGCCGCGCCAGGCACAGCCGGCAGCCTGCTCGCGGCGACGCTGCATGTCTCGTCGCCCGCCGCGCGCCAGAGGCCGTTGGCGGCGTCGGGGCTGCTCACGCGCAGGTCCCTGCGCGGGCGCGAGAAAGCGCATGCGAAGCACGCTCGCATGCGCTGTCCAGCGTCGGCTAATGCCCGTGTGATGACAGACTGGTGTGCGCGATGTCGAGGCACGCATGCAGCCGGTGCGGCCAGCAGCAGGCCCCCTAGCCGGCCCGCACGCAACAGGTGCTGTTTCGACAGGCATGTCCCGACCGTGCAATGCTGCTGACGACCACAACTGAGAAGGCAATGCATGCTGACAGCGCCGGAGCATCTTGGGCAAGCATGCCCCGGCCAGGCCAGGCGGCGGCTGCCCGGTGCTAAGCAGGCAGCGCATGCGGCCAGTGCAGCGGCAGCTTCGGCGCAGCGGCGTTGCCTGTCTGCAGCGGGGCTGTGCCAGGGCGTGCGGGCTACTGCAGCCACTGCACTATTGCTTGAGGCCACACATTGTACGCAATAGCTGCCCTATGGAGTCTAAGTAAGCGGCGCGATCACGGGGCTTTCTGCGCACCGCAGGGTCACCAGCGCGCCGGCCTCGGCCACGGGGTCCAGCCAGTCGACGGCCGCGGCCGGCCCCTCCAGCTGCACCGCCAGCAGCCATGCGTCTGCGCCCGCCACCGACTCGTCCGCGAGGAACAGCCACTGGCTGCGCTTCCAGCCTGCGGCGCGGCCGTCTGCGGGTTGCACGCACGGCCGGGCCCCGCAGCTGCTGCTTGGATGTGATGAGGCGGCGGTGGCGGTGCCATGGTACTCTACTGACACGGTACTTCATTGGAGCTGGTACTTCACTGGAGCTGCGGGGCTTTGCTGCACGCGCACTGCGCACAGCCGCAGGCACGCCCGCGGGCGCAGCGGCGGCGCGCGCGCACCGTGCTCGACGAGCGGACTGGCCGCCAGCAGCACGCCGACAAAGTCAAAGTCGTCGGGCGGCGCCAGCCCGGACAGGCCCGGCAGCTCGGCCGCGCGGCGCGGCTGGTAGCCGTGCACCAGGCTGCGCGCGCGCGCACGCCGCTGGTGTGAGCCCACCAGGTCCAGAGCACCGACAGTGTTCGGCAGGGTGTGAAAGTGCGCCTCCCTGGCTCCAGGCCTGCCTCGCGACTCCTAAATACCTTGCAGTGCGACCCTACCCTACCCTAATACTTGCACCAGCCCGCCAGCATAACTTCACAGCTCTGAAATTATAGGCAGAGACGCGCTCAACAGCTGCCCGCCGCATCACCATGCGGTGCCAGGCGCTGCCCAAATCGCCCTGGGCCGTGGCGTAGACCCGCGGCCGGCCCTCCACGCCGCCGCCGCCGCGCGCGCACCTGTCACCCAGGTCGTCCACCGCGCGCCAGGCGCTCCCGGCCGACGCCATCAGCGCCAGGCCGCGGCGGCCGGCCGGCTTGTCCTTGGGCAGCAGGCCGGCCACGGAGTAGGCCGCGCCCTCGCGCAGCGCTGCGGCGTCCTCGCCGGGCCGGTAGAGGCTGACGAGCGCCGTGGCCGCGCACGCGCGCGCGGTGTCGGCAACCGCGTCCTGCCGCGGCGGCGCCCGCGGCGTCGCTCGCGCGCCCGCCTGCTGCGGGTGGGCCGTTGCAGCACGTGCGTGCCTGTGCGTCATGCCTTGACGCCATGTCGGCCGGGCTGGAGAGCCTCGCTGGTATCAATGATCACGAACGGGCGGCCGCCGCAGCACCAGGGTTTGAAGGACTCACAGGTGCACAAACTACTCCCAGAGGGTACGCACCCTGTGCACGACCGCGCCGACCTCGAGCTGCAGCACCTCGCACCAGTCGCCGACGGGCGGCGCGCCCGGGCTGCCGCCGGCCGCCGCCGCCAGCTCCGTGCGCCGCACCTCCATCGCCGCATGCCGCTGCGCTGCATGCCTGCAGACGCAGACGGACTGTAATTGCCAAGGTGCCCACTCGCGCTGCAGATGCCGGATGC
>JAABUV010005331.1_pt1 | contig 14725 bp, 13 predicted proteins | sample 5559971 | NCBI WGS metagenome assembly JAABUV01 (sample SAMN10711881, study PRJNA513362) | rock metagenome | isolation source: Antarctica rocks | place: Antarctica: Victoria Land, Knobhead nord | collected 2015-12-19
GCCGGCGCGTCCGGCGCGTCGCGCGCGACCCACTGGGCCGCGCTGCTCATTGCCGCCCTTGTTCCACCACCACAACCCGTCCAATTACCCCTGCCTTTTGCCCGTTTGCACAAAACTTAGGTAACTATTGCGTGGGCACGACCCCAAAGCTGAATTGCGCGGGCTCGACGGGCGAGGCGGTGAGGGACCCTCCGCACGCGTCGATGCCGCCTTGTCCAGTCCAGACGATCGTGGACCCATACGCGTTCGGCGGGGTGATCCGCACGAAAGAGGCCGCGGGGCAGGATTGGCCCCCCGTCGGGATACGGGCCCAGGTCAGGGCAAAGTAGGCGTCGGCCCCTGGGGCGAGATAGACGAGCCGCCGCGGCGGGGTATTGTCACCGCCCCACCGGAGGTAGGTGGGCAGCCCCCGATAGGCGGCGTTGAGCAGCTGCGCGCCGGGATAGCCGTAGAGCGTGCAGGTTTGTCCCCCGTGGTTGTGGACAAGGAAGATGAGGCTAGCGTGCCCCGCGGCGCCCTCACTGTAGTCGGGCGCGATGGCGAGCTGGGCGGTCTGGCAGCGGGCCACGGCGGCGGGACGGGATGGCGCCGCGGCGTGCGCGGCGCCATGCGGGCTCGCCACGAGCGCGGCCAGCGCGCCAAGGCCGATCAATATTTGTCGCTTTGTCACAAGTGGGATCCTTCCTCTTTGTTACCCTAATTACCCTAACTCGTCAGGCATCGCGACGAGCGCTGTACGGTCGAGCCGGCGTCGATAAGCCTATTTCTGGTCACGCGGTAGCGCGACGTGATGGTCAGGTCAGGGCAGGAGTGCAGAGCGTTCGCCGAGTAACCGGTTCCACTTATTTGCAGTACACGTTGGGCGGGCAACGCCGTCAGGGCGGGCAGTGTCACTGTGTTGACGGAGGCGATGCTCGGGGGCGCCGAGGTCCCCGTGCCGGAGCCGGCGGTGGCGGATGGGATCTCGCCGAGCAGCCGCGGCTGGCCGGCCGTGCCCGTGTAGACGAACACAGGCACGCCACCGAAGTCCGCGCCGGTGCAGCTATAGGGGACAATCGCTTCCGGGCGCCCATCGCCCGTGATGTCTCCATAGATCGGCGTGTAGACCTGGAAGTGCGTGCCGCTGATCATCGCCAGACCGTTGCGCGCGACGAATTGGCGTGGGTGGTCTGAGAAGCACGCGCTGGTATAGGTGTAGTCGCTCCAGTCGACGGTGGTGAGGGATGAGTTGGCGGCCGCCCGAACCGTGGGCCCGCCAGCCCGCTTATGCGCGGGCGCCGCGGCATGGGCGGAAAGGGCGCCACCCAGGAGAGTAGCCAGGAGGCCACAACCAAGAAGGGCCTGTGCGCGTGTCATCATCTTTAGTCCTCCAATGTCCCCCATCACTAAAGCCGTATGCTCATGCCCCTATTTTGCCACAATAGTAATGTAAAATGCTCCTTGACCATATGAGTCCGGCAGGGATACCATAATGTTAGGTCTACGTAACCATAGAATAAGTGTTATAGGTCGATGTCGTAACACAGCGCTAGGCCGGACCACTGCGACGATGGAGTGGCGCGACATAGCTATCAGCCGTCAGCGATCAGCAGTCAGCTTCGCGTCGGTGATCGACGCGTCTGGTTATAGTAGAGCGGGTTCACGGCAACGATTAACTGATCGCTGACAGCTGACGACTGACAGCTGACGACTGACGGCTGACAGCTGACGGCTGACAGCTCTTAGGCAGTGGAGGCACAACGATGCAGACAGTGATAGACAAGCGCGCGCCGGGACTTCCCGACGACCGCTCGGCCATGCTTGATCTCTACCGGCAGATGGTCCTCATCCGGCGGTTCGAGGAGAAGGCCGAGGAGATGTACACACGGGCCAAGATCGGCGGCTATTGCCACCTCAATATCGGTGAGGAGGCGACGGTTGTCGGCGCGATCACGGCCCTACAGCCCGAAGACTACCTGTTCGCCAGCTACCGCGACCACGGTATCGCGCTGGCGCGCGGGACCGAAGCCGGGTCGGTGATGGCCGAGTTGTTCGGCCGCGAGGGCGGCGTGGCCCACGGCCGCGGCGGCTCGATGCACCTGCTCGACGTGCCGCGCCGCTTTATGGGCGGCTACGGCATCGTCACCGGCCAGCTCCCGCTGGCGGTCGGCGCGGCCCTGGCGATCGACTATTTCGACCGTAAGGAGGCCGTCCTGTGCCTGCTCGGCGACGGCGCGGTCAACCTCGGCGCGTTCCACGAATCGCTCAACATGGCCGCGATCTGGCATTTGCCCGTCGTCTTCCTCGTCACCAACAACCAGTACGGCATGGGCACCTCGGTCGAGCAGTCCTCGGCCGAACCCGAAGTCTACAAGCGCGCGGCCGCCTATCGTATGCCGGGCGAGCGCGTCGACGGCATGGACGTGCTGGCCGTGCGTGAGGCTACGGCGCGCCTGATGCGGCTGGCCCGCGACGAGCGACAGCCCGGCTTGCTGGAGACCATGACGTACAGATTCCGCGGCCACTCCGTCGCCGACGCTGGCAAGCTCTACCGCACGCAGGAGGAAATCGCCTCCTGGCGCGAGCGCGACCCTATCATCTTATTCCAACGGGTACTCGAGGATCGTGGGTTGATGACCGACGAGGATGCCCGGCGCGTCGACGCCGAGGTCGAGGCCGAGGTACAGCAAGCGGTAAACTTCGCCGACGCCAGCCCCGACCCGGATGTCGCGGCCCTCTACGATAACATCTACGGACCGTCGGCCATGGACCAGTTCGACCGCATGGCGCCCGGCGGCCCCTTTGACAGCGCGCTACCGACCGCAACATATAGTCGTGAGTCGTGAGTCGTGAGTCGTGAGTCGTGAGTACCAAGCGTGCAATACCAGAGCGTATGCTACAAATCACGCTGTTACTAACCAGACTTTCTCACGACTTCCGACTTCCGACTCACGACTTGAGGAGAACAAATGCCCGTTATAACCTACCGCGAGGCGCTACAGTCGGCCCTACGCGAAGAGATGCAGCGCGACGAGACGGTGTTCGTCATGGGCGAGGAGATCGGGGTCTTCGAGGGCTCCTATAAGATCACGCGTGGGTTGATCCAGGAGTTCGGCCCCAAGCGTGTACGCGAGACGCCGATCTCCGAGGAGGGCTTCGTCGGCGCCGGGATCGGCGCGGCGATGCTCGGCCTGCGTCCCGTCGTGGAGATCATGACGATCAACTTCATCCTCGTCGCCATCGACCAAATCATCAACAATGCGGCCAAGATCCGCTACATGTTCGGTGGCGAGGCTACGGTGCCGCTGGTGGTGCGCACTCCCGGCGGAGCCGGCGCGCAACTCACGGCGCAGCACTCACAGAGCCTGGAGGTGTTCTTCGCGCACATACCCGGCCTCAAGGTGCTGGCCCCCGCGACGCCGTACGACGCTAAGGGCCTGCTCAAGGCCGCCATCCGCGACGAGGACCCCGTCCTATTCATCGAGACGCTGACTATCTACAACACCAAGGGCGAGGTGCCCGAAGGCGACTACGAGATCCCGATCGGCCGCGCCGATATCAAGCGCGAGGGGACCGATATCAGCCTGATCAGCCACTCTATGATGACCCTGCGCTGCCTGGAGGCGGCCGAGCGGCTGGCCCAGGAGGGTATTAGCGCCGAAGTCGTCGACCTGCGCAGCCTGCGGCCCCTCGACATGGAGACGGTCGCGGCGTCGGTCAACAAGACAGGCCGCGCGGTCTGTGTCGAGGAGGGCTGGCCCACCTATGGCATCACCGCCGAGTTGACGGCGCGCATCCAGAAGGCGTGCTTCGATGCGCTCGACGCGCCGGTCGAACGTGTCGGCGGCGGCGAAGTGCCCATGCCCTACGCCAAGCCGCTCGAGCGTGCGGTCATCCCCAACAGCGACAAGATTTATGAGGCGGCGAAGAGCGTATTGCGCCAGAGCGGCCGTTAACCAAGTCGTAAGTCGTAAGTCGTGAGTCGTGAGTTATCGTGGCTGGGACGCTCGTTGTGATGGCGTGACCAGACCGGATGATTGCGCTTGGTGTGGCGCTCACGACTTACGACTCACGACTCACGACTCACGACTGGAGGACACATGCCGGAAGAGATTGTCATGCCGCGCCTGAGCGACACCATGGAAGAGGGTACGATCTCGCAGTGGCTCAAGCGCGAGGGCGACACGATCAAGCGGGGCGACGCCATCCTGGAGGTCCAGACCGACAAGGCCAATATGGAACTGGAAGCCTATAGCGACGGTGTGATTCAGCAGATCATCCATCCCGACGGGGCGACGGTGCCCATCGGCACGGTCGTCGGCATGCTGGCCAAGGCCGGCGAAGCGGTCGTGCCAGCGCTGGCCCAAGCAGCGCCGGCATCATCGGCCCAAAACGGCGCGACGGGCGGCGTCGCGGCGCCTGGCGCGGTCGCCGACGCGATCGTGGAGACGGAAAGCTCAGATGAGGTACCCGTCGCGGTCCCCACGGCCCTGATGCCGGCCGCGTCAGCGCAGGCGCCCGCGCCCACCGGCGGGGCTAACGGCGCGACGGACGGCGGACGCGTTAAGGCGTCACCGTTGGCGCGCAACATAGCCCGTGAGCACGATATCGACCTACAGGCGCTCGGCGGACACGGCAGCGGTCCCGGCGGGCGTATCGTCAAACTCGACGTCGAGCGCTATCTCGTGGCGCGTGCGAACGATACGGCCACCACGACGACGCCACAGCCACCGGCGGCGGCCGCCGCGACCGCGACTCCGGCGCCCGCACCCGCACCCGCTATCACGACGCCCATGCCGCTCATGGAGGGCGACGAGGTACAGCCCGCGAATCGCGTCCAGCAGATCATGGCGCGGCGGTTGCTGGAGAGCAAGACGACCATTCCGCACTTCTACGTCACGACCGAGGTCGATATGGCCGCCGCCGCCGACCTACGCACACACCTCGTGGAGACGTTCGGCCCCGAAGGCAAGGTGTCGTACAACGATCTCATCGTACGCGCCTGCGCCCTCACCCTGCGCGCCATGCCCGATGTCAATAGTTCATGGCGCGACGGCCAGTTCGTGCGGCACGGCCACGTCAACGTGGGCGTTGCCGTAAGCCTGCCCGATGGGTTGGTGGTGCCGGTGATCAAGGACGCCGACCGCAAGGGATTGCGCGAGATCGCCGTCGAGGCGCGGGCGCTGGCGGAGAAGGCGCGCGCCGGCAAGCTGGCCCCGCGCGACATGGAGGGCGGCACATTCAGCACCAGCAACCTGGGCGCGTACGACGTCGAGCAGTTCCAGGCCATCGTCAACCCGCCGGAGAGCGCGATCCTGGCCATCGGCTCGATCCTGGAGAAGCCGGTCGTCCTGGACGGGCAGGTCGTCGCGCGGCCACGCATGACGTTGAGCCTCTCCGTCGACCACCGTGTCATCCCCGGCGTCCCCGCCGCCCAGTTCCTGCAGGGCGTCAAGCGGTTGCTGCAAGAGCCGCTGCGGCTGGGGTTCTAGTCTACTCATTCCCGATAACACCATCCAGTAGACCGAGCGTATACGCTCGGTCTACTGGATGGTGTTCCACAGTTGAGCAGGAGCTACGCGAGACAAGTGGCCGACGTTACTGGTCGCTACCACAACATCGTGACCGGCGTCAATCAGCAGTTGAGCCTGGGCCGCGAGGATCACATCCCCATCTAGTTCTTTGGGATCAGCAGTCGGCTTACCCTGCTGGCGCACCCGCGCCCAAAGTTGAGCAGCCAAGCGCATGGTCGCGGTGTCGATTGGCAGGTAGTCAAACACAATAGCCAAGCTATCGAGCGCTTGGAGACTGCCCATTAGCCGCGCTCGCACGAACTCGCGGGGTAATTCGTAGTCACAGATGTCAGGAATCGCCAGGCGCGCTCCCCCCGCGTTAAGCTGGCGCGTCCACAGCACAACGGACGGATCGGGGCGGCGACGGGCGATTTGACCTAACGGGCCGGTGTCAAGAAGAATAAATCGGCTCATTCAGCGAAGAGGAGCCGCTCACCGAGCTCTTTACGCGTTTCTTGCAGGTTATGTTTGACACGTTGCCATGCACGTTCGTCTTCTTCGGGATCTACATCGAGCCATTGGCCCAGCAATGCTTCGTAAGCCGCTGCCTGGTTGTCAGCTCCACGAACGATCGCAGGCTCCGGTGGCGGTAGTGCAGCGCGCTCACTAGGTAGTTCCGCCTCGTGTGATGTTGGTATGCGCTCTGTTGCCATAAAGTCATCTCCTGTCGTGCGGATATCTCCATGCGTCCAGCTTACTTTATATTGTACGATGATGCCGCCGCCAGTAACGATTTTCTTTCGATATCTACCCTCTACCCATCTACCTAGAGCATCCAACGGTCAAGTACCATGGATTTGTATTTCGGCGTCCCTTAGACAGCTTTGGCGCTGGCCGGCGAGACCAACTTGGCGCCGGTCTCGAGCATGGCCAGGCGCGCACGCGCTTTGGGATGGCCCAGATAGGTGTATATGTGCTCACGCAAGGCCGCGGTCTCGATCGGCTTGGTTAGGTACTGGTCGGCATGCGCCAGGCGGCCTTTGATGCGCGGCAAGAACCCGCTCTTGGCCGTCAGCACCAGGATCGGCGTGTCCTTGAGCACGCTCTTCTTGAGCTGACGGCACACCTCGAGGCCGCTCACATACTTGCCGGGCTTGGGGTTGCCCTCGTCGTCGAGATCGTCGGTGGGCGGCGGCTCGATGTTCACATCGAGCAGGATTAACTCAGGGCGCTTGGTGAAGGCAAGCGCGATAGCGTCGCGCGCGTTGACAGCGAAAATCAACTCGTAGTCCTGGCCAAGCCCATCGCGTAGGCTGCGCCGTTGCGTCTTCGAGTCCTCTACAACCAAGATGCGCTGCCGCCAACGTCGTGGCGCCTCACTCTCTGTCTCGTTCATGTTATTATATCCCCCCTCACGCTGTGAGCAGGCGCCGCACCGTGGCGACAAGGCCACGGGTGGTATGGTCGAACTCGCCTTCTACTTTGCTAACGTACGCGCTGGCGCCGTTGGCTTGGGCGAACACGGCGTCGGTCGACGTGTTCCGCGCGCTGAGCATGAGCACCGGTATCGATTTATTCTGCTTGCGCAGCGCCCGCAAGACCTCATAGCCGCCGCGCCGCTCAGCCAGATTGACGTCCAGGATAACCAGGTCGGGTGCCGGCTCCCCCGCCCATGCCTGCTCCCAATCCTGGTAACTCCCGACCGTCCGCACGTCATATCCTTCGTCCGTCAGGACATCTTCGATGGCCGCACGCGCCGTCGCCTCGTCGTCAACGGCCAGCACTCTATAGGTGCGGCGCATGGCCAGACCGGCGTTGCGCCTGGTCGACGGCTGTGTCTTAGCGCCGAACCTCGTCATCAGTGAATCGTTCTTCATCATTCCCCTTGCTCCCCGCTTGATCTTCTAGCTTGTGATACCGCGGCCCGGACCGGACGGCGCGCCGCCGTCACGGTCACGACGCCACCTCGCGCGCGGCCATGCCCTCGGCGATGGCCACCCGCGCCGCGCCGACCATCTCGTCGCCGTCATAGGGCTTGGTGAAATAGCGTGTGACGCCCGCTGCCAAGGCCGCGGCGCGGTGGCGCGCTTGCTGGCGTGACGTGACCATGAAGACAGGCGCCGTTACGCCGCCGGGCAGGCGACGTAGGGCGGCCAGGGTCTCCAGGCCGTCCATGCCCGGCATCTCCATGTCGAGCGTGATGATTGCCGGCATCTCGCGACCGATTGCCCGTAGCGCCTCATAGCCATCGGCCGCCTCGCACACTCTGAAACCGGCCCTGGTAAACGTCTGCGAGAGGGCGCGGCGCATCGTCTGGCTGTCGTCGACCACCAGGACAGCCGGCCGCTCCTCCGGGCGCACACCGGCGCCCAATGGGTCGAGCGGGCGCTCGGACCCCGCGTTCGCCGGCGACGCCAGCGCGATCACTGTGTCGAACTGCAAGATCGGCATAATCGCCCCACCGCTACCCAGGGCGTAGCCCAGCAGGCCGCAGGCGCGGCGTAGGTGCGCCGGCGCCGGCCGCACCGGAAGGTAACGGCTGGACACCACCTCGTCGACGATGATGCCGCCGTCACGACCCTCGGCTTCGAGCAGGATGCCCAGACCGTTCGGTCCGTCGCCCGCGGGACCTGACGACAGGTGGGCCGCGTAGACAGGGAGCGTGCGCGGCCCGACCTGTACCGAGCGCTCGCCAGGCTCCCCCACGATGCTGGCATAGGGGACGGCGTACGTGTTGGCGATGTCGACGATCGGGACGCCCACGAGGTTCTTGCCCTCGCGAATCACCTGCACGCGCATCATGGCCAGTGAGCGCGGGAGCGTGATGGTGTAGGTCGTGCCCCCGCCGATCTCGGTCTCGACGTCGACACGCCCCTGCAGCGACGCGACGTCGTCCTGCACGCTCTTCATCCCCATGCCGCGCCCCGAGACGAGGCCGACGCCCCTGGCAGTGCTGAAGCCGGGCTGCCAGATGAGGGCGATGCGCTCCTCGCGCGTCATCGTCGCGACGCGCGCGGCGTCGACCACGCCTTTACTGACGGCCACGGCGGCCACGCGGTCGGGGTCGATGCCCCGCCCGTCGTCCTGTATGGAGACGGTCACGCCGTCGCCGTTGACACGCCCGCGCACGGTGATACGGCCCTCGGCCGGTTTGCCGGCCGAGGTACGCTCGGCGGCGCGATCCTCGATCCCATGGTCGACGGCGTTGCTGATGAGCATCATCAGCGGGTTAAACAATGACTCGGCGATTCGACTGTCCAGCGTCACATCGCCGCCCTCCAGCGCGAACTCGACCTTTTTGTTGAGGCGCCGGCCGACCGAGCGGACGGCGTGGTCGAGCCTGGCCTCCAGGTACGACAGCGGGATCATGCTCATGTCGAGCAACGAACGCTGCGCGCGCAGCAGCGATTCGCCTTGCAACTCAACCCGCGCATGCGCCTCAGCGAGGTCGGCGCGCAGGCGCGACTCGGCCTCGTGCTGGTCCGCCAGGGCCTCATCGAGCTGCATGAGCAGCACATCCATGGCGGAATACTCTTCTTTCTCCAGCGCGTCCCACTCGCCCGATTTGCGCGTTGTTTGCACAAGCTCCAAGCGCAGACCCGCCAACTCGTGCTCGACACGCGCCACCAGGTCACGCAGACGCGTGTTGGCGCGCCGCGTCTCGACCGTCTGCGCGCCCATCTCCTCCAACAACTGCTCAAGCGTGTCACGGTGGATCTGCTGGTCTTCCAGCGCATGTAGGGCGGCCTGCAGCCTGCTCTCGGGTGTCAACTCGCCGTCGACGTCGCGCTCCGCCTCCTGCCCCAACTGGGCGGATGGCAGAGGCGCGGCCGCGGCGGACGCATCGACCGGCGAGGGCTGCGGTGAGGGGAACGGCACGAGTAGGCCGGTGTCCTCGGCCCACCCGGTCGCGGCGACAGTAGCAACCGCCGGCGTGAATTCCAGCGTGAGCCGCTCCGTCGTGGCGGATTCGCTCTTGTCGCTCGACTCGCCCACGGCGCCCGCGGCGTCCACGGACGTGGCTATCGGAATGTCGTCGCTCTCGACCCGGCGCTTGACCTCCGCGAGGCGGCCCAGCAGACCCTCAACGTCCGCTGGCGGGAGTGTCGCCACGCTCCTCAACACGCCTGAGGTAGGACGCGCGCTCATCGCGTCGCGCAGGTCATCGATCAAGGACTGCAGGGCATCCTCGGCGTCGAGGACACCCGCCAGTACGATGGCCGGGACTATTGTGAGCGAGCCGCTGAGCTGATAGTCCTCGATCAACTCGAGGATGCCCTCGCAGCCGTGCGCGAGGCGCTCGATCGACGCCGCGCGGGGACCGGCGAGGGCGGCGCCGCCCTTGAGCGTATGCAGCTTGACACGCGCGCGCACCAGAGCGCTCTCGTCGTCGGACACAGCGGACAGGCGCGCCAAGGCGCGATGGATATCCGGCATAAGCTTGTCGGCCTCGGACAAGAAGGTCGCGACGAGCCGCTTGTTCGCGCGGGACGCGCTATCAACGGCTGGCTTAGAGGGCGCCGTCTGAAGCGTGAGCCGCCGAACCTCTGCCATGGGCTCTTGATCTATCGCCACATGATTCACGCTGGCTGGCGCCGTGTCGCTCGCCGCCGGCTCCGGGCTCCCGACCGCCAGCTTCTCCCCATCCTGGGCGCCGTCAGGGGCGCTGCCGCGCAGGGCGCGCGCCGTGGCCTGCATGGCGGTGAGGCGTACGAGCAAGGTGTCCTCGGCGGGGAGCGCTGTCCCCGCATCCAGACGCTTGAGTAGAAAAGCCTGCGTCTCGCCCAGCAAGCTGAACGCGCCACCGGGCAGCGCTGGCGCCCGCTCCGCCCCCTCGTAGGCGTCGCCGAGCAAGTCGTCGACGATGTCTTCGGCCGCTTCGGCCAGGACAGCCAGGCCTTCCAGGTCGGACGCCCCACAGTCCTGCGCGGTGACGCGCGCGTCGCCCTTGAGCGTGTGGAAGGCGCGCCGCACCTCCAGCAACGCGTCCATACTCGTCTGGTTTTTCCAGTAGCGTTGCAGGGCGCGCGGCAGCGTCGTGGAGACAAGCGTCCGCGCGTCACGCCGAAACAGCGTTTCGAGGCTCTCCTGTTCCCAGAGATCCTCCGTCTCAGCGAACTCGTCGTCGTCCTCCCGTCCGTAGCCGTCGTCTTCGTCCTCGTCGAGGCCGACAGTCGTGATATGACCGGTCAGCCCAAAGGCGGCCGCCTCTTCCACGGTCATGCCCATGGCGCGCGCGATCGCCTCGGCGTCGTCATCGGCCGGTTTGACCTCCGCGAAGAGCGTTTGCAACTCCTCGACGACGCCGGGCGTCCATGCGCCAACCGCGCTCGCCCCTTCCAGGGCGGCGAGGGAGCGGCCAGCAATGTCGAGCATGCGTGGGCGCAGCAAGGGATCGACGACATAGAAGCAGGTGTCGCCGAGTACCCGGCACACGGTCGCGCCGGCCACGTCGCCGCGCCCAGCGCACATGTCGCCGTAACCACCGGCGAGCAAACTGAGCCGGTTGGCGGCGGCGGCGCGCGGCGAGACGGGCGCCTCCGATTCGTCGCCCGCCTCCGTGGGCGCGCCAGCAATATCATCCGGCGCTTCGACGGACGCGCGTAGTGCCTCCCGCAACGAGGCAAGCTCGGCGTTGGAATAGTGTATCCGCGTCATGCGGCCTCCCCCGTATCCGTCCGCATATCTAGGCCGGCCGCTACCATCGTCGGCGCGGTGGACACGGGCGGCATGTCCATACGCTGGCGCAACGCCGTGCGCACGGCCTCGACATAGCCCTCCTGCGTACCCTTGAAGACAGCCATGACCTCGGCGATGGCGCGCAGACGTCGCGCCAAAGCGCGCATGCGCGCCGTGACCAACATGAACAGCTCGACCGCCGCGCCGGACCCCGCTCCCGCGCGGCAGGCGGCGATCTCCGTGTTGTTGGCCAGCACGGCGAGGCGCACCGCGATGTGGGCGACGGTCGTGCGCATGTCGCCCAGGCGCGGACCCAACGCCGCCACGTAGGCGTCGAGGGCGCCGAGCAACCGTTCAGGCAGGGGCCGCTCGTCCTCCAGGTCGACCACCCACTCGATGCGCTCCAGCCCGCTGAGCATCAGCACGTCGAGCTGCAGGCGTTGCTGTAGCTCAAACAGGATGCGCGCGAGGGCTGTCGCGGCCTCACCAAGCTCGGCGTCGAGCGCGGCGAGGGCATCGTCGTGCATGCCCGCGCGAATGGAATGACCGCTGTAGCTTAACGACAACGCGGAGAGTTCGCGCACCGCTTTCTGCAGGTCGACGGTCAGGTGCTCGGCCCCCTCGCGCGCCCCCGCGAGCAGGCGCTGCAGGGGCGGGGTCAGGACGCTATGCGCGCTCATGCGGCACGCTCCACGACGCCGGCGGGCGCCTTTTCGGCGAGCAGAGTCTCGTCCACCGTCAGGCTCGCCACCGACTCTTGCAGGTCGGCGACCACGAGGCGCATGCTAGCCATCTCGTCGCTCGATACAACCAGCAGGCTGTTGAACTGCTGGAAGGCGGCGGCTACCGTGGTGATGGCCGTGGCGGCCGATTGGGCGCTCTCAGCCTGAGTGTGGGCGGAGCCGGCGACCTGATCAATGTACTCGACCAGGGCCTCGTTGGTCGTGGTGATGCCCTCGAAGGAGCCGCGGATCGAGCGCACCTCGTCGACGCCCAGGCGCACCTGCTCGGAGATGCGCTCGATGCGCCGGTTTACGGCGTCGATTGAGGTAACGACCGAGCGCACCGCCGTTTCGGCGTCGGTCAGGGTCTCCTGAGCCTGACGGGCCAGGCGTCCGATGTTGGTGGCGAAGGCCGAGCCAGTCTCGGTCCCCAAGTGGCGCGCCTCAAGTGTGGCGTTGGCCGCCTGCATATCCAGATTCTCGGCGTTGCTCTTCACACTGGACACGAGGGCGGTCAGGCGGATGGAATCTTCCTGTAGGTGCTTGAACTCACGCGTCGTCCCGATGGCCGCCTCCTTGATGGCGTCGACCGCCTCGCCGACGCGGCCGACCGCGTCCTGACCCTGACGCACCGAGCGGAAGGCCTCGGCGGCCAATTCGGTCGCCTCACGCGTTGCTTGCTGCACCTCGGTGGCCGAGGCGGCCAGCGCGCCAACCGTCTCGGCGGTCACGGATACCCTCTCGCTCTGGTGGGTCGCCACATCAACGATGGAGCGGACGCCCTCATCGACGCGTAAGGCGCCGTCCTGCACCGCCTCGGAAGCGCGGATGATGCCGGCCACCGTCGCGCTGTAGTCGCCAAGCAGACCGTTGATCATCACCGCGATGAGGCCCACCTCAGAGTTGGCGCTCGGTACCTCGACGGTCAGGTCGCCGTCGCGGGCGGCGGCGAGGGCTTGCGACACGTTGAGGACGTCCGCGGCGAGCAGCGCGGAGCGGCTTTCCTCGACGGTACTCGTGGCCGCCTTGATACTGTTCCGCTGCATCAGAGTCAACAAGAGGCCGCCGGCGATAAGGAGCATCAGCAGGACCAGACCGGACAGGCTGGTGATGGCGCCCAGGAGCGCCGACCAGAACGAGGGGGCGGGATCATACGATACCACGCGATACGCGGGCAGGTTGTCCGGCGTAACGACGCCGGCAACCTGGTTGGCGCCGCCATATCGGAACGTGCTCGTCCGGCTCAGGGTAGCGCCTGCCAGGTCGGTGGTCGAGAGCGGCTTGAGCCGGCCCAGAAGGCTACTGTCGCTCAGAACCCCCGCCGCCGTGTCGCGCAGCACATTCACCCGTCCCCGCGCCATCAGACCCGGCGTGGCGGCGTCGAGGATAAAGGGCGGGGCCACCAGCGCGACGTGCGACTCGGACAGGAAGTGTCCCGCCAGGGCGTCGTTGCTCACGCGCACGACCACGGCGCCAGTGATGGTGCCATCGTAGTTCTGCACGGGTACGAATAGGTAGAGGTCGCCGTAGCGCCCGGCGTCCCCAGCGAACGAAAACAGATGGCTCTTCGCGCCGTTCGTCAAGGCGGCGGCGAGGGCCTGCCCCAGCGCCCCATGACTGTGCGGCTTGAGATAGAGCGGAACGGTCGTCGCGGTGCTCAGGCCGCTACTGGAGGCGCTGAGTCCGTAGATCAGCTGGCCGTTCGCGTCGAACAGGTAACCGCCTTCGATACCCGGCTGGTTACTCCAGGCGGTTTGCATGTTCTGGTAGAACGCGGTGGTCAACGCGTCCCGCGAGGTCTGCTGGTCGGGTGTCACCACGGCGATGCCGTTAGCCGTGCGTATCACGTTGTTGTAGATGGTGTTGAACAGGTCGCCGTAAGAGTCCGCACGGCCATGGTCGGCGGTGAGAGCGCTTTGCCGTGCGGTGGTCAGGTTGCCGTAGGCAATAAACGAGAAGATGATCAACGCGGTCACGATACCGCCGATCACCGTCGAGAGCAGCGAGCGGCCCGCCGTGAGCCGTTTCAGTAGACCGTCCATCCTTACTCCTTTTTCCCCGCGGTCAATATGTGCCCCGCAGGCAGTTCTTGCTCCTCGGTCCCATCTTCGGACGATGCATGCGCCTCGTCCAGCACGCTCCACGCGCGTTCAGCCCCCAATGCGCGGACGATATCCGCGCAGATAGCCGCCATATCGAGTACGGCGGCCGGTCCGTAGCGCGTGTCCGCCGTACCGCGCACGAATCCCCCGCTGGCACCCGGGCCGCCCTCCGGCCGCACGGTCGTCAACTCGTGTCCGCCGTCGACGGCGAAGGCCAGGCGGTAGCTCTCCTCGGCGCCCCTTCCACGGTGGTAGTCCGCTCCCCGTTCACCGATGACCAGCAGGCGACGTTGTTCGTACGGCGCCTGCTCTCCCGCGAAGCCGAGGTACGCGCCGAGGTCCACGACCACCTCGCCGTTCCGGCCCACGTTGATGAGGCCCAGGACGTAGGGTGGGACCAATCCCAGCGGGAGGGGCGTCACCGCGGCCAGGCGATTGATGTGGGGCATGAGAACGGTGTGCTCCTCGTCGGGGATAGCGCAGAGTCGCCCGCGCAGCACGACGAGGTAGCACCACAGGCGCTCTGTCCCCTCCTCTTCGTCGTGCCGCTTGTCCACCTGCTCGTCGACAACCATGAGCCCTCCTGAGTGGTCGATAGCTGTTAGTCTATTGGTCACAAGTTAAGCAGTTGAGGCAAAAGTCAAGCACAATTGCGCGAAGCGCGCGGGGGTAGGATCACGTTGACGCTTCCTCTTTACGATACCCAAATCGACCGCTTCAGCGGCGAGAT
>JAABUV010005332.1_pt1 | contig 14725 bp, 11 predicted proteins | sample 5559971 | NCBI WGS metagenome assembly JAABUV01 (sample SAMN10711881, study PRJNA513362) | rock metagenome | isolation source: Antarctica rocks | place: Antarctica: Victoria Land, Knobhead nord | collected 2015-12-19
GCCGGTCGACCGTTTCGGCTGCCTACCCGACAGCCACCGTCATTCGTGGAGACAAGCGTTCTGGTTCTGATCCCTATGGTGCGAGCTTCCCTCTCGAATAGCATCATCAAAAGCGCCCAAGAGCCCGGTCCGCGGGGGACGCTACAGGCCGTCTGTGGTCCTAAAGGCACGATATCCGTCCGCTGAGACACCGATCCGGCCAAGCCGGACAACCTGGCGCATTGGCGTGTCGAGATCGTCCCCTCCGACGATGGCTCGGACGACGAGGACGACGTTGAGTTGCTGTCGCGCGAGATCCCCGGTGGCCGGCGCAGCGCCACGATTAAGCTCGACCTCGATGTCGATGATCTCCCTGCCGACTTTGTCTGCGTCCAGGTGACGGCGCTTGACGCCGCGGGGAACGCGATCGTTGCGAGCGAGTCGGGTGATGCGATCGTGGCGCGGAGCGACGAGTTCCTGCTGCGTGACATTGAGGCTCCGCCCACGCCGTCGTCGGTGAGCCGGCGCACCGTTCCCAGCATTGCCTATGGGCGACTGGAGACGGCGCTGGAACCGCGCCGCGCCGAGCTTATCGAGACACAGCCGCTGTGGTCGAGCAAAGATCTTGACTATTTCAGCGTGCGGCTCGATGGCCGCCGGTTGCTCAACGTTGGGCTGAGCAAGCCGCTCCTCGCGCTTGAGCGGCGTACCCTTGCCGAGCCCCGTAACGGTGGGTGCTATATCCTCGAGGGTGACGAAATAAGCCCGATCGAGGCTAAGGCAGCGCGCGTCGTCGCGCTCCCGGCCGCCGACAGCGCGTGGGACCCCTTCTGGCGACAACGCGAGATCTTTTTTAGCCGGCTGCGCAAGCACGAGTCGCGCAACGTCGTCGAGGCGGCGGAGTGGACGAACGAGTTGAGTAGCGCGGCGTTGCGCTACGCCCAGTCCTACCGCGACCTGCTCGGTGAGCTGACGACGCAAGGGGCGCCGCGCGCCACGATCACACAGGCGCTCTCGATCGACACGCTGCTCGTGCGCGTCGCCGACGGCTCCGGCAAGCGCGAGGAAACGCTCGTCGTCCTGCCGACGCACCCGCTGCGCATCGCCTGGATGGCCGGATACACCGAGTTGCTGCGCACCTGGGAAAGGGCGACCCTTACGCAAAGCCCGACGAGCCGGCGGCAGAGTGTCGATCTGCGCGCCCTCCAGTCGATTACGCCGACCAATGTTCCCCCGTTCGCCTATCACCCTGACATCCAAGCGGGCGCCGCATTCGTGTTCTTCGATAATCTACGCTTCTTTCACGGGATCTTTCTCCCTGCCAAAGTCCGTGACCCGCGTCGCCGCTACGATGATATCGCGGTCGTGCTCGGAGCGGGTCGCGAACGCGGGCCAGCCGACGAGGCGCAACCGGAGCGCCTCGCGGAGCACATCGCGCGCTTCCGCGATCTTCATCCCTACATCGATGCCCTCGTCACCACCCTCGTCAACCCGGATCGCGGCGACCTTTTCGCCACCGCGGTGCAGCGCTACGCGGCGACTATGGCTGGCGACGACGATGACGCCGAAGGACGCGCCGCGCTGCCTACCTTCCATGTGACGGCATTTGTCGAGGACGCGCGCAAGAGCTCGGTGCCCGATCTCGCGTCTATTCGACGCTTACAAGTCGAAGACACGCGGGCCGGACGCACGGATGTTTTCGTGCCCGGACTGGACACGACGGTGCGCCCGATGGCGACCCTCGACACGGTTGAGCCGCCCGACGCGCACCTCGCCGTGATCGCCGATTTCACGCAGCCCCGCGTCGTGGCGCTCCCCAACGTAACGACGGATGATGCGCAGGCGAGCAGCCTCTCACTGTACGGTCTGGTCGCGCGGTTCGTGCCCCGTTTCCTGGCCTCACCGGACGACCTGCGCTGGCAGTATCGCATTCACGCGCAAGGCCGCACGGAACCCCACCCGGCCGGGCCACGCTACAGTGAGACCCTTGCCGACCTCCACGCCACGGCGCTACGCGCCGGTGGGTATGTCGTCGCGGACGGCCCTGGTGCGCTGCCATCGCTAGAAGTCGTGCTCGGCGCACGGCAGAGGCGCCTGCTCGATGCCCTCCATGCGCGTACCGACTGGGTGGTCACACTCGACCGTTTCTTTGGCCTCGACTATTACGACTCGCCGACGCTGCCGGCACTCGCCGATGTAGCGCGCACGTACCTAATCGACTACACGCCAGAGTTCGCTGAGGGACTTGGACACCGGCTCGTGGTGACGACGGCGTGGCGTGAGGAAATCCAGGCGTTGTTGCGCCAGGCGATGGATGACCTTGGTTTCGGCGCCGTGGACCAGAGCGTGGGGCAACTCCTGCATTACCTCAAGACCGTCTCCGGCCGCCTGGCGCTGCAGGTCATGCAGTCCTCGAGCGGGGCGGCGGCGGCGGTTGGTTTGGGCGTCGTGACGGCATGGCTGCAGCGCCAGGGCCGGCTCGCCGGCAGCATCCTCGTCCCGGTGGACCTGCACCCGCGCCTGTTTTCCCCCTACGGTTCCGGCGCGCCAGGGGCCGGTAAGCGGCGTTGCGATCTGGCCTTGATCAGCCTCAAACGCAACATCGTCGAGGTGACTTTCATCGAGGTGAAATGGCGGCGCGGCCTCGTCGATGTGCATGAGTTGGCGCAGGACATGGTCGTGCAAATGGAGGACTCGATGCGGGCGATGGAGGCGCGTTTCTTCAACGAGGAGCGTATCGATGGCGCGTTGCAGCGCACATACCTTGCCAACGTCTTGCGCTTCTATTTCGAGCGAGCTCGACGCTATGGGACGTTCGATCCCAAAGCGGAGTCATCTTTCCTCGACCATTTGTCTCGTCTCGAAAAGACCGGGCTCGATTACCGTCCGACGTGCGAGGGATACATAGTCAGCCTGGATCAGCCGCCGCGGAAACCATTTATGGAGGGGACGCCAGCATAACGATCCTGACAGCGCAGGATTTTGCGTCTGTGCTTGACGTCACGGTGACGCCGCGCCCTCCGGCGCCTTCTATGGAGGATGGGCCGATTGGCGGGGATGCGCATGATCGCTGTGTTGACGATGAAACGGTGGTTTCTCAGGACGGAGACGCGGCTGGGGCAGCGACCGAGGCGGCGTCCGGGTCTATTGAGAGTGAGGAGCGCGGCGACCGTGGCGATGCGCCGCCGGAGCCTAACGTATCCGCCCCAATCGCCGGGAGCCAGGATATCGTCGGCGCCTCCATTCTCCGGCCAGCTATGAATCCTCGGCCAGATGGGGATGTTGGCCTGACCGTTCAGGACGCAGGAGAAGCAGCGGGCGGAGCGGTAGTTGACGGCGATATCGTCGTGCCGTTGGGAGATGGGACAGGCGGACCTGTCGCGTGGAAACCGAGCGTCCGGGGCAGCCCTCATCTGTTCGTCGCCGGTATCCCCGGTCAGGGGAAATCGTGGACGATCCTGCGCATACTGACCGCGCTGGCGCGCCAGCGGGTACCAGCGCTCGTCTTCGACTTCCACGGCCAATTCTCCGACCCGCATAACCCGTACGTCCGCACGGATGCGCCAGATCACCAATGTGTCGGCGCGCTGCCGTCCGTTGTTGGAGATGGATCTGTTCAAACCAGAGGATAATAGCGTGGATCTGCTGACGACGGTGCGCGGCGGCGCCGTCATCGACGTACACGGCCTCTACGCCGAAACGATGCAGCTCGCCACTGGCGCGTTTGTTTTGCGCAAGCTATACAAGGATATGTTCCACTGGGGACAGGCCGACCACCTGCGCCTGGTCCTGGTTCTTGACGAGGCGCATCGCCTGGCGCGCGACATCACGTTGCCAAAAATCATGAAAGAGGGCCGCAAGTTCGGCATTGCCGTGATCGTCGCGAGCCAAGGGCTGGCCGACTTCCATCAAGACGTCCTCGGCAACGCGGGGACAAAGGTTGTCTTCCGCACAAATCACCCCGAGTCGCGGCGGATCGCCGGCTTTATCCGAGCCCGATCGGGTCAAGACGTGGTGGCGCGTATCGAGGGGTTACCTGTCGGTTCGGCGTACGTGCAAACACCCGAGATGACCTTCGGTGAGCTCGTGCACATGTATCCCCTGGATGAAGAGAGCGCAGGATAATGGCGGAACTGATTAGCGCGGGCGACTTCGCGACCGAGGGCGAGAGGCGTGCGGCAGAGGTGTTGCGTGGGCTTCCCCCCACATGGGCCGTGATATGCAACAAGATGTTGGTCGCCAACAATGGTCGCTCGTTCGAGACCGACGTCATCGTGGTGGGCGATCACAAAATCTTCCTCATCGACGAAAAGTCATGGCAGGGGCGGATCTACGGCAACGATCAACAATGGGTGCGCTCCGATGGGTCGTCCGAGCGCAGCCCGTTGGGTAAGGCCGATTATGTCTCCAAGGTGCTGGCCGGACTACTGCGGGCGAAGGTTCCCTACCTGGGCGATGTGACGGCGCATTTCGTGTACCCCGGTGTTTTATTGTCCCGCGCGGAAGCGCTGCCGCAGATCCATGACCCGCGTGCCGCCGACAGTGTTTTCCTGCTCTCGGACGTATGCGCGCGCCTCGTGTCGCTCGATGCGCAAGGAGGCGATCCCGTTGTCGGCCGCATGCGCGAGCGCATCAAGAACTATCTGGTCGATCTATCGAACCGCCCGAAGGTTCCGCGCAAGATCGACCTCTACACGATCGAGGATGCGGCCCCTGGTCGACCGGGCTGCCGGGTTTTTCGGGCGGTGTTAGAGGGCGTTGGGCCGCACACCCTCCTGGTCTACGATCTCAAGGAAGATCCGACCAACCCCGACGCGTTGCGTGACTTCTATATGCGTGAGTTCACCGCCGTACAGCAGTTGCGCGACACGGGGCTTGTCCCCGATATACGAGGGCCGTTCACCTGGTCTGAAGACTACCTGGTACTTCCTATTCCACCGGTACCCGGTAAGGCTCTCGGCGCGTACCCAGGCCCGTCGCCGTCCTCGCGCGACGAGTTCGTGCAGGAACTCCGTCTGGCCATCACGGCATTCAGTAGCCTCGCGTTAATCCACTCTCGCGGTATCGTACACCGTGCGCTTGGGCCAGAGTCGGTGCATGTCACCCTGCAAGAGGACGCGGCGCATGTGACGTTCAGTGATTTCCACGCCGCTCGCGTTGACGCTGGTACTATCGCGTCGCGCCTCAACACCTTGACGAGCGAAGACCCCTACGCGGCTCCCGAATTGGCCGCCGGCTATGGTTTCGCCACGCCCGAATCGGATACGTATAGCCTGGCGCTCGTGTTCCTGGCGCGCCTATCGGGGACCTCGATCGACGTGCTCAGGATCGCGGATGGAGTAGGTATCACCTTGCCCGACCTCGGCTCCCGCTGGCCTTTTCTACCGCGAGAGGCGCTGGATGACCTTGACGATCTTTTCCGCACCGCCCTTTCGCCGGGCCCAATGGCTCCCGCGGACGATCCCGCGTCACGGCGGCTGTCCGCGCGAGAGATCGCGGAATGGCTCGAAGGGGTGCTGCGGCGGCTGCGCGAGGATGTGGCGGTCGGAGACATCCTCGACGGGCGATACCGCGTGCTCCGTCCACTCGGTCGTGGCGCGATGGCGCAGACCTATCTCGTGACGGACACTGAGTTTGGCGGCGACTTTGCCGTCAAGAAGTTCTACCGTCCCGCCATGGTGCTCCAACAAGCCAAAAATGAGTTCGATGCCCTTCGTCATCTGGCGAGCCGGTTCTTACCGCGCATCTACGACGTCTATCCCCCGAACCACGACGTCCACGTCAAGATGGACTATATCCCCGGCCCGACCTTGGAGGAGGTGCGGACCGAGTTTCCCTGGACGGTCGACGCCTGGTGGGCGTTCGCTCAAGGGCTACTCGACGGCGTCGGTGAGCTCGAGGAGCGTGGACTCATACACCGCGACATCAAGCTAGCGAACATCATCCTGCACGAGTCCGATGGACACCCGGTGCTGATCGACTTCGGCTTCGCCGTCCGGCAAGGTAGTATCGATGCCGCCGCGGGGACGCCGCTTTATCTGCCGCCCGAGGCCCTCTCCGCGGATCAGCCGCCGGCGAGTAGCGACCGCTATGCGGCGGCGGTTGTCCTCTTCCAGGCGCTCACGGGGACACTACCGTTCGCGGTGGTCGACGGGCGCGCGGATCACGGCGAGCGTGTCGTCGTCGAAACGAACGACGACACCGTACGCCGTCTCATCGCCGTCCTGTCCCGTGCGACGGCTGTCGTGCCAGACGAGCGGCCGGCGACCGTTGCCGAGCTACGGGCCCAGTTGCGCGCCGGGCTGATCGATGAAGGGCATAACTGGACGGACGAATTGCCCGATCTCATCAACCCGTGGGTCGATGAGGTTCGACGGCTCTACCGTAACAGCGACATTGGCAACGCCGATAACCGCGGCCTGGATAGCCGGTTCGCCCGGGAAACGTACGTCCCGACGGCGCTCGACACGACGCTCCGCCCACAGGTGTTCGACCTGCGGCCCAAAGCTGTGTTCCTCAGCGGCAATCCGGGCGACGGGAAGACCGCGTTCCTCGAGCAGGTACGGGCCGAGTTGGAGCGGCGAGGCGGCACGGGCAAGGTAGACGCGAGCGGCTGGGAGTTGTCGTGCGATGGACACATCTTCCGGAGTTGTTATGACGCGCCCGAGGCACACGAGGGACAGAGCGCCGACGCGCAGTTGATGGCTCGACTCAGCGGGCTCGAAGGGTCCACACCTCCCCAAACCGCGGTCACCGTCCTCGTCGCCATCAACGACGGACGCCTCGCGGATTTCTTCGCGCGCAACAGGCCACACTATGGCTGGCTGGCGACGCAGATCGAGCAGGCGCGGCGGGGCGCCCGGCTGGATGCGCGTCAAGTCTGGGTGGTCGACCTCAAGCGCCGCGCGTTCGTCGCGCTCCCCAGCCAGGAGCAAAGCCCGTCGGTGTTCCAGCGCGTGCTCGATCGCCTCGTCGATCCCGCGCGATGGGACGCGTGTCGCGGTTGCGCCGCGCAGGACGTCTGCCCTATCGTCGCGAACGCGCGAACGTTGCAACGCTCCAGCGGTCACGGCGTGGCTGGCGCGCGCATTCGGCTGGAATACCTCATGTTGCTCTCGCATTTGCGGCGGCAGCGCCACACGACGATGCGCGACTTGCGCTCCGCCCTGTCGTACCTCATCACGGGCAACGCGAGTTGTCGGCAGGTACACGCGACGCGACATGACGGGGCATCGACGGTATCGCTCGTCGACCTCTCCTACTGGCGGTCCGCGTTTTCACCACTCGACAGCGCCGACGATCTCCTCGCGGACTTGCGCATTCTCGACCCCGCGCACGTACCGCAGCCGAGGCTTGATCGCTATCTGCATTTTCACCGCTCCGCCGCGTCGGTAGCGGAACGGACGGACCTGTTCGTCGATCATCGTGATCTCTCGCCGCAACATTTCGATGGCGAGGACGCCTGGTTGGCCGCTGTGAAAAGGCGTCTCTATTTCGAGTCTCCCGATCAACACGACGACCCAGTGGGAACGGCATCCGTTCAGCTGCCGCATTGGTCATCCCTGCTGCCCTACCGCTACGCGGTGGATTTTATTGATCTGCTGAATGGACGGGGCGACCGTGCGCGCATTCGGGAGTGTCTTGCGCGCGGCATCTCGCGGTCGGACGGCATCCCCCACGGCTCTTTCGAAGGCTCCCTCAGCGTGAAAGTGGATGCCTCGACTGAGCAGCAACTCGTCGTGCTGAAACAGTTCCCCCTCGATCATTTCACGATAAATGTCGAGGTAGACCGTGGCGCGGATGTTGTGGAGAGGATCCCTGAGACCGTGGTGTTCGCGCATATGTCTGGGGCTCCTCGTTTAGTGATAACGCTTGACCTGTTTGATCTGCTGATGCGCTTGGCCGATGGGTTGCAGCCGGACGCGCCGGAGTATGGTCCACTGCTCGAGGATCTCGTGCCATTCAAGAGCGATCTCCTGCGGCGGGAAACGCGCGATGTAGTACTGTTGGAGAACGGGCGACGCGTGCATTACGTGACGCAACAGGACGGCAAGATCGTGCGCCGCGTGAAAGACCGGCTTCCCATGCCGTAATGCACTTATAGCTACATCCCTCCCTCACGACACTGTCCGCACGCATAGAGTACCATGTGGACGTCCACCCTGTCTCTCACCTAAATAGGGTCTGTGAAAAGTCCTGGGGCCGCCGGCTGCCAGCCGGCCAGCCATGGCGGGCGAGCGGGTCGGTGATGACATGTGTCCTGGTTTCGACCGGGGCCGGCTAGCAGCCGGCGGTCCCAGGAACGGGGGCAGCCAACTTTTCACAGACCCTACTCACCTAAAGGAGATCACGCTCATGATGCCCGCGCATTTCATTGGCGACGCCCTGCAATACGCGCCGACGGCGATCGGCTATAACCTTAGCCAGCGCCTCGCCGCGCTGTGGCCGGACAAAGCGCTGCTGGAAGGACTGGATGGCTCGTTCGATGTCGAGGGCTACGCGCGTGCGGGGCATTGCGCGCTGGCCGAGAGTCGGGCGCCGCACAGCCAGCGCCTCGCCTACTACTTTGGGGCGGACCATCGTCCTCTCTACCGCGCCCATCAGACCCTGTTCGATATAACGTGGCAGGGCGAACCGCTGCGTGTGCTCGTCATGCACTGGGGTGATGGTATGGGGCCGAACTACCATTTCTGTATCGCCGCTGATAGTCAGCGCGTGGCCGAAGACTTCCTGATGGCGGTGTGCGCCTGGAATCAGGAGGTGCGCGACGAGGTGCTGGTGTTCGATAGCGGTCACTGGCACAAGGACCCCGATCTCTTTGCCGCCATCAAGGGCGCCACCCTCGACAACCTCGTGCTGCGGGGCAGCCTGAAAAGCGATATCTACGACGACCTGAGCGCGTTTTTCAGCGCCCGCGCTACCTACGAGGAGTACGGCGTGCCCTGGAAGCGCGGCGTCCTGCTCGTCGGGCCGCCCGGCAACGGCAAGACGCACGCCGTCAAGGCGCTGGTCAACGCCCTGGGGCAGCCCTGCCTCTACGTCAAGAGCTTCCGCTCGCAGGGACCCGACGAGTTCAGCATCCGCGCCGTATTCGACCGCGCGCGGATGACCACGCCGTGCGTCCTGGTGCTGGAGGACCTCGACTCGCTGGTCACGCCGGGCAACCGCTCGTTCTTCCTGAATGAGTTGGACGGTTTCGCCGGCAACACGGGCATCCTGACCCTGGCCACGACGAACCACCCCGAACGGCTGGACCCCGCCATCGTCGACCGCCCCAGCCGCTTCGACCGCAAGTACCCGTTTGATCTGCCCGCCGTCGAGGAGCGCCACGCCTACATCATGCAGTGGAACGGCTCGTTGCAGCCGGCGCTGCGCCTCTCCGACCCGGCCATCGCCGCCATCGCGGCGCGGACCGATGATTTCTCGTTCGCGTACCTCAAAGAGTTGTTCATTTCTTCCATGATGCGCTGGATCTCCACGCGGCGGCACGAGCATGGGGCCATGGACGAGGTGATGGGCGCGCAGGTCGACGTGCTGCGCGCGCAGATGGTCAGCGCCGTCACGTCGTACGAGTTGCGGCCCGCCGACGATCCGCAGGCGTTCCCTATGCACAGGGGTATGCGCTATGGGCACGGACACGGCGGAGTGACTTACGGGCCGGGGGACGAACGCGAGATTCCGCTGTGATCGTTGCCCACTATTAGTGGTCCGTCAAGCGAACTCTAAGCAGGTGGCGGCGACTGGGACCGCCGGCTTCCAGCCGGCAAGCGCTTGCCGGCTGGAAGCCGGCGGTCCCAGAGGGTACGACTCGCCCGACTGTTTAAAACAACCTTGACGGACTACTGGTTGATACTCCCACGGCTCAAGCCGTGGGCTTTCTAAGAGGTTCCTGTAAGGATAGGCCCGCCCCGTAGCTTGCGGACGGCGTCCTCGAATTCCATCGAGTTGGCGTGCCTGACGGCGAACCCAAGACCGTCGAACGCGCGCAGTTCCCACAAGCGCCACATGCGATACGCGAAGGTTGCGTCGAAGGCGCCGCCCGCCGCGCCATAGGCGTCGAGCACGCGGGCGGCGAACGCGGCGCCGAGATGCAGTTGTGTCGCGAAGTCCTGTGCGAGGTCGCCAACGGCGGCGCGCTCGACATCGATGACTCCTACCAGCGAAGCTGGCGTATTGTCCACGAGCATATTCTCGTACCAGAAATCGCCGTGCTGGAGGACGGGTGTGTACTGCCGCATCACCTCATCACCGAGGAAACGATCCCACCACTGCCGCACGGCGTCATATTCCTGTCCAGTTAAAGTAGCGCGTAGCGGTGGGAGGACATCGTCGCGTAGCGCTTCCAGTTCGGCCATACGGTCAGCAGGACCGGCCAGACCCAGAGCCAGGGCCTCATCGACCGGGATGCGATGCAGCGCCAGCAGGAAGGCGGCGATGCCGGACGCGAGCCGCGACACGTCGGCCCATGCCAGATGCGCCGGTTGTAGTGATGTCCCCGGTAATGCGCGGTAACCCATGATCCCGAAAGGGAAGATGTCCGAGGGGCCGGCGTACCACCGCGGATCGGGCACGGTGACAGGGACGCGTGGGCGCAGGTAAGGCAGCAGCATCTCTTTGGCGTACCCATTCGCCGCATCCTGATTTTTGGCGATGCGAAACACGATGCCGCCCGTCTCCACGACGATGCTACGGAACCCGACGCCTAGCAGGCGCAGCGGTTCTATGACGCCGAGTTGGGGGAAGGCGGCATAGAGGTTTGAGCCAATGGTGTCCAGATTTTGTGCGCTGATCACGCGGTGGGATCCCCCCTTGGCTATCTCGGTCAAACACGACCCATTGTCGTCGTTTGTGTCACAATAGATAGTGAGAAGCGATGGCGCTACAGCCGCTAGAAGCGATGGCGCCACAGTCGCCAGAAAGGTTCGCCGATGTCTACCTCCAATAGTACGGATTTGCTCGATGATCTGCTTCGGAACGCCGGCGATGCGGCCCTGTGCGACGTGCGGACGACGGCCGCCGGGCCAGCGGGCGCGTTGCCGCTCGACGAGGGCATGTTGCGCGAATGGCCCAGCGGCGACCTGTTCGGCCTCAGTCAGGACGCCGGCATGGGCTGGGACCCGGCGCGGCTGCGCCAGAAGGAGTTTCTGCTGCTCTCTACACAGGGAGGCATCCGCGCTCCCGATGGTACGCCCGTGGCCCTGGGCTACCACACCGGCCATTGGGAGGTCGGCCTCTTGATGACCGCGGCGGCCGAACAGTTGCGCGCCGATGGACACACGCCCTTCGCCGCCTTCTGCACCGACCCCTGCGACGGCCGCACCCAGGGCACGACGGGCATGATGGACTCGCTGGCCTACCGCAATGACGCCGCGCTGGTGTTGCGCCGCCTGATCCGCTCGCTGCCGACACGTCGTGGCGTCATCGGCGTCGCCACCTGCGATAAAGGCCTACCCGCCATGATGATGGCGCTGGCCGCGATGCATGACCTGCCCTGCGTGCTCGTGCCGGGCGGCGTGACCCTGCCGGCCGCCGAGGGCGAGGACGCGGGCAAGGTCCAGACGATCGGCGCGCGCTTCAGCCACGGCATGATCACCGTACAGCAGGCCGCCGACCTGGGCTGCCGCGCCTGCGCCACGCCCGGCGGGGGTTGCCAGTTCCTGGGTACCGCCGCCACCGCGCAGGTCGTCGGTGAGGCGCTGGGCATGTCGCTGCCGCACAGCGCGCTAGCGCCCTCGGGGCAGCCGATCTGGCTCGATATGGCGCGATGCTCGGCGGTCGCCGTGGCGCGTCTGGAGGAGCGCGGCCTGACCATGCGCGACATCCTGACCGATCGGGCGATCGAGAACGCCATGATCGTGCACGCGGCCTTCGGCGGCTCGACCAACCTGCTGCTGCATATCCCGGCCATCGCCCACGCGGCGGGGCTGCGCCGGCCCACCGTCGAGGACTGGCATCGCGTCAACACGCGCGTGCCGCGTCTCGTCGACGCGCTTCCCAATGGCCCCGTGGGGCATCCAACCGTGCGCGTGTTTCTGGCCGGCGGCGTGCCCGAGGTTATGCTGCGCCTACGCGCGCTCGGCCTGTTGCACGAGGACGTTCTGACCGTCGCGGGCGTGACGCTTGGCGTGGCGCTCGATTGGTGGGCGGACTCGGCGCGGCGCTTGCGGCTGCGCGAGCGCCTGCGCGAGCAGGACGGCGTCGACCCCGACGAGGTTATCATGGACCCGGAGGCGGCGCGGGCGCGCGGCCTGACCAGCACCGTGACCTTCCCGCGCGGCAACCTGGCGCCGCACGGCTCGGTCGTCAAGAGCACGGCAATCGACCCCAGCCTCGTCGACGCCGACGGCGTCTACCGCATGACCGGCCGCGCGCGCGTCTTCACGAGCGAGCGCGCCGCCATCGCGGCCATCAAGAGCCTTGGACCCGACCGCGTGAGGGCGGGTGATGTGGTGGCGCTGATCTGCCGCGGTCCGCGCGGAGCGGGCATGGAAGAGACCTACGAGATCACGTCGGCCCTGAAGTACCTGCCCTTTGGCAAGGGCGTGGCCGTGCTGACCGATGCGCGCTTCTCGGGCGTGTCGACGGGGGCGTGCATCGGGCACATCGGGCCCGAAGCGCTGGCTGGCGGTCCGATCGGGCGCCTCGTGGACGGCGACCTGATCTCCATCGCGATAGATCGGGTGCGGCTGGAGGGTTCGGTCGACCTGGTGGGGCACGGTGACGAGATACGGGGACCGGAGTGGGGCGCGCGGGAGTTGGCCGCGCGTCCGCCCCGCGCCGACTTGGAGCCCGACCCGCGCCTGCCCGACGACACACGCTTGTGGGCGGCGTTGCAGGCGGTCGGCGGCGGAACTTGGGGCGGCTGCGTCTACGACGTCGACGCCATCGTCGCGGCACTCGGCCCCGCGCTGGCGACGGGTATCGGGGCTTGAACGCCGCGCCGCCCCGCCTCGTCCTGTTCAGCGGGCCGCCCGGCATGGGCAAGAGCGCCTTGAGCTACCGGCTGTCGCGCGAAACGGGCTGGGCCGTGCTGTCCAAGGACGGCGTCGATCAGGGGCTCAAGGTGTGCCCCGCTTGTCCCCCCGTCGCGGGCTACGATGTCATGTTCAGCCTGGCCGCGCTCAACCTGGGCAACGGCGCTTCGGTCATCCTCGACGCCGTCTTCGGCCTGCCCGATTTCCGGCGGCGGGCCGTCGATCTGGCGGCGCGGTACGGCGCGCGGTTCCACGCCATCGCCTGCTTTTGTAGCGACCATGAGCTATGGCGGCGGCGCGTCGAGAGCAGGCCAGAGGCTGTGCGCGGCTGGACACCCGCGGACTGGGCCGAGGCCGAGCGCGTCGCGGGGTACTATCAGCCGTGGACGTCGCCGCATCTGACGCTCGACGCCGCATGGCCGTTCGAGCACAACGTCGCGCTACTGCTTGCGGCCATCAGGGGCGAGTGAGGCCGCGCCATCGACTACACTAAGGGTGAGGAGGCATAGGGCTTATGGATGTTGTTAAAGAAGTCGGGGCGACCTGGGAGATCCCCGCGGACCTCCGCCTTTCCCTGCTCGCTTTGCTGTCCGCCGACCCGACCCACGTCGCGACGATAACCTACGATGAGTTCATGGAGTGGGCCGACGAGGATACGCTGGCCGAGTGGGTCGATGGGAGGGTGGTCATGACCAGTCCGGCGAGTGCTCGTCATCAAGATCTCGGAGCGTTCTTGTTACGCCTATTTTCAGAACACGGCACGCACGTACGATCTTGGAGATGTTACTGGCGCGCCCTTCCAGATGCGTTTGCCGACCTCGGGGCGGGAGCCCGACGTGCTGTTTGTGGCGCGGGAACATCTGGACCGCGTGCTGTTCACTCGCGTGGAGGGGCCGGCCGACCTTGTGGTGGAGATCGTGTCGCCCGAGAGCAGGGTACGCGACCGCGGCGAGAAATTCTACGAGTACCAGGAGGGCGGCGTCGGTGAGTATTGGCTCATCGAACCCGACACCCGGCGCGCCGAGTTCTATCAACTGGACCCCGATGGGATATATCAACTCGTGTTGCCCGATGCCGCCGGTGTCTATCGTTCGCGCGCCATGGATGGATTATGGGTGCGCGTCGCCTGGCTCTGGCAAGAGCCGCTGCCCCAGGTCAACCAAGTGATGCTGGAGATCGACGGCGCGGCCTATGCGCAACGCCTCATCGCGGATCTGACCGACGCCGGGTTTTTGCCGTCGTGAGCAATCCGCCGATATGCCATGCGACCGGATAGGGCAGCATTGGATCGCTTGCTGCGTCCGGTTCTTGGCGCGCACTGCCATGTCGATGACTATACGGTCGTGCGCGAGGCCGACGATTACGCTGTACTCCTCGTCGACCTTGCCGCTCCACCCCGCCGCGTCGTCGTGAAGCTGGCCGGGCCGCGCGCGGCCCTATCCTGTCCCTTCGACCGCACGGCCGCGATCAACCATCTGGCGCGCGACCATACGACGGTACCGACGCCCGAGGTATTGGCGGCCGATGTCTCGTACCGCGACTGGCCCTGGCGCTACCTGGTTACGGCCTATGTTGAAGGCGCGACGTGGGCAGAGGCGGGACCCGCGATCGATGCGACGGAGCGGCGTGATCTGTACCGGCAGTTCGGGCGGCTGGTCGCTCAGTAGTTCATCTTAGCAATAACGGGTGAGCGGGTATAGTGAAAGGAAAAAGAGAGGAGAGAGCCGCCGATGATCCTGCGCTATTGCTACCTGTCGCGCCACCCGCGCGTG
>JAABUV010005335.1_pt1 | contig 14715 bp, 11 predicted proteins | sample 5559971 | NCBI WGS metagenome assembly JAABUV01 (sample SAMN10711881, study PRJNA513362) | rock metagenome | isolation source: Antarctica rocks | place: Antarctica: Victoria Land, Knobhead nord | collected 2015-12-19
GCATGGAAAGGCCTCCCTGCTCGCTAAAATGCTGCCCTGACCAGTGTTCAGTGAACACAGGTGGGCGCGCCAGGCTCGACTGGCTGTGCGCCTGGCATGGGGCCGACAGCGCTGCTGGTGATGGCGTCCGCATTGCTCGCAGGCGTCGCAAGCGCCTTCCACGTGCCTGGCAGCGGCTTCACATCCGTTACAAACGTGCGCGGCATGCTTTTATGTTAGCCCGCGGCCATTCACCACTTTGCCAGGTGGCTCACTGGCATTTCGCGACTGGCCCCGCGCAGTTCCGGCCGCCCAGCTGCATGGTACACGTGGGCTATGGCGACGTGCTAAAGGTGCACTACATGGTGCGGGCACGGCGTGCAAGTCCTGTGCGAGTCCGTCGCTTCAATTTCAGCCTGGCGCTTGCAAGCAGCGCGCCTGCGCAACAGGGGCGGCTGGAGAGCAACGGCCGTATATTTGACTCATCGCTGAGCCGCAACCAGCCGATCGAGTTCACGCTGGGCGCCGGGCACGTCATCAAGGCGCGCGCGCGCCTCGTCGCAGGCCCCTCCGCGGTGCGAGCTGCAGAACCCGTCCTGACAGCCGCACATGCTGCCGTAGGGATGGGACCTGGGCCTGAAAGGCATGTGGTGCGCCCCAGCCTGCTGCGGCTCCCTCCACAGCTCTGCGCCGCAGCACGAGCGCACCTGACCGTGTTCCCGCGCGCGCAGCCCGGGCGAGCGGCGAATACTCACAGTGCCGCCGGACCTGGCCTATGGCAGCCAGGGCTCCCCGCCGCTCATCCCGCCCGCCGCGGCCCTCAGCTTCCAGGTGGAGCTGCTGTCGGCCAAGCCCGCCGGCACCTAGCGAGAGCGCCCGCCGGCACCTAGCGAGAGCGCCCGCCGGCACCTAGCGAGAGCGCCCGCCGGTACCTAGCTAGAGCGCCCGCCGGCACCTAGCTAGAGCGCCCCGCTGTAAGCGCTCAACTTCCGTGCGTCCTGCGCGGGACGCGCCTGTTCGCGACCCCAGCCTACAGGGAGCATGCCGGCTAGCATGCGCCCACCCAGAGCCCTCCTCAGACTGGGCCAGTCAGCATGCTGTGCTTTACATGGCCTGCTCGGGATGCACCTAATGAGAGACTTTTGTAAAGAGCACTGCAATGCTGCACCAACACTGGCACACATAGCGTTTATCAGTGTGCTCAGCAGACACCAAGCCGCAGAGCTCTGGAGACTTGCAGCCAAAGTCACCAGGTAGACGGAGCGGCAGCGGATGCTGGTGCACTTTAGCAACAGCGCGACTGATGCACACACACACCAAGCCAGTGCGCCAGGAGCTGTCCGACTACGACGAGAGCTTGTTGCTGGACCGTTCGTATGTGCACATCCCGCCGGATGGGTGGGCCTCCGGCAACCTGCAACCGCGCCGGCGACCTGCAACTGCTCCGGCGTTGACCTGCGACTGAGCCGGTGGCATTGGCGGAGCGCAGCTTCGGCGACGACGCCGACGCGGGGGCGTCAGCGGGCACGGATGCAGTCACCAGCCCCGTGCGCAGCACCGCCGTCGCGGTCTTCTGCTTCCTCGGCTGCCTCTGCGGCTACTTTGCGCTGCTGTTTGTGCCGCTCGACGACGACCCGGTGGACGACTTTGAGATCAAGGCGCGCGGCGCGGCCCCGCGGCAGGAGCCCCTTGTCGCTGGCCTGCTGGCCTGCTGCACTGACGGGGGCGCTGCCGCGCCAGGCGGCCGTGCACCTGGCGGCGCTGGTATTGGCGCTGGGCCTGGAGTCGTTCCTGCGCGTGCAGCACCGGCGGCAGCAGCAGGCGGGCTACCTGGCGTTCTACTGGCGCACGCGCGGGCTGCTGTCGATCCCCACGCGCGCTGCGGCGCTGGCGCAGGCGCGCTGCGCTCCCGGCTTCCCCACCCTTCGGCGCTGACAGGCGCTGGGGCCGGCCCCGCTCGTCCACACTCAGCACGTGTGCGGAAAGTGCGCCGGCGGCCTTCTGAAGGTGCTGTGGACGGGCGCCGGGGCGGGGCAGGGCGCGCTGACGCTGATCTCCTTCTGGCCGGGCGTGCCGCCGTGGCCGGGGCAGCTGGACAAGCTGCGCGTCGTGGCCGGCCTGGAGCTGGCCACGGTGACCGCGTTCACGGCCGCGTACGCGTTCCGCGTGTGGCGCCACATCCGGGAGGCCATCCCGGACGCGCAGACGTACCTGCGCACGTCCGTGTACACGGCGCCCACGGCGCCGCTGCGGTGCGGCCCGGCGCGTCCTGTGGTTTAGGTTGTTATGGCAGGTTTGAGATAGGGTTAGGGGTAGCAGACCCTGTCCTCGTACAGCGAGGCGCGCAGGACGTTGCGACGTGGTCGCTGCTCGCCCCGCCGGCCGGCGCTGAGCGGGGGGCGCGCGCGGCGCGCAGGCGCGGCGCGGCCGCGGTGGTGGAGCACCAGGCGGAGGTCGTGCGCTGGCTCACGCGGCGCTGCCACAACCTGCAGCGCGAGGTGCTGCGGCTGAGCCTGGCGCGCGAGTCGTGCGCGCCCCCTCCCTCTCCCTCCCCCTTCCTCAGGCGCCGGGCTCCGCAGAAGCAGCGCGCCCCCAAGCTGGGCTGGCGGCCGGGCCCATGCGCGCCGCCAGCGCGCAGGGAGGAGGAAGGCGGCGGCGCCAGTGCTGGCGGCGCCGCGCGCGAGGATCTGGAGCACCGCCTGGCCGCGCGCGAGCGCGAGTGCGCTGGCCCTCCCTCCCTGGCTGCACGCTGCGCGGAGGCTCCCCAGGCTCCCCACACACCCACACAGGGCGTGCTGACACGGGGCCCCGCCGCGCAGGCTGCGCGCGCTGGCCGCGGAGAGCGACGCGCTGCAGGCGCAGGCGCGCGCCGCCTGGCAGTCGCTCGACGAGCGCTCGGCCGCTGCGCACGAGCTCGAGGTGCGCGCCGCCGGACAGCCGGCGGCCCCATGTACCGTGCAGGGTCAACCGCCGCGCGCGCGCCCCTTGACGCGGACGCTGCCGCGGCGCGCAGGTGCGCGTGCGCCAGCAGGGCGAGGAGAACGGCCGGCTGCGTGCGACGCTGGAGGAGTGGTCGCACCGCAACGCACGCCTGGAAGCGCGCCTGATCCGCACGCGCGAGCGCCTGGACGCCGCCACCGCGCTGCTGGCGCGTCGCAGCGCGGCGCCCGTCGCGGCCGGGCCTGCGGGCGAGGAGGAGTGAGGCGCGCGCGCGTGGCGCATGCGCCCGGGCTGCCGGCACTGCCGGCGATGATGAAATAACAGCCTTTTCGAGGCATTTGTGTGGTCTGCTCCGGCTTGCACTATCCCCACAAGCATGGGCCCAGACCAGCGGAGGGCTTCAGCGCCCTCTCTGGGGCATGCCACAAAGTGCTGCAGGCGCCGGAGGTGTCCTGATGCTCCGCCACGAGCGTTTGCGGTGTAACAACAGCATCACTCAGGACGCCTCAACCTCAGCACTTCTTCACGCCAAGACAGGACGAGCGGCATGGGGTGTCAGGGCTTATTAAAGTATATTGTGTACGTGCACATGCGTTCCAGGGCGATTTGCCCCAGCAATGTGCATGTCGTGGTGACGGAGAAGTCCAGAGCAGGCATGAGAAAGCCATAGCTACCTTCTCAAAGCATTACAAAGCCATGGCCTCCTTCACAAGGAAGGAGCAGGCATTGGAGTGTGAGATGTGTTGACTTGTGTGGGTATGTGCGACATGCGTTAGAACACACATCATTCTTCTGTCGCCACACCGTTGCTGACACCGTGTCAGACACACATACCAATGCTTCACATACGTCTCACATACAGCTACCAGGACTCCACTTCGGCAACAACCCACTCTAGCACCTTTGCAGTCTGCATGCAGGCAGCGTCACGCTCGGGCGTGCCCGGCGCGGGGAGGCGCCACCAGCCCACCTCCTTCTGCGCGCCATCCTGGACCTCAAACGCAAACTGGAACATGTGCGCACGCACCAGCTCCATCATCACCCACTGCCAGGCGCGGCGGTTTGTGAGAGGCATGTGGCTGTTTTCCAGTACCCAGATGCTGGGGAAGTCGCTGCCTGACTTGATTTCCATGCGCTCCAGGCACGGCGGACACAGCATGTTCACTAGTGCGTCCACTATGGCTTTAGCCGGCTCCACCACACCCATACCTGTGTCACCACTCTCTCTGTCCACATGCTGTATCTCCATTCTGCGCGTGTCTATGCGCACCTCCCTGGCCCCAGGAAACAGGCTGCCCGGCGTGTCCACCAAGCTGCTGTCAACTTGCAGAACGAGTCGGTCTGCCTCGATGGCTGCACGCCAGCCGGTGGCAGCAGGGAAGCCTTCTGGAGCGAACACCACCAGGTTGCTGCCAAACAGGTGCACGTCCAAAAGGCTGGGGAGCCGCGCCGCCGCATGTGCGGCAGCGCAGGGTACCCAGCGGCACATCAAGCTGCATGCGTATGATCCTCTGTACAGCAGAGTAACCAGCGTCGGCGGCAGGTTGCGGTACACGAAACGGTTGCCCAATCCACTTGGTACACCCAGCTGTTTGAGGCAGAACATGCTGAGGTCCACATACGGCTCTGAAACGTCGCTGTCGCTGTCTTCGTCAGAGTTGTCAGGTACGGGTATGGGTATGGGGACGCCGTCCAGGCGCAGCGGCATCCCCAGCAGCTGCCGCAGGCTGGCGCACTGGAACGCGCGCAGGACGGCCAGCAGCGGGGAGACGACGTCGCCGTGTGTGCACAAGCTCAGGTCCAAGAAGTTCCTGCTGCGCTCCTCGCTTGCGGGGGCCGGCCAGTTGTAGAGGGTCAGCGCCTCCACGCGATCTGTCCAGCTCGGCAGCGCCAGCCACGCCAGGTGCCTCTTGGTGAGGCGCGTGTCTGAAAAGTCCAGGCGCAGCCGCAGCGGGTCCGCGCGCAGCACCCGCGTGAAGCGCCGGCTCAGGCCCTCCAGCAACAGCGCGTGTTGCAACTCCAAGCTGGCCAGGCGGGCCGGGCGCGCATCCCAGACCGCGCAGACAACCTTGCGGAGGAGGGCGTCAGGCAGTGTGTCGAAGTGACAAGGCTGCTGTCCCTGCAGAGCGCATGCGCTTGCTTGCTCTCACTCCAACGCAAGCCTGCCTCAAGCTTGTCTGCAGACTGGTGGACGGCCTAGCAAGGGCAGCAGGTGCAACTCCTGCATAGCCGGCCAGGGCACCCACCGCGGCAGCAGGCCTTGGCGAAGGCATTGATGAAGTCTGCCGCTCTTGTGCGCACCAAGAGCGCTGCCTCAGCTGTTTCTGACCGTTGTTGCGACTGTCAGCAAGCCATGCAGCACGCACGCCGAGCGCACAGACACGCCACACCCGGGCAGTCTGGGATCCTGCACTTGGAAGCTTTACGGGCCACAAGGTGAGCTAATGCGGTGACAGGCGGCCGTCTGGTGCTTATCGAGGCTCCTTGTCTGCTGTCTGCACTCACACTCTCGAGGCAAGTGCGAAGCCCAGTTACACCCAGGGTCATCGACGCATTGGGGATGTGTTGCATGTCCAGCCTTGTGTCACACATGTCCAGCCTTCACATGCGCTCAACACCCTCACATATGTCACACATGCCCGGTAAGGCTGACCGGCTACCAGGACTCCACTTCGGCAACAACCCACTCTAGCACCTTTGCAGTCTGCATGCAGGCAGCGTCACGCTCGGGCGTGCCCGGCGCGGGGAGGCGCCACCAGCCCACCTCCTTCTGCGCGCCATCCTGGACCTCAAACGCAAACTGGAACATGTGCGCACGCACCAGCTCCATCATCACCCACTGCCAGGCGCGGCGGTTTGTGAGAGGCATGTGGCTGTTTTCCAGTACCCAGATGCTGGGGAACTCGCTGCCTGACTTGATTTCCATGCGCTCCAGGCACGGCGGACACAGCATGCTTGCTACTGCGTCCAATACGGCTTCAGCCGGCGCAGCCACGGCCACGTTACCACCCTCGGTCATGTGCTGTATCTCGACCCTGCGCGCGTCTATGCGCACCTCCCTGGCCCCAGGAAACATGCTGCCCGGCATGTCCACCGAGCCGCTGTCAACTACCAGGACGAGCCGGTCTGCCTCGATGGCTGCACGCCAGCCGGTGGCAGCAGGGAAGCAGTTTAGAGAGAACACCACCAGGTTGCTGCCAGACAGGTGCATGTTCGAGAGGCAGGGGAGCCGCGCCGCCTCAAGTGCGGCAGCGCGGGGTACCCAGCGGCAAGCAAAGCTGCACTCGTATGATCCTCTGTACAGCAGACTGACCAGCGTCTGCGGCAGCTTGTCATACGCGAAATAGTGGTCAACGCTGCTGCTTGGTACACCCAGCTCAGTTAGGCGAAACATGCTGAGGTCCACAAGCGGCACTGAAACGTCCCTACTGCTGTCGACATCATCAATGTCAGGCATGCGTTTGGGGACAGGGACGCCGTCCTGGCGCAGCGGCATTCCCAGCAGCTGCCGCAGGCTGGCGCACTGGAACGCGCGCAGGACGGCCAGCAGCGGGGAGACGACATCGCCGTGTGTGCACAAGCTGGGGTCCAAGAAGGTTCTGCTGCGCTCCTCGCTTGCGGGGGCTGGCCAGTTGTAGAGGGTCAGCGCCTCCACGCGGTTTGTCCAGCTTGGCAGCGCCAGCCAGGCCAGGTGCCTCCTGGCAAGGCGCGTGTCGGAAAAGTCCAGGCGCAGCCGCAGCGGGTCCGCGCGCAGCACCCGCCGGAAGCGCCGGCTCAGGCCCTCCAGCGACAGCGCGTGTTGCACCTCCAAGCTGGCCAGGCGGGCCGGGCGCGCGTCCCAGACCACGCAGACAACCTTGCGGAGGAGGGCGTCAGGCAGTGTGTCGAAGTAACAAGGCTGTTGTCCCTGCAGAACGCACGCGCTTGCTTGCTTTCACCCGAAGCGCAAGCCTGCCTCTAGCGCGTTTGCACAACGGTTGTCAAGCTAGCGAAGGCAGCAAGGGCAACTCCTGCATAGTCGGCCAGGGCACCCACCGCGGTAGCGGGCCTTGGTAAAGGCAATGATGAAGTTTGCCGCTCTTGTGCGCACCGAGAGCACTGCCTCAGTTGTTTCTTGGCCATTGTCGCGACTGTCAGCAAGGCAGCACGCACGCCGAGCGCGCGCAGACACGCCACACCCGGGCAACTTGGGAGCCTACACGAGGTGTACGGGCTACAAGGAGCTGAGACCGTGATAGGCGTCCTTCTGATGCTGTCCCTGTCTGCACAAGTTGCGAGGCAAGTGAGCGAAGCCTTCTCACTTGAAGCCCAGTGGAAGCCTACCTACACCCGCGACCCTGGGTCGGCGGTCCCTCGACGCATTGAGGATATGATTTCCGTTTGCTTAAGCTGGTATCAAGAAACAGTACTCAGCGCCAGTGCAGGTCCCTTCACGCAGACCTGAACACGCCGGCCGGTCCGTGCGTACTGCGCCTGCCGCTATGCGGTCTAATGTGCTGCCGAGCAGCGCGCCGACCGCAGCGGTCCGCCCGCAGCGGCTGCTCGTGCTGTGCCGCGGCGCAGCATGCCCAGCCCAGGCCAGCACGCTGGCGTCCACGCCGGCTTTCCTGGCGCGGCCGGCGCCGAGCGCTAGCGGGTGCAGCCGGCACAGCCTGCTGGTCGCAAATGCGGTCCGCGCCGACCAGGCAGCGCCCTCGCTGAGCCAGGACACCCTGGAGCTCATATCGCGGCTGACGCAGCAGGTTGACGACACGCACACAGACATCCTGCGGCGCAGTGCGTCCCCGCTCTCTGCTGGACTCCTAAGACATTGCAGTGCCCAGGAGCCGCCAGGGCGCTCCCGCTGGATTTCACCTCGTGCGCTGTGCTGGGCGGCAGGCGCCGCGGCTGCCGCAGAGGTCGGAGACCCGGGGCCCGGCAGCGAGCTGAAGCAGAGGGTGCTCGCCACCGTGCGCGACGTGCAGCAGGGCCTGCTGGAGCGTGAGACGGAGGCGCGACACGCGGCCCTGCCTGACCGCGAGCGCCCCAAGCCCGTCCGCTCGGGCCGCCGAGCGCGCGCGGCGCGCCGGCGCGCAGGTGCGCCTGATGATCTTGGCGGCGCTCGCGGGCGAGCACCTGCTGCTGCTCGGCCCGCCCGGCACGGCCAAGAGCGAGCTCTCGCGCCGCCTGGCGCGCCTCACGGGCGGCCTGTACTTTGAGCGCCTGCTTACGCGCTTCTCCGTGCCGGAGGAGCTGTTCGGGCCGCTGTCGATGAAGGGTGCGCCATGGCCCGCCCCAGGCCCACGCTCGACCCCCACTGTCAGCCCCCGGCTAGCTGGCCCCGGCGCTCGAGGCCGGATGCTGTGTGCCCTGCCGGCGTGTGTGCTGTGCTCTCAGACGCGGCAGCAACGGGCGTCATCAAAGGAAACAGGTTAGTACTCCTGTACTTTGCTCTCAATTTGTTTCGACACACGCGCCGCCCCGGACGGCGCGCCAGGCCTGGAGAACGACGAGTACGTGCGCAAGATTGAGGGGTACCTGCCCACGGCGGAGGTGGCCTTCATTGACGAGATCTTCAAGGCCAACAGCGCCATCCTGAACGCGCTGCTCACGCTGCTCAACGAGCGCCTGTTCGATAACGGCTTCCGGCGCATCAGCGTGCCGCTATTGTGCCTGGTGCGCGCCTGGCCGCGCCCGGCAGTCCGCGCCCGCCGCGCCTGCGCCCGGCCTGCATCCCGGACGCCGAGCTCTCACACGACGGCGGACATGTACGGCACGGCCCTCCCCGCGGCGCGCCCGCGCGCGCCCAGCCGCTCAGCGTCAGCCCGCGCGCGTGTAGATCGGCGCGTCCAACGAGCTGCCGGAGAGCGAGGAGCTGGACGCGCTGTTCGACCGCTTCCTCATCCGGCGGCAGGTCGCGCAGGTCAGCGCGGCCGCGCTGCCCGGCCTGGCGCGCATCGCCGCCGGCGCGCCCGCGGCGCCCAGCGCCAACGGCGCCACGCCGGCGGGCCACAGCGGCGGCGCGCACGCGGGCGCCGGCAGCGTGGCCAACCAGGCCGGCCAGATTGGCGACCTCAGCATGGACGACTTCAGGTGCGCGCCGGCACTGCGCCGCGGCAGGTCTCGTTTCCGTTGGATGCTGCTTGTGCTGGTGGTGCTGCGGAGTGTCAGTGGAATGCACTGTATTCCTTCGCGCAGGCCGCAGGCGCGATGATCTGAGCCTCCTCGTCTAGGCGGAGGCGTTGGCTCAGGACACGCGCGGCTGACCGCGCGCGCGCGCGTCGCAGGGGCACGGCCAAGGCCGCGCACACTGGCGTGGAGCTGCCAGACGAGGTGATTGACGTGCTGACCGCGCTTCGCAATTACCTGCAGGACAAGTGCGAGCCGCCCATCTACGTCTCCGACCGCCGCTTCATGAAGGCCGTCAACCTGCTGCAGGTCGCCGCATTCGCGGACGGGCGCGACCAGGCGCGCCCGGCTGCGCAGTGCTGCCCTACCCTAACCCTAATCCCACTCCAAAGCGCCAGCGGAGCGGCGCACCGCTGTTGACGTGTGCTGACGTGCGGTGGCTCAGCAGTAGCACATTTTTGGGGCGTGTCCGGGAGGGCTGGCGCCCAACCCTACGCCGCACGCAGGTGCACGAGTACGACTGCCTGCTGCTGGAGCATGTGTTTGGGCAGCGGCCGGACGACGCGCACAAGGTCAAGGCGTACGTGCTGGAGAACATCGCTAGCGACCCCAGCCTGCAGCAGACCGAGCTGCTCTTCCTGGGGCTGTTTGGACGCGCGTGCCGCGTCATGGACAGCGGCAATAAGGCGGTGCGGCCCCGCCCTGGGCGGCCGCGCCCCTGCGGCGGCGCGGCGCGACGCGGGCACCCCCGCATGTGCGGCCGTGGCGCGCAAGAGGCCGCGAGCGCGTATGGCGAGCGCGCGCCCGCCGCCGTCCTGGCAGAACAGGCCACGCTTCGGGCTTGGGTGGGGTCGGGGATGGGCTCAGCCCCCGCGCCTGCGCGGCACGAGCTGGAGGAGGTGCGTGGGGAGGCCGACGCGCTGGCGGAGCTGCTGGGAGCTGAGATTAGGATTAGGGTAGGATCAGGGTTGGGGTTAGGGTGAGCCGTCCCGCCCGCGGCGCAGGAGCTGGAGGAGGTGTGCGGGGAGGCGGATGTGCTGGCGGAGCTGCTGCAGCGCGCCATGCTTAGGGTTATTGCAGGGTTGATGATAGTTGTCCCACGCGCGGCGCAGGAGCTGGAGGAGGTGCGCGGGGAGGCGGACGCGCTGGCGGAGCTGCTGGAGCTGCGCCAGGGCGCGCTGGCGGCCACGCTGGACGGCGGCTTCCCGGAGCTGCGCGCCAGCGTGTGGAGCGCCGAGGCCGCGGTGCAGGCGGCGGTGCAGGCGCTGACGCCGCCGATGGCCGAGAACCGCAAGCGCGCCGAGGACCTGCTGCGCGAGGCGCTGCTGCTGCGCGCCGCGCTGGACGCGCCCGGCGCGCCCGGCCTGCTCGAGCGCCTGCTGCCCAAGCGGTACAAGCAGTTCCAGAAGGGCATCTCCGGGCGCACTTGATGTTAATGTTAATGCTGCGGCGGCGCGCCTGCCGGGCGCGCGCGCCCAGGATGCATGCATCTCTGAATATGTGTCAGTCAAGGGCGAACGAGTAGGAGCTAGGGCGGTGCGACCTGCCGGCTGTAACCAGACCGGCGCGAGATTGCAACACAGGGCGCAGCACCATGTAGCAAGAAACCGCCTGCATGGACATATATACATGTATGTGCAGACGTGTCAGCCCGCGTCCTCCGCGCGCCCGTCCAGCGCGGCCAGCACGCGGTCCAGGCCGCGCCCGACCGCGCGGCTGCGCGCGCCGCGCTGCGCCGCCAGCAGCGCCGCGCGCAGCTCGGCCGCCACGCGCGGCAGGCCCGCCGCGGCCGCCGCGCGGCGCACGCGCGCCGCCGCCGCACACGCAGGCTCCAGCTTTGCGGGCAGCGCGGCCGCGCACTTGAGCGCGCGCTCCGCCTGCGCCTGCACCTGCGCTGGCGCGCCGCGCGCGGCCGGACTCACGCGGTATCGAATAATATCATAGGGCAGGTAGGGTAGGGTAAGAGTATACCGCCGGGTGCGCCCTATGCTGCCGGGCGCGCGGTCGGCAGGGCCGCGCGCGCGCCTGTTCGGCGCCCAGGGGTTCGGCGGGCGGCGGCGGGCGGCCGGGCGGCGGCATGCGCTGCGCCGCATGCAGCAGCGAGAGCCGCAGCGCGTGCACCGGCGCGCCGCCCTCGCGCGGCGCCTCGGACGTGACGCTGTGCACGTACCTGCCGCGCACAGCACCGCTCGCTCGCGCGGCGGGCGCACGCACAACTTTTAGGAGCGTGCGTCGCGGCCGTCACGCGGCAGCAAATGACAGCACAGCGGGAGAGTGGCCCGCGCGCGCGGCGCCGCACCCGAGCCGGCCGTCTGCGGCGCGCACAACGGCCGCGCTCGGCTCGCCGGGCTCCGTCGGCGCGGCGCCTGCGGCCGAGCGGCCCCCGGCGCTGCGCGCCTCGGCCAGCAGCGCGCCGCCGAGCAGGTGGTTGAGCAGGCAGGCGAAGAGCGGCGGCAGCTCGTCCCCCGCGGCGCCGCCGGGCTCCGGCCGGACGCGGTAGCGCGCTGCTAATGGCGGACAGCCGACCTCGGAGAGCGCCAGGAAGCCCAGAATGTGCAGGGCCTCGAGAGCCGGCTGGGCGCCAGGCGGCTGCGGCAGCGCGTGCAGGCCGACGCTCATGTGCAGCTCGCCCAGGCCCAGCCTGCGCAGGCGGTTGCGCGTTGAACAGGCAAGGGGTGCCTGCCAGACGGCCCACTCTATGAGCAGCACGTGCCTGACGCCCTGCTCTTCAGATGCCATCATGGCCCTGGCATGCGGGGATGGTGTGCCAAGCTGTGCAGCCACAACCGCTCATCCCACCCCACATTAAGTAGTGGGGACTCGGCCACATGCGCTGAGACGTGACAGGTTGTGCTTTGCAATGAGCTCTGAGCGCATGGCATTCATGCCTGTGGCTCACCCAATGGCCCACCCAACCAGCACAGAGCTGTATGGCATAGCGCTTCCAATGCTCTCAGAGCATTGCTCTGGCGGGGGGACGTTCACAACAGTCAGTTGCAACGTCGTGTGGTCTCATGACAGTGCTGCTGGCCCGCATGAGCGCCGCTGACGCGCATGCGGACTGCAAGCGGTGAGCATGCCCGGCGATGAGCGCAGCATGTAGTCTACGGCGCTGCGTCGCGGACACTGCTGGCCTTTGTCTGTGGCAGGTGGTGCGCCCTCTCGCCGTACCATACTGCAGTGCATGCACGCCATGTGCCCTGACCAGGGGCTGGCCGTGGCGCAGCCTGGCCCCCGCGCGCGCCACCCGCCCTGCGCAGCCACCCGTGGACCTCGTCATGCATGCGGACGGCGACACCGCTGCAGCGACGCCGGTCACCGCCTGCGGCCTCCCCAGCTCCACGCCTACCGCAACGGTGCGCCCCAGCTCGCACGGCGCGCTCGCGGCGCCCTGTGGCGCCCTGCAGCGCGGGCGTGGCCCTGACCTGGCGGTCGCCGCCGCGCAGGGGGCGACCCGGCCGCGCAGCCCGACCTGCACGAGCCCGAGGCTGCCGTGCTGCTCGTGGCGTGTGCCGTCGGCGTCGCCACGGGCGCCGGCGTCGTGCTGTTCAACGACGTCATCCACATTATCCGCCACATCGCCTTCCAGGTGCGGGCGCCGAGGCGCGACCCGGCCTGGCGCAAGCGCTCCGCTCCCCTGACCGCCTCACGCCAGCTCCGCTCCCCTGACCGCCTGGCGCCAGCGCTCTGCTCCCCTGACCGCCTGACCCTGACCCTGCGCCGCGACTGCCAGGGCACCCCGCTGGAGGCAACCACCTGGGGCCGCTGGGCGCGCGCGCTGCCGCTGCAGACGGCCGTGCCGGTGCTGGTCCTGCCGCCCACGGCCGGCGGCGTCCTGGTCGGCCTGCTGCGCGCGGCCACGCTCTTCGACGAGCCGCCCAGCGAGGCGCCGCCGGCCGGCCGCGGCGCGCGCGCGCGCGCGCTGGCTGCCCCGGCGCTGCGCGCGGCCGGCGCGGCCGTGTCGCTGGGCACGGGCGCCAGCCTGGGCCCGGAGGGCCCGAGCGTGGACATCGGGCGCGCCGCCGCGCGCGGCCTCGCCGGCGTGCTGCGCTCGCGCCGCCGCCGCCTGCTCCCGCTGCTCGCCGCCGGCTCGGGCGCGGGCGTGCGCCCGATCCAGCGCCGCCGCTGCTGTCAAACCCCCCCGCGCCGCGGCCGCGCGCCCCTACCAACTGCTTTCAACCCCCGCCCCGCGCGCGCGCAGGCGTGGCGGCCGGCTTCAACGCGCCGATCGCGGGCGTGTTCTTCGCGGTGGAGAGCGTGCTGCAGCGCACGGGCACGGGCGCGCCGCGCGGCGGCGACGCCAACTCCAGCGGCCTCACCGTGGCGGCCATCCTGCTGGCCAGCGTGCTGGCCGCGCTGGTGTCGCAGGCCGGCCTCGGCAACTCGCCCGCCTTCCGGGCGCGGCGCCCGGCCCGCCCGCCCTGCCGCAATGGGCCTGGGGCCTGTGCTTTGCCGCCTCCCGGTCCGCGGCCGCTTGCGAGCCTGGCAGGGTAGGGTGTCCAAACTCTCATCCTATCCTAACCGTGGCAGGGCGCACCGTGGGCGGCCGGCGCGCGTATGATTTAACCCTATCCTGACGCCGTCCGGCCGGGCGCCCGCAGGTGCCGGACTACGAGCTGCAGAGCGTGTACGAGCTGCCGCTGGTGCTCCTGCTGGGCCTGCTGTGCGGCCTGGTGTCCACGGCCTTCCAGGGCGCGTGCACGGTGCGCGCCGCGCGGCCTGAACTGCCTGTCTCCTGCTTGTTTCTTCTTTTTGGCCTTTCGTATTCTACAAAATTTTGTGCTGTGTAGGAAATAGGAGCCGTTTTGTGTCCGACGGGTGCGGCCTCGGGCTCGCGGCCCCCCGCCGCCTGTTGCGAGGCTGCGTAAAGCGGGCGCGCGCGGCGGGCGCACGGCGGCGGGCATGACCGGCCGCCGCCGCGCAGGCCAGCGAGTCGGCGTTTCAGGCCCTGGCGCGCACGGCCGGGGGCCAGCCCAATGGCGACGCCCCACGGCCGGCCGAGGCGCGGGCTGGCGTGCTGCCCGTCGTGCTCCTGCCGGCCCTGGGCGGCCTGGCCACCGGCGTTGTTGCGCTCACCTACCCCGAGGTTCTCTACCAGGGCTTCGGTAAGCGCTCCCCGCCGAAACGCCCCCTGTCGCGGGCGCCGCTCCCAGCTGCCGCAATGCCCACCCTATGCCCTGGGGGGCTGCCAAGCGCTGCGCCCCGCCGCGCGCAGGCAACGTGAACGCCATCCTGGACGCGCGACCGGCTGACTACGCGCCGCTGCTGCTGCTCCAGATCGTCGCGGCGAAGATCACGACCACCGCCGTGTGCCGCGGCGCGGGCCTCGTCGGCGGCATCTACGCGCCCAGCATTTTCATTGGTGCGCTGCCTGGGCAGGGTAGGGCTAGGTCTAGGGCACCCTACCCTCAGCCGGCGCCGGCGCGTGCCCGCGACCCCTCGCCCCAGGCTGCGGCGGGCGCGCGCAGGCGCGGCGCTGGGGTCAGCGTTCGGCGGCGCGGCCGCCGCGGCGTGCGGCCCGCTGGGGCTGCCGGTGGCGGCGCCGCAGCTGTATGCGCTGGTGGGCGTGGCCGGCATGCTGGCTGCCAACTGCCAGGCGCGTCGGGCTCTCTCGCGCCCCGCGCCTCGGCGCACTGTCTGGAGGCCTTTGTTCTGGAGGCCCGTCCAACCGATGCCGCTGCGGCAGGT
>JAABUV010005336.1_pt1 | contig 14715 bp, 11 predicted proteins | sample 5559971 | NCBI WGS metagenome assembly JAABUV01 (sample SAMN10711881, study PRJNA513362) | rock metagenome | isolation source: Antarctica rocks | place: Antarctica: Victoria Land, Knobhead nord | collected 2015-12-19
CCCTGTGGCAGCAACGAATTACAGCCATATCGGCTCACGCACGGCTCCCCGCGAAAATCACCGACGCCCTGCTCAACACGCTCGCGGAGGCCGCCTGACGAATCAACAACAGTGCGAAACTCCACAATGACGGAGGCCGGCAATGACGGGGGCCGGCTGGGGACTCGCCGCCGCCCAGGCCTCTACCGCTGGGGGGCGGTCGTCGGCGTGATCGGCGACGGCAGTGCGGTCGTGCCCTCGAGGTAGGCGTCCACGGCCGCCGCGCACGAGCGTCCCTCGGCGATCGCCCACACGATGAGGCTCTGGCCACGGCCCATGTCGCCGGCGACGAACACGCCGTCGACGTTGGTGGCCCAGCCGGCGTCCCGGCCGATGGTGCCGCGGTCGGTCATCTCGACGCCCAGCTCGTTCACCAGCGAACCCCGCTCCGGGCCGACGAAGCCCATGGCCAGCAGCACCAGGTCGGCGGGCAGCTCGAACTCCGTTCCGGCCACCTCGGTGAATCGCCCGTCGACCAGCTCCACCTCGTGCGCCCGCAGCCCGGTGACGGCCCCCGCGGAGCCGACGAACTCGGCGGTGTTCACCGAGAACACCCGCTCCCCGCCCTCCTCGTGCGCCGAGGTCGTGCGGTACACCAGCGGGTAGGTGGGCCACGGCGTGCTCGCCGCCCGCAGCTCGGGGGGCCGGGCCATGATCTCGAACTGGTGCACCGACGCCGCTTTCTGGCGGGTGGCGGTGCCCAGGCAGTCCGCCCCGGTGTCACCGCCGCCGATGATCACCACGCGCTTGCCGGCGGCGGAGATCGGCGAGGCGTCCAGGTCGCCCTCCTGCACCCGGTTGGAGGGCGGCAGGAACTCCATGGCCTGGTGGATGCCGGCCAGCTCCCGACCGGGGACGTCCAACTCACGCCACGCCGTTGCCCCGCCGGCGAGCACCACGGCGTCGAAATCGGAGCGCAGCTGGGCGGCGGTGAGATCGGTGCCGACGTCGACTCCGGTGCGGAACAGGGTTCCCTCGTCGGCCATCTGGGCCACGCGTCGCTCCAGATGCCGCTTCTCCATCTTGAACTCGGGGATGCCGTAACGCAGCAGGCCGCCGATGCGGTCGGCCCGCTCGAACACGGTCACCGTGTGCCCGGCCCGGGTGAGCTGCTGCGCGGCGGCCAGCCCCGCAGGGCCGGAACCCACCACCGCGACGGTCTTGGCCGTGGTCAGGCTCGGCCGCACCGGCTTGACCCAGCCGGCGTCCCACGCGTGGTCGATGATTTCGACCTCGACCTGCTTGATGGTCACCGGGTCGGAGTTGATGCCCAGCACGCAGGACGACTCACACGGGGCCGGGCACAACCGCCCGGTGAACTCCGGGAAGTTGTTGGTGGCGTGGAGGCGTTCGATGGCCTCATCCCAGCGGTCCTCGGTGACCAGGTCGTTCCAGTCGGGGATGAGGTTGCCGAGCGGGCAGCCGTGGTGGCAGAACGGAATGCCGCAGCCCATGCACCGGCTGGCCTGGGTGCGCAGTGCCTGGGCGTCGAACGGCTCGTACACCTCCTGCCAGTCGTTGCGCCGCAGGTCCGCCGCCCGCCGCACGGGCAGCTCGCGACCGTGGGTGAGGAAGGCCCGCACGTCACCCACGAGCTGCCGCCATGATCGCGGTGTCCACGTCGGTCCCGTCCTTCTCGGCGGTGTCGATCGCCAGGAGCACCCGCTTGTAGTCCCGCGGCATCACCTTGACGACGTGGGCCTTGCACCGCGGCCAGTCGCTCAGGACCCGTTGGGCCACCGCGGAGTCCGTGGCGTCGCGGTGGCGGGTCACGAGCTCGTGCAGCAGTCGTTCGTCGTCGGCGTCGAGGGTCTCCAGGTCGACCATCTCACCGTTGACCTCGTCCGGGAAGGTGCCATCGGGGTCGTACACGTAGGCCACGCCACCGGACATCCCGGCGCCGAAGTTGCGGCCCGTCGGCCCGAGCACCACCACGGTGCCCCCGGTCATGTACTCGCAACCGTGGTCTCCGAGGCCCTCCACCACTGCGGTGGCCCCGGAGTTGCGGACGGCGAAGCGCTCACCGACGAGCCCGCGGACGAACAACTCCCCCGAGGTGGCGCCGTAGAGGAACACGTTGCCGCCGATGGTGTTCTCCTCGGCGACGAAGCCGGGCGCGGCATCCAGCGGCGGCCGCACCACGATGTGCCCGCCGGAGAGGCCCTTGCCGACGTAGTCGTTCGTGTCACCGTGCAGGCGCAGCGTGATTCCCTTGGGCAGGAACGCCCCCAGGCTGGTGCCCGCGGAGCCGGTGAGGGTGATGTCGATGGTGTCATCGGCCAGCCCGCACGCCCCGTACGCCTTGGTCACCTCGTGTCCGAGCATGGTGCCCACCGTGCGGTTCACGTTCTGGATCGGCGAGCTGATGGTCACCGGGGTGGCGTCGACCAGGGCGGCCTTCGCCTGCTCGATGAGCGTCACGTCCAGCGCCTTGTCCAGGCCGTGGTCCTGGCCGTGTGTGCAGTGCAGGGCCTGGTTCATGAACGCCGACTCGGGCTGGTGCAGGATCGGCGTCAGGTCCAGCTTCGACGCCTTGCGGTAGTGCTCGACGGCGCGGGCGGTGTCGAGCAGGTCCACCCGGCCCACCGCCTCGACGATGCTCCGGAAGCCGAGTTCGGCCAGCAGCTCACGCACCTCCTGGGCGATGAACCGGAAGAAGTTCTCCACGAACTCCGGGCGGCCGTCGAAGCGCGCCCGCAGCACCGGGTTCTGGGTGGCGATGCCCACCGGGCAGGTGTCCAGGTGACACACCCGCATCATGATGCAGCCGCTGACCACCAGCGGCGCGGTGGCGAAGCCGAACTCCTCCGCCCCGAGCAGCGCGGCCACCACCACGTCGCGGCCGGTCTTGAGCTGGCCGTCCACCTGCACCACGATCCGGTCGCGCAGGCCGTTGAGCAGCAACGTCTGCTGCGTCTCGGCCAGGCCCAGCTCCCACGGGGCGCCGGCGTGCTTCAGCGAGGTCAGCGGAGTGGCCCCGGTGCCACCGTCGTGACCGGAGATGAGCACCACGTCGGCGTGGGCCTTGCTGACGCCGGTGGCCACCGTGCCCACGCCGACCTCCGACACCAGCTTGACGTGCACCCGAGCCGAGGGGTTGGCGTTCTTCAGGTCGTGGATCAGCTGGGCAAGGTCCTCGATGGAGTAGATGTCGTGGTGCGGCGGCGGGGAGATGAGGCCGACGCCCGGGGTGGAGTAGCGCGTCTTGGCGATCCACGGGTACACCTTGTGCGCGGGTAGCTGCCCGCCCTCGCCGGGTTTCGCGCCCTGGGCCATCTTGATCTGGAGGTCGTCGGCGTTGGTCAGGTAGTCCGACGTGACGCCGAAACGCCCCGACGCCACCTGCTTGATGGCGCTGCGCCGGGAGTCACCGTTGGCGTCGGCCACGTAGCGTTCGGCGTCCTCGCCGCCCTCGCCGGTGTTGGACTTGCCGCCCAACCGGTTCATGGCGATCGCCAGGTTCTCGTGCGCCTCGGCGGAGATCGAGCCGTAGCTCATCGCCCCGGTGGAGAAGCGCCGGACGATCTCCTCCACCGGTTCCACCTCGTCGATCGGCACGGGGGGGCGCCGGCCGTGGCGCAGCTCGAACAGCCCCCGCAGCGACGCGAGCCGGGCCGAGGAGTCGTCCACCAGGCGCGTGTACTCCTTGAACACCTCGTACTGCCCGGTGCGGGTGGAGTGCTGCAGCTTGAACACGGTGTCGGGGTTGAACAGGTGGTACTCGCCCTCGCGGCGCCACTGGTACTCCCCGCCCACCTCCAGCTCGCGGTGCGCGCGCAGCTCGGGACGCTCGGGGTAGGCGGTGAGGTGGCGCGCGGCCACGTCGGCGGCGATCTCGTCGAGTCCGATGCCGCCGAGGCGGCTGGTGATGCCGGTGAAATGCTCATCGACGAGCTCCTGGCTCAGGCCGATGGCCTCGAACACCTGCGCCCCGGTGTAGGAGGCGAGGGTGGAGATGCCCATCTTGCTCATCACCTTGAGCACCCCCTTGCCCGCGGCCTTGACGTAGTTTCCGATCGCGTCGGCCAACGCCAGGCCGGGCAGCTGCCCGCGGTCGACCATGTCCTCGATGGTCTCGAAGGCCATGTAGGGGTTGATCGCGGCCGCACCGAAGCCGATGAGTACGGCCATGTGGTGCACCTCGCGGGCGTCCCCGGACTCGACGAGCAACCCGACCTGGGTGCGGGTCCGTTCGCGGACCAGGTGGTGGTGCACCGCGGAGGTGAGCAGCAGCGAGGGGATCGGCGCCATCTTCGCGCTGGAGTCGCGGTCGGACAGCACCACGATGCTCGCCCCACCGGCGATCGCGGTCGACACCCGGGTGCGGATGTCGGACAGTGCCTGGGCCAGGCCCGCACCCCCCTCGGCCACCGGGTAGAGCCCGGAGACCACCACGGAGCGGAAGCCGGGCAGGTCGCCGTCGTCGTTGGCGTGGATCAGCTTGGCCAGCTCGTCGTTGTCGATGATCGGCTGCGGCAGCACGATCTGGCGGCAGGAGGCGGGCGTCGGCGCCAGCAGGTCACCCTCCGGGCCGAGGGTGCCGCCGAGGCTGGTCACGAGCTCCTCGCGGATGGCGTCCAGCGGTGGGTTGGTGACCTGGGCGAACAGCTGGGAGAAGTAGTCGAAGAGCAGCCGGGAGCGCGCCGACAGGACCGCGATCGGGGTGTCGGTGCCCATGGAGCCGATGGCCTCGGCGCCGCTGCGGGCCATGACGGCCAGCAGGACGTCCAGCTCCTCGCTGGTGTAGCCGAACACCAGCTGGCGGCGCAGCACCGAGGTGTGGCTGTGCCGCACGTGCGGCCGCGCGGGGAGGTTGTCCAGGCGGATCAGCCCGGCCTGGAGCCATTCGGCGTAGGGGTGCTCCGCGGCCAGCTCTGCCTTGAGCTCGTCGTCGCCGACGATGCGGCCCTGCGCGGTGTCCACCAGGAACATCCGGCCCGGGCGCAACCGGATCTTGCGCACCACGGTGGCGGGGTCGATGTCGAGCACCCCGACCTCCGACGCCATGACCACCAGCCCGTCATCGGTCACCCACAGCCGGCTCGGGCGCAGGCCGTTGCGGTCGAGCACCGCACCGATGACCGTGCCGTCGGTGAACGCCACCGAGGCGGGCCCGTCCCATGGCTCCATCAGCGAGGAGTGGTAGGCGTAGAACGCCCGCCGCGCCGGCTCCATCCGCTCATGCCGCTCCCAGGCCTCGGGGATCATCATCAGCACGGCGTGCGGCAGGCTGCGCCCACCCAGGTGCAGCAGCTCCAGCACCTCGTCGAAGCGCGCGGTGTCGCTGGCCCCCGGGGTGCAGATGGGGAAGAGGCGCTCGAGCGATTCGTGGTCGCCGAACAGCTCGGTGCTCAGCAGCGCCTCGCGCGCACGCATCCAGTTCTCGTTGCCGTTGACGGTGTTGATCTCACCGTTGTGCGCCACCAGTCGGTAGGGGTGGGCGAGCGGCCAGGAGGGGAAGGTGTTGGTCGAGAAGCGGGAGTGCACCAGGGCGAGCGCGCTCTCCATCCGCTCGTCGGCCAGGTCCGGGTAGAAGGTAGGCAGCTGCGGGGCGGTGAGCATCCCCTTGTAGACGATCGTGCGCGCCGACAGGCTGGGGAAGTACACCGTCTCCGCCGGGTTGCCCCCGCGCGAGGGACCGCCCTGACCGGCGCCCTCCCGGCCCAGCTCGCGCTCCACCCGCTTGCGGACGACGAACGCCCTGCGCTCCAGCTCCAGGCCGCTCAACGCGGCACCCGGCGCGGCCAGGAAGATCTGCCGGAAGGTCGGCATGGCGTCGCGGGTCAGTGCGCCCAGCGACGCGTCGTCCGTCGGCACGTCGCGCCAGCCGAGAACCTCCAGGCCTTCGCTGCGCGCCACCTCCTCGACACCCGCCGCGGCTGCGGCCGCCTGGGCGGTGCCCTGGGGCAGGAAGGCGATTCCGGTGGCGTAGGCGCCCGCGGCGGGCAACTCGATCCCGGCGACCGCCCGGAGGAACCGGTCGGGGACCTGCAGGAGGATCCCGGCGCCGTCACCGCTGGTGGCCTCGGCACCGGATGCGCCGCGGTGCTCCAGGTTGATCAGCGCGGTGATGCCCTTGTCGACGATGCCGCGGCTGCGTCGACCGTGCATGTCGACGACGAAGGCGACCCCGCAGGAGTCGTGCTCGTTGGCGGGGTCGTACAGGCCCTGGCGGGCGGGGAGCTGGTTCATGCGTCTCTTCCACAGCGGGGGTAAAGCGTCACACCGGTTTGACGACGTCGTCGGCGGGTGAGCGGGGTGTGCTCGTTCGACCAGCTGGTGGCTGGGCGGTGATGGGTCGAAGCGGTGGGTCGAAGCGGTGGGTCGCACGCGTACCCAACGATAGGTCACGCCCGCGGTGGTGGGCACCTCACCGGTGCGCGGTCAGTGATGCAGGGGTCCCAGGGCACCCACGTGGGTGCCGGGGGCGTCGGGTCTGCAGCGAAGGATAACCCCCGATCGACCACCGCCACCGGCGTCATCGGCTCGCGCGCCACCGACAGCATCCTCCCAGGCTGCCCGCAGGCAGTCCCCAGGTTTACCCCGGACAGTGGGGACAGGTACCGGTGCCTGAGCATCTGGCGAAGCGGACGACGACGAGGAGGCTCATGCGACGCGCATCGTTCAAGCCGCTGGTCGCCGCGGTGGTGGTGCTGGCGGCGGTCGGGGTGAGCGCGTGCTCCTCGGTGACCGCCAGCACCGCCACCATCGGGGTGTTCACCGCGTTCGGCGCACACCCTGCGCGTGCGCCGATGACCCCGCAGTGGAGCATGGTCGGTCTGGGTGACTCCATCCCCGCCGGCTACGCGTGCCCGGGCTGCACCCCGTTCCCCGAGCTCTACGGCCGGCAGCTCACCGCAGCCACCGGCAGCGCGGTGGCGGTGATGAACCTCGGTGTCGGCGGCTGGACCAGCGCCGACCTGCTCCGCTCGCTGGACGCCGGCCAGCCCGACGCCCAGGTGGTGGCCGCCTCCGAGGTGGTGACCGTGACGATCGGGGCGAACGACTTCTACCCGGCGCTGCACACCTACCTGGCCGGTGCCTGCGGCGGTGCCGACGACCTGGACTGCTTCACGCCGGTACTGCCCCAACTCAGCAGCACGCTGTCGGCGATCCTCGGGCGTGTCAGCGAGCTCCGGGTGGGGCAACCCACCGCGGTGCTCGTCACCGGATACTGGGACGTGTTCCCCGACGGTGACGTCGCCGCCGCGGTGTACGGGCCCCAGTTCTCCGCCGCCAGCGCCACGCTCACCCGGGCAGCAACACAATCATCCAGACGGTCACCGAGCGCGCCGGCAGCACCTACGTCGACCTGTTCACGCCGTTCAAGGGCGTGAACGGGCAGCTCGACCCCACCGCCCTGCTCGCCGACGACGGCGACCACCCCAGCCAGGCCGGGCACCAGCTGATCGCCGACCTCCTCGCCCGGGCCGACCTGGCGCCACTGACCCTCCCCCGCGCATGACGGTGCGCGGAGTCCACGACCAAGGAGTGCCTCGATGATCGAAGCTCGCGGGTTGACGAAGCGGTACGGCAGCCGGACCGCCGTCGACGACCTCACGTTCACCGTCCGACCCGGCATCGTCACCGGGTTCCTCGGCCCCAACGGCGCGGGCAAGTCGACCACCATGCGGATGGCGCTGGGCCTGGACGCACCCACCCGGGGCAGCGTGACGGTGAACGGCAAGCCCTACCGGGAACACGCCGCGCCGCTGCACGAGGTGGGGGCGCTCCTGGAGGCCCGCTCCGTGCACACCGGGCGCTCGGCGTACCACCACCTGCTGGCGCTCGCCCAGACGGCGGGCATTGCCCGCACGCGGGTGGAGGCGGTGATCGAGCTCGTCGGGCTGCACGACGTGGCCCGCAAGCGGGCGGGCAGCTTCGCCCTCGGCATGGGCCAACGCCTCGGCATCGCCACCGCACTGCTCGGCGATCCGCGCACCCTCATCCTGGACGAGCCGGTCAACGGCCTGGATCCCGAGGGCATCCGCTGGATCCGGGACCTGCTCAAGGGCCTCGCCGACGAGGGCCGCACGGTATTCGTCTCCTCGCACCTGATGAGCGAGATGGCGCTCACCGCCGAACATCTGATCGTCATCGGACGGGGGCGGCTCATCGCCGATGTCAGCGTGACCGAGTTCATCGCCGGCGCCGCCCGCAACGTGGTGCGGGTACGCAGCACCGAGCCGGAGCGACTGCGTGCGCTGCTGGCCGCGCCGGACGTCGCCGTCTCGCCCGTGGACGACGGCGCACTGGAGGTCAGTGGCCTGACGTGCGACCAGATCGGTCTCGCGGCAGACCCGGCCGGCATCTACCTGCTCGAGCTCACACCGCAGCAGGCCTCACTGGAGGACGCGTTCATGGACCTCACCCGCGACACCGTGGAGTTCCACGTGCCCACCGCCACCGGCGCCCGCAGCAGCCAGCGCGCAACCTCAGGAGGGCAGCGATGACCGCGCCGGCGAACTCTCCGGCACGCAGTTCCGGTCGCTACGCGGCGGACCAGCGGGTGACCCAGCTGGGCGTGGTGCGTTCAGAGCTGACCAAGCTGCGCTCGCTGCGGTCAACCGTGCTCTCCCTGCTGGCTGCGGCCGTGTTCGTGGTCGGGCTGTCGGCGCTGGTGCCCCTGGTCGTCGTGTCGCACTGGCCGCCGAGTAACCCGAGGGAGGCGGCGGGGTTCGACCCCACCGCGGTGAGCCTCAGCGGGGTGTTCCTCGCTCAGCTCGCCCTCGGCGTACTCGGGGTGCTCGTGATCACCGGGGAGTACGCGACCGGTTCGATCCGGTCGACGTTCGCCGCGGTGCCGAACCGGTTGCCGGTGCTGTGGGCGAAGACGGTGGTGTTCGCCGGGGTGACCCTGCTCGTCACCGTGCCAGCGGTGTTGATCGCGTTCTTCCTTGGCCAGTTCATCTTGTCCGGCAAGGGCATCCAGGCGTCGTTCGGTGACGCGGGCGTGGCCAGGGCGGTGGGTGGCGCGGCGCTGTACCTCACCGTGGTCGGCGTGCTGGGCATCGGCCTCGGGGCCCTGCTGCGCAGCACCGCGGCCGGCATCTCCGCGCTCTTCGGCCTGCTGTTCGTGCTGCCGATCATCGTGCGGTTCCTCCCCACCAGCGTGTCCAGCGCGGTGGACAAGTACCTCCCCAACAGCGCAGGTCAGGCGATCACCACCGTGCGGGTGGATCCGGCGGCGCTGTCCCCGTGGACGGGCTTCGCCCTGTTCTGCCTGTATGCGGCGGTCACTATCGGGGCGGCGGCGGCGGTGATGCTGCGCCGCCGGGACGCCTGAGGGCCCACCGGAGGGACGGGTCGCGGGCGCCGGCGTTGCCGATAGGACCCGGCGCGGCACGCCGGGTTCCATCGGCGCGGCTAGCTGCTAGCTGTCGGCCTCGAACTTGAACGAGACCTTCACCCGAGCCCGGTAGGCCTTCACCCGACCGTCCTCCAACTGCAGGTCGAGTTCGGCGACCTCGGCGATCCGCAGGTCGCGCAGGCTTTTCGACGCGGTCTCCACCGCCGCGCTCGCCGCCTTCTCCCACGACTCGGTGCTCGTTCCGACGAGCTCAGTGATCCGGTAGACGCTCTCGGCCATGGTGGAACCTCCTCGCGCTCAGACGTCGGTGTCCGAGCTGTGTTCCCGCAGCCTGGCCGCGATACCGGGACCTCGCAACTCCCCGCGTCCTGCCCTGCCCTGGCCGTGGCCGTGGCCGTCCTCGTGCGCGTCCGCGAGATCGCCGAGCAGAGCAACGTCACCAAGCTGAAATCAGTCTGTAGATCCAGGTAGGGGTAGAATCGACGCCGTTGCGACACAGCCGTATTGGTTTTGAGGTGTAACTTGGAAGATCTGAGCATCCTTGCGTTCGTTGTGCCGCTGACACCAGGTAGCCGCACGTCCGCGCAGTTACTGGGGCGACGGAGAAGTTGATAGATGTTCGCTTGCGGCGAAGTCGCTCTGGGCAGTTTGAACTGGTCCCCGGCGCAATCGAGACCAAGTTCCGTTGACGTGCTCAATGTCCGTTTTCTCATGTTGGACACGTCATTCCCGAACGATCGTCAAACTTGGCCTTGGTGTCCGTCGGGGGTCGTTGGGTAGGTGTTCCCATAGCTGGTCCTCTGTTGCTCGAGCTGGGCGCTCGGCCGATGGCAGTGCATCACTGAACAGCGCGAGGGTGTCCCCGATTTGGGTCGCTGCGGGCGCAAGTACCCCGTGGAACCCCAGCTGGTGGGCAACTTGCGCCACCTCCTGGCACGCCGCGTAGGCATCACGCCGATTGGTGTCGCTCTGGAGGACATCGAGACCAAGGCCAAGCTGCATTCGTGTTGCGGCGCTTCGGAGGTCCAAGATGTTGGTTACTTTGACTGCGACGGTGACGAGCATCCGGGGTTGAACCTGCGCGGCAATCGCGGCTGCTTGAGTGGGGTCCTCCATCGGGTCGACGAAGTGCCGGTAGGCCTCTACGACCACTTAGTCGTGCGGCCGACCGAGGTAGAGCACGGGAAACCCGTCCTTGGTGCCCCAACGTCCGTACCCGCGGCGACCGTCCAGCGCTGTCGCGGCGTGCCGGACGCCGATATGGCGTTGCCACTGTCCACTGAGGTGGTCGCGCCAGCGGCAACCAGCTGGGGTAACTCGTCCACTCGCTACATCTCCCCCGAGAGCCGCTGGGCTTCGTCGACGACCTCGTCAACGTTGCCTGCGGTAAGGAGCTCGATCGGCCGTTGACCGCCGAGGTTGCGGTTGCGGGAGTGCAACCAAATGTCAACCCCTTCGCGCGTGTAGACTTCTTGAAGCTCGTCCACGATGTACTTGACGTCCAGCAATCGTTTGCGGCTGCGCGACCGCGGTGCGGCCTCACCCGAAACCCAGTTCTGGACAGATCGTAAACTCGCGCCCACTGCGGAGCCCAACTCCTTCTGAGATATCCCTGAGCTGGTGACCTGTTCCACGATACGTAGGTAGGTCAGGTTATCCCGCGTCGAATCGATGGGCGCGCGGCTCCTGTTGCCGCCTCCGTTGGTCGTGTCTGCCCCACCAGGTGTCCCTACTTTGGCCAATGTGTCCTCCTGCCTGTCCACATGCACATCGTGCTGCGGCATCAGCTGCGTGTCAACCTGCACACGCCGATGCTAGGCTGACTGTAGAAGGCTAACGAGTGGAGGCATCCATGGCCGAGTTGATTACGCGGATAGGCGCCGGTGATGCAGCGCTGCTCACTCGCCTGGTCACCCCTGGGGCCGGTGGGCTCATGCCCGCACGGCCAGACCGGGTGGTCGTCGATGCCCATACCGCCCAGGCGCACCCGGAGATCGCCAGCACCGCCCGCCACGCTGGATTGCCGATGCTCATCGACCCGCAGACCTTTTACCTGCAGGGGGAGCAGTACCCGGGCAATCAGTGGGCCCGGCTGCCGTTCGCCGAGGCAGTACCCCTGACGGTCGCAGACCTCCTCGACGCCGGACGGGCAAGCCGGCTAGCAGCGGAGTCCCTTGAGTTCCAACTTGCCCACAGTGCTACGGCCCTTATCGCTCCCTACGTTCATGTCGAGCGTGCAGGTGACGGCTGGGCTGAGGTCCAGGTTCATCTGTACCGGCAGACGCGGCAATATCTGGACTCTCAGGGCCTCAACTTGCCGGTCATCGCGCCGATCGCCATGAGTTGGAGACTGGTTGGGCACAGCATGGCCACAGGCCATGGACCGGATCCTCATTGGACTGCATGATTTAGCGCCGACGGAGGTGGCGCTCGCGGCCTCGAAGATCGATCACGGTGCCCATCCTGATCAGCGCCTGGCTGACCTGTTCGCCGCGATTGGCCGCCTAAGCCGTCGGTGGCCGGTCCTTGCCTGGCAGCAGGGGGTTCTGGGTGAGGCATGTGTGGTTGCCGGCGCTCACGGCTACGAGACAGGAATCGGGTGGAATGAGCGGTGCGATCTTCGGGCCAAAATGTTCAGCCACCGATCTGCGCCGGCGCCCGAAAGCGGCTTCGGGGCGAGGCCGGTGTTCATCCCGGCGATAGGTCGTAGCATCCCCAAGCGGACGGTACTCGCGCTGCTCGACGAATCTACGTTCCGGCCCAGCGTGATCTGTCCAGATCCCGGCTGCTGTCCGAGCGGCGCACACGCGCTTACCCGCGATGCTCGCGCACACGCGGTCAATCGTCGGCGAACCCAGCTCACGGCCTTGGCGGACACCGCGCATCCACGCTGGGCGTGGCAGCAGCTTGGACGCCACGCGGGTCAGGGGCTACGACTCGCTCGGCGCATCAACGCGCTAGCGGAAACACCCCTAGGTCAAACCGCCGGGCTTACCAAGATTGACCTCCGCGCCCTCCACGCAATCCAGGTCACCGCCGACGTGCGTCGACGGACGGACCCCCGCCGCCGTGCTGCTTAGGTACGCGTTGTTATACGGGTATATCTGGCCGCCTCCACGATGAGCGTGAACGGTGCCGCCGTTGCTCCGTGCTGCGGTGCAGTCGCGAGCAACGTTTGAGTCGCGACAAAGCCCTCGATTGTTGACGGACGATGCTCTCGAGTACGAAAGTGATTTGGGCGATCATCAAGAGGGAATGTTTGGAACTTGTTAGCAAGCTGGAATCAGTCCGCCGATTCGGGCGTCGTGGATTTAAAAACTATTGCGGCACAGCAGGATTAGCCGTTTGGGCATGTCTCGAATGTATTAGCGCCCTTACGCTCGTTGGCCCCTAAGCCCGGATCCACCGTTGCACCTTCGGTGATCATGCTGGGCGCGTGAGCTTCTTGCCGACGGGGTGTAGGCGCGTCGAGGTGGCCGGGCGGGTGTGCCGGCTGGTCTCCACGATGGTGTTCCGGTAGGTCCTGTCGGACGGGTGGATGGGTCAGGCCGCGAGTGGTGGGCTGTTCGCTGTGGTCGCCAGTTGCTCCCACGCTGTCTGCCAGGGCCAGCTGGTCGGCAGGTGCAGGGTGAGCCGTCGGGCGGAGCGGGCCAGGCGTCCCGGGACGGTGACGAGCTGCGCGCGGATCGTGCCGGTCGTCGCCCGGGCGTGGAAGGTCGAGGCCAGCGCGCCGGCGGCGCGGGTGAGGTTGAACGCGATCGTGGCGCAGACCAGCCAGGCGCTGTTGGCCCAGAAATGCCCGGAGGGCAGGTGCGCCAGTGGCCCGTTCTTCAGGTCGGCGATGACCTGCTCGACAATCGCGTGCCCCCGGTGCGCCTTCTCCGCTTCGAGCATCGCCAGCGGGCTGTTCGTAAACACTGCGTGGTAGCGGTATGCGGTGAACAGCTCGCTCTGATTGTTGGGGTTCATGTCGGTGACCCCGGCGCACGATCAGCCGGGCGCGCACGTGCTTGGCCTTGGGCCGGGAGGTGAACGCGGTGTAGGCGATCTCGGCGACCTGCGCGTCGGAGATCCAGCGTTGCTGATCTTCATCGAAGACCGCGTTGGTGTACTTGATCGAAGTCCAGGCGTCGTTGTCGATGCTGGCGATGGCCTTGCGAACCGCCTTGTCCTGGCGGGCGGTGATCGAGAAGCACGCCCGCTGGCGCAGCGCGGCGGCGATCACGTCATGACCGTAGTAGGCCGAGTCAGCCCGAAGCACCAGCACCCCGCTGGCGCCGGCCTTCTTCGCCGTGATCAACGCGTCTGCCACGAACCGGTCCGCCCCGCGGGCGCTGTTGGTCGATCCTTTGCGCAGCCGGGCGGCGGCGCTCACCGGCGCCGAGCTCGGTGTCGAGACGATAGCCAGCAGCGCGTTCAGGCCCTTGACGCCGGTGTAGCCGCGACCGGCTCCCTGCTTGGCGTAGCCCAGGCACGGGACCTTCAGCTGAGCGTTGCCACCACCCGGCTTGTCGATCTTGACGTGGGCGGCGACGAGCTGCCCAAGCCTCGCTCGCTCGGCCAGCCGAACCACCGGCGTGAGGCCGGCGCACGACACGAGGTTCGGGTCATCGAACACGGCGGTGACGTCATGACAGACTCGCATCCAGCGGATGCCCTTCTCTCGCGGTTGAACTGATCCCTCGACAAGATCGATTCTCCCGCAGCAGAAGGGCATTCCGTCGTTACGACCCGCGCCTCACACCAAGACCAGCGGTGGATCCGGGCTAAGCGGAGTAGCCCACTAGTGACGGACACTAGTGGCAATGACAAGGATGCAACCATGCCGATCATCGCCATCTCCGGCGCACCCTCTCGTGAGGAGTACGAGGCCGTCTCAGGCAACATCGACCTCGACCACCGGCCGGCCGGCTGGTTGGTGCATGCCGCGACCCAGCTGCCCGACTGCTCGGTCCAGATCGTCGACATCTTCGACTCCCAGGAGTCCATGGACACCGTCGGCGCACAGCTGGTTCTCCCGTCCTTTGATAAGGCCGGCGTGGACGCGCGGGACCGGCGGCCGCCAGCGGCACACGAGACGTTTGCCTACCACGGTTCGGCGCCGGTGCGGGGGTGAACGCCACCCAGCGAGCGGTGATGCGCCGAGCCAACGCCCTCATGGTGTGGCTCTACCGCTCAAGCGGCGGAAGGCTCATGGGCAAGGCCAAAGGCGGGACGCCGGTGCTGCTGCTCACCGCCCCGGGGCGGCGCAGCGGGGTCCCGCACACCGTGCCGGTGGCCTACCTGGAGCGGGGTGGCTCCTGGGTCGTCACCGGATCGGCCGGCGGAATGAAGAACCACCCCCAGTGGATCGCCAACCTGCGCCA
>JAABUV010005339.1_pt1 | contig 14712 bp, 15 predicted proteins | sample 5559971 | NCBI WGS metagenome assembly JAABUV01 (sample SAMN10711881, study PRJNA513362) | rock metagenome | isolation source: Antarctica rocks | place: Antarctica: Victoria Land, Knobhead nord | collected 2015-12-19
GAGGCGGCGTCGAGCCGACCGGAGGCGTCCAGGACACCGATGATGAACTCGGCCGCCGGGCCGGGCAGAGCCATCTCCGCCTCGTCCTGGGCATCCAACATCAGCTGCCCACCGTTCACTCTCTCCCAGTTAGGGCCTCGAGCCTCGTCAAGGCCTTAAGTGAAATCTTCCCCGGCCACAGCAGTTCTGTGCGCGATCACCTCGAACTGCACAGTTTCGCAACGTTGCCCGTTCGGTCGGGGTCGACGTCGAGATGCAAGTCGACAGCCCGTCGCTCGGACACCCCGCGGACCAGCCCATCAAGACGACGCCCTGGTGTCGTCTGCCACGATAAATGGCACCTTCTGTACACGCTATTTGGCACGGTCCGCTCGTCGCCGCGGCACACGACTGGCCCCGTGACCAGCAACAGTGCGCCCTACGGGAAATATTAGAGTCGGATGTTTGTTCGAACAAGATGCCATTTAGCGTGGTCAGAAGGTGCCAGATAATTTGGCAATTCACACCGCAGGTCATTTAACCCTCGCGGAAGCAAAGTGAGCCCGTATTGCTCGACACTTCTAAGGAGGCGTCCGTGGACGAAGACCTGCAGGCCGAGGACACCCGATCGCCGGGTGTTGCCAGCCTACGCACCTTCACCGCCCCGGCGGAGGTCGATCAGGTGCTACGCGACACCGGTCCGAACCCTGGGAGAAGCTCGTGGCGCGCCAGTAGGGATCCATGAACACCGCCGCCTCTCACTATGCGTTGTTCGTTCCCTCCCCGTTCCCGCTCCGTTGGCCGGGCGATCGAGTGCGCTTCCTATGGTCGGTCGGCCCAGTCACTTCGTGGAGGTCGCCATATGCCCGAGATTTCTCGCAGAACGTTTATTGGCGGCGCCGCGGCGGCCACCGGCGCCGCGGCAATGTCCGCGTTCCCGACAGCCGAGGCCCAGGCCGCGCCCGCCCAGCCGTCCCACCATCCGAAACCGAAGCGGCACGGCGATATCCGGGACGTGAAGCACGTTGTCGTGCTCATGCAGGAGAACCGCAGCTTCGACCACTACTTCGGCAGCCTCAAGGGCGTTCGCGGCTTCGGCGACCGATCCACGATCACCCTGCCCGGCGGCCTGTCGGTGTTTCAGCAGCCGACCACGGTCCCGGGTGTTCCGGTCACGACGACCCAGTACCCCTGGCACCTGAGCGACGCACCCGTGTCGGCGTACCCGGTCGGCCACCAACCACCGAATTCGGAGACCGGCGCGCAGGGGTACGGCGGTACCGCGCACAGTTGGGACGACCAGCACGGGGCCTGGTTCGGCGGCCTGATGAACGGCTGGGTGTTCGCCAAGGGCGGCCTGACGACCCTGGGCTATTTGAACCGCCGCGACATCCCGTTCCACTACGCGCTCGCCGACAACTACACGGTCGGAGACGCGTACCACTCCTCGGTGCTGTCGGCGACCGGGCCGAACCGCACCTATCTGTGGAGCGGAACGATCGACGCGCAGCAGAAGTACAGCAGCTACACCGCTTACAACGGCGGTGACGAACTGGGCCGGAACCTGTTGTGGCCGACCTACGCCGAGACCCTGCAGAAGGCCGGTATCAGCTGGCACGTGTACCAGTGCGAGGACGACTACGGCGACAACGGCCTCGAGTACTTCAAGACCTTCGCCGCGCATGACCCCGCGCAAGGCGGCACCCCGGCCCCCGGGAACGTTTTCTACGACAACGGAGTGAAGAACGTCCCGGAGCCGGTCACCGGCCCGACCGGCAACGCCGACAACCTGGCCAACGCGATCAAGGCAGATGTCGTGGCCGGAACCCTGCCGCAGGTGTCCTGGGTGGTCACCAACCAGGCCTTCTCCGAACATCCCGACGGTGCGCCGAACGACGGCGCCTACTACATCCACGAGATCCTCAAAGCGCTGAACGCGGACCCCGACGTGTTCAACTCGACGCTGGTGATCATCGACTACGACGAGAACGACGGCCAGTTCGACCACGTCCCGCCGCCGATACCGGCACCGGGGGAGAAGGACGAGTTCTACCAGGAGGTAGGTGGCGCACTGGCGCAGTACGGTCTGACCGAGCCGCTACCGGTCGGGCTGGGGTTCCGGGTGCCGCTGATCCTCATTTCGCCCTGGACCCGCGGCGGTTATGTCACCTCGGAAGTCTCCGACCACACGTCGGTGATCCAGTTCATCGAGCGGTGGACGGAGGCGATCGGCAAGCCTGCCCGTTGCCCGAACATCAGCGCATGGCGGCGCAAGGTGTGCGGCGATCTCACCGCGGCCTTCGACTTCTGCTCTCCGGTTTTCGGCCTCCCCTCGTTGCCGACCACCACGGTCATCGGAGACCCCGCCGGCGGGTCCTACTCACCGCCGGTGACCTCCAATGAGATGCCGAAGCAGGAGCCGGGCCACAAGCCGGCCCGGCCGCTTCCGTACCAGCCGAACGCCAACGTGGACACCTTCACCGTCGGGCACGACGGACAGCACCGGGCGCGGTTGTCGTTCAGCAACACCGGACCCCACGTGAAGAAGGCCAGCCATTTCGCGGTCTACGACAACGTCGCCCCGGACCTTTCGCTGGCTGACTACCCCGCCAAGTTCCCGGGGCAGCACACGGTGGAAGCCTCCGCCTCGGCCCGGACCAAGCCCACCGTCGTCGACGTCGACATCGCCGGCGGGCGCTACGATCTCACCGTCGTCGGACCCAACCGGTTCCTGCGGCACTTCACCGGCGACACCGCCGCAGCCGGTACAACGGCGCAGGTGGAGGCCCTCTACTACGACGGCGGCTTCGGTCCCCGCCCGAGGCTGTTGATCCGGCTGATCAACACCGGCGCCCGATCGGTCACCTTCACCGTCACGTCCCAGAGCTACTCGGCGGACCGGCCGGGAAGCTATCACGTACCGGCGCACAGCGCAGCGGTCCACCCGGTCAACCCGTTGAAGGTCAGCCACGGCTGGTACGACATCGCGGTCAAGGTGAGCTCGGACCGGTCGTGGTCGCGCCGCTACGTCGGGCACCTGGAGAACGGGAGCAACAGCATCACCGGCTGATCAAGGGCACAACCGCAGAGATTGCCATGCCACTGCTTTGCACGCCGATCAGGTCTGTCCGATGACTTGGCCACGTCAGGTGCCCACGGTGAGGGATCAGACGTCTGCGGCGGAACGTTCTGCGGCGCCGCGGAGCTCCCGGAGGCCGCACGGTGTCGTTCACAGAATTATGCGGCGTAGTGCCCCGAATCAGATGGCGTAGTCCTGTCATCGTGCAGCGGGAGCTTACTCTGATCGGGGCGATTTTCATCTCAGTTGGCCTAACAAGCTCATCCGGGCTCAGGGCTCAGACTCCATCCGGTGCCTGGTTGGGGGCCCGTTAGCCAGATAAATCCGCGAGATCCCGCCATTTAAGCCGCGTTTTACAGTTGAGGCGGTTGCCGGTCTGCGCGAGGTCCCGTTCGATCGGTCGGTGAGAGCCGTCTCGGGGGTGGGGCCGCGCTAGCGGCATCGAGATCGGCCCGATCAACCGAACGGTCAGCATCACCCAGCGCGCCAGCCTGTACCCGTGGCCCGAATGACGCTCGCGCTGACCGACCGATAAGGCGGACAGTTCGTAACTGATGGCTTCTGCGTTGCGACTGGGACATCCGGAGCGTCACTGCACCGAACGGGTCAGTCGATGACGCCGGCGCGCAGGCTGAGCGCGACGATGTGTGCACGGTCGCCGGCGTGGAACTTGCACCCGATCTTGATCAGTTGGTTCTTGACCGTTGATTCCGGTAGGCCGAGCTCCTCGCCGATGGCATGGTTGGTCCGGCCCTGGGCGACCAACTCGATGATCGCGATCTGCAGCGAGGACAACTCGATGCCGCAGGCGCTGCCGGTCGAATCAACTTTGCCGGAGGTGATCATCACACCCGTTGCTCCGGCGCCGACGGCGCTGATGATGCGTCCCACCTCCCGGGTGGGGCTGATCGCCACAATCGGAGCACAGCCGGCGGCTCGAAGCGCCGCGATGGCCGGCGCGGAATCGGCGCCGGCCGCCAAGACCACCAGAGCCAGACGCTGTTGCCCGGAACGGTTCACAGTTTCGTTGACCTCGTCCACATCGTGGACAACATCGACGGCAGGAAATCCGCACCTGGTCAAAGCGATCCGCCTTCGGCGTGCACGGGTCGGGTCAGAGTCGACGAGGATGATCCAGGGCCATGACGATGCGCCGGTCGGCGGGTCGGATTCGATCCGTTGCGCCGATGTCACGGCGGTGGGAGCAGATTCAGAGCGCATGCGTGCCCCCGTCCACGTGCGCGCGGTGCGTCATCGTTGGGCAGCATCGCATCCATTCCACTTCTAACCATTCCCGAAGTCATACCCACGGACCGCCTGGTCAGGACCACCCAGGTAGTCCGCTCAAGCAGTCCGCCGCAACACCAGCGACGGCGGCTACCGCCGTTCGGCGCGCATCGCAAAGCATTTGTCGATTGTCGATGCTGACCCAATACTATTCAGGCCTCACGGCCCTGCTCACGCCGCGGCAAACGCCCCCAGGCAGTAGGGCCGAGAATGGACGATTTTCCAATGTCACCTGCGGTCAGCAAAACATGCGGAGTAGCGATGAATCGTCACCACGACTAGGATTCCCGGTGCCGATCTTGCTGCTCTTTGCCACGCCCGCTGCGGACGCGGACGGTTCGCCGAGCGCGGACCCGCCGATGCCTACGACAGCCGCGCCGGCACCGGCCAACGCCGTGTTGCGCAGGAAACCTCGTCGACTCTGCCACTCGGCCCGTGTGACGGAGTGTCACCGTGATTGCACATGAGATCATTCCCTGTTGCTATTCCTTGAACGGCAATGACGCTATGCAACAACAGCCTCAGCCATACAGACGTGAGATGGCCTTGAAGGAACATCGGAACGAAAAGTCCGCTAGGGACTAGCCCGGCAACTTAGTAGGTTTGCCTGGTTTGGTTCGGTAAAATTGTGGCATAGCGCTACCTGGGGTCGATGTTGATGTGCTGGCTGCCCGGTCGTTGCTGATCAGGACTCGATCTCGAATGAATGGGCGTGGCGGTTGCTGTTGGGCACCGCAGCCTCGCACCCACCATGGGTTCGGCGGCCAATGCCGGTCCGAAGGTGCCATCACCACGGCGGCCGCTAGTGCCGACGTTCGCCGTTCGGCAGGTTCACTTCGGGGATACGGCGGACGTGCGTCAGCTTCATCGACGATCACCCTCGCGCCGTGGGCAGGTTGTCGATGTTCAAAGAATTCGTGGGCAAGTGGGTGGCCACCGACTGACGGTGGTGCGGCGAATGAACAGGCGATGAAGCTTCGGCGAGATTTGCCCGGCGGGGGGCGCGAAGCGGTTAGATGACGTTGTCAAGTTGTAGATTATCTGACGTAGTTCTTTCGGATTTAGTGTCGTAGTTCTTTCAAATTATTTGACGTAGTGACCTGCACCGCCCCGGGCGTTATCGCAGCTCAGGGTCCTACGGTGATCGAACCGCATCGAACAGGTGATCGGAATTTGCGCCTTAACTCGCACTGCGTCCGCCACTTAATGTGAAACTTAACAGGCCTGGGGGGCGGATTGTTCTATACCGAGTAGCTGGCCAAGGCCGGTAGTTGACCTGTCGCCGCCGCTCGGTACCAACGTGGTGGTCACCCGCGCACGAGCGGCTGCCCGAGCGGTTGGAGCACAGCCACTGGGTCGCTGTCCGGGCCGCGGTGCTCTGCCTGGCGGTGGCCGCGAATCAGGAACATCTGCTCATCGCGGCGCATGGGTGAACGACATCGGCTACGCCCCGACGGTCCGTGACTCCGGTTTTCACCCTTTGGGCGGGGCGAACTATCTCATCGGTCACGGCTACCCGCCGGTCCTGGCCGAGCTGGTGGTCCACCATTTCGGTGCCTGGTTCGTCGCCGACGTCCGCGGCCTGTCCGATGAGTTGCGCCGCTACGGATTCCAGGAGGACGGGGTGTCCGACGCGTTGACTACGCGGGTCAGAGTATCGGGCCGGATGGCACCCAGGTGCCGCTGCCGCAGCGGATCGCGGAGGTCCTGGGACCGGCACCGTCCGGACTCGCCGAACGCGAGGACGCGCGGCCGCCGGGAACCGCATCTGTGTGCGGCGGCGGCGCGGGTCGAACAGCGCCTCACCGGCCCGACGGGCCGTGACTTGTGACCGCGCGTTCACCGCTGCGCCCATCGTCGGACACATCGACCTGGCAGCCTCAATCACTGGGCGAACACGAGAAGTGCCGCTGGCGTTGCTCTGGGAGATGATGATGGACATTGACGGCTCCTTCGAGCTGGACGTGGAGCGGACCGGATGGGATGACATCGCGTTGGTGCTGCCCCGGCATGACCTGCGGATCAACCTTGATCCTGTGGAAGCCGCACGGATCTGCCGGGACATCTGGGCCGCGCTGGGCCGGGAGCAACCCGCCGCCAACAGCCACGCCGCTTGAAGTTTGCCACCCGAGCGACTGGGTGGCACCCGGCCCGGAGGAGTACTTTCTGGCCAGGGTCATCGCAGGGGTCAGCCGGAAGGGTCGAACATGCTGGATCTGCTGGACATCACCCATCGCGTGTTACCCGTCGCGGTCATCGGATCGGGTGGAACACAACCGGTCGCCGCCTATACCGACGGTCGGTACTTCTACTTCGACGACGACAACACCGCCCGCGTCGGGGCGCACCTGACCGGCCGGCTGGATTTGGCCGGCCGGCCGGTGCGGGTCGAACGGACCCACGTCGGTTGGTGTGAACAGCGCGGCCGCAGCCACTTCCGGCCCTTGCACCACCGCCACATCGGCGGCCGGGTCGTCTACCGGTTCGACGAAGAGTGGTTGTTCACCGTGGTCACTCCGCTCGGGCGGCCTCAGCCTCAGTGTGCGAGCTGACCGTTGCGGCCACCGAGTACGTCAGCCGCCGTCCCGGATGTCACCGATCTGGTCCGACCCGCTCTGGCGTCCTGCCCACGCGTTGACGAGGTCGTGGGTGGCTACACCGACGGGACCAGGTTCTTCTTCGCCGACGAACAGCTGACCGATATCGCCAGGGCCGCCGGAGGTGGCGTTCTGTTCCGTTCGCCTGCGGGATGGCGACAGCGCGGCGCCACCCCACAGGCGCTGGCCCGGCACATCATTCAGGGCCAGCTGCACTATCAGCTGCCCGACGACTGGCACTGGCGCCCAGTCAGCCCACAACCGGGCACAACACGGCGCCGCATCGCGACATGAGGAACAAGGCCCGGCCAGTCAGCGGCAAGTAGCGCAGCAAGGCGGTCAGCGAAAGGGCTGGTGGCGGCACGAGTGACCCGATCCGCTTCGTCGTTGCCCGCCCCCAGCCCGTCGTCGTAGGACTCGCGATATGTAAAGATCGGCCGGGTTGAATATCCGCCAGGACCAATGTCGAGCTCATCACCACCTCTACGACCCAACATTCACCGGCCCAGGCGGTGTCGGCGGCCAACGCCAACGGCACGGAGACGGTCCATCGCTCGGTGTGTCAACGATTTTTCAATTTTTGACCCTCTCTCGGTCCCGCAAAATTGACCACCCGGGCGGTCAGTTCTCGGTCGTCGGTTGTCTTTGCTGAGCAGTTCGCGGCGTTGGCGGGTGCGGTAGGAGTCCCCGGTGAGGGTGAGCACTTCGCAGCCCTGGTCGACCGCAGCGGATCGGTCGACTGGTGGTGTGTGGACTTCCCGCAGCCGGAGGGGTGCTGCAGCGTCTGGAAACGGCGAATCTGCAGGATGACCCGGTCCGACGGCGCGCGATGCTGACGTTCACCGTCGTAGGTGCCGGTTACGCGGGGGTGGAGTTGACCGCCCAGATGGCCCGACTGACCGCTCACCTGCTGCCGCTGTACCCGAATCTGCCCTCCCATGACATTCATTGGCTGCTGGTGGATGTCGCAGACGCGGTGATGCGAACGCGGCCGCCGACTGGGTGAGTCGGCATTGATGCTGCTGCGCCGGCGCAACGTCGACGTCCGGTTGGGGGTCAGTGTCACCGCGGTCACCGACACCCAGGTCACCCTGTCCGACGGCAGCACGCTGGAGGGCAGCGTCCTGATCTGGTGCGCCGGAGTTACCGGTAACCCGTTGATCACCGACCTGGGCTTGCCGACGGTGAAGGGGCGGCTAGCCGTCGATGAGTTTTTGCAGGTTCCGGGGCACCCGCAGGTGTACGCGATCGGCGACGCCGCCGCCGTCCCCGACCTGACCAAACCCCTGGACAAGGACGGTCTCCGGCCGGTGTGCCCGCCGACCGCGCAACACGCGATGCGCCAGGCCACCGCCGTCGCCCGTAACATCCGCGCCGACCTGAGCCGCGGGGCGGTGAAACCGTACCGGCACCGCGACCTCGGCCTGGTCGTCGACCTCGGCGGACCGGACGCCGCCGCCACCCGCTGGGAATGCACCTACGAGGTCCGCTCGCCAAGCTCCTGGCCCTGGGCTACCACCTCTATGCGTTGCCGACCGTGAGACGGCGTATCCGGGTCGCGGTGGACTGGGCGTTGGCCGGTGCCCGGCCCGATGATGTTTCCCTGGGCCTGGTCCCCGGGTCGGCGGCGCTGATCATCAACGCTGAAGATGATCAGAACTGATCCGACCCGATGAGCCACCCCGCAACGCAGCAACCCGGTGCCCGCCGCCACGGCGCGCTCACCGGCACCGGCGCGACAGTGCCCCGCACATCGCCGTCCGGTGGGTGGCACCCGATCGTCTGGGGCTGTGAATTTCTGGGGACGGCGGTCCTGCTGGCGGGGGTCTGTCCGCGGTATTTGTGGACTTCGGTGCTCACAGCCCGGTCGCGCATTTACTGCCGAGCATGTCGGCGCGGTTGCTGTTGACCGGGCTGTTGTTCGCCGGCACCGGCAGCCTGGTGGCGTTAAGTCCCATCGGGCGGACCAGCGGCGCACACCTCAACCCTGCCGTCACCCTCGCGTTCTTCACCCAACGCAAAGTGCACCCCCATGACGTGGCCGGGTACATCGCCGCGCAACTGCTCGGTGCCGTCGTCGCCTGCGCAGTCCTGCGGATGGTCCTGGGGGCCCACCGCCCTCCGGCTGCACTTGGGGGCAACCCAACCCGGCGGTGGATTGCGCAGCGGGCAGGCGACCGGGCTGGAAGCGGCGATGACCGCTGCACTGCTGTTGATGATCTTCTTTCTCACCTCCCACCGGCGGACGGCGCGGTGGACCCCGCTGGGCAACTGGATCCTGGTGGCCACTCTGGTCTGGCAGGCAGCGCCCTACACCGGGACTAGCCTCAACCCGGCCCGCAGCATCGGACCGGCCCTTGTAGCCGCGTACCTACCGAACCTATGGGTCTACGTGGTGGGGCCGCTGGCTGGTGCACTGCTCGCAGCGGCCGTCTTCTCGGCATTCAAGAACACCCACACCCTGACGGCCAAGCTTTTCCGCGACGTTCGATACCCCAGCACCATGGCGGCGGAACTCCCGACCACCAGCCGCCGCCCCTTCGCAACACCATCCGGGGTTGATCGGCCATGACCGGAGCACCCAGGACCCACCGGCCGTCGGCCGTCGGCCGACGCTGCGGCGGGCTGGAGCAAAAAGGTGTGGCAGCGGCCCGACGTGCAACATGTCGTCGCCGGTATCAACCGGTACAACGACCGAGCGGGCACCCAATTTGCGGGGTCACTGACCTACCTCTCGTTCCTGCGCTGGTGCCGATCCAGCGAAAGAGATGCCCCAGCATCGACTGTTCACCATCGAAACCGACGTTCCGGTGTACTTCTGCGACCCGCACAGCCCATGGCAACGCGGATCCAACGAGAACACTGTGAACGGGCTGCTCCGGCAGTACTTCCGACCTGCGCGTACACCCCCGAAGACCTGCTCGCCGCGGCCGCACAACTCAACAGCCGGCCCCGGAAAACCCTTGACTGGGACACCCCGGCGCAACGCCTGCAGTGCCGTCCTCGGCACGGTCGTCGCCGTTGAGGGCGGCGGGCGTTGCGGCCCTGATCAACGGACTCGATCTCGTCGCCGACCGGCGTGGCGACAGATACGACGTTTGCCGGCTCCAGCAGGCATGAGTTGGGGTCACCAGATGGTCAGGCCGAAGCGCCGGGCGGTGTCATGCAAGGCGGGGTCATCCAGGCTGATTTCGTGGCTGTCGAGCAGCTGGATTGGGTCTGGTGCTGCCATCGGGTCGTCACTGGTGTCGGGCATCCAATGGGCATAGCAGTCGCCGCTGGCATGTTTGCTCTGGTAGATCAGCCCCCACAAGCAGGTTCCGTCATCCAAAACGAGCTGCCGTGCCCAGCTGGCGATCTCCAAGGTGAGCCATCGGTTTTCACCGAACAGGTCTGCAGCGGTGACGACTTCAATGTCATGGTCCTTGAGCTGGTCGGCAAGGTTGATGCCGATGGCTGCGATGAACTCCTTGTCGGCCGCGATGATCCAGCATCCGCTGCTGGGCATGGCCAGCTGGTAGAGCCGCCGGGCGTGGCGCCACGAGGCCGGAACGTGACCAAGGTGCATGTATTCGCGTTCGGCCCATTCACCCTGCACCTCGGCCAGGAAATCGGCAACGGACAGTCCCACCGTTGCAGCGTCGGCCGTCAGCGGATCGATGGTGCCGATGAGCCGGCGGAACGAGGCCAGCATTTCGTCGTAGGCGCACACGGGTGTGGTTGCCGCATACAGCGTGCGCCCCGAATAGGTGTCGAACCGACCCCAGGCGGTGGGATCGGAACCGCGCCCGTACCGGGGCGGCGGATTTAACGCACCGTAAGACTCCTTCGCAACTCGCCAACCGTCCTCGCCCGCGCCCACCTGCAATAAAAGGTCCGAGGCTGAATTCGGTGAGGGAGGTAGGCGGAGCGGGTCCTCGCGGATCACACCCCAGCGGAGTCGTGCACGAATGCCTCGGCCGCGGCCATCACCTGAGCATCGCGATCTTCGCGGATCGCGGTCAGCGGCGTGAGCTCCTCCAGCATCGGGTTGCCCCCGATGAACCAGGCCCGGGCGACGTGATCGTCCCCTGCCGAGGCGATCTGTGTCCAGAGCCGATGCCCCAGCCGCAGCCGCCGCTCAAAATCGTGTCCGGGTCGGGGTCCGGCGGCTTTCGCCCAACGGATGGGCAGCTTAGGATCCTTGGTACCCGAGAGGGCGGCAACCAGAGTCGGACCAAGGTGTGCAGTCATCCGGGCTGCGACTTCGTGGATGTCCAGCCGGGTTGTCTGCAGGTGAGCAGCCGCTCGCGTCGTCATCGCCATAGACCCCACAATACACCCATTTACTACTCATAAGCCACCACGAACCCACCCGCACCAAGATAGTCTTCTCACCCCTGAGGGAAGCAGCTGCAGGCAACCCCCGGGTGGCTGTGGTGAGGCGGTCCTTCTGAGGTCGTCCGGCCAGCTTCGCCTGTCCGCCAACAGGTCTCTGAGGTTGCTTTCCCTACCGCTTCCCTACCCTCCGGGTACGGCCGCACCACGCACGTACGGACATCCGGCTACCACGACCGCCGCAAGATGAGCAGCATCTACTTCTCGCCGCCGCATCACCTTTGGCCGCCTGCCGGGCGTCACTGCGTCACGCCACTTGTCGTGCTCCGAGTATTCGCTCGAGCAGCTCAAGCGCGGTCTCGCCGTCGACCCCCGGGGCCATGAGGGCGGCCTCGGGAACCATCGTTTCGATGTGGCGATCGACCACCTTCATGACCAGCCGGAACGCGGCTCGTTCAAGCTGGTGTGCGGCCAGCCGCTCCCTTATGTCCACTGTGCATCCCAACGATTCCGCCAGCACCGCCAAACTGGTGCTCGCCACGACTGACCATCGACCCTCCCGCTGCTCGACGAGGTTGAACGCGGCGAGGGTCTCTAAAGCTTCATAGACGGTGGCCCGGGCCATCCCGGTCTCTCGCGACAATTCAAAGCTGCTCGGCCGGCTGTGGGCCTGCTCCAACGCTTCGTAGACGAACGCGGCCGGCAATCCCAGGTCACGGAACACCGGGCGCAGCGAGTACATCTTGCCGGCCTTCCAGTCCAAACGGCTCGCCCTGACTGCAACGGAATCAGGAATGCGCAGCTCGTACAGGTCACCCAGCAGCCCGCGGTCGTTCTCGATGAGGTAGACCAGCGGGTCTGCCTCATCGCGCAACATCCGCAAATGTGTCGCGACCGTCGTGTGGTCCATCCCACTGGCCAGCTCCAGGGACCGCGTGCCAAAGGCAATGTACCGGCTGCCAGCCTTCATGCCCGCTTCCCCCAGAGCACGCAGCAGCATCCGCACCGCCGGCCCGGTCCGACCCCGGTACCTCTCCCGCTCCACCAACTCCAGCGCCGTCCGCCACTCCCGCAGGAACTGATATTCAACAACCGCTGATCGTTGTTGTTGAATTGGCAGGGTGGTCCTAGTCCGGCGGTGTGTAGGTGGCTTGCTTGTGGGGGATATACGGACAGGTCTCACACCAGTGTCATTTGCCTTGGCTTTTTGAACCCAGGCGACGGCGTTCTTCCAGTCCGCCAGGACTGCTTTGCGGCGGCTGCCGGCCGAGCGGTAACGGGTGTAGAAGGACGCCAGGCCCGGCCAGTTGCCGTTGTGCAGGCGGCTGACGACGTCGGTGAGTTGCATGCCGGCCCAGACCGCAGAGGCGATGACGGCCTGCCGGGCGTGCGAGGGCGTGGGGTACCGGGCGATGTTGTACAGCCCGGTCGTGGCGATTCGTACGTAGTCCGGGGCGAGCTCACGGGGGCCGCCATGGCGGGGCACATAGGCCGTGTCCGAGCCGGTCCCCGACGCTGCGGCGGAGTCCCGTTCGAGCCGCTCCGCCCGCACCGCGGCCATCTCCGGAGCCATGGCTTCCTTCAACAACCGCCACACACCAGCCGGGTTCGACTGCTTCAACACCAGGTGCGCTGCGGACAACGTGCCGTGCAACGTCTGAAAACCGCCGCTACGATGCCGCGAGCCCGGCGGACGGATCAGCCCGGCGGTCATCCCCAGCATCGGCTGCGGGTCCAGGGTGGGTGTACGGGCGACCAGGGCGAGCGCAAAATCCCGGGCTTCGTCGAACGGGACCGACTCAGCCAGTGGGATGTAAAGGTGCACGCCGCCAGACGGGGACTCGTCGGAGACCAGCCGACCGTGGGCGGTCTTGACGAGCGACGAGATGGCCGCGGCGTCGCGCAGGACTGCGGCTCGATCGGACTTGGCGGTGTCGAGGTCCAGCACGATCACGCGGGTGTCCCCCGCCGCCGAATAGACCGGAACAGCCGCTGGCACGGTCGGGAGCCGGTCGGTCAGGGCACGTTGACCTCGCACCGGGTACGCCTGGCCGCCGTTGCGCGACTCCCGCACCAATGGTCGGCCAGCGATGAGCGGCGCGAGGGCACGCCAAGCCTCCGCCGCTTCGCGGACCTGGGCTGAGTCCCCTGTGCCCAGCAACCTGTACGGCGTGTCGTCGCCTACCCCGCCACCTTGTCGAGGATAACCGCTATTGTGAGAGCTGCTCATCCTAAGCAGACCTTTCGTTGGATCGCAGATCCGGGTTGCCGCCCGTTTCTGCTCGACCTCGGCCTTCCTGATCCGTCAGGGAGGCCTTCGTCGTTTTCTGGAGTTGTTGTGGGGCACCGCCTCGCGCACTAGGCCGACAGGCCGAACTCCCCCACCTCCCCGCTGTCGTCGTTTGCGGGAGCCTTGACGTCGGGCGACGTCAAGAAGTTGGGGGTTGCCGCGTTCAGCGGGCGAAGGCGGATCCAAGATGTCGATGGTGGGCAGACAGCACGGGTTGCACGCCAGCTCGTTCGCTCGAATCCTGCAGCGAAGTGCGGCGTGTCGTGATCGTGGTGTGCTTGAAGCTCCGCAGGGTGTGCGGTAACCTCAGAGCTGCTCCTTAACAAAGCAGACCTTTCGTTTTAGTGACAGATCCGGTTGGCGCCAGATCTCTCCGACTCAGAGCCTTCCGTTGGCCCGGGGGGCTTTTGTCGTTGTATGGAGTTGTGAGCGGAGCGGCGCTAGGCGGTCTGATCGAGAGCCATCTCCTCCCATACGTGGATGTTGGCGGCGCTGATGTCTTGTGACACCAGGGATTCGAAATAGTCGTTCAGGCGCAGGCCCAGGGCAGCTGCGCGCAGGTGGATCAGTTCGCGTACCGCAGGATCGACGCGTAGCAGGATCAATGAGCGGGGGCCCTTGGTTGGCCGGCCTCGGCCCCGTGCCCCGCTCGAGGGTGACGTCGGCGAGGTGAACACACGGAATGACACACTCGCAGCGGCGCCCAGATCTCGAAGGACCAGCGTCTCCAGGTATTTGTTCATGCTCGCGGCTGGCGTCGCGGCGAGTCGATCCTGCAGGCTCTCTCGCAGTGGCAACGAGAATCGCATCATCACACCGACGCGGGACCCCGGAGCCACATCGATCTTGGCGCTGTCCATGAGAGCGATCATTGCGCCGCCTGCTTGCAAAAAACCGCAGGCGCGCCGGTGCTGGGCGATGTCGCCTGAACAGCACGTATGGCGGCTCGTCGAGTTGACAACGAACCGATCTGCAGGCCGACACGCCGCGTCGAGTTCCTGGTCCAGCCTTTGGGTATGGGCTACTATAAGAGCTTTCACCGAGACAGACCTTTCTTGATCGGGAGATCAGCTCTAACTGATCTGCCATTTGACTGGCCGTCCCGCTTCAACGGGGCGGCTTTTGTCTTGTATGGAGTTGTGTCATGCCGCCTGGGTCAGGCG
>JAABUV010005345.1_pt1 | contig 14704 bp, 23 predicted proteins | sample 5559971 | NCBI WGS metagenome assembly JAABUV01 (sample SAMN10711881, study PRJNA513362) | rock metagenome | isolation source: Antarctica rocks | place: Antarctica: Victoria Land, Knobhead nord | collected 2015-12-19
GTGCGGTCCACGGGTTCGACCGCTTCGTGCCCGACGCGGCGGTCTCACGCCGCTCCCTGGCCGACCGCCGGCGCGTCCTCGCCAACCTCTGAGAGCCAGCAGTCGGGCGCCGTCGTCACGGTTGGCGCGGGGCCCGCGCCGGCCCCGGCCGATGCAAGGTCGAGCGCTAGTGGAGGCTCCGCCAAATCGGCCGTAAGTACCGAATATTGGTTCTGCCCCCAGGGCCTTGAGCCCCCCTTTCAAGCTCTCATCACGCGCGAAGTTCAAGAGCTAGGCCCGCCGCACCCAATTCCTCGGACAGTCCCGGACGTCCGCAAGCGGAACGTCTTACGGTGACCGCGACGGGCTCCGCCTCGGGACACCAGGAAGATCAACACCGTCCCCGCAACGGGATCGCTGACCGGGCGTGGCTCTCCCGCCCTACTTCAGCTGCCGGCGCATGGCTACGCGTGGCCACGTGTCGAGTCCGCGTTCGGCTTCGGTGCGCCTGATCTCGCGCAACTCCGGGGACTGGTCCGCGCTGGGGAGCACGACGAAGCCGAGCCTGGTGTAGTACGGGGCGTTCCACGGCACGCGTGCGAAGCTGATCAACGTCATCGCGCGCAACCCGTGATGGCGGGCTCAGGCCGCAGCCGCCCCGATCAGTTGCGAGCCGATCCGCCGTCGTGCGTGTGCGGGGTCGACAGACACCTGCTCGATGTGCGCGGCCCCGGCCACGACGTCCAGCAGCAGGTAGCCAACGACCTGGCCGCCATCTTCGGCGACCAAGGCACGCCCCGCCTGCTGATAGTGGGCGAGACGCTGCACTGAAAGCGGTTCGTCGTCTGCGACCGCGTCCATGCCTAGCGCTCGGAAAGCCTCACCGGCGCGGCGCTCAATGTCCGGCAGGGTCTGCAAGTCGTCACCGCGGGCGAAACGAATGGTCAGCACCAGCCCATCGTCGCAGCCCGACGCTGCTGCGTCGTGGGCGTCAGTTGGGGTCCGCTATCGACGCTCGGTGAACGATGCCTGTGGCCATCGGATCTCGGTTGACGAACGGCGATGACGGGCCGGTCGAGAACTGTTCGCCTGGTCATCCTGCGGTGAGTTGCGCGGGACGTGCCCGATAGCCGACATCGTCGTGACCTCCCAGTGTTGTGGCACCTCGAACTCCGTAGCGAGCCCGGCACGATCGAACGCTCGGAACTGACGCACGTGCAATCCCAAGGACTGCGCTTGGAAGGACATGTGCGCAACGGCCTGGCCGAGGTCGTAGACGCTGAAATCTGAGTAGTCCCAGTCGGTGTCCTCGACGAAGCGGTGCGAAAGGTTGGCGACCAGCAATCCCGCGGTCGGCGCCCACGCCGCCGAGCTCTTGGCCAGATGCCGCACCAAACGATCATGGGTGGGCTCGCTCCGGCAGCCGAGGATGAACGCCCACGGCTGGGAGTTCCCGGCCGACGGCGCCCAGCGCGCTGCTTCCAACAGCGACTCCACCTCCGCCCCGGTGACGTCCTTCAACCGGTCGAACGTCGTCGGACTCCAGCAGCGGATGCAACAGGCCCTCAGGTGCTTCGTCCATAGCCCCAACGGTGCCAGAGTCAGGCAGCCGATCGCGGCTTGCCGACCGCCCGGCGGCTCCCGACATCTCGTTCCGCAGCACGATAGGCAACCGGGTATCGCTACGAAACGCACGCGAACCCCCGAAGCAGCCCCGGCCACAGGGTTTCTATTAGGCAGCGGAGATTGGCATCTGATACCCCGATGCGCCGGGTTGTCGCGGATCTGGCGGATCGCTGGATAGTCTCGCGGGGCTGGGCACCGACGCAACGTGTGGGTTGTCGGTGGCGTCTGAGTGGAGGTGGCCCGCATGGGCCGCCGAACGAAGGAGCCTGCGAGCCTGGGCGGCAATGGAAGAGGTGCGGGATGGGTAGATTCCGACGTTGGGGGCAACTTCGGTGGGTGGCTGGGGCGGTATCGGCGATGGTGTTGCTCACCGCGTGTACCAGCACCGCTCACCCTGATGTCACGGTGACCCATCAGGTCACCGTGGCGGGGTCGGCAAACCCGGGGGCGACTTCCACGGGCCAGAGGGACATTTCTCCGTCGGTTTCACGGGCCCCCGGATCACCGGCCTCACCCGGAGCGACGACGGACGCGGGCACCACCGGTAGTTCAACCGCTGCTTCCACATCGGCCAGCAGCGATGATGCCGGTTCCGGCCCGGCGTACGGGACACCGCCGGGGGTGGTGGTCAAGACTGAGCCAGACGGCTTCAAGATCACCAAACTCAAGCCAGGCCAGAAGGCGCCGCAGTTCATCGTCTACAGCTTCGACGGGGTCGGCTGGGACGAGAAATGGCAGTACTGGTTCGGCATCACCCAGAAAGTGCCGCTGCACTTCACCGGATTCCTCTCCGGCGTCTACCTACTGACAAACCAGATGAAACTGAAATATACCGGGCCCGGACACAAACCTGGGAAGTCCTCCATCCCGTTCGGCACCGCCGCTGACCTGCCGGTGGAGATCGGCAACTTGAACAAGGCCCTGGGCCAGGGGGAGGAGATCGGCACCCACTTCGTCGGGCACTTCTGCGATGACAACGCGCCCGGCGGGACCCAGTGGGACACCGGCAACTGGAACGACGAGCTGGACCAGTTCTTCTCGTTCCTGAAAAACGTTGACGTCAACAACGGCATCACCGCCAAGCTGAACCTGACCGCCGCAGACATCAAGGGTGAACGCACCCCGTGCCTGACCGGGCACAGCGCCGACCTGTTCCCGGCGCTGGAAGCGCACAACATGACTTACGACAGCTCGTTCCAGGAAGACGGGAACGGGTTGGCCTGGCCGACCAAGAGCGCCGCCGGGAAGATCTGGCAGATGGGGATGGCCGAATTCCCGATCCACGGGACCGGGCACCCGCAGATCACCATGGACTACAACTTCTACGCCCAACAAGAGCCGAACAGCATCGGCAGCGGCAACCCGCCCTCGCCGGCGCAGAGCCAAACCGACTCGGCGCAGGTCCTGGCCACCTACCAGGACATGCTCAAAGCCGCCACCACCGACGGGGTCAACGAACCGCTGATCCTGGGCAACCACTTCGAGAACTGGAACAACAACGCCTACACCCAGGCCCTGGCGACCTTCGCCCTACAGAACTGCGGGAAACCCGGCATCTACTGCGTGCCGTTCCGCGACGTCGTCGACTGGATGGACGCCCAAGACCCCAAGGTTATGGCCACGTTGCAGAACCACCGCTCCAACCTCGGCGGCTGCCCCTACGACAAGTGGCCACACTGCGACGGACTCATCCGGTACTGACTCACCCAGTACTGACTCGGCTGTAGAAGCCCATCTCGTCAACTGGCAGGCCGCGCCGTTAGCGGAACGCTGACCGGACGAGGATCCCCGAACGAGAAGTGGTCGAGCCCTGGACCACCGGATCCCAGCCTGACCAACACGGAGCAAAATCAGTGAGGTGGGCTCGCTACACGCCGGTGGCGCCGTCGATGCACTGACGCAGCAGGTCGGCGTGGCCGTTGTGCCGGGCGTACTCCTCGATCATGTGCAGGTAGATCCACCGCAGGCTCGGGTGTTGCCCGTAGAACTCCCGCACCGACTCCGCGTCCAGGTCGGTCCACGGGCCAGAGACCCTGTCGGCAGTCTCGATCTCGGCCCTGAACGCCTGGAGGTCGGCTTCGGCGTGGACCGCGGCTGCCATGTCGAAATCCGCATCCGGAGCGTCATCGGACCCATAGAGATCGGGGGTGTCCTCGGCCAGCAGGATGCGCCGGAACCAGATGCGCTCCTGTCGGGCGAGGTGTCGTATCAGCCCGATCAGGCTCATGTTGGACGGTTGGATCGGGCGGATCGCGAGTTGTTCGGGGGTGAGTCCGCGGCACTTGTCGATCAGCGTTTCGCGGTGAAAATCAAGCCACCACTGCAGTTGCGCCCGTTCGGATCCGGCGAACGGCACGAACGCACGGGTGCTGGAGCCGGGCAGGAGTGGAGTCATCACGAGCGGCACGCTACGGGACCCGACTTGCAGCGGTGACCGAACAGACCGCCCGAATGCCGATCCTCAACTGCGAAGGTTCGGCTGCCGCGTCGTTCAGGCGACCTCACCATGCAGTAGGGCGACGAGCTTTCTCGCTTCTGCTTGGATCGCTTCGGCACGTGCACTGGCGGCGCGAACGTCGAGCGGGCTCGCCGCTCCGAGCGCGGCCTGCCTGATGAAGGTGCTCAGCGGCGTATCGGCCGCTCTTGCGGCCCGCTCCACCGCCGCGAGCTCGTCCCCGCGCAGCCGCACGGAAACCACCGTCGAGACGTCCTCGACCATGCCGGCATCTGCCGGAAGCAGATCGAAGTCCGCCTCCACGGCGGCCCTCTCGTCAGCGGTGTCGTAGTCGTTCATATGCCCACCTCCCATGCAGTGATCGGTCGAATGCGGCCTTCGCCTTGATCGACAAACGGGACGACGACGCTCCGCCCGCCTGCCGTCTCACCGCGGGCTAGGTGCGTCCCAGCCCTGCCCTTGCGGTTTCGCCGCACGTCCGGGCGGTTGGCGAAGACCTGCTGTACCTCGACGATGGACACACCATGGCTGGTCAGATGCGCTTCGTTGCGGTCGTCGATCTCGATCTCAGTGATCCGCACGACCCGTCCTCACGCGTATGACAGTAGCCGCGTCTGCCGTCATACGCAACGGGATGCGCCTCGTCGCCCCGTCGGCCGATCCACGCCATCCCAGTTGCGGATCCTCCAGCGGTGCGGATCCTGGTGGACATTGCTCAGTGGGACGATCAGCGGGTGATGACCGCCCGCCGTCCGTTTTACGTGCGAACTAGCAACTACAGCCTGTCCCGCACCAACGCGATCTTTTTTACTGTCGCCATGGCGATCATGCTCGTTTTGGGCGTCGTTACCCTCCTCACGCGACCGTCTCTGGCACTGCCATGTCTCGGCCTCGCTGGCCTCGCTGGCCTGCTGGGTGCGCAGAGCGCGGCGACCGCTGCATGGCTTCGACGGCAGCCAGGAACACCTGCAGTCGAGGCGGATTCGGCCAAGAGACCCCCAGATCCGATCACCTAATTACGGGGAGATCCATGTTTGCGGTGTAGCCGACGACCTGGAGCTACCGAGGCTGAGCCGGACCTGCCGGGCGGTCAGCTCATCGGCGATCGCCCGCGCATCGGGTAGCGAACGGGCCAGCCGGTCGAGTTTTGGTGACCACCAGGGTGTCGCCCTCCCGGCAGCCGGCGATCGCTTCGCGCAGTCCGGGCCTTTCCCGGTTGGTGCCGGTCAACCAGTGATCGACGTACACGCGGGCAGGTGCGACGCCCAGCGCAGCCAGTGCGTCGCGTTGGGCGGTCAAGTCTTGCTGGTCGATGGAACAGCGGGCGTACCCGATGAGAAGCCCCGTCATGGCGCACCTCCGATGAGTGGCCGGGCCGCCGCGGCGCGGCCACTCACGGCAACGACCGAAGCCGATACCACCACCACACCCCCGACGAATCGCTGGCGATAGCTGATCGATCAGCGATCAGCGACCTGCCAGACCGAATGGCGTAGTTGGCGTAGTTGGCGCATAATCGGCCCATGACCGCAGAACCACTTGAGCTGTCCGTGAGTCAAGCCCGCGATCAATTCTCCGACGCGGTGAACCGCGCCGCCTTCGGCGGCGAGATCACCTACGTAACCCGTGGCCGTGGACATTCACGTGCGGCCGCCATCGTTCCGGCGGACCTGGTCGAAGCCTACGAATCCTTGATCGATCAGCAAGACGGTGCGATCGCCACCCGCCGGCTCGCCGACATCGACGCCGGACGCAGCCAGGTGATACCGGCTGACCAGGTCGCGCAGGACTTCGGTCTGTGACTGACGGCGCTGGGTACAGCGTCGGCTACGAGTCCGCAGCACGTAAAGAACTGGACAAGCTCGATCGGCAGGTAGCCAGACGGATCGCGCGGGCCATCTCCGCCCTTGGCGCCGACCCGCGACCAGCGGGATGCCGGCGCCTGATCGGCTATGAAGAACTGTGGCGAATCCGCGTCGGCGACTACCGGATCATCTACACGATCAAGGACGCCGAACTGATCGTGCTCGCGTTGCGCATCGGACATCGCAGCGACGTGTACCGACGAATCTGACCCCTGGCAGCTGTCCCACATCACGATCGGTTATCGGGCACGCGCATCTACATCGCGTTAGCGCACCATTCGCAGCTCGACCATTTTTGCGTCGGCGGGGTCGGTGTACTCGACCCCATCGAAGGCGAACCCGTTGCGCTTGTAGAACGAGATCGCTCGGGCGTTGCCGTGAAGCACCCAGAGCTGCGCGGGTTCAGCACCCACGACGGCGTCGAGCAGCGACTGACCGCCGCCTGTGCCATGAGCTGCGGCAAGGAGGTAGATGGAGAACATGTGCAGTGGGCGCACGGGAGTGAACCCGTGTTCGGCATCGGGGCCGATGGCATCGCCGGCGTTGGCAAAGCCGATGACGTTTCCGTCTCGGAGCGCGACAGCCATGCGCCCGGGGCGCGGCTCCATTGAGAGGTAGCGGGTCCAGAACTGCAGACGCCGTGCGAAGGCTTCTTCGGAGAAGAACCGATCATCGAGCACGCCCGAGTAGGTCTCGCGCCAGCTATCCACATGCGTGCGGGCGATGCCCTGGGCATCTGAAGGCAGAGCCTCTCGAACGATCATCCTGCTGCCGTCGCTCATGAGACGACGATAGAGCCGCGCGCAAGCCGATCTTGATCAGGCGACGCGGGCGCTCAGGATCCCGAGCTACTGGGCTTGTGACTGCGATCCCCGAGGCGGCATGAGCATGGTTGACGACGCTGGACCCCGACGATCACCCCACATGCTTCAGTCGTCTCGATAGAGGATCGCTCACCGGGGCAGCAGCGTAAATGGACATTAGCGAGCCCTCATGAGACGTCAGTCGACGGTGAACCTGGTCGGTCAGGTCGAGATCGTTTGCGGAAGGAAGACGCACGACAGGGTGGCAGTTGGGCCACACATGCCACGCTGCGCCGGGTACGCACTTGACGATCACGGTGCCGAGGTAAAGCCAACCTCGTTGCCCAGCCGCGGGCCAATGCCGGTTCAGCGCTCCAGGCGTCCAGTCGTCGGTCCAGTGCCGTCAGGCTTTCGGGGGGCCGCTCACAAGGCCAAGCGTGGGTCGCACGTGCTGGATCGATCGTTGACATGCACGACGTATTTTCCGGTGCCTACGCGGTTCGCGAGCAGGTCGTGTATCGCTCCCACGTCTGTGAGTGACTCGATGACCGTGACGGGCAGGTGTACCTGCCGCTGGACCAGCATGTCCAGTCCGGCGACGAGGGCATCGGTGACGCGGTCCGGATTGGTTCGGGCCAGAGCGGTGATGCTGAACCCGAGGAGGCCGACGTTGCTGCCGAGCAGGCGACTGAAAGGCGGAAGGGCTGCCGGTGCGGTACCGCCTGCGTTACCGAACAGGATGATCCTGGCGCCGGGGGCCGCGATGGCGAGGTCGAGCTCAAGTGATGTGGTGCCGGTCGGGTCCAGGATGACGTCGAACCCTCCGCCGGCTGCTCGGCGGGCCGCATCTTCGATGGCGTCATCGTGGTGAAGGACGTGATCCCATCCAGCGGCGGTGGCTGCGTCGATGCTGGACGATCGGCTCACCGAGCCGACTCGCACCCCGACCCCGAGTGTCTGCGCGACCTGGGGGACGACGGAGCCCACACCACCGCTGACTTTGTGCATGAACAGGCGCTCACCGGCCCGGAGCTGGGCGACGTCACGCAGCAGGAGCACTGCGGTGGCGAGCATGAGGGGTGCGGCGGCAGCCGCCGACAGGTCCAGGCTGTCGGGTACGGGGGCGACCAGTTTGCTGTCGGCTACGGCAACCTCGGCAAACCCGCCGCCGCTGACCTTCGCCGCGACTCGGTCTCCGACCTGAATGTTGCAGACTCCGGGGCCGGCTGCCCGCACGGTGCCCGCTACCTCCAGGCCGGGCACCAATGGCCACCCGAGCGGAGCATAGCCGGGGTCGCCTCGGCGGGTCATGACGTCCATGAAGTTGATCCCGGCGTAGGCCACGTTGATGCTGACCTGACCCGGTCCGGGCGTCGGCGTTTGCGTGCGGACGACGTGCGTGGTGCTCGAGTCGGGGGCAGGTGAATCCATCTGAAGGGCTCGCATCGGGCTCCTTATTCGACGTTCGTAGTACATCGAATGATGACAGTAGAGTGAGGCTGTCGACATCGTCAACCAAGGAGCACGGGCCTATGCCACGACCAAGCCGGTCCGCGCCGCTCGTTCACCCTGAGCGCGACCAGATCGATCTGTTGGACGTGCTGCATGCGTTGTCCGACTCGACCAGGATGACGATCGTGCAGACCCTGGCCGCGAACCCCGAACAGGCCTGCGGAACATTTCCGGTGCAAGTGGCCCCCTCGACCCTGACCCACCACTTCCGGGTACTGCGGGAAGCCGGCGTCATCCGCCAGCGGGAGGAAGGAAACCGTCGCTGGTCATCTTTGCGCACCGACGACTTGAACGACCGTTATCCAGGTTTGCTCGACCGCATTCTGCAGGCCAGCACCGCACCCTGACCGATGTCCAGCGTCATTCGTCCCGCCATGGCCGGCTGGCCATATTAGCGATCAGACGTCGATGCTCAACGATTGGCCAAGCGCTGCGATGGTTTCTTCGTTGCGGCGGTAGTGCGACCACTGCCCGACGCGGGTGCAGCTCACCAGGTGCGCACGTTGCAGCACTGCCATGAACTGCGACGCGGTCGACTGGGAGACCTGCGCCCGGGCCTGGATGTGTTTGAGGCAGACACCGACCTGCTCGGCCGGCTGATCTTGCGGCGGGAACGAAGCCGACTCCTTGAGCCAACCCAGAATCGCCAACCGCGTGGGATGCCCCAGCGCTTTGAAGGCCCCCACCAGATCGTCCTCGTTCAGCGTCACTCTCACATCATATCGCTGGATCGCGTTTTGCCGATCCACGTGGTTAGATCGGTAAAACACGATGAAACGATGGAGGCTAGATGAACCGCACAGCGTTGGTGGTCGGAGCACGTGGTGTGATCGGCGGGAATCTCGTCGATCACCTGGGTGCTACTGGTGAATGGAACATCGTGGGGCTCTCCCGCCGCGGCGGAGTCGACAGCGGACGGTCAGGCACGTGGCGGTCGACCTGCTCGACCGGGACCAGACCGCGGACCGGCTGGCCGGGTTGACGGGCGTCACCCACATCTTCTATGCCGCCTATCAGGACCGACCTTCCTGGGCGGAGCTGGTGCCGCCGAACCTGGCGATGCTGACCAATGTGGTGGACGCCGTGGAGCCCGTGGCGTCCAGGCTCGAGCACATCAGCCTGATGCAGGGCTACAAGGTGTACGGCGCGCATCTCGGACCGTTCGCCACCCCGGCGCGGGAGGTTGATCCACCGCACATGCCGCCGGAGTTCAACGTGGATCAGCAGCAGTTCCTGCAGAGACGGCAAGCCGGCTCCGCCTGGACCTGGTCGGCGCTGCGTCCCTCCGTCGTCGCCGGTGTGGGCCTGGGCAACCCGATGAACCTGGCGATGGTGATCGCCGTCTACGCCAGCATCAGCAAACGGCTGGGCCTTCCGCTCCGGTTCCCCGGCCGGCCGGGGGCCTACCACAGCCTGATCGAGATGACCGACGCCGATCTCCTGTCCAAGGCGACCCTCTGGGCCGCAACGAATCCGGCCAGCGCCAACCAGGCCTACAACATCACCAACGGGGACATGTTCCGCTGGAGCAGCATGTGGCCCAGGATCGCGGCGTTCTTCGACCTACAAGTCGCGCCGCCCCTGCCGATGTCCCTCACCGAGGTGATGGCCGACAAGGCCGAACTGTGGGAAGAGATGGTGGCTGACCACCACCTTCGACCGACCAGCTACTCGGACGTCTCGTCCTGGCAGTTCGGTGACTTCGTCTTCGCCTGGGACTACGACGTCATCGCCGACGGATCCAAAGCCCGCCGAGCCGGATTTCACGAATACGTCGAGACCGGATCGATGTTCCTGCGGATCTTTCAAGACCTCCGCGACCAGCGCCTCATCCCATAGCCAGTGGCAAAGGCGAGCCCTGGGCCGAGCCGTCCGGGGCCGATCGCCACTTCGGAATCGTTCAACCAGACGCCGAACACTCCTTCGACAGTGCCCTCTTGTGTACTTGGCGTCGGCGGCACCCTGATGCGCTCAGACGCTGATGCATCGACTCGCAGGAACGAACAGTTGTCGTAGTCACGGTAGGTACCCACACTCTGCTGGCTTATCCATTGAGCGCGGGGCCTGCCTGACTACCCAGGCCCGTGTTTGGCCGGCGTCTGACTGGTGTCCATGAGTTGGGTGTCACCGCTGTCGGTGTCCAGTGCGGTGAGCAGACGTATGCCGTCTTCGGCTGGGCTTCCGGGGGCCGCGGACAGCACCAGAAGTTCCAGACCTGACTCGCCGGGTAGCGTGAAATTTTCCTGGTGCAGTTCCAATAGCCCGACCAATGGGTGTCGGTAGGCCTTGCGACCGTGGGTGCGGGCGCGCACGTCAGCTCGGCCCCAGAGCCGGCGGAATCGAATGCTCCCCATCGACAACTCGCCGATGAGTGCGGCCAGGCGTGGGTCTTCGGGGTACTTACCGGCGGCCAGACGCAGGTGCCCGACGACGTCGAGGGTGCAGCTATCCCAGTCGGCGTAGAAACCACGCTCGGCATCCTCAAGAAACAGGTGTCGGGCGGTGTTCAGGCCAGGTATGGGATCGCCGAACAGCAGACCGGCGAGGCGATTCCCGGCCAATACGTCTAATCGGTGGTTCATGATCAGCGCGGGCGCATCAGCCATCAGGTCCAGGATGTGCAGCAACTCGGGCCGGATTCGCCCGGCTGGGACCTTTGCGCGACGTCGGCGCTGCCGGGCAAGCCGATAGAGGTGGCCGCGTTCAGTGTCGTCCAGGACCAGGACGCGGGCCAGTGCATCGAGGATTTGCTCGGAGGGCTGGGTGGCGCGGCCCTGTTCCAGGCGTACGTAGTAGTCGACGCTGACGCCGGAAAGGTACGCGACCTCCTCGCGGCGCAGCCCTTTCACGCGGCGGCGGCTGTCGGTCGGGATGTCGACGGTCGCCGGGTCGACACGGGAACGCCGGGTTGTCAGGAAGCCCGCTAAATCATCCACCTCTTGAGTATGGCCGCGAGACCGGCCGTGAAGGTGGTCCTGCCGTTACCAGGAAGTCCCGGCCCAGGAATCGGCGCCCCTGAATACCAACGATACGGGCGCTCAGAATCGAGTCATCCAACCTGAAGGAGATTTCATGAAGACGCTGATCGTCTACGCCCACCCGGAGCCGAAGTCGCTCAACAGCTCGTTGAAGGACCTTGCGGTGTCCACATTGGAGGCTGCTGGGCACGAGGTACGGGTGAGTGATCTCTACTCGATGCGCTGGAAGGCGGTGGTGGATGCGGCAGACTTCGGCCCCGACGCCTCAAGTCCGCTCAAGGTTGCCCGGGACTCGGGTCGGGCCTTCGACGCCGGGACGCTCACCCCCGATGTCCTGCGCGAGCAGGAGAAGCTGCTGTGGGCCGACACGATTATCTTCCAGTTCCCGCTGTGGTGGTACGGCATGCCGGCGATCCTCAAGGGGTGGGTGGACCGGGTGTTCACCTACCACTTTGCCTACGGGGTCGGCGAGCACAGCGACACCAAGTACGGCGAGCGTTTCGGTGAAGGGACCCTGGCGGGCAGGAAGGCTCTGCTGGCGGTGACCGCCGGCGGACCAGAGTCGCATTACGCTGCCCGCGGGATCAACGGTCCCATCGATGATCTGCTGTTTCCGGTTCAACACGGCATCCTGTACTACCCGGGTATCGAGGTACTGCCGCCGTTCGTCCTCTACGGCACCGACCGGATAACCGATGGCGCCTATCCGGACGTCGCCAAGGCGTGGAAGGATCGTCTGGTCACCTTGGAAACGACCGAGCCCATCGCGTTCCGACCGCAGAACTTCGGTGACTACCAATACCCTCACTGCACCTGAAGGAAGGACTGGAACCGGCCGGCCGCACTGGTTTCGGGCTCCACGTCCGCAGCTGACCAACCCTCAGCGGCCACGGTCTTGATCAACCCTTGTATCCAGGGGCAGAGCCCGTCTAGGTCACCGGATGCCGAAGGAGGACCGGACGCCCGGTAGCCGATCCTCAAACGGGTCACAGCGTGATCTTGGTCGTCAGGAGCCACAGGACCACGAAACGTCACCGCAAGACGTTCCTCGTGAGAATGCTGACTCTGCCTTGGACAGGACGCTGATCCATCTGTGACGCATCGGGCTGCGGCCGGGGTCGATTTGGGCGAAAATATGGCCTTCACCTACCCACAGGAGGAGCACATGCCAACCGCCGCCGAGATGGTCGCTCAGGCCAAGCAGAAGGTGCAGAATCTGACGCCGGAGGAGACGGCCCGGGAGCTAGCCGAAGCAGACGCGCTGCTCGTTGACGTACGTGAACCCGGCGAGCGTGAGCAGAACGGCGCCATCCCCGGCGCTATTGAGGCCCCTCGAGGGATGCTCGAATTTTGGGCCGACCCCGCTAGCCCGTATCACCGCGATGAGTTCGACCCGGACCGTCGGATCATCCTGCACTGCGCCTCAGGCGGTCGCTCGGCACTGGCCGCCGTCGCGCTGCAGGACCTCGGTTATACGAACGTCGCACACATGGACGGCGGGATCACGGCCTGGAAGGACGCCGGTAATCCCGTCGCGTAGCGGCGACCAGGGTTCGGTCCGCCGCGCCGTCAGTCGATCCGTCACCGGACGAACCCGCCGAGGTTCTCGTCGGCCCGAGCAACAACGAACAGCCACGGCTCGACGCGGCCGGTGACATGCTCGAGCGATAGCACCTGCCAGCCGTTGGCCTCAAGCGCGCTTCGGAGCTCTGGTTCCCGCCAATAGGTGAAATGGCGAGGTAGCCCGAGCTTTGCGCGACTCCATCGCTCACCGTCACCTTCTTTGACCGTGAATGCCAGCACGCCGTGGTGGGCAACTGCGCAACGGGCGCGACCCAATACGTCGACAAACTGCTCACGGCTCAAATGCAGCAGGACCGCGTTGGCCATCACCGCGTCGTACGGGCCGCCGAAATCGTTCACCCGGACGTCGAGCAGTCTGGCCGGATGGCCGGCTGCGAGCAGTAAGTCGACAAACGCGTTCACGGCGTCGGTCCGGACCACCCGCGGGCCTCGGCTCTCCAGGTAGGCGGCGTCCCATCCTGGCCCGCTACCGAGTTCCAGAACCGTCCCGGCAACCACCAGGTCGGCGAGTTGATCGAGGTAGGCACGCACCCGTGTCCCGGGAGGCGGCGACTGCTGCAGGTACGCGTCGGCGCCAGCTTCGTAGGACCGGAGCGTGACATCACCCGCCGGAGCGTCGTGCGGAAGGCTTCCAGGCTCGTCACTCACGCTCACATTCTCCACGGCGACCGTTCCCGAAGCCCCGTCGTCGAACAATCAGCAGAACGAGCTGTCCGCAGGACGATCGCTGTCCGGGCACCGGTCGGCCCCCGGACGACCAATGTGGCATAATGATGGCATGACTCGCGCACGATTGAGCACGACGGTGGATGCGACGCTTCTTGACGATGCGAGACGTGTTCGATCCGGAGTCAGCGATGCGGTCCTCGTAGACGAGGCTCTGGCCGCTCTACTCGCCCGCCACCGCGCCGTCGAGGTAGACGCAAGCTACATCGCCTATGACGAGCACCCGCTCGACGAGCCGGACGAGTGGGGCGACCTGGCATCGTTTCGACAAGCCGCGGCCGCATCTTGATGGCTCTTCCCGCCCGCGGTGACGTGTGGTAGTGCGAGATGCCACAGATAGGGCGTCGACCGGTCGTCGTGCTCTCCCGCGATGCAGTAATCCCGCGGCATCGCCGCGTATTGATTGCTCCGTGCACGACGACAATTCGGGGACTCGTCAGTGAAGTGGTGCTTGAGCCCGGAGACGACCCCGTACCGCGTCGTTCGGCGGTCAACCTGGACTCGGTAGAAAGCGTGTCTCTGGCAGTGCTTGTCGACCGAATCGGCCGGCTGAGCGACGCTCGGATGCGTCAGGTCTGCGACGCCCTCGCCGTTGCCGTCGACTGCTCCAACTGAGCCGCGGCGGTGTGCCGGTCGCCGATCCCCGCCACACCACGCATCTGGACTTGACCCGGCCGCGAGGGACTTGGATATGCAGCGTCGGCGATGCCCATCCATCGAACAGGCTTGTGGCGTGAACCACAGTGAGTTATCGTCTGCAACGTTGCAGCCTGCAACGTTGCAGACCTCTTATCGAAGGAGCTCTCATGGGTCATTTTCTGCGGTCTTCGAGGTGGCATAGAACGCGTGCCCTCGGCGCTGTTGTGGTTACGGTGGCGGCTGGATTGCTGGTGTTGGCCGCGCCGGCCAGCGCCGACACCAGTGCCGCGCTCTACACACCGAACATCTCGGCCAATCCCAACGAGGACGCCAGCTACCCCCGGGTCATCAGACTGCAGAACAGCGGGTCCTCCAACGGCACCCTGCTATCCACGTTTTCCCATTCCGGCTTCGGGTCAAGCCGCGCCAACTTTCCCATCTATCGATCGACCGACAACGGCCAAACGTGGTCCAGTTCACCGATCGGAACCGTGACCGACACCAGGCACGGTTGGGACCTCGACGGGCCAACACTTT
>JAABUV010005347.1_pt1 | contig 14703 bp, 25 predicted proteins | sample 5559971 | NCBI WGS metagenome assembly JAABUV01 (sample SAMN10711881, study PRJNA513362) | rock metagenome | isolation source: Antarctica rocks | place: Antarctica: Victoria Land, Knobhead nord | collected 2015-12-19
CGCCAGGCGCGCAGTGTCCGGGGCGAGGGTTAGAGGGAGCAGTGGCGTGCCTTGCTCTCTGCCTGTCGGGCATGCCACCACGGCTGGCCCAATGCAGGGCTCGCCTGACCCTACACTTTGCTGCATGTTGTAGGCGCGGCAGAATGTGGTGATGAGCCTGCAGCGGGCCTGGTCCGCACTTTAGGTCAGGGAGCGTGCTCCGCACTGCTTAGGGTGGAATTTTTTTTGCCGGCATGGCCTGGCATAGGAAGTACCGAAGCTGAATGCTGTGTTGCGTGAGCGTGCTGCCGCGCTTGCAGCTGCCGCCGTGTGCACAGTCCATGCCTCTGCGCATGCGCCTGTGCACATGCCTGTGCATACTCCTGTGCATGGAGAGCTTTGGCATGCTGAGCACTGCTGCTGCATGCTGCGCAATGCTGCTACACTGCTGCCGTTGTGATTTGATGCTTGGCTCACCTGGCGATGCTATTCAGCGTTGCAGTCTTCGGTCGTGTGTGCATGCACTGTACATAGACATCTGAGAGGTCTGTATCTATCGGCATTTGTCGAGGGCTTAGCAGGGACCGCGTGCAGATGGATCGCTTTCGAAGGGCTCGTGCAGAGCCTGGCGCTGACCAGCGCGACTAGTCAGGTTCTGGTGGACATGCGCGCCCACGTAGCTCAGATGCATGACCATGTAATTATCTCTACTGTTATAGCAAAGCCCTCGTGTTGCCCAACTGCGTGGGCAGACACAGCCATCGAGCAGAGCCTGACCCTGGTGCTGAGGCAGGGTGCCAGCGAGCGGCGACCCTGAGGAGCTGCTAGACGCTGCCAGCCCAGTCGAAGGCCTCCAGGACGCGGAAGTGCATCAGCAGCGACGGGGTCGCGCCCGCATAGTGCAGTCGCTGCCGGACGGGCACGCCGGCGGCCGCCAGCAGCGCCGCGCACCTGCGACGCACCCCGCGCCTGGAGCTGAGGGGCGCCCTACGATGTGCACCGGATGGCGCCAAAGGCGCCGTGTCCATGGCGGCGTGGTGCGTTCAGCACAGATGTAGAGCGTGGCGTGTCAGCTCTATCACCGCCGACAACAGCGGGGCACGCCTAGCAGTGCATGTCGGCTGCATGTGCGAGCTCACCTGTCCTTCTCGTCGGTGATCCATGGCCGCCTGGGATCCCCTGCACGCCCCGTCATCCATCCCACGTCATTCTCCACGCCCTGCTCCGCGCATGTGCTCATGCACAGTGGTGCGTGAGCCTGCTGCGAGCAGCGCTGGCCAATCAAGTGTGCACACAGCCCTACCCTGCTGACAAGGACTGTGCTGAGCTGGAGAGCCGTGCTCGCGTTCTCTGCCAGCATTTCTCTATGTGCTTCCGGGCCACGCTGTGGCTTCAGCGGGCGTGCGACGCAGGTTTGATCCAGGGTGTCCAGCATCCAGAGTGAGTTCAGGGTGGGTGCGCACCCCACTGGCGCGGCGTACCATGCAGGCTGATGCGCAGCGGGCGCTCGCGGCACCAGCGGCCCAGGGCTGCCGCCGCGCTGGGGTCCGTCAGGTAGGCGCCGCGGCAGTTTAGGCCGGCGTCGAGCAGCGCGGCCTCCCTGACTGCCTGTGCAGCCATACTTGCGGTGCATTCACTGGCCGGTGGCGCGGTGCGCCCCGGAAACACTGAACCTGACCCTAACCCTGAGCCATAGTAAAAACCTGATGTATCCTCCGGCACGCCAGGAGGGGCTGCGTCGGGCGCGCCCACCTGCAGAAATGCGAGCGCGTCCGCCGGCGCGGCCGCGGCCGGGCCGCTGCCGCGCGCCGGCGCGGGCCCCGCGGCCGCCAGCGCAGCGCGCGCCGCCTCGTCCGAAGTGCCCGCCAGGAAGGCGACCTCGGCCAGCATCTGCGCTGCATGCCACGGCTGCGTCGGCGCTGCTCCCACACGGGCCAGTGCAGGCGTGTATGGGAATTGCAGCGGTACGGGACGCAGATTGATTCGCAGCGCGCATGGCGAAGAGCCAGGGAGGGTCCACCGGACAGGCGTGGTGGAGGCAGCATGCCAAGCATGCTCTGCGGAGGACTTGCATGGAGCAGGGCAGCAGTGCCGGCAGGGCGCGCTGAACTCACATGGCCTGTAGCATTGTGTTTGCAGCCTGGTCACCTGGTTCACGACGACGCAGCCCTTGGAGAACCCCAGGACGCGCACCGGCGGCCAGGCAGCCCGCTCGCCGCCTGGCAGCCCGAGGGCACGCAGCAGCGACCACGTCTGCAGGCTGGCCTGCGCGTGACACGGACACCCGTGCTGCGTACTGCACAGCGGCTTGCAGACGTCCTTTCAGGAAGCGCAAGCAGAGCAAGGGCCGCTGAAGCTGACAGCGAGCGCGTACCTTCAGAGCAGCTCCTCGGTAGCCCAGTGGCTCGCCGGAGCGGGTCGCTGCCGCCAGGAAATGGTCATAGCAGGCGAACCCCGCCTCCAGCCGGGAGGGAGCTACACTGCCACACGCACCAACTTGAAGCAAGATTCGGAAGGCAAGAGGCACGGGCGTGTGTGCCAGGCAAGACGGAGACGCGCTTGGACTGGAAAATTGACACAGGCAGTGAGAGTAGAACATATGCATATTGGGGCTGGTGCGGTCGGAGGTGCAAGGGGCCTTACACTGCGACACCACAGCCCGGCCACTTTGCAGCTATCAGCGCTGCCTGCGTCTGCGGGTCTTGCAGCCGCAGCACCTTCTCTGCCTCGGCATACACTTGGTCGCCGCCAAAGAGGACCGCCACGCCCTGTCCCAGCCCCAGTTTTACCGCCTCGCCAAGCTTGGAGCCTGGCGCAGAGTCTGCATCTGCACAGGCGCACGCCTGCAGCGCTGGCGGGCAGTGCCAGTGGACCTTGTTGACGCCGTGCAGCCCGTGGAGCACTCGCAGCTCAGCTCTCACCTCGGGCGTTCCGCTGCTGCGTGCCATGCAAGTGCGAAGCCAAGTGAAGGCAGCGCTGGTGATGCTAGCTCTCATGCAGCAACGTCCTCACTGAACAGCGCATGCATATGGTGAAGCTGTGAAGCTTGGCATGCTTACGCGATTGGCAAGGCATGGTGCATGACGGTTGCGGTACGAGCTGACTGTTGTGGTACGAGACCTGACTCCACTGCTTCTCGACCTTTGCAGAGCTGGAATAATCGCAAACGGAAGCCAACAAGACATTGAGCCAACCCTGACTCTCGACTGCTGCCTGTGACGCTGGTCACGATCATCAGCCCATGCGAGTGCGCAAGGACACATGTGCAGTGCGAAACCCCCCGCATGCGCTCCCCTCAGCGGTGCGACGTCTCAAACTGCGCAAAGTACTGCGGCGTGAGCGGGTTGGTGTACAGGCTGCGCAGCGCAGCGTCGCGCTCGCGCTTCTCGCCCGCCTGCTGTAGCTGCTGCGCCAGGACGCGCTGCTCGGCCGCCGTCCGCAGCTGGGCAGCCTGCACATCGCATGCATGCACTGAAGTCATCCTGCAGCTAGGCCCCGGCCGGGCGGCACAGGCGGGGTGGAGGACGCGCGCAGAGCTCGGCGCACGACTGCCGCGTCTTTGCAGCCATGCCGCTGCGACTGCGGAGCTGTCAGGCGCCCAACCTCTCACACGCACACGCCGAAAGTGCTGGATGGGGGCGCCGCCTGGTCTCTGTCTTCCAGCCAACATGCGTTCTGCCGGCGCCCTCCGCGCCCCGCACCTGTGCCTGCTCGCCCGCGAGCGCGGCCGCGACCAGGCGCGCCGCCCGCTCCCGCTCGGCCTCCCGCGCGGCCAGCGCCTGCGCGGCGTCCCGCCCGGCTACGACCTGTGCGGCGCGCCCGGCGTGCACGTGCGCCAGCTGCGCGGCATCCATGCCCTTCCAGTGGTCGCGGCGCACCCTGCACGCCGCGACACAGCCGCGCGACTTAAGTGTGCGCATCCCCAGGCTGGACGTGATGCAAATTTGGCACAGCGGTGTGTCGTGGTGCGAAATGCGCGCCGAGAGCATGCGGCAGAGCTCAGGTAGGAGGGTTGGCTGTGGTTTCGGTGACCTTGCACGCCGCACTGACCGCCCTCGAGGGGTGCGTCACGCAGGGCGCGCGCGGCTGCTGCGGGGCGCGCTCTGCGGGGCGGTGCCGCGTGTGCGGCCGCGCCTGGTGTCGCTGAGCGCGCTGGCCGCGGCGCCCGGATGCTCGTTGAGCGTGGGGTCGGCCGCGGCGGCTGCCAGCTCCCGCTTGTCGGCCGCGAGCGCCTGGGCGCACGGCGCAAACAGCATCATGAGCAGACCCTAGACCTGATCACATCTCAACATGTGCAGTCATCGTCCTCGCACACCTGCACGGCAGGCCCGCGCACCCCATAGAGCTGAGTGTATCCCCGGGGTGTGAAACAGGCCGCAGTTGCCCCTCGCCGTACATGCAGCCGCACCATGCTGCAATGCCCTGGCAGCACCCGCGCCTGGCGCCGGCAAGCGCAGCAGGGCCTCCCCTCAGTAGGCGCACAGGGCTCGCCGCCGCACGCCGCAACCCCTGCTGCTTGGCGAGCTGTGTGCTCCTGCGGTTGTGACTATATGTGCCACATCCAGGGGTGCCCCGAGGCCCGCGGCGCACCTGCGCTCGCGCCGCCAGCGTGCGCGCGTCCGCCGCAGCCGCCTGCCGCTGTTGCGCGTCCAGCAGAGCGGGCGCGGCTGCGCGGCGCTCAGCGGTCGCGGCGGCAGCCGCCACTGCTGCCGCTGCCGCCGCCTGCTGTGCCTCGAGCGCCGTGCCCCTGCTCGGCAGGCAGGCTGTGTCGAGCGCGCTCGCGGGTGCACAGACTGCACATGCATCAGCAAGTGCGTCTGAGCGAGCCCCAGACTGCCGTCCAAAGTGAGCCAGGCAGTCTGCTGTGTGACGCTACAGTGTCACTCCTCGAGGGACTGCCCGGTGTCGAAGCGGTTCTCCCGGACCTGCCTTTAAGCAAGTCACTGAGCTGCTCCCCAAGCTGGCTTTCTTGCCATCAAACATGAGCAGGCCGAGGCTGACACGAGCAAGGTGGGCATCACCGAGGCTGTACGTTTTGGGTGGGCCGGACGCGCGCCTGTCCCGCTGCGCAACCCCAGCCTCCCGCGCGTGCCGCTCGGCCACCTGGCTAGCCAGTGCACCGGCGTCCACCTGCACAGGTCGGTCCACCGCTGACGGCAGCGCTTGGCGTGCACCACAGGCAGGACGCGCACAGTGGGCGCGTCCCAGCAGGGCGTTGGAGGCCGCTCCCAGGGCGCGCACCCCCATCAGCAGGTACTTTTCGTTGTGCACCGTGCGCAGCCTTTCGGCGTCGTCGTTTGGAATGCGCCTCATGACGGCGCCACGCTGAGCTCGAGTTCGGCGCAAGGCAGCACGCGCTGAGCCTCGACTCGCGAGCTGTCGGCATCTCGACCGAATTGTAGGGTAGGGCTGAAGAGCAATCAACCAGTGTTTGCTCTGGGCCCAAGAAAAGAGCCTTTTCAAAAGGCTGACTCGCCTGGGCGGGCAAGGCTTTAGTACCATGTCGGTGCTCTGTGAGCAAGCACCCCGGCTCCTGCCTTCCTTCACCGCCGCTGAGTGCCACTTCACGGCCAGCGTCCTGGCGCGCACCACGCTGTGCTCGAGCGCCGAGCAGGCCGCGCAGCAGCAGGCCGCGGCGGAGGCCAGGCCGGAGCGGGCCGCGCCTGTGGCCGCCCGGGCGGACCCTGTGGCACTGCAGTGGCCGGAGCTGGTGCGTGGGGCGCTGTGGGGCTGTCGCCGGTGCAGAGGGTGCTTGTGGAGGCAGGCCGGCCGGTGCGTGGCCGCCGCACGCAGACGCCCCTGGGCGGGGCTGCAGGTGGCCGGCGGCGACGCGGATGCAGAGGTGCTGGCGCTGCTGGCGGCGCACCTGGACGGCGTCGTGGAGCGCGCGGCGGGCGGCGCGCGGGCGGGCAGCTCCCAGCCGGTCAGCGCCCGGCGCGCTTGCGCCGCGCGCGACGGGCGCCTGCCCTGCACGCCACACAAGCGGGGCCCTGGAGCTCGTCCTGCTGCGCAGCGCCTGGCTGCGCAGGCTCTCCGCGGCAGCGCGTCTGAAAAGGCGCCTGTCGGTCTCCGCGCATTAGGGCCGTCAGCTTAGGTCTGCGTGCCGGCGCTGATGCCCGTGTCGCGGCACGCAGGACGACGGCGGCTGGCGCGAGCGGCGGGCGCCGCGCGCGACGCCCTTCCACGGCCGCCACCCGCCGCCCATCCGCGTCTCGGCCTACGTCCTGAGGATAGCCAAGCACGCAAAGTGCTCGCCCGTGTGCTTCGCGATGGCCTACGTCTACCTGGAGCGCGCGGCGCGGGTGCGGCGCCGCCCGTCGGCAGCCCGCCCACTTCGAACCTCCCGGCGGCGTGGTGTCTGGCGGGCGCTGCCTGGCGCGCCAGCAGCTGAACCAGCACACAAACACTTGGGGGGCTGACCTGGGCGGCGGCCGCCTGCAGGCGGACCCGGCGCACGCGCTCACGGCGCTCAATGTGCACCGGCTGCTGATCACGGCCGTGCTGCTAGCGGGTGCGGCCCGCGCCCGCCTGCCCCCAGGGGTGTGCACGGCGCGACTCTGCGTTTGGCATTGTGCGCACTGTGAGCTGCAGGCGGGCGGGCGCCGTGTGCGCTCACAGCACATGAAGGTGCACATACCCTACCCCGCTCGCGGCTCGGGGCGCGCAGCCAAGCTGACGGACGACAACTTTTACAACAATGCGTTCTACGCCAAGATCGGCGGCGTGGCCACGCGCGAGCTCAACCGCCTGGAGCTCGAGCTGCTGAAGCTGCTGGACTTCCGGCTGCTGGTGCCGGCGGAGGAGCTGCGCGGCGTGCTGCGGCGCCTGCGCGGTGCGGGCGCCGCGCGAACGCCCGCGCCCGCGCCCGCGCCCGCGCGGTGTCTGCCGTCGCAGCCGGCGCGGCCGGCCGCGGCGGGCGGCGCCGGGCCGCCGCGGCGCAGCAAGAAGCGCGGGAGCGAGGGCGAGCGCTCCGCGTCCGCGCCGCCGCCGCCGGCGCAGGCGCGGCGGGGCTGCCAGGCGGCGCCGGCCGCCGAGGCAGCGGAGGCCGCCTAGTCGGGGCGCGCGGCGCGCGCGGCCCGGCCGCTGGCGGGGGCGAGCCTGGGCGGCTCGGGCGGGGGCCGTGGGGGCCGGGGTCTCAAGGCCGGCCACCTGACCTGGGCGGCGTGGCAGGCGTGCCAGGCGCCTGTTGCGTGGACGCGCGTCAGCTTCACGCACATTGGTGGGGTGCCGCATATTTTGTAATTGCTTGTAGCAGGTGTTTGTGCACTGCCCTGGTGCACCTGTCAATGTCCCAAACCCAAAAAGGTTGTTTGTGCGCGAGGCTGGGTGTCCAGTGAGTTACGCTTAATGTGACGTGGTTCCCTTCTGTGTGCCCTTTAACAAAGGGGAACTTTTTTTGCGCAACTTTGCGTGCCACATTCTTTGCACCCTGCATGGCACAGGTGCACGGGAGCTGCAGTCGTAGGGCCCATGTTTATGGTTTCTGGGTTGCCAGGTCTGAGTCGCCTGGTCAAGAGCCTGGCTGCTGCAGGTGTTCCAGGCATGGCACATACTGCGGACATCTGTCCATGACGGGTTGCCAAAAGCATGCGGGCACATTGCAACGCGTACTTGCAAAGGGATGTGTGCGCAGGGCTGCCGAGCTCATTGCTCAGCAGGTCTGATGTGTGTCAGTCGAGCTGTTGTGTGCCCTGTAAGACTTACCGCATGCACTGTCAGGCATGTGCATGCTCACGTTTGCGGCATTGGACTAAAAGACCCTGCACAGTGCCGCTCCATCCCCCACTCGTGGCAAACAACGCTGCAAAGAGCCGTTCTGGCAAAGCGCGCTCATCATTGTAGGCCCAATCGAGTGAGCCAATGATTCCGCTAAGCCACTTTACAGAAAGACACGGCTGCATGTTATGAGATTTTTCCAGGGTACTTTCTGCAGACCCGTTCCTCAGTGTCCCCATTCATGACCTCCTCGTGTTCTCGAGGGGAACATGGCACATGAGCAAGAGGCCCTCAGGGCACATGCACGGCACCATGTGGTCTATCTAGGCAGGCAGGCTGCTGACAGAGGCAGCTCCAGCCGTGCACGGCCCACGCGGTGCAGTGCACAGGCACTGGCCACAGAGCAGAGCTGGCCGCCATGTGTGACCTATGGCACGCGCGGTTGCCCACCTGGCTGGACGCCCTAGATGAGCTAGCTGCTGTGAAGCTAGTAGCCACCGAGCATGCTTCAGCTCGCGCTGCGGCGCGCAGCCCTACCCTAAACCAAAGCTACCGCGACGGGGCCCGCTGGACGCGCGACAGGTCGAGCACGGGGATCGCGCGCAGGTCCGGCGCCAGGCTGCCGAGGTAGAGCCGGCCGGCGTGCTCGGTCGCGGACGTGATTGTGCGCGCGGTCGCGCCCGTCGCGTCGTGCAGCGCCTGTATGACCCGCCCGTCCGCGTCCACCTGGTGCGGCGCCCGCCCCGCGCATGGCCGCCACCGCGTGTCTCTCCGCAGCCAGTAGGGTTGGGCTGCGGGCACTGAGGAGGCGCTGCTCGGTGCTCGTCTGACCCAGGCATGCTTGCCCAGGCACGAGGTCTGCCCGCATGCGTGGGTCAGACGAGCAACCAGGTCCGCCCGCATGTCTGCTGCGCACCCACATCATCTCACCTGCGAGCATGGGGTATGCACCCTCTTGCAACCATGGAAATGCCCCATGCATGAGATCGGCCGGAGGCGCTCTGGGCGCCTGATCTGGCGCCGCACCTTGACGATCAAGCCGTGTGGCGAGCCGAGCGGCGGCTGGCCCAGCGGCAGCCGCAGCAGCGCCCAGCGCAGCAGCCGCGAGCCTGCCAGCGTTGCCAGCGAGCGCAGGCCCTTGCACGGCGGCACGGCCACGATCGCAACCCTGCGCGGCCAGGCGCGCCGCTGGGCGCGCCGCGAGAAACCCCTCCTGCCTACATGCATCCACCCAAGCGCCGCCGGCAGGTGCCCTTGGCCTCCACTGTGCGCGCAATGCCGGCGTGTGCGACTTTCGCACAAGCAGAGGCGCATGCGCGGGGCGTCAGCTGCGGCAGCGGCCCCCGCTACATGGTAGAGCGTGAAGACCAGGCTCCGCTGCCCGCGCGCTCACTGGCTGGAGCAGCGCCAGCGGGCGCGCAAGCGCCCGCGGTCACCGCAGCAGCTCACCAATCGCGCCAGCGCCCAGGCCTACGCGCGCCAGTACGCCCGGCGGGCTGCTGGCGGAGGCCCCAGCTGCGCCCCGACCCTAGCTCTAGCATCCACCATGCAGGCGAATGCGTCGTGGGCGCACCAGGAGGCGCCGGCCGGGCTGCTGGCGGCAACTCCGGCTGCGCCCCCACCCTAGCCCTAGCACCCACCATGCAGGCGGGCTGCGTCGTGGGCGCACCAGAAGGCGCCGGGCGGGCTGCTGGCGCGGGCCACGCCGTCCGGCAGCCCCGGCAGCGCCTCTGAGAACACCTCGGTCGCCCCCGCCTGCGGGCGCAGCGCGCCGGCTCAGGGCTGTGGCAACCGTCTGAGCTTCCGCGCCCGAGCGGGCGCATTGCTTGCGCACGGCGTGGCCGGCTGCCCCTGGAGCAACTGCACAAGCCCTTGCAAGGCAGTTTTGTGCTCCGGAACAGCTCTGAGCGGCACTGCACGCATGCCGTCCACAGGTAGGCCTTGCATGGGCCTGTGCGTCCTCGGGCGCCTGATCTGTACCTATTGGGGGGCCCAACGAGTTGTGCATGACGAGCTTATACATCACATCTGCACAAGCTCTTAATATCCGGGTCTGCACTGCGCCCCGGCCTTGTGCAGCCAGAGGCTGAGCAGGCGCAAATGCAGTGTTCCGGCGCGCCTTGGGCCCGCGCAGCCAGACGCGCAGCAGGCGCGCGTGCAGCGTCTCGGCGACCACCGCATACGACTCGTCCGGCGCCAGCGCCACGCCGTTCGCGAACCACATGCCGGTCGCCAGCTCGTCCGTGCGGCCGCTGGCCGGGTCGTAGCGCAGCAGCCGGCCCGTGTGCGAGGCCTGCGCGGTCACAGCCACGGCGGCTGTAGCATCAGAGGCCTCCTCCTGTCCTGGCAGCTGTCTATTTTAATACTGAACCCACACTTCAGCGCTCGCAGGGCTCAGCGTCCATGCCAGTGGGTTAAGGCACATGATGCCTGACAGCCTTGCCAGAGCTGTGGTTGATTAGAGTGTGGCGGCCGTACTGGCGAGCATGCTTTCCCGCATGCGGCCAGCAGGGAACGTCCGTGCCATTGCCAACAATGGCGCGGGGAGGCAGCCCGCTCCCTGCACAGAGTTCAGGGCGAGGCAAGGCGGGCGCGCCGTGAGCAGAGCCTCCACGGCGCAGGGGGAGGCAGCCCGCTCCCTACCCTACACCCTAAGGCGGGCTGGCGCGCCGTGAGCAGCGCCTCCGCGGCGACGCCCATCGCGTCGTAGCCGCCGCTGGGCAGCCGGCGCGGCGCGAGGGCGACCGCGTCGGTAAAGTATACGGCGCCGTCGCGCGCGAGCGCCAGCCCGTCCGCAAACAGGATGGGCGTGCCGGCGCCCGGCCCCGCGCCGGGCGAGACCCGCGCGGCGAGCACGACCGTGCGCCCGCTGTGCTCCACCGCCAGCAGGCCCTGGTGCGAGGGTTCTTGTCAGGGTATCGCCCATGGCTGTGTTGGGGTGTGGCAGCATGCGGCGCGGGGGGCTGCATGGTGCCCTGCAGCCCTGACAAATGCCCCGCGGAGGGTGTGCTTGCCGCTGGCACGCGGCTGGTGCAGGGGACATGAGGGACGCGCCGCTAGTGGGGCGCATGCCGACCGCACCCTGCCTATAATATCTCACCAGGAAAACACCAGCGGCCGCATGCCTGCCACCGTTTAACTCCCGACCCTCCCTTGCACGCCCCTTTGTTTGCAACTCACTATGCCAGCTACTGACCAGCCCATGCACTGTCCTGAGTCTCCTGTCCGGAGCTCAGTCAGCCCTCTGCACTACAGGGCACATGGGATGGGCTGGCTGGATGCACCCATCTCAGTGGCAGCCGGCAGACAGCAGCAGACAGGCACGCAACCCCATGCACGACACAAGGGCCTATTTCGGACAAAAGCAGGGTGTTTGCTCTAAGATGAGGTTAAGGCAAGGCATGCAGCAGGTCGCGATGCACCCAGGCCACCCTCGCGATGCTTCTGCGGGCTCAGGGGGTTCACATGGTAAAAGCTCATGCATGGCGCAGGGCGTGGCGCACCCGCGCCGCGTCGGCTACCAGCAGGTCGCCAGACGCATTGACTAGCACGCCGAGCGGTCGGCCGCCGCAGTGCGCCCACTCCTCCAGCGGGGCGTCGAGCGAGGCCGCGCGCCAGACCCGCCCCAGGCCGTCGGGGGCAAATACCAGGCCGTCGTGCGCCACCGCCACGGTCTCTGCGAGATACATAGGTGTCAAGACAACGCAGCCTTGCCCCTGAACTGCACGAGGTGGTCCACGCGCTCACGCCCGCCTGTTGCCTCTTCACCTATAACAGCGCAGCGTCGGGCGCTGGTCCCTACCTATTGAAGCGCAGCGCCGAGTGCTGGTCCCAAGGCAGCTGTTCGAGCGAAAGCAGAAGCAAAGAGCTTGGGTGGTAGACACTGCCGCATGGGGACCACTGTGCGGCCGTGCTTGCGAGAGGACGCAGGTGCCTGACAGCTGACACACAGCGCTGGTCATATGGCACGCGCCGCAGCATCGCACTACGACTCACATTACGTACATGACGCATGCCCAGAAAGCAAGACGGCGTCAGGTACCACAAGCAAGCACCACTCCTGCCTAGCACGACCAACCAGCGTACCGACGCTGCTCACTTGGCCCTTGAAGTGGTGCTCCGGGCGCAGGAGCTCGTTAATCTATCTCCAGCGCGCCCGTGAGGCAGCTCGTGTGCGGAACGGGGTGCACAGCGGCCGGCAGGGCAAAGAAGTCGTGCTGGAGGTGCATGTAGCCCAGCACGGCAGCAAGCGCCCCAAGCATTACTGGGCTGAGACCCACCATGATGATGCTACTGCCGCTGCTAACGTACTACACAAGAGGGCTATGCGACTAGCCCGCTACGTCGCGATGCGGCATAAGCCGGTAGGCTTGCCTTGCCCTGCGTATGCTGCGCGCATGCCAAGGACCGCGAAAGTGGCAATCTGAGAAGTGCTGGGCCTTGTCACACAGTGCTCCAGTGGATGTGCCCTTCAGGATGCTTTGTTGCGACGCAGAGTGGTCGGAAAGGTGCGCAGGCAACCAGTGCGCCACTTTGCAAGCCCACTGCATGCATAGTACAATATGCCACAGACTGAGTCACAGACTGACCAAGTTATTTTAAAATCAACTGACCGGCATGCTGCGTTCATACCACCCACAACATACCGGTTGCCGTCCGATCACCGAAGTCAAATTGGGTTGGGCCTCACCAGTACTGCGTTGAGGAATCACGTGGGAACCCGAGGTGATGAAGTGTGTTTTGCTGTCATTTCTTTTTGCTTGTTGCTGCTTTTGCTTGGATGCCAAGCGCGCACTGGCGCAACGCTTATGGAAGGCGCGGCGCCAGGCATCACTGGGCGGAGCTAGGAGCAAAGATTTGCTGGGTGGACCTGCAAAGAGGAGCAACTGGATCGCGCTGCGCCGCGGATAGAGGGTACATATGTGCGTCCTTTTGTAAAACCATAGGCTAGATTTTTACATCCACATCAATACATGTCATGCAGCCTCATACCCTTCACAGTGACAGCTAAACATACCTTAGCTGCCAACACATAGCGTGCGTCAACAAGCTGCAAATCACACTGCCACAATGATCACAGCCTATCGTCTGGCCTCTGAGAAAGTTGTCACCGACAAGACGCAAATACACACTACACAAAAGTAATATACAACGCCGTCACATGCTGCCGCACAGCTGCAGCTTCGGGCCACTCGTGCAAGGACACACCGTGCGCTCAAGCACCGGGCGCAACCTTGAATAACATCTCAGCTAAGAGGCATCCGTTCACGACAGCCGTCCAAAAACTGTAGGTCACTGACCGGGCAAGGACAGTGCTGCTGGCTCACATTGTGATGGCTCGCGCGCGAGGCCACACCAGATCAACTCATCCTCAAGACCAGTGCAAGCTAGAGCATGCGGCGCAGCTCGCCTACGAGGCGCGCGCGGCCACCACCGGCACATTCGAGTCCAGGAAGACCAGGTGCATCTCGCGGTCGGGGTAGTCGAACATGGAGTGGTCGGTGTTGGAGTGGAGCAGCATCCTGTTGTTCCTGTCGCGCGCGCCGCAGCAGCGCGTCAGGCGCTGCGTGCCAGCCTGCGCAACCAGCTCCTCTCAGCTCACTGCAGGCACCCGCTGCCTGCGGCAAGGCTGAGGCTGCAGGCGCTTAAAAAAAAGTCCCAGCCATAAAGCTTGACAACACGTGCTAGCGTGGGAACCTGGTCTGCGCACCATACGACAAAGTCGTGCGGGCGCCAGCGCATCGTGAACACATTCTCGGGCGCCGTTGCGCTCAGCAGCAGGTCCTCGACGATCGCGCGGCTCTCCTCGCGGCTGTGCCCTGCGCCGTCGGCGCGCCGCGTGACGCGGGTGTGCCGCGGCGACCCGGGCCCAGCTCCACGCGCTCATCCACATCTATGTGACACTCTTGAAAACTGCGACTGCGCCATGTCGATGTGCATAATCGCCGCAAGGCCTCACTGGGAGTCGACTGCCATGCGGCGCTTCTGTGGACAGAGGCGCGCCCCGCGCGCACCCACGAAGCGGTAGAAGAAGGCCGGGAAGTACAGCATCGAGCGCCGGCCGGTGCGCGGGTCGCGGATGAGCAGCGGGTGCACCTGCCGCAGGCGCCGCCAGGCGGCCTCTCGCCCAGGGAACCAGAGTACCAAAAGTGCTGCAAGTGCTACACAGTCGCACAAAGTACAGCTCCAAAGCACCCCTATCTGGGCTGGGGCTGTATCCCTTTGAACTGGTCACCGAGCTCTGCGCTCTGCTGCTCACGCAGAAAGGATCCTGGGGATGGACATGCTGCAATACGCCACCCAAGGTTTGGTCATGCAGCCCGGGTCGACACAGCCATCTCACTCTTCAGTGTTGAGCATGCTGTTTGCCCAAGCGGGTACAATCAGCGTTGACAGGTTGCAGCTGATCTAGGCACACATGACAGGCTGCAGCCAACCTAGGCGAACAATGACAGGCCGCAGCCGATATAAGGCACAATTGACAGGCCACAGCCAATCTAGGCACATGTGAGTGGGCGCACGATGCTGGGCGGCCCCAATCTGGTGTCTGCCAGATTCGGGCCGCCCAGCATCGTCCACCGGGTCGGCGTGCAGCCAATCTAGGCACACGTGAGGGGGGCGCACGATGCTGGGCGGGCCAAACTTGGTGTCCACCGGGTCGGCGTCGGCGCGCCGCACCGCCGCCTCCATGTCGTCGATGCGCCAGACGCCCGCGCCGTCTATGCGGTGGCCGCCCTCGTCCGCGGTGAACAAGCTGTCCGACCTGCCCGGCGCCCCGGCAACGCATTCCTCACCCTTGCGAGCAACACCGAGCAGGCGCGCTAGATACAACGCCCGCCCAAAACAGTGGTACCAGCACATGACAGCTCACACTGCTGAATGACCTGCGGCAGCAGCGCTCGCAGCCCGACCTGGCCCGGCAGGAGCCGCGCGGCGAGCGCCGGCAGGCCTGCTGGGCGACCAGCCCACAGCTGGTCGCCCATGGCCCGCAGCTGCGGGCTCCGGACG
>JAABUV010005348.1_pt1 | contig 14703 bp, 14 predicted proteins | sample 5559971 | NCBI WGS metagenome assembly JAABUV01 (sample SAMN10711881, study PRJNA513362) | rock metagenome | isolation source: Antarctica rocks | place: Antarctica: Victoria Land, Knobhead nord | collected 2015-12-19
CCTGCCACCCGCCCAGAGCTCCACACGCCTGCGAGGCTGTAAGTTGTATCCCCAGCACCCTGTTACACCTTGCATGAGCCTCATGTTCGCTACCGCCGGTAGCGGTCATACCCCCCGCCTCCGCCATAGCGATCACCGCCCCCGCCATAGCGGTCACCGCCGTAGCCGCCGCCACCGCCGTAGCCGCCGCCGCCGCCGTACCCCCCCCCATACCTGCCAGAAAGAGAGTGAACATGAATCGCTCCAACCAATGGCGCTGTCTTGGCGCAAGACACATTGCTGCATTCACGCGATGCAGGGCGCGCCTGTCGCCGCCGCCGTACCCGCCACCATACCCGCCTGCGTACCCGCCGCCGCCGCCGCCGCCAAACCTGGACATGTCACCCGCCGTCAGGTCATGATGGCCATGCAAATGTTGCTGCCCCATGGGCCATCGTTCTGTGAGCCATGCTATGGTATTCAGCTGCCCAACAGCTCTCCACGCTGCCACTCCTTGCTCACAGCATGCACAGCTCTGCTCTGTAACACGCAGCACAGGCATGCGCATGACATGGCGGCAGGGGAGCACCGGTCGCCGCCGTAGCCGCCGCCGTAGCCGCCAGCGTACCTGGCCCCACACGCGCACGATCACCATCGCACCCACATGCTCATGCCTTCCGCCCCTACCTGGGCGCATCTGATGCTAACACTCACAGCCAGTCGTACCCAGAAGCACCTGATGACAACGCATGTGCGTGTGAGCATGCAGCTCCTGCGCATGTTGAGCAATCTTTCCACTTGTGCTTCTGCCTCCCATGGAATACCTACAGAGAACGCCAGCATGGGTGACGTCAGGATCGTTAGCCCAGGGCCGCACCTGTCCATGGGAGGCCCGCGGCCGTACGCAGGCGGCGGCCCGCCGTACGGCATGCCGCGGCGGTCCATTTCGATGCGCTTGATGATGCCCATCTGCATCCCGCATACACAACATCAATTTTCATCCAGACATTCTGACAATTCGTGTGTTGCCAGGATATGCTCGCCCAGCAGCCGCACGTATGGCGCATTGCGTAGAAACCTCTGCGTGGCTCGGCCATGCAGGTCGCCATATTTTCAGGCTGCGGGGCGGCACTGTGTGGTGGCCGGGGCACAACTGGCACAGCCAGCTCCTGCTCGCTCCGCCCCTGCGCCTCGAACTGCAGAGGCCGCACGTCTAGGTCAGAGCAGCTACCAAGCATCTATCAATTATTTGTGCCCCAGCCTCACCCCGGATGATGCCCCCTTGCTGCGCGGGCTGACGCGCACCATGAAGCCCGTCTTGCTGCGCACGGTCTCCAGGGAGGCCATGCCAAACTTCTCCACCGCCTCCAGGCCCAGGTCCGAGGGCAGCTCCGCCAGCGACTTGAGCATGCGGCTGTCCACCTCGTCCATCTTCAGCCGGCCCTGCGCGCGCGGCGGCCGCAGTGACGCGAGGAGCGGCGCGCGCTCCTGCACCCGACTAGAGCGACATGCGTGCCGCCGACACGTCGCCGGCGCCTCTGCATGCGATGCACAGCCGCCGCATCGACCAAGGCGCCCAGGATCAGACTAGGTAGAACACGCATCATCATGCTAGAGCCGCAGTCCGCCACATCATCGCACACCATCCAGCTCACTAAGAGACTGTGCGGGGGCTGCGCGCGCGCGCACGTCGTCCATGAGGTCGCGCAGGCGGTAGCGCACGGAGCGCGGCAGGACGTCCAGGTCGATGTTGCCGCCGTTGGGGCCGTCCTCCTGCACCCGGCGGATGATGCCCTGCCGCCCGCGCGTGCAGAGCTGTTGATGTACCCCGCGCCCCATAGCTGCCCCACACCACACATGCTTGCGGCGGCTGCTGCTGTGCATGGGCTGCGCGGCTGCTCCTCACGACGCGAGGCAATCACACCAGCCTAAGGCGCCTGCCCGCCACGTCCCAGACGCGACAGCGACAGCTGAGCACGAGCGAGGCACGTGGTCGAAAACATTGAAGGCGACACCTTACAAGCGAGCGCACACAAGGTGTGGGCACATGACATGTGCAGGGAACGTTGTACAGCGGCGGCTTGCGTGCGTGCGACACCGCACGGGTGGCCAGGGGCGCGGGGGCGCTGCGGGCGGGCACCATGAGGAAGCCGGACTTGTTGGAGATGCGCGAGAAGTTGGCCTCGCAGAAGCGCTCTATCGCCTGGTCCGCCTGGTCGTCCGTCAGGTCTGCGGCGGTCGCAGTGACCGTACTCAGCAGCTAGGGCCGCGGAACCCCCGTGCCCCACCCTCAAAACAGGGCAACCATCAGGAGAGAGTGCGCGCATTACCCTGGCATCGCGCTTGCAGGATCTAAGAAGAACTTATGCCGGCGATGAATACGCTCTAAGTGCAAGCTGACTGAAAGCTGTTCAACAAACTTGAGCATGTATCATGTTGGACGATGATGCAGCGCATGCACTGTGCACCGCGCAGGCTGCACGGCGTGCCCTGCGCACCCTCCAGCGCGTCCATCGTGCGGTTGTCCAGGTCGCTGCTGCGGATCTGGCCGCGGTCGATGAGGCTGTCCAGCTTCTTCTGCGCTGGCACCAGACGCGTTTGCTGCTGGCACGCCAGCGCCGGCACCCACCATGAGCGGTCGCAGCTCAGCAGAGCACTGCCCGGTGCGGCACTCACTCCAGTGAGCGTGCTGACGCCTGGCTTCAGCACGACATGCACCAAGCTGCTTGAAGAAAGCAGGGGATGCTCAGGGGCTGGCTGCCAGTGCAGCGGCGCAGCAGCCCACCTTCCAGTCGCCGGCAGCTGCGCGGCTGCGCGAGCGCGAGCGGCTGAGGCGGCCGCGGGGGCTCGCGCTGCGGCTGAGCGGCCGGCGCCTGCACGGGCACACCTAATATGACCTTGCAGGGTTTACAGTGTATGTCTTCACGTGTGCGAGTGACGTCAGGCGCCTCTGCAACAGTGCCAGCAAGGACACGGCAGTGTGCGCTCGCACCTGGGGCTCGCTGACCGATCACGCGGGGAGCCTGCGCGCGCGTTGCCTCCCTTTCACTTAGTTAATAGCTTGACACAATGTAGCCAGGGGGGGTTCCTGCTCTGCAAGCGCGTGTTGACCAGTGTTGACCAGCAGGTCACACATGCTCAGCAGGTCACAACAGCGTCCCACACATCACGGTCCCATACAGCGAGACAAGCGCTGCACCTTGGCATCTACAACTGCTGTAAAGTGGACCAATTTTTTTTGATAGCGGACACCAGGCAACAAAGGGTGACAGGCCGCAGCGCGTACTGTGGCTCAGGAGCGAGCGGCCCGCGCAAGCGGCGCGGGCGGCAGCTTTGCAAGCAGGCAGCACTGGCGAGCTGCAGAGCGGCAGCGACAGCAAGCAGGCCTAGGTGTTGAGCAGGGCGGCCGCAGCCGCGGCGCTGCGCGCGTCAGCATGCAGGCGGCGAGCGTGGCAGAGGCGCAGGCTGCTGCAGCGGCCTGCTGGCTGCGCGGCTGCGAGCTGGCAGCGCGAGCCCTGGGCGAGGTCGCCGTATGCCTGCGCAGAGAGACAGCCAGGCAAACGGACGGGGGGCCGGCAGGGGCGGCGGCGCACGGCTGCGGCTGCGAGATGCGCTCGCCTTGACCGGCTCCTTGCTTGCGCTGCGGCTCCTGCGCGCGACCTCAACTGCTTCAAGGCACGGCGCACAGTTCCGAGGCGCAGGCCGTGTGATGCCCTGGAGGTTGCACTGCAACACGTGGCACTTGTTTCTGTGCTGCAAGCAGAGTGCGTACGCAAACACTGACGTGCAAGGTTGCACAGTCCTAAGACTCAGTTCACACAGACCGAGGATCGGCCGTGTTAGATGGCCGCTCCGTGCTTTAGAAACTCGTTACTGGCAGAGAGGCAGTTGAGGCGCAAGCGCAAGCGGCACGCTCAAAGAGCGCAAGCAAAAACTCGGCGAGGCCTGCGCACCGCCCCTTGGGAGAAGGTGCGGGTGACCCGTCGTCTGCAGGCATGGTGCTGGGCAGAAGTGTGTATGTGCCTGGTACACGTTGGAGTCTCAGGACCTCCGTGCGCAGGTGGAGATCGGTCTGCACTCAGCAGCGGGAGGAGTTGCTGGAAAGTCCGGGTTCCAGGGTTAATGCCCACAGCTAACGGCGGCACCAAGTGTGGCTTCAGCAATGAATGCAGCTTGGATGTACGAGCATGCACCACATCTCTGATCTTGCTGGCATGCCGTGCACACTGCCATCCCCTGGCCATGTTTGCACAGACAAGTTCAACCTCTTGCACACCCCTGCAAGCACGCACGCCAGAGCTTGATTGCACCCCTAAGAAGAGCAGCACCCACCCCCAGCACACACATGTTGGGGTACAGCTCCCCGCAACTCCATCAAGCTATAAATGTCTCTCAGCACACACAACACGTCAAGGCAGAAGCAATGCATGCATTATCTGAGAACATGCCAGTCTCCTGCAAACGCGCCTGCAGAGAAAAGAGAAAAGCTCCAAGCATAGCCCTGAAGACAGCAGCGCCGCTACCAAACACGGGAGTGGACGCTGGGCTGAGAGGCCAAAGACAGTGCAACGAAAGTGAGTATGTAGTCCGGCGGGGCTGCCCTAACGGCGCCTGGTTCAGGGACCGCTGAACCGTGCGAAAGCTCGCCGCAGGCCCGCGACCCCGCCTGGTGTTGCCACGCAACCCAGCACCGCAATGTGAGCACAAGCATCTGTGAGCAGCCTCAACATGCCTCTGGGAGTTAGCTAGGTTGTTGGGTTTGGTATCCATGCGAGAGCGTACGCAAAAGCCAGCAAGTGCAATCACACCTTTGACCCAAGCGACCCGCATTGGGGCAAAATCTGCAGGTGTGGTACACCTGGACCAGCATGCGCGCAGCGCCTGCATCTCACAGCGCGAGGCCGCGCCCTGGTCCTCCGCCAGGCTCGGGCCCGCTGGCTGACGCTCTGAGAGATGGAGGCTGGGGGCGCTGGCTGCAGGGCGACTGCTTAAGCAGCCCCCCGAGCAATAATCAGCGTCGCAAGCAGCAACATGCGCGAGCCAAGGGGCAGTCGCGCAGTGCAAGCTAACACTCCAACCGCAGCCTGTCGCTAATGAAGGCACCCCGTGCCCGGCTGCAGGTCCGCGCCTGCGCCAACCCGAGCGGTGGAGAATGCTGAACAGCGTGAAAGCAGCAACATGCCAGTAGCCACTTGAGGCAGTGCAAGCCATGCTCATCTCCGAGCTACCTGCTAAGTAGATAAAGAGATATAGTAGATCACAACACTGCCTGGGGCTACTGCATTTGCCACTGGGCATGCAGCCCCCGGTGCGGCTCGCCTGCATCGCGGATGCGCAACTATACCGCACCAGCAGCCTGTCATATATGATGGACCCGGGATATGTATACGATTAAGCCCTAAGCCCATGCTAATCCCCTAATGATGGAGAAGTTGGGGAGCTGGCTGCCACGTGCTGCTGGGCAGCACCCCGAGTCATAAACAGCCTTGAAAGCAGGCTCTGGCTTGAAGCACGTCCGGCAGTGCCAGCTGGCTATCCCTGCCCACCTGCTCACCTCACATAACCTATGTAACATAAATAGAGTATTGGCCGGGGCTGCCACCACACATGCAGCCCCGGGTGCCGCTCACTTGCATGCGTCCTGCATGGCAGCGCTTTGTTGTGCTACATCCCTGTTAAAAGAAGCGGCCTCACCTTGTTGATCTGCGCCTATAACGCAAAGCGCAGGCGCAGCCGCACAGCGGCGGTACGCCCAGCGCTGCCCCCTCGTCAGCAAGTAACCCTCACACGCCCCGCTGCGCCGCACCGGGCCGCCGTGCGGCGGCGGTGCGGCGCTTTCAGAAGCGCAGGCGCACATCGCCTGGTCGGGCGCGGTAGCGCACGGGTGCAAGCCAGGGCGCCGGCGAGCCACCCAGCAGAGCGGGTGCTGCAGCAGGTCCTGGCGGCATCGGGCGCGCTGCCGCGTGCGGGCGTGTTGGCCACTCATTGCCGAGCTGCGCACCGACAGCGCCACAGCCGCCGCGTCCGCCGGCGGCATCAGGCGCGCGGGCGTGCGGGCGCGCCGGCTCACGTGGACGTGGGCGCCCAGGCGCCGTACAGCGCCGCCATCGGCGCCTGCGCCGGCGCCTCGTAGCTCCGGGGCCGCAGCCGGTCGACCCACGGGAAGCGCGGCCCCTTGGCGCCGCCGTCGCGGTAGCCGCAGTTGGCGCAGAAGCGGCGGAAGGCCGCCTGCGCGCGCCGCGGCAGCGCCCTCAGCGCGCGCGCTCGCTGTGCGCGCTGGTCCAGAGCAGCGTCTGGGGGTCCACATGCGTCTGGCAGGGCATGCTCCGCAGTGCCACAGCGCAGGCTGCGTCGCGGGTGGTCCAGCGTCGTGAGGCGCGCGCGCTCCGGACGGCCGGGCGCCCGCCAGCAGGCACGCCTTTGGAGGCCCGCGAGCGCGAGCGAGACGGCTGGGGGCGGGGCCGGCGCACCTCCTGCGCGGCGCTGGTGAAGTTGCGGTCGGGCACGCCCTCCTCCCCCTGGCCGATGCAGGGCGCGCACTGCTGGCTCCACACGCCGTCCGTCTTGATCGCCGGCAGCGGCTCGGTCAGCGCCTTGTGCACGGACGCCTCCTGCCGCGCCCGCCGCGCCGCGCGCATCAGCCGCAGGGGCGCCGAGCTCGGCACCCTCACAGGGCGGCTGTCGCTGAGCCGGACGCGGGCGCGCCGGCAGCGCCAGAGCATCGTTGGGGGGCGGGCGCGCGCCTCCGTGGGGGACATGCCGAGCCCGGTGAGGTTGAAGGCCTGGCCCTCAGCCTGCGCGTTGATGAGCGCCGCGGCCGCCCCGGTGTACAGCGCCCCGACCGAGGTCACGCTGTTGCCGTTCAGCAGCGAGGCCGTGTCGCCGATCCAGCTGAACAGCGAGCCGCTGGTGTCGGGCGCAAACCACGAGTACCTGCCCCGCGCGGCAGCTAGGCTTTTAGAGCCGCCGCGGCATGACGGCGGGCGTGCCAGACATGTGCGGGCTTGCCGGCGCGCAGCAGAGCGAAGAGCAGGCCAGGCCGGAAAATGGCCTGGGGCCAGGCTGGGCAAGGCGGCGGGCGCGCGCCGCTCGACGGCCGGATTGCCGTCCATGACCGCGAGCGCCTGGCGCATGAAGCTGACCTGGCCGGACAGGCCGCCGCTGGGCTGCGGGCACGCCCACTCCGTGATCCACACCTTCTGGCCGTAGTTCTGGTTGATCTCGTTGATGTACCTGGCGCCGCGGCGCGCGCGCGCGCGGGTCAGCCGCCGCCCCCGCAGCGCAAGCGCGGCTGCCCCGCCTGGGCTCACCCGCCGCGCGCCTGGCAGACTGCGCGGCCGCTGTCTGCGCAGCCATAAGCACCAGCTCGTAGAGCGGGAAGGCGCATGCATGTCACAGGCCGCATGTGAGCGAGCCCGTGGCGGCCGCAGGGGATAGGTAGGGGACGGCGGGGGCGCGCACGAGGCCAGCGCGCTGGGGTCGCAGGTGTAGTAGTGGCTCGCGTAGAAGTCGGTCTTGCAGGCGCGGCCCAGGTTGCTCTGGCAGGCGGCCTGCCACTGGCTCCACCACTGGAACGGGTCGCTGGGGCCCACGCAGTTGCTGCCGCACGGGTTGGCCGCGGGCGAGCCCAGGCGCAGGCCCATGGCCGCCGCCGCCTGCCGCGCCCGCGGCGGGCCGCGCTCAGGCGCGCCGCGCTCGGCGCGAGCGGGCGCAGCACGCAGGTCACGCGGCGCGGCGGGAGGCTGCTCTGCGCAGGGCGCAGCCCAGGCACACCCTGGCCCGCTGCCAACGCCATATGAAGCAGTCGAATGCTACCGATATGGGGCAGAACTGCTCGCCGCCAGCGTGCACGGCGCGCGTGCCAGCCGGCCAGCCAAACAGGCATGCGCGCGCACCTGCTCGACCTGCGGCCACGCGCTGGCAGCGGTCCCGGGCTGCAGCGCCGCCTGGTCGCCTGTCGCGCAGCGCGGCCCCCGTCTCTGATGAGCATGCGCAGGTGCAGAAGGCACGGCTGCATGCAAGCTTGCACAAGTAAACAGCCAGCGCGCGTGCAGCAAGGCGCGGGGCAAGCCCCGCACAGCGGGGCGCGCACCGTGGTTGGGCTCGTTGAAGCCCAGCAGGACCTTGGTGCCCGACGGGATGCTGCCCAGGTTGCCGGTGCCGCTGTTGCTGGGCCCCACGCCCTGGCTGACGGTCGACCACTGCGCGCGCGGCCGCGCGCGTCAGCGCAGCGCCCGGCGCGCGCCTTCCGCCGCAGCGCTCTGGTCGCACGCGCCCGGCACTGCACGGGTCCACTGCAGTGCGTGACGCGCAAGCAGTGAAGCGGTTGGGCGGCAGCTGCAGAGGGAGGCGGCGCGGCGCGGCGCACCACCATGCTGACGAACTCCATGCCCAGGCTCTGGCCGATCGACAGCGCCTGCGAGCCCGGGTTGATGCCCCAGGTGTACCACCAGGGGCAGGCCTTGAGCGGCTGCAGGTCGTTGGTCGGGTTCCAGGTGCCCACGCCGCGCTTGGCGGTCTTGCCCTGCGGCGCCGTGGTGGGCGACGGCGTGGAGGTGGGCGGCGCCGTGCTGGGCGCGGGCGTGGGCGAGGAGGTCGGCGGGCTCGTGGGCCGCGGCGTGGAGGTGGGCGGCGAAGTGGGCGGCGAGGTGGGCGATGAGGTCGGCGGGCTCGTGGGCCGCGGCGTGGAGGTGGGCGGTGAGGTGGGCGGCGAGGTGGGCGGCGAGGTGGGCGGCGAGGTGGGCGGCGAGGTGGGCGGCGAGGTAGGCGGCGACGTGGGCGCCGAGGTGCGTGCCGACGTGGGCCGCGGCGTGGAGGTGGGCGCCGAGGTGGGCGCCGAGGTGGGCGCCGACGTGGGCCGCGGCGTAGTGGTGGGCGCCGCTGTGGTCGTGGACCGCGGTGTGGTGGTGGGCGCCGCCGTGGTTGTGCCCCGCGGCGTGGTGGTGGGCACCGGCGGGCCGAACGTCACGGTGAACGTGCACTGCGACAGCTGGATGCTGCTGGGCAGGCTAGGGTAGAAGGTGATTACGCCGGTCCTGCCATCAATCTGGCCACACAGCGTCAAGGGCGCCGGCGTGCTGGCCTCCGCGCTGGCCTGCGCCTGCGCGCTCAGCACCGCCTGCTGCCCAGCCGCCCCGCCCAGCACCAGCAGGCTGAGCGAGATCGCCAGGGCCCATGCAGGGGCCATGGCTGTCGTTATTTCAAACTCTCCTCGCCCTGGCTGGCTTATAAGGTGGCCGCCACTACAAACGGCCTTTCTGCTGTGCTGCCCTCAGCCGTGCTTGCTCGACACTGTCCTGCTTCAAGTGACGCGTAAGTGCCTCCGCAGTTGATTCCGCACCTCAATTTAAATTTTGAAGCATCCTGCCTGTTTTGGCGTTGCAAGGCAGCTGCCATGCCAAAGGTTTTTTTTTGGTGCAGTCTTGCATCCTGATGCCTGGAGGTCGGGATGCTGTCATTATGGCACCTTCATCACTTGTTTGACATGCTCCAGCCATGGCAAGAGAGTCAACATAGTACAAGCCGCACCAGGCCAGGCCCGTGCCACGTGGCTGGTTGCCACAGTGGCACGACTGCTTCACCACGGCGGCACCGCTGCTCACAACGACTGCGCAACCGCACATGCATCGGCGACAACCTGATGATACAGCTCACGTGGCGGCCCCGCTCACGACCACCTCGCTCACGACCACCTCGCGCACGAGGGCGATCCCCAGCGCGCGCTCGCCCAGCGAGCGGCCGCCCAGGCAGCGCAGCGCCAGCGTCACCGCGGCGCCCAGGCCGCACGTCGCCACGGCGTAGCCTGCATCCAGCGCAGCGGCCGCGAGCACGGCGGCGCCGGCCGCGCCGCGTCCCGCCGCGTCCTCCCACCACAGCCCGGCCGCCGCCGCCGCCGGGCTGCGACCGCGCAGCAGGCAGGCGCCGAAGTGCAGCCCCGCGGCGGCCGCGGCGGCGGCCGGCCAGGCGGCCGCGGCGCCGCCGGGCGGCCGGCCCCGCCAGGCCAGCGCGGCGGCGGCCAGCGCGGCGCCCGCGGCCGCGTTGGCCAGCGCTTCCGCGGCGGCCAGCAGCCGCGGCGGCGGCCGCGCCTCGTACGCGGCCGGCCATGCGCCGATGCCGTGCAGCACGCACGCGGGGTCCAGCGCGCGCAGCTCCTGCGCGCGCCGCCGCGACAGGCCTCACACACTGCGGTGCGGGACCCGGACGCGCGCGGCCCGCGCCGCAGAGCAGCGCTGCGTGCCCTTCCATGCAGCCAGGCCACCAGGAACTGGTAGGATGCTCTGATGCAGAGTCCACCTCTTGCATTGCCTCAACCATAGCGAGCGCCTGAGCCGCAGATCGCCGTCTGGGAGACACCGCTCACAGGCAGAGCAGCGCAAGGAGCTGCAATGCGTCCGCGGCGCGCTCTGACAGGCGCCCGCCGCACACCTTCAGCAGGGCCACGCAGCGGTTCGCGCGCGCCACGTCCGCCGCGGCCCAACCGCGGCGCGCGCGCCAGCGCGCAAACTCCGGGGTGGCCTGTAGCCGCGTCAGCGCCGCCTGCGTGCCGCCCGCGTGCGCGGCCTCCGCGGCCGCTGCTGCGGCCGCCGCGCTCGCCCAGCCGCGGCGCGCATCGCCCGCTGCTTCCGCCCCCGCAGGGCGCAGCTCCGCAGCACCTGCTGTGCCCTGTGCGCAGCCGCGGCCCCTCGCCTGCGCGCGGGGACACCGCTCTGCTCTGTCGCCATGGATACGGTGTTGATAGCCACGCGGGTGGCGTGCGCACATGGTGCATATACTTCTGGGCATATGCACAACGCAAGCTCCGAAAGCAGCAGCAGAGCTGTTTGCTTTCAAACCCGCCCGCACCAGGAAGCGCCGGAGCAGCGCCGTGACGACGCGGGCGCCCCAGAGCCCAGGCGCCCCGCCCCGCTCAGCCCCGCCGCCCTGGTAGGCGGCGGGACGTCTGGAGCCGAGGCGGCCGCCCGCAGCTGCCTCCGTCTCAGAGGTCCCCCTCGCCCATACGTCACTGTCGCCCTGCGCCCGGGCCAGCAAGCATGCGGCCTGCTAGTCTCTCAAGCACGCCGTGCCAGCACTCCCACAGGCCTGCTCGAGACGTCCTGAGCTCCTCACGGGCGAGGTGCGCAGCGCACCGACACCGGCCCCGGCAGACCGTATCTCCGCGGCCCACATGTCTGCAAGACCTCCGGGCTCGCGTACACGGCCGGCCTGCAACAGCCGCGAGAGCATTGGCCCACAAAGGCCACGCATAGAGACAGTGTGGCGCAAGCATGCCACAAGCGGGCATGCATGCTTGCTGCGCCCCACCTGGGGAGGGCGCCCGGGGCGAAACGTAGGGCCAGCCTATGCGCGTGCCTGCAGCGCAGCCTCCACAGCAGCGACAGGCCTGCGGCCACCAGGCTGGCGAGCAACACGCTGTGCGCCAGCGTGTCCAGGCTCGCTGGTGCGGCGCGCGGGCTGCCGCGCCAGCCAATTGGCGATGTGTCCAGGTCATCCATGGAGGCGCGAGCCCCGTCACACTGCTCGCAGTGCTTCTCGTGCGCCTGCCTTGTGCTCTCTGACGCTCGAAGCCCGTGCTTGCAAGCAGGCACCCGCGCCTGTGCATTGCACAGTGTGCAAGGCTAAACTCCTGGCCCCTAACTCTGCCCTAGGGTCTGTGAGATGACAGAAGCCTGCCTTTTTCCGATCAATTTTTGGTAACCTGCTACACGGATGCAAGTCATTCAGATGATGCCGGGGACGTCAGGTCTGCAGCTTGGCTGAGTGACAAGGGCGCAGGCCATTGCGGACCACAGAGCATCATGTGGCTGATAGAGCGGCTCGCGCTGCCGGGATGAGGAACAGCACCGTCAAGCGGGGCGCGGGGATGGCTATAGCGGGGCAACGCGACATATCCCCCGTTACGCAGCCGGAGGGGTGGGACGGGGAGGTGCGCGCGCGCCCATCCCTGCACGTGACCTTCTTCACGTGCCTGCTTGCTGCTTCTGTTAGACGGACTGCGTGTTTCACTCCCACACCATACACACGCAGTTCGTTGAGTTTAAGTGCAGCTATCATTAGGCAATGAGCAGCGCATGTGCCTGACAGCCACCCCTGCCTGGAGCCGCAGCCTGGCAAGCGCTTCTTGCATCAGCCCGCAAGCCGTGCCTGGACGCACGCACGCGAGATGCGAAAAGCGGGATGGCGGGAAGTCGCGGGCTGGTTGCTGAGCGCGCGCGTGTCGCGCCCGCAGGACTGGCCACCGGACGACTGGCCGCACGCGGCGAGCGGCAGCTCGTCCGCGCGCACGAGCAACGGGTCGCCGCCGCTGCGCATGCAGCGCCAGGTGCGGCACCGTCGGACGCCCCAGCTCGCCGCCCGCTGAACCCTGTGCGCCGTCTCGCAGCGGGGACGGCCCCCCTCCCGCGTGACAACCCGGTCAAGAGCAAACGCAACCGGTGAGCCTGCGCGCAGGGGTCGCCCGGCGCGGCCCTCCCCCTCCGCGGAGGAGCGGCCGGCCGGCTAACATCCTTCGCCCGGACCAACCCAGCCAAGCTGGTGCGTCCCTGCACCGATGACAGCCAGGCAGGCAGCATCCCCCACTCCCCCCAGCCCGGCGCCTCTGGGGGCTGATGCACGGGACGTCGCAATCTGCCAGCCGCCGCTGGGACCAACGCGCCGCCGTTCGCCCAGCAATTTTCAAAGCGCGCACGTGCGCAGGGCTTTGGCGCGCTCGTCATCCTCATCTGCGTCTGCGGCGCGGCGGCGGCGTTCACGGGCCACATACAGGCGGGCGACGACCTGTCGGCCCGCGAGCTGGCCCTGGCGCTGCAGGCCGGCGCAACCCTGCAGGCCGTCGGCAGCCCGGCCGACGGGTGGGCGCCCTGCACGCCGACGCGTCCCCCCCCCGCCCTGCCTCATCCTGGTCCCGTATGGCAAATGCGGCGCGTCAGGAGGGCCTTCCGCGAGCGGCCCTGTTGCGCACGCACCTCGACGCTGCAGGCGGCTCCCTGCATGCCAGCCACGCGGCAGGCCGCGGCGCCCCCTGCTGGTGCGCTGAGCGGCGAGCGCCCGGGGCAGGGCCGCGCTGCGGGACGCGGGCGAGTCGAGCGCCCGGGGAGCTCTGGCTGCCGGCGGCGCGGGCGGCGACGCGGAGCAGGCTTCGCTGCAGGCGCGCAGGGAGCCCATGGGCATGCGCGCGGCAGGCGCCGCTGCGCGGTCGCCGCCGGACGCGCTTGCCGCCAGGCCGGGGCTGAAGGTGACTGTCTCCGAGTTTGCACAGCGCCGCCTGCCATGGCAGGCACAAGCTCTGCACAATCACGTGCCCGCAAGCTGGTCCTCACTCTGAGACGGCCGACGCGCCCGAACCTGCCTCGATAAAAAACATGCGACTTCAAGAAGCCGCGCTGAAGCAGGCTGTGCCGGCCGCCCAGGTTGACGGCAAGGGCAACGGCCGGTCCCTGGGCCGCCGCCGGCGCGCGCGGCGCGAGGAGCCCGAGAGCGCGCGCCGCCGCGGCGCGGACGGCGTGCACGGCGTGGCCGGCGCGGGCGGTGCGGCCCTGGCTGGCGCCCTGTCGTGCGCTGCGCCTTGGCCCAGACGCTGTGCGCGTCGCGAATACGGAGGCCGTGCCACCCCCGGGCGACAGTGCTGTGCAGCGCTCTGTACGCTGGTCCGGACTCAGCGCGGGCCGCGCGGTCCCAGGTTGCGCGCAGCGGCGCCGCGCAGTCTGTCTCAGGTTTGGGCGCCCCGCTGACGGGTGCGGCGCGCGGTGCGCAGGCGCCGCGGTCGCGCGCGGGGGCGCGGGCGCCCTGGCGCAGGAGGTGCGGCCCAGGCTGCCGGCCAGCCTGCCCAGTGCGACGTTGGGCGGGCACGTCAGCCTGCAACCAATGCCCGGTGCCCTGCGTGCCTGCATGTCCATTGGGGACAGCTCCGCACCCTGCTGCGCGCCCTGCTGCGCTGCAGCAACGCGCGAGCATTTTCCCGGACCGGCGGGCGCAGGAGCCGGGAGGCTCGGGGCTGCCGGCCGCGCGCGCGGTGAGCGCCAGTGCGGCGGGCGCGCGCGCGAACACTACGGTGACGAGCGGCGTGGACGCCGCTGCCCGTGTGTATGACGCTGGCGCGGGGGAGGACGACGGCATCGGCCGCCTCGATGCTGAGACCATGGGCGCGCTGGACACCGAGCGCAGCGGCGGCGTCATGCTGCCCGCCGCTTTGGGCGGGCTGCCCCGCGCGGCGGCCGGAGCTGCCGGCGGCGGCGAGCTGCCCGCCGGCGCCCACAACGGCGCGGTGGCCGGCGGCGCGGCTGCTGGCGGCGCGGGCCAGGCGACGGGCCAGGCGGCGGGCGGGGCTGCGGGCGCGCGGGGGTCTGCGCTGAACGCGGGTGCCGCCGCGGCGGGCGGCGCGGCCACCGGCGTGCAGGCCCAGGGGGCTGCGGGCGGGGCCGGGGATGCGCGAGCCGCGGCGGCGCGCGGCGCGGCGCTCGGCGCGGGCGGCGGCGCGCAGCTGGGCGGCATGCAGGCGGCGGGCGGCGGGCAGCGGACGGCGGGCGCCGCGGCGGCGGGCGGCGCGCGCGGGGCCGGGCAGGGCGCGGGCGGCGGGTTCAACGCAAGCGTGCTGGATGCCGGCGGCGGCGAGGCGGCGGTCGGCCTGCTGGGCCGCGATCTGCCGGACCTGGATGCCGGCGCGCTGGCGGACGACGAGGACGACGTCCTGCCGCTCGTTGTGAGCGACGTGGCTGACGAGGGTTTCTC
>JAABUV010005354.1_pt1 | contig 14691 bp, 14 predicted proteins | sample 5559971 | NCBI WGS metagenome assembly JAABUV01 (sample SAMN10711881, study PRJNA513362) | rock metagenome | isolation source: Antarctica rocks | place: Antarctica: Victoria Land, Knobhead nord | collected 2015-12-19
CGCCAAGGCCGCCAGAGCGGCCGCTCCGGCCCAGCGCGGCAGGTGCAGGCTCGCGGGCGTGCGGGCGGGCGCGGGCGCGCGCACCGCCGGCGCACGTAGCCCAGCGACTGGCGGCCGCCTGCGTCGGACAGCGAGGCCGGCGTGCAGGGCGTGTCCGGCACCGGCGCCTCGCGCGGCGGCGCCGCCAGCGCGCCGCGCAGCGCGCCCAGCTCCGCCAGCACCGCGCCGCCGTCCAGGCCCGCCAGCCCGGCCGCCGCCAGCGCGCCCAGGCCGGCCTCCGCAGCCGCGCGCCAGGGCGCCGCGCCGCCGCCCGGCGCCAGGCGCGCCAGGCCGCGCCCTGGCGCCGGCGCCGCCTGCCGGTCGGGGCCCGGCGCGGCCGCCGGCGCGCCCAGCGCCGCCCACAGCAGCGCGCCCGCCGCCAGGCGCGCGCGCCGCGCGGCCAGGCCGGCCTCGCGCGCCGCCGCGGCCTCCGGCGCCGGCGCCGGCCCGGCGTCCGCGCCCGCGGCGCGCGCGGTCGCGGCCGCTTCGGCAAGTGCGGCGGCCTCGAGAGCCATAGTGGGCAGGCCGCGCGCGGCCAGCGCGGCGGCCGCGCGGTCCGCGGCGGCCGCGACCGCAGCGGCCTCGCCCGCGGCCACGGCCGCGAGCGCGGGCGCGGCCGCCGCGCAATACGCCAGAAAGTCGAGCGCGGCCGCGTCGGGCGACGCCGCGCCCCGCGCGCTGGGCGGGGCGCCGCCGGCCGCCGGCAGCAGCGCGCGCAGGGCGTCCGCGTGCCGGCCCAGCATCCAGTTCAGCGCAGCCGCCGCCCATGCGTCTCCGGCCTCCTGCGCCTCTGCGCCGGCACACGCCAGTGCTCAGGGGCTCCACGGCAGACCACAGGCTGTATCTCTGTACTTTGCCCAGGCCCGCAGCGGCCGGCCGCACGCAGCCGGCCATGCGCGCGGGCGGATGCCGCGCGCGCGGCCGCGGAGGCCCGGCGCGCGCACCCGGGAGCAGGTCATCGGCCAGCAGGCGCGTGAGCAGCGGCCCAGCGTCGGCGCCGTCCAGCAGGCGCGCCAGCAGCGCGGCCAGGCCGGGGTCGCCCAGCTCGCGCGCGCACACGCCCACCGCGTCCGCGTGCTGCCCGGCTGCGCCGCGCGCACTCCGCTGCTGTCACAGCCTCCACGCACCGGCGACGTGCGAGGGTCACCGCACAGGTGCAGACGCGCTGCCAGGCCGCGGGCTACGTGGAGCGGGCGCAGGAGCTATGCGGCGAGCTGGAGGCACAGCAGCGCGCACACGGGCTGTAGGGCGGCGACGCGCCGTGCCGGGACAAGCTCATGGACAGCGGACGGCACGGTGTGACGAGGCATGGCACCCAGGGCAAGAAGAGTGCCAGACAATGGCTTCCAACAGAGTCCACACACCTGGTCACATCTGGGGCGCGCAGCAGCGCACCCCACGCTGCTGCGCCGCCGCGCGCGCGACACGAGCGTCACAGCGGGCCGCGCGGGGCCGCCCGCCGGCAGGCGCACCCAGCACGAAGAAGGCCGCGGCCAGCTCGGCGCGATGCTGGCTGATGAGCACAAACGCGTTCTTGGCGGCCGCCTGGCGCCCCGGCTCGCCCGCCGGCCCGGCGCTGAAGTCGCGCGCTAGGAAGTCCGCCAGCTTGGCCTGGTTCGCCGTGCGGAAGAGGCCCTGCGCGCCGCGTGCCGGCAACTTTACGATGACCCTATGCCGTGCAGAACAGGCCCTGCGCGCAGCGCGCGGTTGGCGCCTGCGCTGGGAGCGCATCATCTCGCCGCAGCAGGACTATCCTGACACAGCGACGCTGTGTCAGGATTCAACGTGCTCTGCATTCCAGCCGGTGATGCAGGGGAAAAAGAGACGCCAGCGTGACCTGCGACAGAGCGGCGCCCAATCGCCGAGCGCGAGACGCGCAGGCGGCACGGCGCGCGCCGGGCCATGCCTGCAGCAGCGCCCGGCGGCCGAGCGCGAGGTACAGCAGCGCGCAGTCGTGCGGGTCGCGCCGGCCGGCGTACTGCGCGCGCGCCAGCGCCTCTGCGCGCTCCGCCACGCCCTCGCGCAGCCAGAAGCCAGCGCCTACCTGCGCGCGCCGCGCGGCCGCGCTCGTGACGCCGCGGGCACCGGCACGCGCGCGCCGGCACGCGGCCGCGCGGCGGCGCGCCCGCATGCGGCCGCGCGGCGGCGCGGCCGCCGGCGCCGGCTCGCGCGCGCAGCCAGGGTCGGGACCTGGCGTGACGCGGGCGCTCGCAGCCTGCCTGCCAGCACCGGCAGAGCGCCCGGGACGGGGGTGGTCCGCGCGCGCGTGCGGGCGGCGCGCCTTGCGCATGTTAGGCCAGGCGAGCGGGCTGGCCGCGGCGCCGACGGCCGGCGCGCTGCCGAAGCCGAGGTCCAGCACCTTCTCGCCGCTGTACGTCATGTCGTACTTGGGCCCGCCCGGCGCGCCCGCGTCCGGACCCTCGCCCGCCGCCTGCCGCCCGCGCGGCAGCATCAGAGCGGCCCCTCGCGCCACCGGAGCCCGTCCAACGTCGCACGCGCCCGGCGCGCGCCGCGCGCACTCACGCCCCAAATGCCGACGAGGCCTGCCCCGACCGCCGGTCGCACCACGGGGCTTGCGGCAGAAGGCTTTTTGGCGCCATGCTTGCAGGCGCTGCGCGCTCGGGCGGGCGGGGCCGCGCGCCAGGGGCAGGCAGGCGTCCAGCAGCGCGCCCGGCGTGTCGCTGAGCAGCGCCCATGCCACGCCACGCATGCCCCACCCCGGGAGCAGCCCCGCGCGCTCCGCCCAGCCGCCCGCCTCCGCCGCCTCGCCGCCGCCTGTCGGTCCGGGCGCGCCCCCGGGGGCCCCGGCGCGCCCGCTCCCGCTGCCCAGCAGGCGGGCCAGGTTGGCGGCGCCCGGCGCGAGCGCCGCCAGCTGGGGCATGGCCGGCCGCGCCGGCGCACCCGCCGCGCCGTTGGCCGACGGGGCCGCGGGGCACGGCGCAGCGTCCTGGGAGCTCGGCGGCACGAGCGCGGCCTGCGCGCTCCGGCGCGCGTCAGCGCATGACACGCACGCCCTACCCTACCCTATCCAGCTGCGCCTGCCACGTTGCAGGACACGGGGCGCGCCGGCAGTGGCCCGCTGCTGCCGGCCGGCGTGCCGCCCCTGTGCTGCCCGGGCGCATCAACCGAGCGCCCTGCGCATCACAACAAAGACCAGGGACGGGGTGTGCAGGGGGCGCGCGCATTCCTCACAGACTCGCGCGGACGGACCAGGACGCGCGTTCGGGGGCCGGGCGCCGGCGCGCCTGCAGCGCCAGCAGCGCGCGGCGGCCCGCATCGTCCAAGGGGTCCAGGTCGGGCGCCGGGCGGGCGGGGTCGCCGCCGCACGCGCTGACCGCGCCCGCCAGGCGCCCCAGCTCGCGCACGGCGCCGGGCTCCAGGCCCAGCGCCGCGGCGCCCGCCCCGCCGTCGGCGCGGCGCTCGCCGTCGGGGTCGGGCTCCTGCTGGCGGCCCGGGCGCGGCGCGGGGCCGCCCGGCACGCCCAGCAGCCCGCGCAGCTCGGCCAGCTCCGCGTCGGACAGCGCCGGGAAGCGCGCCGCCGCCTGCTTCTTTAGGGTCAGGTCCGGGGCGGCCTGGCGGCCGCTGCCAGCGGCGGCGGCATCGCCGCCGGCCGGCGGCGCTGCCGGCGCCGCGTCGTCCCAGCCGCCCATGCCGAACGCCGACATGTCCAGCATGCCCGTGTCCAGCGCGCTATCCGCCTGCCCGCCGCCGTGCGCCTCGCCGGGCTCGGCGTCGCTGCCCATGCCAAACGCAGACATGTCCAGCATGCCAGTGTCTAGTGCACTGGCCGCCGGCTGCGCGCCGCCCATGCCAAACGCGGACATGTCCAGCATGCCGGTGTCAAGCGCGCTCGCCGCCGGCTGCGGGCCGCCCATGCCGAAGGCCGACATGTCCAGCTCGCCGGTGTCAACCGCGCTGGCTGCCCCGCCCGCATGGCGGCGCTCGTGCCCGCCGGTGCCAGGAGCACCACCTCCGCCGGGCGGCGCCGCGTCCGCCGCGGCGGCCAGCTGGGCGCCCCAGTCCAGCAGCCGGCGGTCGAGCAGCTCCGCCGGCGGCAGGTCCGGCGGCGCCGGCAGCGTGCGCGCGGGCGGCTCGCCGCGCGGCGCGTCGAACGACACGCGTGAGGTCAGGCGCGCGCCCGCGTCCGCGTCCTCGTCCTGCCGCGCCAGCGCAGCCCGTCACCGGCCGCTCCAAGGGCGGCAGGGCGCCGCCTTGAGCCTGCCCCGCCCCGGATGGGGTCCAAATCGCTGCCGGTGCGGGCGCAAACGTCTGTGCCGCACGGGCGCAGCAGGCAGCCTCCTTAAGACCCAGACGTTGCCTTTACCATGCCGACACGCCTCCGCGCTGCGGCCCTGGGCCGCCCAGTTGCGCGAGCCAGCAGCGTGCGCGCTTTCAGCTCAGCAGCCCCGGCCGGGCGCGCCTGCTGCGCGCGCCGCCGCAGCCAGGCGCTGAGGGCGCGCAGCGCGGCGGCCGCCGCGGCCGGCCGCCCGCGGTCCAGCAGCGCGCGCAGCGCGCCGGGGTGCCAGGCCGGTAGCGGGCCGCCCGCGCGCAGCGCCGCCGCCGCCGGCGCGGCCGCGGGCGCCAGCGCCGCGCCGCCCGCGCGCGCATCCGACGCCAGGCTCAGCAGCGCCAGGCGCGCGCCCGCCGCCAACAAGAGCGCGCCGGGCTCCGGCCCGGGCGCCGGCGCCAGCAGCGCGCCGCGCACGTCGGACGGGAACGCCGCGAGCGGCGCCCACGCGCCCGAGTGGGCGCGCGCCATCACCAGCACGCCCCTGCGCGCCGCGGCGGGCGCGCCCCGTGCGAATGTGCCCGAACAGGCGCAGCTCAGAAGTAAGGGCGGACGCCGGGGACGGCGCGGCATACTGGCGAGCGCGCGATGTCGCCGGCGGCCCGCTCACAAACAGGCTGGCGGCGCGCGGCGTACGCGCCGGCGAGCGCGCCGGCGCCACAGAGAGCGGGGCGTCAGTGACGCCAGCGCATGCACCCGGGGCCTGGCCGGGCGGGGCCGGGTTGCGCGGGGGCCGCGCACAGGCCGTCGCACGCGACCGCAAACGCGGGCGCCGCCAGCGCGTCCAGCCAGACGAGGCTGCTGGGCGCTCCGGGCAGCGCGGCGCGCCCCGCGCACTCGTAGCGCAGCTCGCGGCTGCCGCCCGCCGCGCGCCACAGCGTCGCCGCGGCGCCGCCGGCGGCGCCCTCGTTTGCAGGGTCGGCGGTCGCCGCGGCCGCTGCGAGCCAGTGGCCGCCGCGCGCGGCGGCGATGGCCGCAACGGCACCTGCGGGTATAGGGTATAGGGTTAGGGACGGCACTGGCAGCAAGCCGGCGCGGCGTCGACGCCCCGCGCGGACAGAGGCGCGGCACGAGCCGCGCGCTCAGCAGCCGCGCGCCGCAGCGAGCAGTGCAGGCACGCGGGGGCTGTGCGGCGGGCCGGTGCGCGGTGGCAGCAATTATGTGGTTGCAGGCATGGCGAGCAGGCCTGCCAGTGCTGGGACGAGGTGCGTAGGCTGCGCAGTGCATGCACGCAGTTGGGTAGGCGTTGCCACCCGGGGACCGCACGGAGGCGCCAACGCACCGGGGTCTTCGCTGCGCAGGTGCGCCAGCTGCTGCACAACGTCGCGCCTGGGCGCGCCGCTCACGGCCAGGACGTGTACGCCGCCCGCCGCATCGCCTGCGCGGGGCGCCCCAGCGCGTGAGCCTTCTTGCCCCCGCGCCAGGCCGGGCAGGGTGCCTGCCAAACGGCGCGTTCGCGCGTGCAGCATCCCCGCACGGAATCTGCCTGCGCCCGACGAACTGGCCCGCTGCCTGAACAGGGACCCTTTGCGTCAATCTTGCTCGCCGGACGCCGTGCCGCGCAGTGTTGACCCTTTGCGCCACACAGCCATGCGCGCTTGAGGGCGCTGGCTCGGCGACGCACTCCGCGATGCGCCGCCCCCAAGCAGCAGCCGAGGGCCTCGCACGCCATCCCAGCACGCGCCACCGAGGTGGGCACGCGGGCGACCCCAGCCGCGCGCCTGCCAGGGCACCAAAGCTGGCGCCGGGCTGCTCCGGCGCTGCCAGGCACGCGAGCTGCGGCCCGCCCGTCACCTCCGCCGCCACGCGCCAGCCGCGCAGGCCCCAGCCCGCTCCGGTCGCCCCGCCCCCGCCCGCCGCCCAGACCGCGAGCACGTCGCCGTCGCCTGCGCCGCCCGGGGCGCCCGCCGCGCGGTCGAGCTCCGCTGCGTCCCGGCACAGCCACCCGAGCAGGCACGCCGCGCCGGCCGCGGGCGCTGGCAGCGCCACGAGCGCGCGCGGCCGCCAGGCGCCGGGCGGCAGCGGCAGCGGCTCAGGCTCCGGCGCGGCGCTCCACGCCGGCGCCGCGCTGCTCGCGCGTCTGCGCGCACCGCGGCCACCAGCGCTGAGTGCGCGCCGTCCCGAGCGCTGCAGCGCCACGCTCTGCAGCTGTCCATGGGGCGCCGCCGTTGGTCATAATGCGAGCGCGCAGGCCTGCCGACACGCCCCACGCGCGCCGGCGCTCCGCGCTGTGCGGCGCCGCAGCGGCGGCCGCACCGCCGGGGCCCCTTTGTCTGGCTGCTGCACAAGGCAGAGCCTGTGTATGATTTTAAACCTATCCCCCCCTAGGATGCGGGCCGCGCCTGGCGTCCACAGCGAGCATGCGCACGCCCGCCGGCGTAGCTGCGGCCAGCTGCGCGGCCCCGCCGGCGCCGGCGGGCAGCCACGTGGCCGCGACGCCGGGCTGCCCGGCCGCCCCGTCGCCCGCTGGGCCCTCGCACGGACGCGCGTCCGGCCCGGCGAGCCGCAGCGCGGCCAGCGGCGCGAGCGGCGCGAGCGCCCACAGCAGCGCCGCGCCGTCCGCGCCCAGCGTGGCGGCCAGGCCGCCGGGGCTGCGGGGCGCGCCCAGCGGCAGCAGCGCGGCCGGCGCCGCGGCATGGCCCAGCAGGCGCCGGTGCACGAGGCCGTGCAGGCGCAGCGCGCGCGCCGGCAGCAGGCTCCCTGCCGCGACGGGCCGTGAGCGCGAGCGCCGTCGGCCACTCGACCGCCGGAGGCGCGCGAGAGCCGACAGCGCGGGGCCTTGCATTCGGACGCAGCACGCGCCAGCAAAAGAGCAACGCGCTGCAGTCACCCTGCAGCGCCGCGCTGGGAGCAACGAGCGGCGGCGGCGCCCGCTCCTAGTTGAAGCAGCGCCGCGACTGAGACGCATGGGGGCAAGGTGGCGCCCTGCGAGCGTGCGGCGGCGCGCCTGGCGGCGCAGCGGGCGCGGGCAGCTGCACCGCGGACGGCAGCGCCATCGCGTCGTCCACCGTCTCCAGCCGGAAGGCGCGCACGTCCGCGCCGCCGCCGCCGCCGCCGAGCGCGCGCGCCTCCAGCACGTGCAGCACCGGCGCGTCGTCCTCCGCGGCGACCACCGCCGCCAGCGCCGGCTGCGCGCCGGCCGCCTGCGCTGGCTCGTCAGACACCTGCTGCGATGTCAGCGGCGGTCGGCCGGGACGCGCGCTCTGCTGGGGGCGCGCGCTCTGCCAAAAAGATGGATAATTGGGAGCGCGACGAGCGCGGGGAGCGGCGCGCAGCGACGCCTGGGCATCCCCGGTGCAGCCGAAGGCGCCGAGCGCCAGGGGCGCGGCACAGCCATGCATGGCATGGGCGCTGGCGCAACGCGGGGTGGGCGCCGCTCTCGGACGCGCCACAGGCCCCGGCACGCTGCACAGTGGACACCCCCGCCCACTGGCACATTCACGCTCTGAGGCCCGCCAAGGCGCACCGCGCCCGGCGCCAACGCGGGCGGCCACGCGAGCGCGCCGGCGTGCTGGCCCCACAGCACGGCGCGCGGCGTGCGCGCGCCGCCGCCGCCCAGCGTGCCCGGCCGCCCGCTCAGCACCACGCCCGCCAGCCCATCCACTGCCCACAGCAGCAGCCGCTCCGCCGCGCCCTCGCCCGCCGAGCCGCCTGCGCCCCGGCGTGGCGCGCTCGAGCTGGGCGCGCGGCATCTGCAGGGCCGAACCCCGGCGCGGGCTTGCGCCTCCCGACCGCCTGCTGTGCGCGGCCGCATCAGGGCTGCGCGCATGCGAGGCGGCCTGCGGCCCTCTCGCCCGCTCGCAAGAACTGAGGCGCCGGTGCTCAGGGGGCTAGCCCAAAAGATGCGGCCTGTGGGACGCCGAGGCCCTGCGGAGGCAGGGTGGGCGGCGCGGCCGGGCGGCGCGCCTGCCGGCCCCACGCCGACGATCCACAGTACGCGCGCCGCGCGCAGCTGCGCGCCGGTCGTGGGGCCCGGCCCCGCCGGCACCGCCCAGGACGCGCGCACGCCGCCGCCGCCGCCCGGCGCCGCCCAGGTGCCGGCCGGCGGCGGCACCACGAGCGTGACGCAGAAGCGGGACACGCGCGCGGCGAGCGCGTCGTCGCGCGGCGAGCCTGCCGGCGAGCGCGGCGCGCCGGCGGCGCCGGCCTCGCCGCCGGCGCTGCCGGGCCGCCAGCCGGGCGGCGCGCCGTCGGTGCCGAGCGCGGGCGCGAGCGTGACCTCGACCCACACGCGCAGCGCGCCGTCCGCGCCTGCGGTCAGCAGCGCCGCCTGGCTGCCGGGCAGCAGCGCCGCGCCGCCGCCGGCGTCCTCCTCGCCTGCGCCGCCGGCCTCAGTGAAGCGGGGCAGCGTGACAGGGTCTATCGACGCCGCCGCTGATGCCACAGGGGAGCGGCCGCTGCAATGGGCTCCGGTCACATAGTGGGCGCGGACACCTTCCAGCTCCGATGGCGACTCGAGGGTGCTTCCCCACAAGCGTAGGCATGCCAACCCATGAGAAACACGGCACGCCGCTCAGGAGAGGGCCTCTGGCGGGCGCGCGGTGTCGGGCGGGGGCCGCGGCGGGCACGCGCCGGTCTGCAGCACGCCCGGGCTCCACTGCAGGCTGACGACGGGCGCGGGGTGCCGCAGCTCCTCGGCGGCGACGTCCGCGCGGCCGCCGTCGGCGCCGCCGCCGCCCGCCGCGGGGGCGCCCGTCGCCCGCGGGGACACGGCCCTCGGGCTGCCCTTCCGCGGGCTCCGCGTCGGCGAGAGCTTGCGCAGCAGGCGCCGCGTCTCCGCGCTGAAGCCCGGGCTGCCGGCCGCTGGGGGCGCTGCCTCCGCGGCGGCCGGCGCCGCGCGCTCCGCCGGCAGCGGGGGCCACCACACGGTGACCACCTTTGCGCCGGTTGCGGCGGACGCCGCCGGCGAGAACGCGTGCGCGCCGGCGGACAGCAGCGCCTGCCGCCCGCGCGCGTGCGGCCCCGTCGCTGGGCAGGCGCGCTCGTACGTGCCGACGCAGCCGCCGGCAGCCGGGCAGCATGCGCGGGGTTGCTGCCTCGCAGCACGATGAGCAGGGCGCGGCGCGGGGGTCTCACCCAAGGGTCCACCCCTTGGGGCAGGCAGCCCAAGTCGGAGAGACGGGCGCAGCCCCGGCCAAGGCGTCTGCTCAGGCTCTCTCAGCGCAGCGCGCCCTGACTTCGGGGGGTTGGGTAGGCGGCAAAGGCCCGGCGGGCATGCTCCAGAGCTGGTGGTCAGGGGCCAGCGCACTGACACGCCCGCGCAGGCCCCTCCGCCCCTGCGAGCCGGGCGCGCCTGGGGCCCGTCGGCGCGCGCGCGCCACAGCGGCACGAGCGCGGCGGGCGCCTCGGCGCCGCTGACCAGGCGGTGCATGGCAACCCAGCCCGCCGCGTCCGCGCACAGCAGCCCGTCGGCGGCCTGGGTCCACGCCAGTGCAGCTGCGGCGGGCGCGTCGCCCGCGCCCGGCGCGGCCGCTCCGGCGCACGAGTCGGCCGCGCAGAGCTGTGCCGCCTCCGGCGCGTCGCCCGGGTCGGGCTCGCCCGCCAGCTGCATCAGGAGCCTGCGACCGCGGCAGCTCGCTTGGCGCGCGGCGCCTGCGCCCCAGGCTCCATTGGACGACGCAGAGACGCCGGCCGGCACCGCAGCACACTGCGCGAGTGCCCACGCGTATTCGCGTGCACCCCTCCATGAGCACATGCCCGGCCTCACCAGCGCGCGCGGCGCGCCCGCGCGACAGCCCCACTCCGTTGTAAACAGCAGACAGGCCAGCTGGCTGACGGCGGCGGCACGCTCGCCCGCCCAGTCCCTGTTCGCTCGCGTGCGGCCGGGCGCGCAGCGCGCCCGCCGGCGACGCCGGGGCGGGCGGGGCGCGCCGCTGTAGCGAGAGGACCGCCAGCGTGCTGCCCGCCGCGGCCGCCAGCAGGAACGCGCCGCCGGCCTCCGCCCAGGCGACCTGCGACACGGGCGCGCGTGCGCGCCGCCCGCCCGCGTTGCGCACCTCCAGCAGCAGCTGCGGTCCGCCCGCGCCGCCGCGCTCGCCCCGCCCCTCCTCGGCCTCCCGCCCGGCCTGGCCCCGGGTCATCAGGTCTCGGCGCGGGCCTAGCTTCGGCCTGAGCCTGGTCAAGGCCCTGGGCGCAGCCCGCACGGCACGGTGCGCGGCGCTCGCCTGCTAGGCCTGCCATGGGCGTGAGGAGCTGCATGCCACCGCCCATACCGCACCGCCCAGGAATGGTGTTGCATGCGGGCGCTCGGCGGGACGGCCTGGCGCGGCGCTGGCGAGCCGCACCTTGAGCTGCTGCAGGACGACGGCGCCGTCGGCGGCGCCATATGCGCAGAAGTGCACCGATGCCAGCTCCGGCAGCCAGAAGCCGCAGACCGGGCTAGTGGGCGGGCCGGCCCAGACCTGCTGCGCATCAAGCGCGCTCACAGGCTGGGCCATCACGCGCGGCCGGCCTGCATGCGTTGCGTGCGGCCTCGCGCTGCCCGCCGCCGGAGCAGGAGGGCTTTAAGAACACCCTCTGAGCACGTGCTGTACGACTCTGGGGGCTCTGTGCTGTTGCCGGCGGGCATGCATCCCACGGCCTTCCTAGCGTCTTTGCGAGTGAGTGTGTTAGGAGCGTTTCGAGCCTGCTCATCAGTTTTTACCATTACATGCCATGCTGGCTCCCTGTCTGGTCCAGAAACCTTGAGCAGAGTAGGTATGTATGTTATAGCTTTTGAGGTCTGGGCCGAGTGTGCAGGTCTGCGCCGAGCGCGCTCAACGCACAGCCTGTCTGGGCTCTTGACTGTGTGACCAGGTAAGGCAAGCTGCTGTTGTACAAGGGTTGCAGCAAGTCGCTGGGCAGCAGGTACCGTGTTACAATTGAACGCTGCTGCACTGCACTCCAGCAAGTAAGACGCCGCGTGCAGGTTGCCAAGCAGCGTTCCTTGTTCCGTGCCGCTGTGGACCGCTCTGTGCCAAGCTAGGTGTGAGCGCGCTGCGTAGTCAATCATGCGCGCTCGAGTATCAAGCCCTAGGGTATGACCGTGCAACTTGAATTTGAAGCCTTGGAAGAAAGTGACCAACGGTACGCGTGCAGGACGTTCTGATTTACGCGGGTAGGTTTAGATCAGGCCTGCGTCACGCGAGCTTGATGTCAGCAGAGTTCCGGACGTGTGACAGAAGTGATATGTAGAGAAAAGCAAGCATGGAGCTCGGCCCGTCCTCCTCGCGCTCGGGGAGCTTGAGGATAGAGGGATTCCAGGTGGCCCAGGCCGCGGACAGCCCGTTTGCGCACCTGGTCACGACGCCCGCGGCACGCAAGCCGGCAGCGGACAGCCCCTTCTCGCGGCTGCTCAAGGCCGACAGCGCGCCCCAGGGCGGCCCCAGGGGCGGCCTGAAGCTCAAGCTGCCGCCGCGGGCCCTGAAGACGGCGGCCAGCACAGCTGCCCCATCTGCTCCATCTGCCGAGCCCACCCCGAGCGTGCAGTGCCTGCGCAAGGCGCAGAGCTGCGGCCTGGGCGGGATGCCCGCGCTGTCGCCAGCGAGCTCCGCGCCCGTGCCGGTGCCGACGGCCGGTTCGTGCAGGCGCGTCCCCGGAGTCGTTGCCATTACGACTGCCGTGATGTCTGGAACTTGGCAAATGGTGCCAGCTTACTGTGAAGCATGTTGCCTACGAGCAATCCCTGTGGCACGAGGCCAAGGCCGCACGCTTGGGTCGGCGGTTGCCGGTACAGGCATGCATTGTGCAATGGAGCCCAATGTATGACATGGGGCGAAACAGGGCGAAACAGAGCTCTGCCCCGCGCAGGCTGCGGTCCTCGCCATGCGACAGCACGCTCGAGGAGCTGGCAGCCGCCTGGGCCGGCGAGCCGGCCGCGCTCGAAGCCCTGCCGCTGGCCGCGCGCGGCAGCCTGGCTTCCCTGCGCAGCCTGCCCACCGCGGCCACCGCCGGCTCGCAGAGCAGCTGCAGCACGGCGGCCGGGTGGGCGCTGATGAGCAGCGGCTCGTCGCCGTGCATGGCCTCGCCGGCCGCCCCGCACGCCGCGGGCAGCCACGGCGGCGAGCGCGAGCGCGAGCTCTGGGCCACGCGCGCCGAGGCGGTCACGTACGCGGTGCAGCTGCGCGGCCTGGAGCACCTGGCCAAGCGGGTGCGCGCCGCCTTTGTGCACGTGACATACGTGCGGGGCAGAGCAGTGAAGTCCCCATTGCTTGGACACCATTCTGGCCACTGCGTGTTGCTTCTCACTGTATGCCGTACAGGCAGGTGGCCTCGGCGTCGCGCTGTCAAGCTCCTGCGACTCGTGTTGGGGGAGCGACAAGCGCGCGCGCGCTTGAGCGGCCGCGGGCACGCCTGACGCCGGCCGGGCGCCGCGCAGGGCCAGGAGCACATGCACACCATCACGGAGGAGCGCGACCTGCTGCGGCGCGAGTGCGCGGAGCTGCGCGCCGCGATCGGCGCGGGCGGCGCCGCACGCGGCGGCTGCGGCGGCGCGGGCGCGGGCTTTGGCGCGGGCGCGGACGAGTTCCCAACGGCCTTCCCCATGGACACCGACGCGGCCACGCCGCGCCTGGCGGCGGCCGAGGCGGTGCTCATGGAGACGTGCCACGCGCCGCCGCGCCGCTCCTTCGAGTCGCTGTGCTTCGTCGCGGCGCCCGCCGTCCGCAAGCCCCTGTTCGGCTTTGCATCGTGAGCGCTGCGGCCCTGGCCGGCACGAGCGCATGCTCTGCCGCGCTGCGCTGCAGCCGTCCACACATTCAGAATTGGCGGGAGCACTGCGGGTCCCTTTCATGGCAGCACTGACAAGCCCGGCGGCGGCCTATTGCGTGCATGCCCGCGCCTCTCGAGGCGCCTGGCAGGCATGCTGGCCCTGGGTCATTCTGCACTGCCAACTGACAGCATTGAGGACTTTTAAAAAGTGAGGGCACTGCCTGGGAGCAGCAGCGCTGCACCCCGATGTGATCACGCTTTCCTCTTGTGTACTGCTTTTTGAGCGCTTTTTCATGCCCTGCGCTGCGTATTTGCTAGGCCGCGGCGCTGCACGCCCCGATCGGAGCGGGGTGTTCGGGTCGCTTTCCTCCACTTTTGTATTTTGTGCACGACGGGAAGCGGTGGTAGGGCGATGTGGTATCCAGGATGACCCCCCATCTCCCTATGCAGGTGTTTGCATGCCAGGGCGCGGCGCGGGTGGCTGAGGGATCGATTGCTGCATTGCTAGGCTGGCCTGCACATATTCTGGAGCTCGGCATATGGTGCGTATTTGGTTGGGGTAGCAGAGGCGGCTTATTGGCATTTGGGCCTGGCGGTGGAGTCACATGACTAGCATGCCCCACCTCGTGTACGATTTTCGCAGCGGCTGCCTGGCAGCTGGGTCGAGGTGCGTTCGTGGTATATGATATGACTGCAACCCTGATGGGGCGCTTGCCAGCGTCCTGTCGGTGGGTTGAGCGATCGAGTGTCTCAGGCTGTGGAGTGCATGCGCGATGCTTTGCGCCGCCCGAGCGCTGAGCGCAGGCGCAGGGGTGGTGCCCGCACAGCTGATGCGCGCGCCCCAGGATGTGTATTAGGGTGCTAGCATGGCTTGTGCTGTCACGCGCGCGTTGGTCTCCGGCCTGTGGTCCTGCACCCTGCCTGTTGGAACGGCCCAACAGGCACGGCTGCAGGGCCGGTCTTGTGGGCATGACTCCAGGGCGAGGTTACACGCTGGGGAAGGCTGTAAGCACGAGCACAACAGTAGGGCTTCCAGGCACCGCAAGCCTCCCCGCGCACCAGGCAGGCACCCGGCAGGCTTCCAAAATCAATCTGCACATCACTTTCCATGCGCACGTTGCACTTCCGGGTGGCGCCGCAAAAGCTCCGCCTCCAGATCCCCAAGGAGCTGCTCCACCTGCCCATGTTGGGCGTAGTCAGGGCGAGCACGGCAGGCCGTGCACACTTGGCAGGCGCCTGCTGCAGGCGCCTCGGCAGAGCCGAGATCGATGACATGGGGGCCTCGCAGCATGCCGGAACACAGACACGCCGCAGGGGGCACCTGGCTCGAGAACATGCGCTGGGTGGGGCCCTCGAAGGGCGGCGGCGGCGCGAGCGCGGGCGTCACGCTCAGCGTGTGCCGCGCTCTGCAGCCGCCGGCCGGCAGCGCGTCGACCTGTCGGGCCCGCGCACAGACCTAAGGGCAGCGCAACCCTCAGCATGCCTGGACTTGTCTGCAGGCCGCCTCAGGCGCGGCCGTGCCAGCAGGCCAGGCAGGGCCGAGGCACCCGGCGTGCACAGCCCGTGGGACCTGCAGCACGGCGGCGGACAGGCGCTGCGAAGGCTTGGGAGTTGCATGGGCGCTGGCCCACCCCAGTACCATGAGCAAGTGCATGCTTCATGCACAGCAGTGCAGG
>JAABUV010005355.1_pt1 | contig 14691 bp, 18 predicted proteins | sample 5559971 | NCBI WGS metagenome assembly JAABUV01 (sample SAMN10711881, study PRJNA513362) | rock metagenome | isolation source: Antarctica rocks | place: Antarctica: Victoria Land, Knobhead nord | collected 2015-12-19
GCTCAGGATTATTTGATTAGTCATTACCATACGAAGATACTTTGTTAATCAGAACACTTCAATTACAAACTATGCCTATAACAGTTAGTTTCCCCCAATGCCAAGCACCCTGTCCTGAAACAGATTGGGAGAGGTTCCCTCCACTAAAACACCTCTGAAATCAACCTTGACTAATCATGGCCATACGTCGTTTACTGGCGGCGATGTGCCTGCAGCTGATCATCTTAAGGGTGTTATGTTGAAAACTTTCAAGGTTTCTGGCCAACCCTTCTGTTGACTTCAGAAGTTGAAAGTAAGACTCAAAACAATGTCCGAAGGTCTACCCGTGTACGCTTCAGGTGTTCCAGAAAGTGAGGAAAGATGGCGGACGATTTTCCGTCATTGAACATCATATGCCATGAACTGGGGGGTTTGGATTAGAGTTAGACAGCAATGATCTTCAACGATGCCGTCATGGACGGGCCTGCGGCATCGTACTACTCATATTCATGTCGATCAACTCCCAACGTCACCAAGGATCCCCAACGAGTCTTCATCAGTTTACGACTGACATCTGTGCCGACAGAAGAATGAACCTTTCGATGCGACATTTCAGGATGCACACCGTGAACAGTCACATGTTCTCCATTTCTTGGGAAAGACGATCGATTCGCTGTGGAATACTCCTGAGCCTTTTGAAGATCGAGCAGAACAGTGCTGCTTTCTGTGTCTCGAGCAAGAGAAATTATCTTCCGACGCAGCGTTCAATTCAATCCTTCATCATGTCACGATCGCTGAAGCTTCCAACGAAGATGTTGAGCAATCGACATTTTGAAGGTTTTCGTTCTTGACCGTTGTTCTTTTCTTCTTCTGTCGACGATCTCGCTAACTATCAGACAACACTTCACTTCAGGTTCTACGATCTTCGGCGATATAACTTTCATCCAAAACCCCAGACATCTGATCATCCCGTTTTCTTTATCGGCAGCGAAGACTATCTCGTCTTCGCACTTGATCACTCTTGAAGCCGCAGATTGACCCATTATCAGACGATTGTGAATTTTTCACAGTCGTGCGTGCATGAGATAAGAATTTTCAACTTTTTAGACACACGTAATAATCTTCTGATACATATATGGACTCGACATCACACCGAACATCGTTCGATCGAAAGAGAGATTAAGACACGACTACGATTTAAAGAAGCCGATGCACGCGTCAGACTCCACCATGCAAGTGGGAAAAGCTTAACTCAATCCGGTCAACCTCGAATAGAACTGACCACCTTGAGAAAGAACATCTCATGCCTGATTTGAACCGACTCGCTTCAAAGCAGTGACTGATGAGTTCTATAAAGACATAGTTTGCATCACTCAAGCTTGTCTTCAATTAGATATCAACCCGAAAGAAGGATTGAGCTGGGAACAAGACTGTCCTTTGCGACTATTTAATGATGTAAAATGACGATAAAGAAATCCCCTAACAACGTTGATCGAATCAATTGGTGATAGCAGTTCGAATCTGAAGCTGTAGATTCAATCGTCAGAGCATTCCTCCCTCTGAATCTTTTTTTGCGTCAGTTCTTCCTTTCAGTTACCCTTCTCTTTCAACCTTGTTCCTTCTCCTGTCGGACATCTCTACCTACGTCATTGTAACATACAGTCATGTCTCTAGCGTGCTGTAATGATGCATCTTTCATAAACTTCTTGCCAGAACGATGATTCTTTTGTTCTGTCACATCTAACGTTCGATAAATCATTTTGTAACGACTACACCTGCTCAATCCACTCACAATGACTGGTATACCACCTGCAGCTTCCGCCATCCGTAGATCATGAGTTGTGACAATTAGACTTTCTCTCCGCTCGCGATTACTAGAGACAAGACCTCGATCGATCTTACAAGGAATTTGAATCGCTTCGCACGGAAGATTTGCTCTTTTGCTGATCAATAGTTGCTGACGGAATGCCTAATGCACACCTCTTACAGTTCATCATAGGCACTATTCTCTGTCCCTTTTGTATCATTTTCCTCTTGATCTTTGATGCAGTTCCCACAATTTTGATGCCTAGCTGAATTAACTTAACCGAAACAGATGTTTTGTGAAAGCATCTTACTTTGCGTAAATGTCTCCTTGCTTTCTCGCTTCAATTTGCACATCCTCGTCAGCTTCTTCGCAATTTCCATCAAACGTTTTGTTGACTTCTATGTCATTCATCCTGAACTGCAATTGAAGATTGTGTTCGACCATTGTAGCGTCTCACCAATTCAAGAAAGATAGTCGCAGGCGTATAGAGTAGAAATGTCTGAGATCATATCAAAAAACTACGATGTACGTTAACATAGATTGTCTGCAAACATTCGCTCCAAATTCAGACGCGTCAATTTTCTATTGCAAGAAGAGCGTTCTCAGCGTTACTGAAACCCTTCGAATTGATTATTGACGTTGACTGCTACATTTCCCAAGGCCGATAGAGCGCTAGCATACCGCACAGATATCTCGCTGAACTTCCTAAATGAACCATCGCCGTGAATAGTCTTTACCAAATCTTTCAATATCACTAGACATTGAACACGATATGTACTTCAGCGAGCAAGAATATGTTCAGTAGACATTGTTCATACTTCTAATTGTTGAAATAGCATCTCATTCTAGTGCAATAAATAGAGACTATGTCGGGACTAGTGAAGCTCTGCGCTACAGAAATATGTTCATTCGCATTTTCCCTGATAGTCAACGACTGACACTCAATTCGTACAAAGGTCATAGGGAAACAGAAGATGAGTAGATATCTCGAATCCTCGCTAAGTGAGCGCTACTGAATACTGCAGCTGTACCTTCGTTTCGAGAAGCATGATCAGGTGAAATCGCTGCACATGAGCACAATTCGACGCTAACTATCGACGATCACTCGACTCTGTATCACTCAAATGTCTGTGAGAACACGAGATCGACCATTGTCTTATAAACAATGTTTGAAAAGAACGTTAAAGAATACAGAGAAACAATATATCGTCATCTTTGATAAATCGTCTGAAAACTGAAAGGATTTTTTAAGACATTATATAGAGTGATTAAATATCATGGCTGTGAGTAAGATGATAGATAGCATTATTGTAGCCCTGCAGCCGCTTGTAGAACCTTCATGATGATCTCATGCTCAGCGACCGCCTGCAATGCCGTCCGACCACCATCATCAGCAGCGACGGCGTTGACGTCGGCGTTTGCCGCCAGCAGCCTCTCCACTATCTCAAGGTGCCCTCCTTCAGCGACCGCCTGCAATGCCGTTCGGCCATAACCAGCAGCAGCAGCGGCGTTGACGTTGGCGTTTGCCGCCAGCAGCCTCTCCACCACCTCAAGGTGCCCTCCTTCAGCGATCGCCTGCAATGCCGTCCGACCATAACCATCAGCAGCAGCGGCGTTGACGTCGGCGTTTGCCGCCAGCAGCCTCTTCACCACCTCAAGGTGCTCTCCTTCAGCGACCGCCTGCAATGCCGTCCGACCAAGATAACTATTAGCAGTAGCGACGTTGACGTTGGCGTTTGCCACTAGTAGTCTCTCCACTACCTCAAGGTGCCCTCCACCAGCGACCGCCTGCAATGCCGTCCGACCATAACCAGCAGCAGCAGCGGCGTTGACGTTGGCGTTTGCCGCCAGCAGTCTCTTCACCACCTCAAGGTGCTCTTCACCAGCGATCGCCTGCAATGTCGTCCGACCATAACCAGCAGCAGCAGCGGCGTTGACGTCGGCGTTTGCCGCCAGCAGCCTCTCCACCACCTCAAGGTGCCCTCCACCAGCGGCCGCCTGCAATGCCGTCCGACCACGATAATCAGTAGCAGCGGCGTTGACGTTGGCGTTTGCCGCCAGCAGCCTCTCCACCACCTCAAGGTGCCCTCCACCAGCGGCCGCCTGCAATGCCGTCCGACCACGATAATCAGCAGCAGCGGCGTTGACGTTGGCGTTTGCCATCAGCAGCTTCCTTACCACTGCATCATCCCCTTTCCCAGCTGCCCTTTGAAGCCAGTGATCACGCAATAATGAAACTCTATTGAATATATCACTTTTCCATAAAAAGTCGATTATCACAGCTGAACTCGCCGCTAGTGCATGCTTCTGTCATTCCTCAATCGCATATTGAAGAAAGCAGCGAGTCTGTAAGCGCTCTTGTGACAGTCCCCGTATGGTTCCTTTTGCTGCGTGCTTCATGATATCTTGGCTGAATTCTTCCATGCTCAGATATCTTCAGCATATATCAAGTATACAAGAATTTGCCTTATCTGAAATGATTTTATACATTGATAGATGACTATTTCCTTGAAGATTCTCCTCTAGAAGATAATCCTTGACAGATTGATGAACCAGATTGATTGTTTGAATGACGTCGTCTAAGTAAACAAGAGACTCACAGAATTTGAAGCCATCCTTCAGTTCATTCAGTGTATCTGCTGTTGAAATGATGTACTCGTCCCATCCTTCTGAACCTAGAGCGCGTGTCATTGTCAGCTCATTAATCGTTAGAGACCGTCGAGCAGTAACCACCCATTGTAGAATAAATCTTGCATTTCCCACGTCGTCCTCTTGAATTTTGTTTAAAATCCTGCTATAAACTTCGCTAAGACTCAAAGATAGTGATTGTAATTTCGTTCTTACCTTGAAGATAACTGTAGTCTCAGAAATATCTTTTAGGATGAGTGAAACCCATAGAAATGTTCCCCCAGCCTTTTCAGAGAGAATGCCTTGAATATCTTGCTTTAGTTTCGAAGAATATTTCTTTTTCGTGAAGAGCTCATTGACTCTTGTGTGAATGTAATTCAAGAGATCAGCATTGATCTTACCTGAATCAATACGTATCAATCCCCTCAGATGGTTCAATTCATCTAAGATATCTGACTCTGATCTACATGTAATGAGCAACTTGACATTCATGATCCCACTTCCTTGCTGAGTAGAAAACAATTCTGCCAGGCTCGCAAGAAAGACCTGCCGAAATTCACGTGATGACTTGTCACATTCATTCAGAGCATCTATCAGAAGATAGATCTGGCCTGCATTGAAATCTGCCAATATTTTGAGCAGAATTCGTCAAAGAGCATCAAAATTATCGAAAGCTCGATCTCTCATCTGATCATAATCTTCCTGAATATGCTTGAACAGTAGCGATCTTTGCCTCAAGAGCTGCAAGAGAAGCCCTCGAATGATAGCAATGACAGTGTTGCGCTTGTCGTCTTTGTTGTCACAGAAATAGTATGCAAATATCATGCCAGAAGTAAATTGAGCTCTCTTGTCAAGCTCGTCTATCAAGTAGCTTGATATCATTGTCTTCCCAATGCCTGAAGCACCTACTAGTTGAAGCATTCGAGAGCTGTCTTCAACTAGCCAGACAGTATATGCTTCGTGAAGAAGTAGCCATTCGCAAGTGCCTTCAACTCGCTTCCCTTTAGACCTTCGAATAGCTGTCAGATCATCAAGAGAATTTGTCAGAAACAGAGATTGAAGGCAGCTGAGATTTTCTCTCGGTATTACTGATTATCTCAAGTCAGCAAAGATGAGCAATCGTCTATGAAGTGATTTTCTTACTCGAATTGTCATGAATGATTTTTTGAGCTGTTTATAAATGCATTAGCGCAAGAACGAACCTGTAGTCTGAATACACCTACGTTTTAGACGCCTCTGTACCTTCTTCACAGCATGTCCTGCCATCTTCTTGATGATAGAATAAACAGTTCTGTATGAATAGTCCTCAGATTCATCATATTTGTTGATTTTGAAATGATCTGTTGGTAAGACAATTTTCCGATGACCATCTATGCAAGCACTCTTCTCTTCTACTACCTAGTTACTCAAGATGTTAGAGTTTACTAAAAGCTCAATGTCGAATATTACATATCATTTCTTTCCAACTGCCACCTACCTTCTGCCCGTAATCTGTCTTATGCATTTCAAAAAAGCATACTGTTGAAACTGACATCCGAAAAAGCCATAACGTGAAATTATAAAGTAGGTAGTTTAAGATCTCAGAATCTTCACGTAAATCCTTCAAAATCGCATCACTCATCTCTAATCCAAGCTTCTTGCCAGTATATGCTATTCATTCTTCCCAATTTGAAGCTTTTGTACCACGATGAGAAGTCCCAAGAAAGACAATCCCAACGATAGATGTTGCAAGATATTGAAAGATATTCTCACGGAAATTGACACTCACAAGAGTCTGTCGCAGATAATCAATGACACACTCCTCAAGTAGAGAAAGATCAATTCACCTGCTCAATGACTATTCCGCCAAAGCTATGTTCAACAAATATAAGAGATCTATATGTAGTCTTCTTCTTCTGTCATTTGTTGAAGTCAGTGTTGATGAGAATCGCAGACACTAACGTCTTACCTCTTTCCGTTTATTATCTAGTGCAGTGAGAAGTTGATCGGCACAAAGATCACGTCTTTGCTTTGACGCATCTTTATGCCATTTTGACTCGTAATTGAAGGTCATAATGCGAGCATGCGACATCTTCGCTGACAGTAGATCCTTGTCTGCGAGCCAGTTCACCTTCTTGTATTGATCAGTCCCTTCCACCCCAACCTTCCGTACCCATGCCCAGACGAGATCTGCTCCAAGATCGTGAACGACAACAACACTAGATTTTAGTTGTGTTAGCAGACGTCTGTTGGAAACGACGTAAGAATCAGAAGACCCACTCAACATCTGAGATTTCTTCTTCATAAAGAACAATCAGACCAAGCCATTTAGCACCCTGATTATTCATGTGGTTGAAAAGACATTCGTTGTTACGAACAGAGTAGAGAAGCTGCCTTCTGTAGAACGATATCTTGACAACTGAAAGATAATTTTATGTACTCGCGAGCGCGAGCCCTAGAAAGTGGATTTTTGATGCAGCTATGATACACGCTGATGCGAAGAGAATGATGGTCGAATGCAAGCGTTACACGAGCCGAAGTCGTACCAATATCGCTTGACGCATCGGAAACCGCTAAGATATCTCCCGTTACCTCAGCGATTGACTTATATAATTTCAGCAAAGTCCCATCCAGAGCTCATTCTCAGTCATGTTAAAGCACATCTTCTTCATGACATTACTGCGAATCTCTGACTTCTCGTTCAATGTCGCAAAGCTACGCAACTCAAGTTGCCACGAGGATTTGCAGCAAAGACACTGTCAAGGCAACAGATCTCAATATTTGGGTCAGTGATGAGCACAGTCACAACGGACCCGAGATAGAGTACGACAAGCAGCTCTTTATCAAGCTTAAGCAGCATCGTTGACAAATCTTTAAGCGTTATCGCAGTTCAAGATCTCGATGTCAATTCATACTACACATGAGTAAGAAGACAAATTTCTGTCGAGAAGGCGAAGTCTATACATCGTCACCGATTCAATCTTTTACAAGGTCATCAGAAGAACACTCAGACTGACAGACTCTTCGATGTCGCGCAAACGACATTCGACACTGCGGAAGTTATGTGACTTCGAGATTTTTTGCCAGATCTAATTTTCAATGCTCAGATTGCGACATACAGTTACGAATCTGACTGGCGCAGACCGAACGTCAAAACAACTCTGCGCAAATATGAAATGCAGTTGCTCAACGTTCTTCATCAGCATCGATCAAGCGAGAAAGTCGATAGCATTGTTTCGAGCATTCTTTATTTATCAATACTAAGAATCAACATAGAAGAGTCAACGATCGTTGATGTTTATTGAACATAGTCTCGAAGGTTTGATCATCAAACAGATCAGCGTGATTTTAGCGCTATTCCTTTCTGTACTAACCTCTTCATAGACGCTAGTGTTGACCGACCATGATAATGATTTCAGAGATATTCGATTGTTCACGAGTGAAATCATCTTTCTTGAAACATCACATCAAGAAAGCGACGCTGCAGTATATGATGTGTGGCTTGCTCAAGCAGTGAAACACGATAAGACGTTGCTCAAGTTTCTGAAAAGAAACAGCTCTGCTCTTGATGAAATTGCGCGGAACTTTGATGCGAGCCACAGTACTGCAGATATCGTTTGCTTTTATGAAGACAAAGACGTGTCGTACGAACCCTGACAGACTCAGATGTGCTGACTTCTGCTTTTACACTTGACTGAATTTGTGAGCTTATGACACACACACAGTTGATTGATCACCAGTCAGCGTCTTTGCACGGGAAAAGAGCAATTTACCTCACTATCGATCACTCGAAGCTGAACAAATTTCGCGACCCCGAAGATGAAAATTTCCTCTTGATGCAATCAGAGATTCAAAGAATGATTCAGACGACGCTCCAAAGAATTAAGAAACGACATCATTGTACGATTCATCTTCTCTATACCCGACTTTGTATTCTTCAAAGCTTCTCTAACTTTTCATAAGCACACGTCATAGATATCGACAAAGAGTCATTTCGCGTAGACTTCAGTCTTCGAAACATCCCTGTGGTGAAAAGATTTGTACCGCGAAACGTGAAGATGACGCGATTGACCCAAGTTTTACTTCCCACTCAGACGAATCAAATGCGTCGTAAAGTATTCATCGTTCATGAGCTTGGCGAGATTGAAAAGACCCAGCTCTCCGTTGAATTCACTCGACAACATCAAAGAAGCTACAGCGCGATCTTCTGAATCGACGACTCGACCAACGAGAGATTGAGGCGAAGCATCGCTGATCTCGCCAGCCGATTGCCACAGCATCAGATTTCAGAAGGAAGCAGAAATTACTCACACAGAGAAAGAACTAACGTTGATGAAGTTGTTGAAGATGTGCTCAAATGATTATCACAGTCATTGAACGATCAGTGATTACTGATCTTTGACAACGTGAACCGAGAGTTTTCAGACCCATCTAGAGATCCGAAAGCCTTCGATGTGAAAGAGTATTTTCCAACAGCAGATCAAGAATCTATTCTTATCACTTCTCGATTGATGAGTCTGTGTCAGCTGAAAACGAATCTGAAATTGAAGTCGATCGACAAACTGCAAGGATCAAGTATCCTTGAGAACAGCCTCGGACGATCAGTGAAAGGTGAGTGCCATTGAAGCATACTTTTCCAGCTTCTATTTGACATCTGAGAATCATCAGATTCATCAAAGCTTGTCGAACTACTTGAAGATCTTCCTTTGACGATCAATCAAGCCGATTCGTATATGCGAAAGACAGGCACAAATTTGTCTGAGTACATCGAGCTATACGATCAAGCATGGGCAAGATTAATGAAGAAGCAGCATCGTTTCACTTTGCCAGAAGATAAAAGCATTCTAACGACATGAACATTGTCATATAATTCTCTCCAGTCATAAAATGAGAACGCAGCCAATCTCTTAAAGCTGTGAGCGTTTCTTGACAATCGAGATCTCTGATATGAGCTTCTTACGCCTGCACTGAATCTTGAAATTGTCAAAAAAGTGCCTCGTTGGTTCGCCAGTTTTGTGCAGATGACAAAATCGATTTCAATGAGTGCATTGAATTTCTGTTGAAGTATTCCTTCATCGACGCAAAAACTGAATCATCTTCTTTCTCTATGCATTCTGTGCTTCATCATTGATGCTTTAACGCATTTGAAGAAGACGAGATTACTATGAGCTGGCTCGCCGTGATCATTGTTGCATCCGCTGTACCTTCAGAGATCGTACTTGATTATTCGCTCATACAGAGACGTCTCCTTCCACATAATGATCGTGTCTACCCAAGACTGCAGCGACGTATACACGAAGACTTGATGAATGAGAAAGATCTTCCGTCCCTTAGCGACGCATGTCATCGACTAGAAAACCTGTACAAGGATCAAGGCAAGATGAAAGAAGCCGAAGACATGTACCTGCGAGCATTGACAGAAAAAGAAAAGGCCTGAGATCCTGAGCACACATCGACGCTTGATACGATCAACAATCTAGGAAATCTGTACTCGAATCAAGACAAGATGAAAGAAGCCGAGAACATGTACCTGCGAGCATTGACAGGGTACGAAAAGGCCTGAGATCCTGAACACACATCGACGCTTGATACGATCAACAATCTAGAGCTTCTGTACTCGAATCAAGGCAAGATGAAAGAAGCCGAGAACATGTTTCAACGTGTGAAAACTAGAAAATCTTAACAACTTGATACGTCAGAATCTTGGAATCGAGACGATCATTCATGATCTACAGACGCTTCTACAACTTAGATTCTTTGAGATTGATTTCGATGGAAATTTGACCTTCATCGACCCTATCTCAAGCCCTTTGATCGATACTGAAATGAGAAATCCGTTCGATGCAGACGATGTCAAACGCGAGGCTCGAAAATTTACGTTGAGATCCGCTACGACTGAGGATCCCCCACGTGGTTTGTGCGCACACAGCTCATAGCCTTAGTCTCTGAGATCTGGCAAAGAACGGGACCTGACCTCAATACCGTCTACCCGTGACGAACTGATGTTGAATCCGACATATCTGCCTTACTGAGCTCAACATCTGATTTTCACGACAGCTCAGCGTCTTCTTGAGAAATGTTGTTCCGAATTGATGTGAATATCTGAATTATTAAAGGAGCATAGGTGAAACTGTCCCGAAGCATTGGAACCGAACAGGTGAGTACGTATCGTGCATACAATAACACCGTGAAGCAATCTTTCATGAGCGTGCTTTCATTCATGAACGTACTTCGTCATTCTGTATTTCATTGTCGACGAATGAATACTTTCGAGATTGCGACAGTGATGCAGTCTGCGACAAAACATTAACGCACTTCAGGATGACCGCCAAGCTGTACAGCTAAGTGAAATACGAAAAGAAATACTGAATCAGAGTAAAGTTCTCGCAATTACAAAGACTTCACTTCAGAAAAGAATTGCAGATGAGATTCGCGTTTTCTCTGACTGACGTGCAGAGCTTAAAGAAATGAAGAAACGATCTAAAGTGACTATGAGCAAAGAGAACGATAAAATTCAATCATTAATAGACGATCTGCTGATGTCTGCTGAAAATGAGAGTCGAGATATATACAATCTTCGAGCCAGATTGTTTGAAGAGAAAACCAGTCAAAATCTTCCTTCAAACAGATTGAGCTACTGTTCTGCTTCTTCGTCATCTCTCAGCAGCATCAAAGCGAAGAGACGTAAGACATTGAACATAAAGTCAGAGTATAGTTTACAGCAGTAAATGTATCAGTCATTGAATCATCAGTGCACAGAAAATAACTGCAAAATTGATGAGATCGAACACAATAAACAGAATATAGAAAGAGCAAATAGAGTCTATGCACGCAACACTATCTTATGCACCTTCGCAGTATGATTCTTGAAAGTCATGACATTTGACAGAACCAGGTTGGCTGCCTTGCATCGCGAATGCGAACAAGAGATCTTATCATCAGGCGCGAAAGTCTTCAAGTGCTTTTCAACCTCATTCAGCATCTTGTTTACTTTACTATACTCAAAAATTCGTTCCTCGTAAAGCTTGCGATCGTCGCCCAGGCAAAAGATGCATTGCTTTGGCTTGCACTTCATGAGAAATTTATTCACGACGTCCTGATTCATATCATCTGAAGACAGTTCGGATTGTTCTTGTTCGACGCTTCATTTGAGCCGACCTCGACGCTGGGTTTTCTGCCGACGGCACAAGACCGTCAGGGCTTCAATGCCTCTAATTCTTTGAGCGAATATTTCCTGATCTGTGAGGTCGACTGCTGACTGGCATATTCATCGCACAATCTCGACTCGTTCAGAAATATTGTATTTACGACGCGTCGCAGGTTCATCACTCACTGAAAGTTTTTGATCAGAAGAGGCGAAGAACTGTGAGTTAAAGACGATTGTATCGGTCTTTCGGAAATGTCGCTTTCGATCCTTTTCGATCATAGAGTGTTGCAGTCTGACTTTGTACGAATTCAATCGGGCTTGCGCTTTCATCTTCTCATTGTACAGTAACGTTTCTTTTGCGATACTGATGAGTCTGTAGCCCTGCGATTTCAGCTGAGCAGTGAGAGCCTTATTCCTGTTGCTGAGACGAAGAACCTTTGAATGAATACGGAACTCTGCTTTCTGCTTCTCCGATAACTTCGTCGAGACATTGAAATCGACAGTCAAACTGGTAAGCCGGACCATCTTCTGCACCATCTCATTGAAGGAGCGCCCCAAGAAGCAGGCTTTGATGTCAATCTGAACGTCTTGATCAAGATAGTATTCAGCCGCGTCTAATTTGTGGTCGAATAGCTGATCTCGTACGCTGGCGGGAGTCTTCCCTGTTCAAGTTCTCGGAATTAGCATTTCTTGACTAAACACAATTTCGAGTTCAGGTACGAAAGAAAAGGCGTACTGTTCACAACATTCAGAAGATCACGTCTGAGGTACTTCTGATCGAGATTGCCTTGAAGTCCAGCCTTCCGCCCCGTTCACTTCAGGTTACGAGCAAATGTGTTGGCGCGAAGAAGTTTGATAGACGATGTTCCGGATTTCTCGAAGCCACGCATGAGCTCACGCAATACTGAAAGATCTAAAATCTCGCGTTTTCATTTCAGCGTAAGACTTTGCTTGCTCGATGACATCTTCACCCAAAATATATTTTTGATATCGTGAGTCGACTCAGCTTCAAAAGCCTTGTCAATGAGCGCGAGAGATAGAAGATGATCGAGGAGACAGAACAACGAATGATCGTTCTCTTCGTCGATGACCAACGTTTTTCTATATGCACACACATCAGCTACAGACATGATCTCTAGATGAATCGAGTATACCCACATGCGAGAATTATTATCTTCGTCTTTAGTATGAAGCAATGTGATCTTCGTGAAGATCATGTTAGATTTTCCGAAGATAGAGCTGAAAACTATATAGATTGTAAAATGTCGATACAGAAACGACCGAGTTTCTTCGAATTCTGCAGTACATTCATCATCTGTGTCGCAATTCTCATCGATATTGTTGCGCAAACTCAAGTCACTGTCGCTGTCATCGTCGCCGTCATAAGCCGTATTAGAATCGTTGTCGCTATCGCTGTCATAAGTCGTATTAGAATCGCTATAGCCTTCATCGTCATGATCATAAACTCTGGTGGGCTTGCTATCAACTCCGCAGTCAGAATCGACAATCATCAAGATGTCGTCTTCACGATTGCTGTTCGTATCGTGATCTTCAATCGTTTTAGAATCGCTCAAACTGAGGTCATCGATGTTGAGAAGATCAAGCTTGACTCTGATATCGAAGAGAGAGCACAGTCTACAATCGAAGAATTCGCCCATAAGTATCTCTGTGGAATGCTGAACTCGCTGACGCTCATTCGGAAATATCGAATCATCAATGACTCAGTGAGTATAAAGTCAAAGATACAGATCATCGCAATCTGCGACGGGTTTTTTCATGAGAAGTGTACGAAGACGGAACTGAATCTCGAGATGTTTGATATACTGCGGCGAGGTCGAGCGGTCAGTTAAGTTTCTTCTGATTCCAAAATATATCTTACATTGCGAATGTCTCTCTTGTCGCTCTCACTGAAGACTCGACCAGTCTTATCAAGGATGTGCATTTGTAGAACTCGCCAGTAAATTTTCAGGCTTGAGACTGTCTCTATCCTCTTGTAGTTATTCATAATTCATAACAAAAAGACTTTGAGATCTGACGTCTCTGCTTCTTTCAAGAAGGCTTCCGGATGCTTCCCGAGTTCGAGGCAATGCCTAGTGTCTTCATTAGTATTGACAGTCATGTCATCTAGAAGATCGAGAGTATTCTACTTTTTGATCTTTACTATCACGGACGCCAGACTCTTCTTCGTATTGTCGGCAGATCTAGAAGGAGTCCGTCCCTGCTCTGCGAGTTCTCTGCGCTGTTGAATGTAAAAGTTGGGAGGCAATCTGACAGTTTTCCGCCGTGTTTGCATGATGTATGGCTGCTATCGCTGGGGACAAATAGAGCATTTCGCGGAAGAGCGAGGTAGAGCGGCTGTGAACCCTGATGGCAGGCTTGCGACCAAAGAAAAGAACAATAGCGCTCGAGGTGTATCGTACAGATGAGTAGAAAAAGAGAAAAGAAGGAAAAGGATTGCACAGCGCTGTGGTCGAGGGTAGGGGAGGACGAAGGGGTCCAGAGGAGAAGGGCAGGTACAACATGAAGGGAGGATGCCATATTCTGGAATTATGTCCACGATCCCAAGACCCGGTGGGCGGTAAGAAGGGCATGGACATCTTTGAAGCTGTAAGCCAGAAATGAAGCGCAATCCGTGAGGGAGCGCAATCCCTGCGATGACGCCTGAGACTAGCAGATTCTTGTTCCCCCATCGAGTTCGGTTCAACAGATTCGCCGGTCCGAGTCCTTTGGCCTCGATGTTCTGGCACCGTAAAGCGGCTTCAAAGGCCCCCGGATTGGGATGCCCAAACACCTAAAAGTAGATACTGAGTGTAATTTTTTTTTAAAAGAAACTTATAAATTGCTTCTTCATAATAAGTATTGAAATTTTGTGCACTTTCTGTTATGCGAATAAGTTTGCTAATAGTGAAAAATGACAGATGAAAACAGAAAGATAGAAATGCAAATAAATGAACTTCAAGACAGTTGTTGTCACTAGACAGAAAATACAACGTTTTGTAGCTGCTTCTCATGTAGACAAATTACATGAGTGAGCATTTGAAATAGTATCAAATTTATTAGCAGGCTTTAGTCAGCCTTAGCTTGTATTGTACATTTCTTAGCACACTCTTTGCTAGTGATTGAGCTTTTGGCTCGCGTATGAAAGAATACT
>JAABUV010005356.1_pt1 | contig 14689 bp, 15 predicted proteins | sample 5559971 | NCBI WGS metagenome assembly JAABUV01 (sample SAMN10711881, study PRJNA513362) | rock metagenome | isolation source: Antarctica rocks | place: Antarctica: Victoria Land, Knobhead nord | collected 2015-12-19
CGGCCAAGCTGCTCGAAGTGGGCGTCAAGGGGGCGGCGAAAGCGGGAGGCGAACAGGCGGCGTTCGCGTTGGTGCGCTGGATCGCGGGCAAGACGGACGGCAAGGTCGCCGCCGACCTCTCCGACAACGTGCTGCGCGACGCCTTCCGCGCCCGCGAGACGGGCGGATCAAGCGCGCTGCGCGACGCCGAGCGAACAGCCTGCGAGTTCTGCTTTCCAGCGAGGACGCTCGTGGCGACGCCGCATGGGGGGCAAGCCATCGAGAGCTTGCATGTGGGCGACACGATACTCTCTGAGAACCCGACAACCGGTAAGGTCGAGGCCGAGCCGGTGCAGGCCGTCATCCAAGATCCCAGTTCGCCGCTCATCGCAGTCGACCTCTCCGACGGCAGCGCGATCACGGTGACGGCGGACCACCCCTTCTGGGTGGACGCAGGCGCACAGTTGGCGGGGGCGGGCTGGTTCGCGGCGGGGCGTCTGCAGGCGGGCGACGAGGTGCGCACGACGGCGGGCACGCATGTCATGGTCGTGGGGCTGCGGCGCAACGTCGGGTACGCGGTGGTGTACACGCTCAGCGTCGCCAACGATCACACCTTTGGGGACACATTTTCGAGGGACATTGGGAAGGATCTCCTCCTCAAATACGTGGCAACAACACCGTGTATGGTGGTCTGACCCAGGATCAGATAAAAACGGTTGTTCAAGAGGTATAACAAGAACGCGCGTGATAAGCGGGCAACACAAGGTGATAGGATTCGTATTAGAGGGTCCTATGATCGTTGGGCAGTCCAGTTTTGGGTTAACAAGGCTACGCGTGCAGTCGAAACAGCGTACCCTATATTTTAGGAAACGCTGCAACTGCCAGTGATGCACGCCCGGATGGTGCGGTCCGCACCGTCCGGGTGTGGCATATGGTCACCGTTTCGCCTAATTAGGCAACGGCTTACCGAGGTAAAGCGAATGTTCTCAATTTATGTGGATACCAGCAGCGAATTGTTTATGCGAGAGATTCGCCGGGGAGGTAATATTCGTTGCGACACACATATTTCGGTGGATAGCGAAGATTTCCCTGATAAGTTCTTTTGAATTTGGTCAGCAGGTTATGAAGTGGGGAAGAGGAGATGCTGAAGCTATAGCACGGGCTTCGGACCCGGCTCTCACGAAGGGGTATCTTGACAGTAAGGGTGTCACACTAGAGATGGCCGAACAGTGGCGTGATTTCTATATCAATGAAGCGCATGTCCGACCAAATAATCCGAGCGCCAAAGGACGGACAGAGTTGATGCAGAAAGCCGTTGAACTACTTAGAGGTCATTGACATGGAGACTTTTACCGCTTTATCGGTCAGGTCGACCAGCACACGTCCCTAACGGCCCGTGATACGGGGCGGATCGAGAATCTGTACGCGAGCATCACCTTGCGATCATGAACAATCTCTTTTACCGCCAGGTCTTGGTCACAATCGTGGGGCACTCCTGGACGCGGGATTCATCGCGGCGCCGATGCGCGCCAGCACGACGGTCAGGGCGAGCAGTCCGGCCAGCGCGACGGCGATCCCTACGAGGGAGTTGAGCCCGTAGCGTCCCAGCCACTGCCACCACCAATAGTCGAAGTCCGGGGTCGTGATGGCGATGCGCTGGCTGAGCGAGGTCCCCGTCGCGTGCCGCCACGGATACCCGGCGAGCATCCCCGCCGCGACACCGGGCGCGGCCACCCGCGCGACGTCGTAGCCGAGTAGCCAGGCCTGCGCGAGCAACGGCGAGTCCCCTGCGACCCACAGCGTCTGCTGTTCCCGCGCCTGCGTGTTGAAACCAGTCTGCAGGAAGCGCTCGCCGTCGACGGCGATGCCCAACACCTGCACGGCCACCGCGAGCGCCACCAGCGCGATTGCCAGTCGTCGCGCGACGGCCCGGCGCGCCAACACCTCTCGGGCGAACGTGAGCGGCAACAACACGAGTGGAAGCAACGGGAGCAGGTAGCGCGGACCCCAGTTATGCCCGCCCCACCACACCGGGTACGTCGCGAAGACGACCAGTGTCGGCGCGATGACGCCGAGCGCCAACAGCCCTTCGGCGCGCCGCCGCCGCAGCAACAGCGGCCACAGGGCCAGGGCGAGGACGACGAGGGGACAGTACCACAACAGCCCCTTGCCGGGACTCACCAGCAATCCCTCCGATCCGGGTAGCAGGGGCGCGTGGAACGGCAGATCTTCGGGTGAGCGGTACCCCGTGTCGGTCAGCCGGCCGTAGCGCGCCAGGTTGTAGGCCGCCGCCGCGGCCAGCCCCGCCGCGATGGGCGCGCCCCACGCGACGAGGCGAGGCAGCGCCGTCATGAGGTTCGCGCGTCCTTCCATCCGCGGGGGCGGCGCCGAATCTGGGAGCGCGGGCGTCTCGCCCGTCCCCGGCGCCGGGGAGACGAACGCCAGGGGGGGGCCCCCCCCGCCCGCGCTCCCAGTGGCGCTTGACGATCAGATACGAGCCCTGGTCCGCCGTGGGGCGCTGTAGCGAACGCGCTATAGAGAGCGTACAGGCCCAGCGCGGGCAGCGCGAAGAGCGCGGTCAGCTTGGTCAGCAGCGCCACGGCGATGAACAGCCCCGACACCGCGTAGGGCGCGCTCCCCGCGCGGGAGCGCGCCCGCACCAGGAACAGCACGGCGCCGGTGAGGGCCAGCGTCGAGAGCGGCTCGCTGAAGTCGGTCTTGGCGTAGGGCCAGTAGGGGCTGGCCAGCCCAATCAGGAGCGCCGCGACGAGCGCGCCGCGCCGCCCAGCCCCAAGCTCGTAGGCCAGCAGGTAGAACAGCAGCACGGCGAGGGCGGTGACGATGGAGTTCGTCAACAGCGTCAGCGCCATGGCGATCTTGTGGCCGAGCGGGTCGGCAATAGGCGCCGCCAGCGCCTGTCCCGCCGCGTACAGGGGGATCTCGGCCACACTCTGGGCGATGCCATACTTGGAATAGTAGCCTCCCGCCACGCCGGGCATACCGTGGTGGTGCGGGAGCAGCGTCAGGGTGTGCTGGTCGACGATGCGTGTGGCCGTATCGTACATCACGCCGCCGTCAAGCGAGACAAGCCGGCCAGCCGAGGTCAGGGCATAGACGAGGCCGAGGGCCAGCGCCACCAGCAGCCCCAGTCTCACGACGGGCGAACGCCTGTCGTAATCAGAGGTTATCCGCGACGCCATGGCCGGCCGCCCTACCTTGTCCCTGACTGTCATCGTCGCTCCGGCGGCGCGTCGGGCAGCGGGAGCGTGGCCAGCCGCAACGCCTCCCGGACATCGGATGGGCCGCACGCGCCCTCCTCCGCCGGCAAGAAGACGATATCTTGCGCGATCGTGGACTCCTCGTCTACGCCGTCTCGCGCTACGACGCCGACGATACGGGGCGCGTCGTCGAGCCGCGGGGCCGCGACGATCAACTCAGGCGAGATCGCCACGACGCTCTCACGCGCCCCGTCCGCACACGCGACGATCACGCGCCACCCACGTTCCAGCGCGGGCAGCGACGTGTAGCAAAAAGTCACAGGGCTGCCAGGGTCAAGCCGGACGCCGACGACACGATCAGGCACGATCTTAATCCATTCTCAATTCAGGCGCAATAAGAGCGCTTCGAGGGCCAGGCGCGGCGTGACGTTGCGCTCGACCGCCCCCGCCGTCGCGTCGATCTCACGCAGGCCGCGCGCGATCTTGGCGCGGCCACGCCGCGCCGCTTGGCGTTCCAACTCGTCGCGCCGATCCGCGTGCGTCAACGCGCCGGACACAAATACGGCGGGCGTATCCGGCGTGCCGTCCATAGTAGATGACACGATCAGCAGGTCGCGCCACCACGTCGCCATATCCTCCAGCACGCGCAGGCACAGCGCGCGGCTCTCTAGGAAGCTGCCGCCCCGACTGGCTTCGCCCGCGAGCAGCAACCGCGCCGCCAGCGGCCCCTCGGAGAGCGCGACCACCCCGTTTATCTCCTCTTCGCGCCGCGCGACGAGCTCGGGCGCGGCCAACGCGTCGATCGCCCAGCCTGGCCGGCCGTTCGACAACGCCGCCAGGCGGCGCGCGGTCTCGGGCGGCGCGCCGCAGAGTTCTTGTAGGCCTGCGGACAGCGCCAGCGGCGTCACGGGCTGTAAGGGTATGGACCGGCAGCGCGACACGATCGTGATGGGCATGGTCTCGACGCTCGTGGCCGTCAGCACGATCACGACTTGCGGCGGCGGCTCCTCGATGGTCTTGAGCAGCGCGCTGGAGGAGGCGTCGACGTTGCCCCAGTCGTCGGCCTCGGGGAACAGGTAAACCTTGAAGCGGCCCTGATACGGCCGCCAGTCGACCGAGCCGCGCGCGTCGCGCACATCTTCCACGCGCAGCCGCCGCTCCTCGGTGCGCTCGACCACCGTGAAGTCGGGGTGCGCCTCGCGCGCGGTCATGCGGCAACTGGCGCACCTATGGCAGGGCCGCTCCTCTGGCGCGGCCAGGCAATTGAGCGCGGCGGCCAACTCGCGCGCCAGGGTATGCTTGCCGACGTGCGCGGGTCCCGTGATGAGGTAGGCGTGGGCGGGCGCCTCGGCGCGCGCCGCCCGCGCCAGGGCGCGCACCGCGCGCTCGTGCCCGATAATAGGCCAGGATGATGTTGCTGTTTGTACCGTCACCCTCTAAGGATAAACAAAATCCACGTATGGTATACTGCACGACGGTTCAGTGTGTGATCATTATGCCCTAAGAAGGGGGCTGGCGATTGCTTTCGCGCCCGCGTAGGTTGTCTTCTCGCCGCTCGGGCCGCCTTTTACCGATATATTGCCATCTCCTCGCCGGGGACGATGGCCCATTTTTGCCGAAAGGATGCGCGACGATGAGCAATCTATTGGATTTGGTCAAGCAGAGACAGATGCGCGACGACATTCCGGACTTGCGTCCGGGCGACACGGTGCGGGTACACGCTCGTATTATCGAGGGCAACAAGGAGCGCGTGCAGATCTTCGAGGGCGTCATTATCTCGCTGCGCCGCGCCCAGAACGCCACGAGCGTGACGGTGCGCAAGATTTCCTTCAACAGCATTGGCGTGGAGCGCACCTTCCTGGTACATTCACCACGCGTCGATCGCTTCGAGATCGTGCGCCGTGGCCGCGTGCGCCGCGCCAAGCTCTACTACCTGCGCGAGCGCCAGGGCAAATCAGCCCGCATCAAGGAGCGCAAGCCGCGCCCGCGCGATCTCGCCGCGGCCGCCGCGGCGCAAGCCCAGACCGCGTCAGAGCCCGTCCTGACCACCCCCGCCACCCCCAACGTCACCGACTCCACCACCACGACACCCGAGACCGTGACGACCGCGGCCGAGTAGGCCGCCGTCTACCAACTCCTGATGGGCGCGCCACGATTATGATGGTGGGTGCCCTGGGCCTGGCCTTAAAAGACCATGGCAGGGACCGGGTATATAGGCAAAGGGAAAGGGGGGACGTATGTGCGCGCAGGTGGCGTCGATCGGGCTGCACGACGATATGGAGGAGGACCTGGTGGGGACCGACTGGCATCAGCGCGCCATCAACAGCCTGTACACAAACCTGAGCGATGTCGCGCAACGCGCCGGCCTGCCCTGGCACGTCGGCAACCAACTCACGCTCGTCGCGTGGAAGCCGGACGGGACGGCCTGGCGGCCAAGCCCGGACATCATGGTCCATCCGCAAGGCGGCCCGGCCCCGCGCAAGGAGATGGTGGCGCGGACCGACGGCGTGCCGGCGCTGGTCGTGGAAGTCGCGAGCGAGAGCACATGGAGCTACGACGCCGACACCGCCGAGGGGAAGGCGGCCGGTTATCTCGCCCTAGGCGTGCCTGAATATCTCATCTTCGACCCGACCGGCGATTTCCTTGGTGGCGCGCCTTGCCGGGGCTGGCGTCTCGTCGACGGGACCGCCCGCGAGTGGCGCCCGGCGGCCGGTGGCCGCTACGTGAGCGCCCTCGGTCTGTCCATGCGCCCGGATGGCGATCGTCTGCGTGTATTCGACCGTGCGGGGAAGCCAATGCCCTACGAATACGAAAAGACGCGGGAGTTGGTGGAACGGGAGCGCATGGTGGCGGAGCGCGACGCGGAGCGTGCGCGTATGGTAACGGAACGGGAGCGCATGGTGGCGGAGCGCGACGCGGAAATCGCCCGCCTGAGCGCCGAACTGGAGCGTACGCGCCGGCAAACGGGGCAGGCGGCGATGCCAGCCACCGAGATAGGCGACGTGAGCGACGCCGGTGACGACACCCATTAGAAACGATCCGGCGCCCACGACGAGCCCCTCGCTCCGCTATGAGCGCGCCTGCTGGGCGCAGGGCGCCGCCGGCGTCGCGGGCGTCGACGAGGTCGGGCGCGGCGCCTGGGCCGGACCTGTCGTCGCCGCCGCGGTTATCCTCCCGCCCGACCCGGCCATCGCGGACGCCCTGGCCGCTGTCGACGACTCTAAGAAACTGCTGCCCGCGCAACGTGAGCAGCTGGCCGCGCTGATCACGCGCCATGCCCGCGCCACGGCCATCGGCATGGCCGCGCCCGACGAAGTGGATCGCGGCGGCCTGCTCCCAGCGACGGCGTGGGCGATGGAACGCGCCCTAGCCGCCCTGGCGTGCGATCCCGACCATGTGCTCCTCGACGGCCTGCCCCTGCGCGCGCTGCCGCGCCGGCACACCGCCATCGTATGCGGCGACTCCGCCTGCCTCTCCATCGCCGCCGCCTCCATCATCGCCAAGGTAGCGCGCGACGCCCTGATGCGCGCGCTCGACGACACGTATCCCGGCTACGCCTTTGGCGCTCATAAGGGGTACGGCACGCGCGCGCACATCGCCGCCCTGCGCGAGCGCGGCCCGTCGCCCATCCATCGCCTCTCCTACGCCCCCGTCGCGGCCATCGCGGCGCAATCGTGGGCCTGGGCCTGATGAGCCTTTATGACTATGACGCCGAGGTCATCGTCGTGGGCGCCGGACCCGCCGGCGCCGCGACGGCGATCCACCTGGCGCGGCGCGGGCGGCGCGTGCTGCTGCTGGAAGGACGCGACTTCGCGCGCCCCCGCGCCGCCGATATGCGCAGCGGTGAAGTCCTATCTCCCGGTGGGCAGCGGGAACTTGCCGCGCTCGGCCTGCCGTGCGACGACGCCGGTTGGCGCCTCACGCCTTTCGACACGCTGCGCAACCACTGGCCTAACGGACGTGTCACCCACGACCCACTCCCGCGCGGCCTCGCCTTCTGGCAGACCGACCGCGGCCAGCTCGACCGCGCCCTCTTCGCCCTGGCGCGCGCTGAAGGAGTCGACGCACGCGACAGCCGCCGCGTCGCCGACGTGTCGCGCGACGCGGACGGCGCGATATGCGGCGTGGTGACCAAAGCCAATCCTACAACGGAGGCGCGGACCTGGCGCGCGCCTATCGTCGTCGACGCCGGTGGCCGACGCTCGGTGATCCTGGCGCGCCTCGCCTTGAAACAAGCCGAACGGGAGTTCCGGCGCATCGCCCTCGTACTGTTCTTCGCCGGCATGACCAACTGCCCGCCCGGCGTGTGGGAACAGCACTTTTTCGCCGCCCACAACACCACGCTACGCGGCTCGCTGCTGCGTCCCGGCCTCTACCGCTACTCCTTCGAGACCGACCTCGCCTACCGCGACCTCTTCGCGGCGCGCCACGGCAAGCTGACACCACACGCCACGGTCATGGCTATGCTCGCGGAGTCGCGGCCGGACCTCCACGAGCGCTTCGCCGCCGCGCGCCCGCTACCGTACAGCGCCGCCTACGCCCCGGTTGGCTACCGCGTGCCCAACATCGCGCGCGACGGGCTCGTATTGGTCGGCGACGCGGCCGGCTACCTCGACCCCGCGACGGGCCAGGGGATCGAGTTCGCGCTACGCACGGCGCGCCTCGCCGCCGCGTCGATCGACGGCGCGTTAGAGCGGCGCGACTACCGCGCCGCGTCCTTCGCCCCCTACCTCGACGGACGCCGCCGCGAACTCGACGCCGCCATGCGCGCGCTGCGCCTCTACCTGCGCCTCTCCCGCCAGAGGCCGCTGCTGAACCTGTTCAGCCGCCTACCGCCCGCGCGCGCGCTGATGACCCGCGCGCTCGTGGCGCCGAGACGCGGCGCCACGAGCACGGTGTGACGACGCTTACACGAACAACGGCTCCGTTTGCGTCTGCTCCATCGTCGCGGCCATCTCGGCGTCGGACGGACGCGCCTCGTAGCGGCTCGCGGCGTCGAGCACCTTGGGCAGCACATGGATGTCGCCGACGGTGTTGAGGAAAACGCCGGGACGGCCCAGCACCCACCACACAGCGCGGTCGATATCGGCCTGGTCCTCCAGCGGCGCGTACCAGGTGGCGCGCGTGTGCGTCTGCTCGCCCCACGGACGGCGCGCGATCGACTTGATGGTCTGCACCGCGACATCGCGTTCCCGGCACGTCGCCAGCAAGGCCTCGAACTCATCGGCGTAGTAGGAGTTCCGCATCGTCACGAAGTTGTACGGCAGCAGCACCGAATCGAGATCATATTGCGCGAGGCTGCGCCGATGCATGCCGGGGATGGCGATGCCGTGCCCTGTCACGCCGATGTGGCGCACCAGCCCCTGTGCGCGCGCCTCGACGGCGGCTTCAAGCGCGCCGCCGGGAGCGAACACCTGATCGCGCTCGATCGGGTCGACCAGGTTGTGGAACTGGATCAGGTCGACGTGGTCCGTGCGCAGGCGCTCCAGCGAACGGTGGATGCTGTCCTTGGCCTCCTGGTAGGTGCGGTCCCCCGTCTTGGTAGCCAGGAAGAACTGGTCGCGGTAGCGGTCCATCCAGGGGCCGACGCGCAACTCGGCGTCGCCGTAGCTCGCGGCGACGTCGATGTGGTTGACGCCGTATTGCTGCAATACCTCCAGCGTGCGGTCCGCCTCGTCCTGCGTCACGCTGCTCAACGCCGCCGCCCCGAAGAGCGTACGTGTACTCATGTGGCCGCTGCGGCCGAACGCCAATGTCTCGATCATCGTCCCCTTCTTTCGGTCTATCATCTAGTGAGGTCACACAAAAATGTTCGATAGGTCTTCGGCGAAGCCGGGCAAGATGTCGTCCCCATCGAGCACGCTCCCCGCCGGAATCAGGCGCGCCGTGCGGTCGGCATAGTACACGGTGACGGTGCGCGTCTTGGGATAAAGCAACCAGACGAGCCGCGCGCCGCCCGCCAGGTAGTCGCTCACCTTCTCGTCGACGTAGGCCGCCGTCTCGGAAGGGCTGATGACTTCCGCCACGAGGGCCGGCATCTCGGGCAGGTACCTGTTCTCGGGAGCCGCGCCCAACCGTCCCACCTGTTCGACGCTCAGGTAGCCGATGTCCACACCGCGTGTCTGATCGGGATCGTCGGGCAGGCTGAAGCGCACGCCCGCCTCGCCGCTCACCAACCGGCCCACGAGCCTGTTGCGTGCGACCCGACCCTGGCTCTTTTGCCAACCGAGCGCGAGCGCCCGGTCGTACAGGTAGCGGCCAATCGCCACGACGAGCGCCGCTTCGATGTCGCCGTGGTCTTCTTTGGGCGGTGGCATACGCACGATCTCCCCTCGCACCAACTCGTAGAGATAGCCATCGTCGGGCTGCGCCATCAGGTCGTCGAAGGTCATCCGCTGCAGTGTCGTCATCGCGTCCAGTCCTTATCTGTTACCATCGCGGCGCCTCCTCTCGCAAGGGAGCCAACACGCTACGCCTACCCATACCGTAGCACGTCCGGCGCCGTGGATTCAACGTACGGGGATTATAAGAGCCGTGATGCTATAATCCCTCGGAAGGAGTGCTCTACATGTCACCACTGTCACCCACCCTGAACATTACGCCGACGGAGTTCGCGGAGCGCGCCGAGCGGCTGCGCGCGCACGTCACGGCGCGCGGGCTCGCCGGCGTCGTCCTATTCGACAACTACTACGTCCTGTATTTTAGCGGCTTCGCCTTTATCCCCACGGAGCGCCCGGTCGCCTTCGCCATGAGCGCGACCGGCGAGAAGGCGCTATTCGTGCCGCGGCTGGAGGTCGAGCACGCGCGGGCGCAGACCGGCTTCGCGCGCGTCGACCACTACGTCGAGTATCCCTACGACCCGCACCCCATGCATGTGTTACGCGACACGCTCGCCGCACTGGACATGCGCGGCCCCCTCGGCGTCGATAGCGACGGCTACCCGTGGATACTGGGCTACCGTGGCCCCGCGTTGAGTGAGGTCACGGGCACGCCCGTGACCGTGGTCGCCGCCCATGTCGAAGACCTGATGGCGATCAAGAGCGCGGCCGAGCTCGCGCTGATTCGCGAGAGCGTCACCTGGAGCAACCTGGCGCACCGCCTGCTGCAACGCTACACGCGCGTCGGCGCGACCGAGACCGCGGTGAGCGCGCGCGCGTCGAGTGAGGCTACCATGGCCATGCTCGACGCGCTCGGCGCGCGCTACCAGGCGCAAAGCCCCTTCGGGGGCGGCGCCGCCGCCGGCTACCGGGGGCAGATCGGGCGCGGCAGCGCCATCCCGCACGCGCTGGAAGGCAACATCACCTTCCGTGAAGGCGACGTCCTGGTGACCGGCGCCAGTACGCCCGTGTGGAGCTACAACTCCGAACTGGAGCGCACCATGGTCATCGGCCGCCCGTCACCCGAGCAGGAGCGCCTGTTCGCGCACATGGTGGCGGCGCAGGACACGGCGCTGGCGGCGCTGCGGCCGGGGGTGAGTTGCGCCGATGTCGATCGCGCCGTGCGCGCCTACTACGACCAGCACGACCTGATGCGCTATTGGAAACATCATAGCGGCCACGCCATCGGACTGCGCTATCACGAGGGTCCCTTCCTCGATGTCGGGGACGATACGGTCATCCGTCCGGGCATGGTGTTCACGGTCGAGCCAGGCCTCTACGCGCCCGAGATCGGTGGGTTCCGCCACTCCGACACCGTCCTCGTGACCGAGGATGGTATCGAGACGCTGACCTACTACCCGCGTGACCTGGATAGCCTGACCATCCCGGTATGATGCACGCATTGTTCTATCGTTTGTGGGGCCTCCTGCCGGGTCCTGGGCAGGAACTGCTGATCTTTCTGCTAGCGCCCAAGGTGACGCTGGGGGTCGCGGCGGTCGTGATGGACGACGAGGGCCGTGTCCTGCTCGTCCACCACACCTACCGCCGCTCACCCTGGAATTTCCCCGGCGGCCTGGTTGGGCGGTGCGAGCAGCCGGACGCAGCGCTGGTCCGTGAGCTACGCGAGGAGTTGGGACTCGAGGCGACAATTGGGCCCCTGCTCTACGCCGACAACATGACGCAGCGCCACCACATGAGCCTCTACTACCACGCCACCGTCACCGGCGCGCCGCGCTATAACGCCGAACTCGACGGCCATCGTTATGTCAAGCCAGACGAGCTGGGGACATTTATGGAGGAACCGCCGCCGTGGCTGCGGTCATAACTGTACCGTTCTTTCACGCCATGTGTATGACAAACCTGAAAGTTGCATCCTCGTCGTACCACTGCGGGAAATTAGTCCCCCATACATTGTTGTAGAGGTTGACGTGCATGCCCTTATCGAGCGCGGGCCGCTCGTTCATCCACTGTAGCAACGAGGGCGCTCCGGGCGCCACGAGCGGCGCATCGAGCGTATCGATGCTCAAGCGCCCGTGGGCGTCGCCGTACGACACGCCCCTGTCGACGGCGTGTAGCGTGTGAGCGCCGTCGCGCACGACGTCGAGCGGCGAGATCGACTGCCCCATCTTGTCCAGTGACCATGTTCCACCATCCCGGACAACGGGCATGAAGGAGAGCCACAGCGCCTCCGGCAACCGGCACGCCTGTTTGTCGAACCACTGTAGTGTCACACGCACAATCGGCTCGCTCTGGGGACATTCATACATCAGCGCGATGTGCCGTGGCGCTCCGTAAAGCTCGACGCTGTCATCCGGCATCTCCAGGAGCAGCAACAGCGCCTCTCCCTGCGTATCTCGCCGCCGATAGACACGCGATAGGCGCGGACGCCACACGCGATGCTCCGGCCGCGCCGTCTCCAGACCCGACTTGGTGAAATCAGCCCGCGCCCACCAGCCGTTCGCCCTCTTGTCGACGACGTATCGCTCGTAGAAGCGGTCGTAGTCGGCCGCGGAAAAGGTTTCATAGCCGATGAGCGCGAGCATGTTCTCGTCCGAGGCCCACGTCCGCCCCGTCCCTTTGGCCCGCAGATACGACAAAGCGCCGTGCCGGGGGTCGATGCGCAGCGTGAATTGCGCGGTCTCGATCGCGGCCACGCCGGCAGCGGCCGCGTCCCAGCCGGTCAGGTCGGGCCGGACCGGCACGAGCGCGGCCAGCCTCTCCCGCGCCTGCCGCGCCAGGGCGCTCGTATCCAAGGCCGCGATCGCCGCGTCGATGTACGCGCGTTGCTCGGCCCACGAGGCCTCCATAGCCCGGTAGTTGGCGCCCGCCCGCGCCGCGCGAAAGGCGTCCGCCGCGTAGTTCGTGTCGTCGGCCAAGAACGTCTTCACGTCCAGTCCCCAAGTGTGCTCGGGGACCAGCAACAACGCGCGGCTGAAGCGTGCGATAGCGGGATCGCCGGCCCGCGCCTGACCAGTCGCCAGCCACTCCCGCCGCAACCGCGCCAGCTCACGATAGCGCGCGGCCTTCGTGGGGTCCGAGCCGGCGCCGTGAATCCAGGTGTCGCCAAGTTCCGCCGTCACCACGGGCAGGTGGGCTTTGATGCGCACGAGCGCCTCCGCGAAGCGATCGAGGGTCGACGCCTCGACGGACGCCCCGGGGAATTGTTCCCGCAGGCGCTGGAAGGTCGCGCCCACATCGGCGGCGGACTGCGGGCCGTGGTTGTCGCCAGTGTGCGCGAAGACGATGGCATCATCGAGGCCGGGCACGACCGTCGTGGCGCCGTAGGAGCCCTTGTCGTACATGACGACGACCTCGGCGCCGCTGGGGTCACGCCAAACAAAGACGGGCGGCACGTCCGGCGCCGTCGAGGCCGGATTGACCCCAATGTGCAGGAACCGGATGCCGGCCTCGGCGAGGAGCGGAACGATCGCCCGCGTGTGTCCGGGCACGTCGGTCATCTTGGCCGCGATGGTGTGCTTGCCGAAGCGCCGGTCCAGGTCGTGCGCGATACGCAGGCCCTCACGAAACAGAGAGGGCTCGACCAACTCGCTGTGCATGGTAAACGGCAAACCATGCCAAGCGATGTCCCCGGCGGCGATAGCCTCTTCCAGGCGCAGGCGCCGCGCGGGCGACGCCTGCTCGAGATACTCATAGATGAGCCAGGAACCGGTCGTCCACACAAAGCGATCCGGGCCGCCGCGCGCACGCAGCAAGCGCGCCAGGTCGAGCGCCGCCGGGATATACCGCGTCATGTACTGCTCGACCACGGCGCGGGCAAGATCGGTGAACCCAATATCCAGGTGCGTCTTGAAGAGTACATGCACGACACGCGCCCGACGGTCTTCCACGGGTGAGATGTCAGCGGCCTCCGGGCGGCCGCCCCGCCTTGGACGGCGTGACGGCGTGCGCTGGCCGCGACCGTGGATGGTAAGTGATGCGCAGGACGCGCCGCGCCATGGCGCCAGGCCCTTGCGTTGCCACGCGCAGGAGACCCCGCCGCGTCAACGTGCCCGCGTTCGCCGGCGGCGCGTCCCCGCGCGGCAGCGGGATCGCCAGCGTCACCGCGCCCCCTCGCGGCGCGCGCGCCGCGCCACGCACCGTTCCGTGTACCTGGAAGGTCGTAAACGTCTTGAACAAACCGCACGGCTCCCGCGCCGCGATCTGTAGCATGACCGTGCCTGGCCGCGCGTCGTGGGGGATGGTGAAGGTCAACAGCGCCAGGCCCGACGCCGCGACGTGGAAGCTGTAGCGGTAGCCGCCCGCCACGCGCTTGCCCCTGAGCGTGGCGCCGAAGCCAGTGGACGCGCCCAGGCTGCTGTCGGTGTAGAGCGTCGCGTTGGCCGGGTACGTGGCCCGCACGGTGAGCGTGATAGCGGAGCCGGGCGCGGCGTCCACGAGCAGGGCCTGATTGCCGCCGCGCGGGACGATGTCAAAGGCCGGCAGCGCGTAGAGTTGGCACACCGGCAGGGCCGTCGGCGTGCCCGTCACTGTCGGTGGGACGGCGGTGCTCGTGCTTGTCGGCGGCGTCGGCGTGCTCGTGCTTGTCGGCGGCGTCGGCGTGCTCGTGCTTGTCGGCGAAGCGGCCGTGTTCGTGGCCGTCGGTGGCACAGCGGTACTCGTGCTTGTCGGCGGGACAGCGGTGTTGGTCGCCGTGGCCGGCACAGGGGTAGCGGTACTGGTCATGGTCGGCGGAACGGCCGTGCTTGTGGCCGTCGACGGGACGGCGGTACTGGTCGTCGTCGCGGTTGGCGGAACCGCGGTCGTCGTCGCCGTTGCTGAAGCCGGCGTGCTCGTCGCTGTCGCTGGAGTTATCGTGCCCGTCGCCGTTGGGGCAGCCGTCGTCGTGCCCGTCGGTGAGGTGGGCGTGTTGGTGCTCGTCGCGGACGGCCCGGTCGTCGCCGTACCAGTCGCGGTCGCTGTATCGGTGGCGACAGGGCTTGTCGTCGCGGTGGCCGTAGCGGTACCGCTGCTCGGCGTAGCGGTCGGCGATGTGGTTGTATTCTGTTGCAGCGTGGCCGCCTCCAGCACCACGCCGCCGTCTTGGTTCGCGCTGCCCACGACGCCGTAGTCTGTTTCCGTTGTGAGCGTGATGGCGAGCGTCTGGCCGGGCGAGGC
>JAABUV010005357.1_pt1 | contig 14687 bp, 17 predicted proteins | sample 5559971 | NCBI WGS metagenome assembly JAABUV01 (sample SAMN10711881, study PRJNA513362) | rock metagenome | isolation source: Antarctica rocks | place: Antarctica: Victoria Land, Knobhead nord | collected 2015-12-19
CCCCCCCGCGCGCCCCCTCCTGCGCCGCCCGCCCCAGAGCTCCTGCCCAGCATGGGCGCCGCTCCAGGCCGCACGGGGCTGAAGCGCGCCCGCCTGCGCCTGCATCGACGGCCGGTGGTGAGCGGCGTTGGACCAAGGGTCAAGGCCCCGCGCAGGACCCGGTCGAGCGCCTGGCGCTGTCGGCCGACCGGCGGCGGCTGGCGAGCGTGGCGCACGACAGCACGCTGCGCCTGTGGGACCTTGGCTTCCTGCACGAGGATGCGGACTCCGAGCCGGGCGGCGCGGACGGCGACGCGGATGGCGGTGCCGCGAGCGGCGCTGCAGCCGGCCCGAGCACGCGGCAGGGCGCTGCGGCTGCGGCGGCGGCCGCGGCGGAGCCGCCTGCTCCGGTGCGCGCTGCCGGCTGCGTGGCGCGCTGCGGGTTTGCGGCGGCGGAGGGCCACGAGCGGCTCTGCAGCCGTCGCTGGTGCAGACATGCGGCATGCAGCACAGGAACCAATCGAGGCGTGTGCGTGCGGCATGCTGGTGCCAGGATGTCATGCTGACCTCAGGCTTGGCCAGGGTTGTTTAACAGTTGTTTTTCGCAAGTCGGGGTCGAGGCGCTGGCTTGCCCTGCACTGTCCAGCGCATGCGCATGCGCCTGAGCGCGCCGGCGCGGGGCCAGGCGGGCGGCAAGGCCGCGGGCGGCTCCTCAGACTCGGACGCGGCGGCGGCGCGGCCGAGGAAGCGGCGCAAGGAGAAGGGGAAGGGCGGCAAGCTGCCCAAGCGCGACAGCAGCCGCGCGCAGGCCTTCTTCAAGGACCTGCTGTGAGGATCTGTTGTGTGTTGTGTGTTGTGCGTTTCACTTGCGATACCCGCGCAGCACCTCCTGTCAGGCTGTGGGGCGCTTCCGGACCCAGGGCGGCGTGTTTGCTGGGCGCCCGCCGGCCGGTGGCAGCTGCCGTGAGCGGGCAGACGTGCAGGCGGGCCGCATGCCGCTTCCGACTGCGGTGTATGGCTGTCCATGGCTCTATTCTGCATCAGTCTGTTGACGGTCGGTGAGACTGCTTGCGCTGCAAGTCCGCGCAGCGACCGTAAGATGACAGCCTGTTTGTTATGTCTCTGGTGCTGCATGTGTAAACATCGGCAGCATGAACGCTACAAGTTTGGTATGGTGTCAAAGGTGCTGATGGACCGCCCACGGCATCCCACAGACGCCCACGGCCCCTCGCAGCGGCGCGCTGCAGCAGGGAGTCACCGCGCTGCCCCGCCCTGGGCCAGGTCGCCGCCCGCGCTTGGCACCGCCCCGCCCGAGCCGCCGCCCAGCACGCCCGCTGATGCGTTGGCCAGGACCTCGTCCACCTGCGCTGCGCACGCTGAGTGCCACCGGCCGCTCTCATGGTGTCCAGCTCTTGCTTGTTTGGCACACCCTAACCATACCCTGGACCTCGTCCACCTGCGCCGCGCATGCTTAGCACCACCGGCCGCTCTCATGGTGTCCAGCTCTTGCTCGTCTGGGCACACCCTCAACCCTACCCTACCCTAATTTGAACCTGTCCTAGCGGCATAGCCGTGCACGGGACCAGTCGGAATCGCCAAATTGGTATGGATGATGCCAATTGGTAGATGACAGCCTCGGCAGCGCTGACAGCGTGCCGAGCCGTGCCTTGGCGATGGCGGTGTTGTACAGGCCGGTGAGCGAGTAGGCGTTGACCTGCCCGACCTGCCGCCGCGCGCGCCAGACGCGCGTCGGCAACTCGGCCCCGGTGCATGAGGCAGCGCACAGCATGAGGCGCAAAGGAGCTCCGGTCAGGCATGCTCGCCTCCCAGTGCGCATGCAGGGCGCAGAGGCCCGACCCTCGCTGCCAGCGCGCCTGGCAAGGGCTGCGATGGACCTGGGCGGCAAGGGCGGCCGCACAGCAGAGCAGCGGCTGCAGGTGCAGGAAGGGCCGCGCGGCGCGGCAGGCAGCATGCGCGCTGCATGCCTGCCGCGTGGTGGCGGGGCGGTGCTGTGGCGCGCCCACCACAGGCGCGGCGCTGCGGGCACGCGCAGCGGGAATTCCGTGGGGTGCACCTGCTGGGCGGCTGTGAGCGTGGCGCCATGGCTGACCCTAGAGGCGCGTGGCGCAGGGAGTGGGGGCTCACCTGCCAGGCGGTGGTGAGCGCGGCGCCGTGGCAGACCCTAGAGGCGCTTGGGAGGAGGGAATGGGTAGGGGTCTAGGGGTAGGGGGCTCACCTGCCAGGCGGTGGTGAGCGTGGTGCCGTGGCGGTCGTCGCCGGCAAAGCCCAGGTAGACGGTGGGCGCGCAGCCGGTCGCGGGGCAGCTGTCCTCCGCCACTGCGCGGCGGCAGGGTGCGCGCGTGTCATGAGGGGGCAGGATGAATGACACAGCAGATGTATCACCAGTCACCGGGCAGCAGTCCTGCGCCACTGCGCGGCGGCACGGCACGCGCGCGTGATGCGGCAGGGTTATGTCGACGCACGCGACGGCATGCCGTCGTGCATGGGGTGGCAGCTGCAGGCGCGGCACCGCGCGCCCCGCCGCGCGGCACCGCGCGCCCGCCGCGCGGCGCACGCGGCGGCTCACCAATTAGGGTTAGGAACCCTGCCATGCCCTATGCGGCGCACCGGAGCATGTACGCTGCGGCTCGGAGCCTGCGGTCTCCAGGCACGTGCGCGAGGCACCGCCGCCACAGCCGTCGCAGCTGGCGTCCTCCCACTGCAGCGCCGTCAGCTGGCCGCGCGCTGCGGGCCGGCGCAGCGCCACTATGTCATGGTCCACATGCTCTCCCGCTTAGAGCCTCATGAGATTGTGGTGCGCTTTTAGCCCACATTCAGCCCACAGGTTGATGCATGCGGTGCTGTCACACCTCAGCATCCGCAGTGCAAGTGCCATCCGCTTTGCCGCGGCACGCCCCCACATGCGTCTGGCGATGCGGGAGCAAAGCGTCTTGTAGGCGCTGCAGCTCACTGTGACTGAGTTGCCTGTAGCACGACCGTTCTGCGTTCAACTGGACGATTTCAAAGCACGCTGCAGCCAAGGCATGCAGGGCCCCCTGGTGCCTGGCCGCAAGCAGGGAGCCTGCGGCTGTCAGATAGCAAAGATTTGTGAACCTCGCAGGGCTATTGCCCCTGTCCGCACCAAACGGTGCGCGTGCGGCAAGCGTGGGCACGAAGCCTGTCCCCGACGAAGCCTGCGCGTCGCGGCTGAGCAGGTACCGCGGCTCTGAGCGGAAGGGCCCCCTGCCCCGCGCCACCGCCTCCGCAAGCTTTCCGTGGCAGGCTTGCACCTGACGTGCAAAGCAGCAGGGCAGTGCAACCCCAGACCTGGATCGCAGCGCATCCCAGTATGGAGCCAGGCTGCGGCTGGTCCAGCGCGCACGCTGTTGCGCACGATTGCTGACAGCCCCTGCCCTACCCTACCCCGCCGCGCCTGAAGAGGACGGCGCTGATGACGCGCGCGCCGGGCGCGCTGGCGTTAGTCGCGTTGGCGGCCGGCAGCAGCGCGTCCACCTCGCTGCCGTTCAGGCGCATGGCCATGAGCACGTCCATGCGCAGCTCGAACGCCGCAAATACGACGCCCGCGGCGGCCTGCGCGGCGGCGCGCCGGCGTGGCGGCTCTTCCGCTGCGCAGGGCTGCATCGCACGGAGTCGCAACGCAGGCTCAAAACTCAGTGCAGCTGTCCAGTGCGCCGCGCGTATGGCGTCATGTCAGCTGGCTTACGCGCTCTCGTACACTGCCAGGTGACTGCTGAGAGCTGCGGCGCTGCGGCAGAGCGCTCAGTGGCTCAAAGTTCGAGGCTTCAGGGGTACCAGGTAGGCGCGCTGCGTGTCCCGGGTGCCGTTGTACAGGCCGGTGGCGTTGCACGGGTTGAGCCCGTAGGCGCCGCTGGCGGCGCTGTACGCCGGCTGCCAGTCCTCTGCTGTGCCGCCCGGCCACAGCGCTAGGCCCACATAGAAGCCTTGCCCCTGGCGGCCGAGCGCTTGTGAATATCAGCATGTCTTAGGTCTGGGCTGCTTGTGCAAGCGAGGTAGCAGTGCGTGCAAGGAGTACTGGTTTCATGCGGTCAGCAGTCCGCGCAGAACAAGCGCAGCGGCTTGGTGGTACTTCAGTGAAGAAAAAATGAGTTTTGCGACACAGGTGAGTGTGGCCGTGGCGCTGCACACCCGCGTTGCCAGGCCTGGAGTGTTGCAAGGATCGTACTTGCCCACACCAGCGGCTGCTAGGAGCACATCCGCACACAAGTACGCCCAGAGGAGGGGGTGTACTGCACGCCGCATATGCCGCATGGCGCAGCCCCAGGCATTCATGTGGTGAGCGCGCTCTTCGTTCGTAAAGCTATAGCTATGGAGGGAATGGGGGTGAAGGAGTTACTTTGTAACATGAGAGTGCAATCAGGGTTCGCCTGCTGGCCTTGCGCAACCAAGGCACATAAGAGTTTGATCGGCCCTGCAGCACTGCTTGAGACAACACGGGCAGATAGCTTGCCAGGCAGTGCAGCAGATGGTGCGACGGTGTTCGACTGCGAAGCGCACTGGCAGCGCCTCTACGTATGGTCGTTGCGGTCCAACGAGGTTGATAGTCGTGTGTTCAGCGCATGCACGCAGAGAGCCAACGCGTAAAAAGGTGGTAGTCATCGGCGCGGGATGGGCAGGCTTCGGGGCGGCGCACGCGCTGGTGAAAGCCGGGGGCCTCGACGTCCTGCTGCTGGACACGGCTGACAACCCCGGGGGACTGTCAGTGGGCTGGCGCACGCTGGCGGGCCGCCCGGTCGAGGCTGGCATCAAGGGGTGGGGCGGCCTCGGCGACTTTGCAGGATCTGGGAGCTGTTGTGCGAGCCAATACTGGTCACACTTTGCTCAAACACTGCCTCTTGCAACCTGGCCAGCATAGGCGCGTGACGCGGGGGCGCGGCGCCGCGGGGACAGGTTCTGGCGGCAGTACGCCAACATCGACGCTCTGGTCGCCGAGCTGGGCATCTCGCCCTTCACCGACTGGGCCGAGTCCCAGTTTTTTAGTCCGGCCGGGCTGGAGGTCACCGCGCCCGTGCTGCACCGCAAGCCGCGCCTGCCGACGCCCCTCGGCGCGCCGGGCCCCCTCCCGCCCGCCTGTTCTGTCGCTCGGCCCGCACCACGCAACACGTAGCGTGCTGCAGCCCCAGCACACTTCCTGTATCACCATAGATGCGCGGCAGCCGCGGGCGTGCTCAGGGCTGACATCACCCTACCCTGCAGAGCACCAGAGCCCGGTCCAGAGCCGCTCGCGTGCCTGGCAGGCAGCCCCGCAGGCGGCCCGGCGCAGGCAGCGGGCCACGCTCCGCTCGGCCGGTGCCGGCAGCTCCCCGGCCGCTGCGCGCAAACAGCGTGCTGCCGGAGCGCACATGGGGCGTGTGTGCTCATGGGGCTCAAGAACCTAACCTAACCCTAACCTCAATAATACGCCTGCTGTGACCGGAGGCGCGCACGGGGCGCAGGCAGCCTGGTGCACACCTCGCCGTTCTTCACGCGCCTGCCGCTCGCCGACCGCCTGAGCGCGGCGCCGCTGGTGGGCGCGCTGCTGGAGCACGCGCTGGACGCGCGCGCGTACGCGGCGTATGACGACGTGTCCGCGCAGGCGCTGTTCCTGGGCGCCGGCATGTCGCCGCGCCTGTACTGGTGCGCGCCTGGCGCGCGCGGCACGAGAGCCTGCGGGCCCTAGGGCCTCGAAGCTCTAAAAGCGCAAACACGTTCCTAGGCCTGGTCTGGCGCAGCATGTGCCATATGCATATGATTTTCTGTACTATTGAGGCGAAGCGCCGGCGATGTCTGATGCATGTTGCCTACATGTTGTCCCTGTTGACTCGACGGCAGCAGCGGCGCGAGCGCATTGCGCTTGCGCGCTTCCGCCAGCACCCTGTCCCACTGGCTGCGCGGCTGCCGCATGTCGCGACGCACGGCGGGGCGGGCCAGCCGGCGCGCAGGGACTTTGTGGAGCCGATGCTGCAGGTGACGCTCTTCGCGCCGGGCGCACAGCTGTCCGCGGCCGCTGCGCTGGCCGCGCTGTACTTCTTTGTGCTCGCGCGGCAGGTGCCGCCAGCCCCTACCCTAGTGCCGGGCTGAGGGCTTATCCTGCTGACTGTGGGCGTGCGCCAGGCTCGAGTCAGGTCATGGCAGGGCCGAGTCTCTGACCTGCTGGACAACAATTTCATACGCATATGGGGCCCTGTGTGAACAGCTCCTTTCGTGCCAGCTGCCAGAGTTCGCTCCAGTTTATGTCAGGGGCAGGCCCACCAGAGTGCTTGTTATGCAGTCAAAGTGTCCTCGAACACCCTGCTGGGGAGTTTCTGGAGAGGCAGGGCGCGCCAGGCTCATGCGAGCGCGGCCCGGCCGCCGCGCAGGACGCGTTCGACGTGCGCTGGTGCCGCGGCAGCATTGCTGAGCAGATATTTCTGCCCTGGCGCGCGCGCCTGGAGGCCGGCGGCGCGCGGCTGCTGGGCGGCCGGCGCGCGCTGCGCGTGCTGCCCGGCCGGGATGGGCGCGTCTCCAGGCACGATATCCCGTGAAGGAGCCTGCATGTGCCTGCAGAGTCTGACCACATCGGAGTGAAAGGGAGGGGAGTCCTGTTGCTGCGAGGTCGTGCGGTTGGAAGCCTGGGCAGCGCGCCGTCCGCGCCGCGCATGGTGCGCATGTGGCGCATGCTTGCGGCGCACGCGCCCGCCAGGCCGGCGGCAGCGGCAGGCCGCGAGACGGGCAGCAGCGCTCCGCGCCAGGGTGGAGGTGGCGGCGCGCGGCGGCGCCGTGGAGAGCTACGACGCCGACGCGGTCGTGCTCGCCGTGGGCGTGAAGGCGATGCAGCAGTGCGCCGTCCCTCCCGCTGCTCTTGGTCAAGGGTTAGAGCTAGGGCCACAGAGGGCACATGCTCGGATCCAGTGAAGGAGCGCCGCCCGACAAGGGGGCGGCATGGGCCCCCCGCTGCCTGCCCCGCCGGCGTAGCCCTCCTGGATAGAGGCAAGGGCCGCACGTGATGCTCGAGTGCCCCTGGCGGTGGAGAGGGCGCATGCTGCGGGTGCGCTGTGAAGCAGCTGCGTGTGCGCCTGTACGAGGCGGCGACGCAGGGCCCGCCTGCGGGAACATGTGCAAGCCCTGCACAGCCTCGAAACATTGTGCTGCATACCCAGCATCATGGTGCAGCTGCACACAGACGTCTTCAGGTTGGGCGCGCAGGGTCGTGGCGGCGTCGCCGTGGCTGGCGGCCGCGCCCGACCTGGCGCGCGTGCGCGGCCTGGGCGTCGTCGACGTGGCCGCGGTGCGGCTGTGGCTGGACGGCGCCGTGCGGCCTCGGACGGCGTCGAACGTCCTGGCGGGCTTCGACGCCGGCGTCGGCGCCACCGTGTTCGACCTCAGCTCGCTGCAGGTGGCCCGCCGCGCGCGCCCGCCCTGCTGAGTTCGCCCGCCGCCTGCCATCAGCCGCGCCCACTGGTTCCAAGCGCAGGGCGGCCGCCCCTGTGCGGAGCGCATCGGCCTGCCGCCCAGGTGTCAGGCCCGAGCGCCCCCGGCCTCCGCAACGCCATGCGCTGCCGAGGCGCCTGCGCACAGACGCGCGCACCATGTGGTTGGCGCATGCAGTGTATAGTTCTGTCCGCCTGCCGCCGGCGCTCGCGTGCCGCGGCGAGGCAAATCGTAGAAATTCATGTTCTAAATCAATTTCTGTCGCGGCAGGACGAGTTCCGCGGCATGGCGGGCAAGTCCGTTGTCGAGGCCGACTTTTACAACGCGGCGAGCCTGCTCCCGCTGTCCGACGAGCAGGCGCGCCCGCCGGGGCCCCGGCGCGCGGGGCGCAGCGGGCGCATACGCGGAGCTCCGCGCGCGCCTCGCTGCAGCGCACAGCCGCATTGCTCAGGCGCATGCTAGCAGCCTGGGGAGGGGGGGTTTCTTGTCCACCCTTTCTTAACTTGATTTCTTATGGTGGGGCTGGATGTGTTGGAATGAAGGCTGGCGAAGGACTTGTTACAACAGGGGGCCGCGGAAGTTGTGTGAGTTGCGTTAGCAGGCTGCATGGCGGCACCCTGTGCGGGAGCGAGCCTGCTCTGCACCTGTGAGCGGCGCGGCGCGCGAGCGGCGGCCGGCGGCGCGCAGCTGGTGGAGCGCGCGCGCGCGGTGTACCTGGGCGCGGTCGACCCGGCGTACCGGCGCTGCGCCGTGCTCGACGCCAGCGTGCTGCGGTGCGCCGCCCTGCAGCCCAGGCAGCGCGGCGTTCCCAGGACTGGCAAGCGGCACCTTGCATGGAAAAGAAGCCTTCTGCGTAGCCCAGGAGAGCTCCAGGTGCGGGCGGCCGGGCATGCCTGCGACCGGCTCACAGCGCCTGGCGGCGATAGCCAAAACAGGCTGGCGCGCGTACAGCTTCCTGCCTAGCGCGTCTCCAGCGCCCGCGCGGCGCGCGGCGCAGGTTCCCGGGCGCGGTGACCGCGTTTGCGCCGGGCAGCCACGGCTGCATGCCGCGCGCGGCCACGGCCGCGCCCGGCGTGTTCTGCGCCGCGGACTGGCTGGCGCAGGGCCCCGGCGACGCGGCTGGCGGCGCCAAGGGCCTGAGCCAGGAGAAGGCGCTGGCGGCCGGCCTGGAGGCCGGCAACCTGGTGCGCCCTACAGAAAGAGAGCAGGGTACAGGACAGGGTGAGGGATGCGGCCAGCGGCGCTAGGGCCCTGAGGATGAGCCAGGACAAGGCGCTGGCGGCTTTGGATGACAGCACCCATCTTGTGTTGTTGCTGGGCGCAACTGCCGCAGTGGGCGCCAGGCTGCACTGTGCCTGCCGCCCGGAAGCTCCCGTGTGTCCCCTCTGTCCAGCAGATCCCGCACCACAAGAGTGCGCACGAGTGGCGATACGATCGGACGGGCGCTCGCACCTCCTGCCTGGTGGGTCTCGTGCAGAGCCCCCCCCACAGACAAGGCGAGGACCATGACTGGGTGACCTGTGTGAATGCTGACGTGGTAAGTGTGAATGATTCGCGTTCACCAGTGGCGTTCGCGTCGTGCAGGCCGCAGCCAGCGTCGGGCGCCAGCCGCGCGCGCAGCTCATCCCGGCCGCGGCCGACGAGCCGCATGTGGCCGCCGCGCGGGAGGCCCTGCGCGTCGGCCGTCGGCTGGGGCTGCCGCTGCTGGGCCTACCGCACTGACTGCACCGAGTCCACAATGATGACAAGAAATGGAGCGCTGCCATTTCTGCTGGTGTAAGGGACCGTGCAGAGAGCAGGGAGCAGAGTGCACATTGCACTTGGCGTGCTTTGCGCGAATTGCCTGATATGGAAGGCAGCAGGGACTGCCGGGTCGGCGTAACGCGGCGCTGCTCTGTGGGATGTAGTTTCCATGTATATGCTGATGCAGGAGCAGAGAGTGGTCAACACTTCAATTGCTGTGTGCATCATGTCTCACTTTGGCACGCTCATCCCGCCCGGGTCATGGTACCGGCAGCGCGGAAGCAAATACTGCCTGCATGACTGGCAGATGCCGCTGCAAGTCAACCGTGGGGCAAAGAGGCTCCGCTCGCGTGCCCGACAACCCCTCCCCCCCCCCCCCCCCCACCTGCAGATCCACGAAATGCCCCGCCAGCTGCCCGCGTACTGGCATCCCCGCATGGCGCCCAGCCGGCGCCTACAACAGCCGCCCAGCGGCCCCTCACATGGCAAGGGCGGCCACCATGGCCTCCTCCCTGCCTCACCATGGCCTGCACCTTATCCCAACCCTACCCTACCCTCCCCTCACATCGCCATGGCCTCCGCCATCGCGCTGCTGGCGGCCGCTGCGATGGCCTTCTCGGACGCGTTGGGCAGGTAGTAGTACTTGCCCTGCGCTGCGTTGGCGACCTCCTTGGCAAAGCCGGTCGACACGAACTGCGCGCGGCGCACACAGTCTCATGTCCCCGTTGCGTCCGGCCTGCCCGGCTGCAGGGCGTCTGGGCGCGGTGCATGCAGCGCTTCTGCGCTCCGCACGCGCGCTTGCCAAGCTGCGCAGGACCCCCCGTAACCCCACCTCAGCAGGCAGGCCGCATCATGACCAGCGGGTCAGACCCGCCCGGCCCACCGCCACGCTCACAGGCGCGGCGCAGGCTCGCGCTGAGGGCAGCGCGTCAGCGAGCCGCGGGGCATGGCTCAGGTTCAGCGGGGTTTGGCTCAGGTTTGGCTCGCGCCTTGTTCTCCGTGTCGATCACGAGCAGGTTGAAGCCGCAGACGCCCACGCGCTTGGCCATGTCCAGCACCTCCTCCTTCAGCAGGTCCTGCGCGGCCGCGGGCCCCGCAGCGCGTCAGCGCCTGCCCCAGGTCGGGGCCAAAATTCCTAAACCTACGGGCTAGTACAATGCGCAGGCGGAGCCGCACAGCCGCAACTGCACATTTGCACGCTGACGCTGACGCCCTGGTCACCCCGCAGCGCTCGGCGGAGCGCAGAGTGCATGGTGCAGCTCGGCGCGGGCGATGGGCGCCGCGCCTGGCTCGGCCGCGGCGCGCCCTCCGCGATGGCGTCGGGGTCCTCATTGCTCTTGGCAAGGCTGACGTTGGCGCGCCCGTCGGTCAGCAACACGATCTGGATGCGCCCGCAATCGCCGCTCTGCTGCGCGTTCAGCGCCGTGCGGATCGCCTGCGCGCGCCCGCGCGGCACGGCTCACGCCGCGCGCGAAGCTGCGCGTGCATGGCGCGGCGCCGGCTCGCAGCGCTTTGAGCTCTACGCTGCGCGCATGCAGGCGATGCGACGCAGCGGCCGGGCGCTGCGGGGGTGGCGCGCCGCGCTGTGCAGAGCGTCCGTGTAAAGATGTGTGGCTTTAGGGTTGTGATTAGGGTTAGAGTGTGATTGGAGCCGGGCAGGCGCGCGCCATGGAGATGCCGTGCGCGAGCGGGGAGCCGCCGCCGCAGGGCAGCGCATCCAGGCGTCGCCGCGCCATCGCGATCGACTTGCTCGGCGGCAGCAGCACCTCCGCGCGGTCGCCGTAGAAGGGGATCACCGACACCTGCGCCCGCACGCGCGCGCCGCGCTGTGAGCACGCGCGGCGACCGACGCAGCCCAGACTTCACTTCATGCTGTATTAGTCTATGGCAGGACCAGTGCCGGTGGCAGCTCTGGGTGCCGGGCAGCCCTCGTGCGCTCCAAGCGCGGACATCTAGAATATATCTCCCCTTTGCGCGAAACGGAAACAACGCCAAGATCACACTCCGCATTCTCATCCGGGCCATCACCTGGTCGCGCGACGTGTAGCTCTGCTGCAGGAGCTGCAGCGCCGCGCCCTGCGCGGCAGACGACCAACCTCGCTGGTGAGCACTTCCCGGCCAGCAGAGAGGATTCTGTGTGACGTCGGCAAACACCCATACGCAGCGGCGCTCGCTGGCCGGAGCGGCGCCAGCTGCGTCAGTGGACCAGCTGCACACAGCACGCCGCTCTACCTGTCCTCAGCGCAGCAGCTGAACACACTAACTCACGCCCCGACAAGTGTGCTGCCCCAGCCACTGGGAGCGCGCATGCACGAAGTGCCGGCGGTGCTGCGCGAAAGGCACGCGCCTTGGCGGAGGACATGCGGTTGAGCGCCATGGAGCCGGACGCGTCGACGACGAAGATGACCAGCGCGCCGGCCTTGCGCGCCAGGCGCTTGCTGCGCATGTCCACCTTCTCCACAAACACCTGCGCGCGCTCGGCTTAGGGCTAAGGGCTTAGAGTGTAGAGCTTTTGGGCGCGAGGCTCAGGGCTTTCTCAGGAGGGTCGGCCCATGCGCGCAGAGCGCGTCGCCGCGCGCGCCGCCCTCGCCGCGAGCGCCTGCGTGCACGTGGCGCGCGGGGTGCGGCCGGGCGTAGGGTGTTTATAGGGTATGAGGGGCAGGCCGCAGGCTGGTCGCAGACGCGGAGCAGCGACCAGGACCCGAGAGTGCCAGCTGCCTGCTCCGCACACCGCTTGTTCCGCACAAACCGGGCTGCGGGATGCAGACACATCACCCAGGCGCGTCACAATCTTGCCCCAGGGGCGGAGCCGGGGTGGCCGCGGCGGCGCACCCGCCGCGTAAGTTTCACGCCGGTGCGCGCGGCCTCCTGCTGCGCGCGCGCGCGGCGCATGCGCTGGTAGGGCGCCGCCGCGCGCAGCGTGGCGTCCACCGCCAGCCGCCGCACCGCGCCTGCGCGGCGCCGGCGCGGCGCCTTCAGCAGGAGTCAGGGTCGTGGCCAGGGCGGAGGCCGGAGGCGAGACGCTTCGAACACCGGTCGGGACCATGGTGACTCGCATGACCGGCGTGCGGGCGCTGTGTGGAGGCGCGGCGTGGCGGCCGCCAGATGCGAGAAGCAGACAGGCGGGTCGGCACGGGCGCGGCTCGCGGCCAGGCAAGCAGGCCATGCGGGGCAGCGCGTGAGCCGGCACCCAGCTGCTGGAGCGCGGCCATGACATGCACTGGTCCCCGCTGCCCGGCTTCGCTGCGTACAACAACTGCGTACAACTGCGTACACACCCATAAAAACACAGAACACGAATATGCCCAGATGCAGAGCTCCACAGGGACAGGCCCCTGGCGGCACGCGCGCAGGCGCCCCTCCGCCGTAGAGCAGGCAGCGCGGGAGGCTGGGCGGGCGCGGCCGGGCGCGCGCCCTTGGGCAGCATGGGCTTGATGTAGCGCCCGCGGTCCTCGCTGAAGATGAGGCTCTTGGAGCGCCCAGACTTGCCGAGCGCGCGCTGCTGGTTCTGCGCGAACGCGAGCACGCCCGGGTCCAGCACGGTGCCATCCGCCTCGATCACAAACTCCTGCGGCAGCTGGTCCGGCTGCGCGCCGCGCGAGCGTGGGCAGGGTTAGGTAGGGCTGATGTAGGGTTAGCGTTCAGCATGTGCCGTCAACCTCGATCAACAAACTCCTGCGGCAGCTGGTCTGGCTGCCTAGGCGCGCGGGCGCGGCCGCATGGGCAGGGCTCGGGTGCAGTTGAATTAGGTTGGTTGTTGTCTCTTTGTGTGTTCAGGGCTGTGCCCCCGCTGGATGCCGGACGGCCAGCAGCGGGGTGCGCCGACTGCCCGCACAACCGGCGCCAGACTGGCCGCACACGCCCAGGACATGCTCCATTTGCAGGAGCGCACCACAAGCCGTGACTCCTCCTATCCTTCAAGGCCACATGCAGAGGCCGGCGCCAGCGCAGGCGCACACGTACACCCAGCCCGACCGCAGCGGAGGGTGAAGCCCAGGGGCACCTTTTCCTCTTCCTCCTGGTCCTCGGGCGGCTCCTCCTCCTCCTCCTGCTCCTCCTGCTCGTCCTCATCCTGCGCGCGCGCGCGCGGCGCGGCGGCTCAGGCGCCCAGCCCGCGGCGCGTGCGCGCGGCCGGCGAGGCGCCCGTCACGCTTCGCCCTGCGTGACCGTCACCGCGCAGCCCGGCTGGTCCCGGGGCTGGGCCACCGCCGGGCCTCTCGCTGCTCCACGCGCTGGCAAGGCAGCAGAGGGCCGCTGGCAGCCCCGCCCCAGAGGCGCTGTTTTCCGGCAGCCTGCGACCGGGCGCGCGCCTGCTGCTGGTCCTGCGGCGGCGGCGGCGGGGGCGGCGGCGGCGGCGGCTGCTGGTCCTCGTCCTCGGGCGGGTTCTGCAGCGTGGTCGCGCGCGGGATGATGACCAGCTGGACGGCCTTCTGCACGTCGTCCGCCGACACGCTGTCGCGGCCCTGCGGCGCGGCCCCGCACGCGCGCGCGTGAGCGCTGCGTGCGACGCGGCGCTCCCGGCGCTCCGCAGGGCGCCGGCCCTCGAGCCAAGCGTGCTGCGCGCGCCCTCGAGCGGCTGCAGAAGCAGGCGTTCTGTTTCTACACACATGGCACACGCATGCGCGTGAGAGTATGGTTATATAGAATGTTTATGCATTACACTATCACCAAGGTAAGCCTGTTCCCGCCAGCACATGCTGCATGACGCTGCTCGCAGACGGCGGGCGCCGGGCGCGCGGCGCGCACGTCCAGCGCGGCGGACGCCTTGGCGACGCGCGTGGCGAACAGCTCCGCGCGATGGCCCTGGCAGCCGCCGCGCGCCGCCTCCGTGGCCAGCCGCTCGACCTGCTTCTCGCTCACAGTCACCGTCTTGAGGTACTCGCGCGCAAACAGCACCTGCGCGGCCCCGGGGCTAGGGTCAAATCACGCGCCGCGCTGAGCGCGGCCCCCGCGCCTGTTCTGAGCGCCGCCGCCCCGCCCATGCGGCATGCAAGTACTGCGGCGCCGGGGCAGAGGCTTGGCCGTGCCGGGGAGGCATATAATCAGGGTTTGGTGGGCGGCGCGCGCCTGCGTGCGCAGCCCGTCGGTGACCTCCTCCGCCTCCGTCACCATGACCGGGCCCTCGTCCTGCCGCGCCGCCACGCCGGCCCAGCTCAACCCAGCGCACAGCGCGCGGGACAGCCAGCTGCAGCCCCCTTGACGGCCACCAGTGAAAACAAATTCTAGATGGCATGCTCCGCCCGGCAACGGTCTTGGTCTCCCATGATGCCCGCGCCCGCGCTGGCGGCGCCCGGGGCCAACCGGACATGTCCGGGGGGACGCAGCTGGGGCAGTGCACGCCGAAGCCCTGTGACAGGCCTAATATGAGCTCATGGAGCCCCACAGCTTATGCAGCCCATGGCCCCGGCCGCGGCCCTGCGGCGCGGCGCGCCTGGAAGCGCAGCGCGGCCTGCACGGCGGCCACGCGGTCGGTGAACTGCGGCGGCACGTCCGCGCTCAGCGTGATGGCGATGCGGTCCAGCAGGTGCTCGCGCAGC
>JAABUV010005359.1_pt1 | contig 14683 bp, 14 predicted proteins | sample 5559971 | NCBI WGS metagenome assembly JAABUV01 (sample SAMN10711881, study PRJNA513362) | rock metagenome | isolation source: Antarctica rocks | place: Antarctica: Victoria Land, Knobhead nord | collected 2015-12-19
GCTGTTGGGATGAGGGAGCAGCACGAAAGAGAGCCGAAGCTGCTAGGCGGGAAAGGTCCGAGAGTCAGAAGATACTGTATGAGGAAGAGGCAAAACGTGCCGGCATTGGGGTCAATGGGACGGTCCCAGGCAGCGACGGTCCCAATGAACGGTCGAGAGGGGCAAGTGTCACACTCTTTGATGCTGCGTTAGAAGCAGGGAAGCGTCCTGTGGCTGTGCCGGATAATGTTACTGATGGATTCGATGCGATTGTCCTGTCCTCTGGCAGGCCTAGAGATGCAAACCCACCGTACAACCCAATGGACAACGCTTTAAAGCTCAAGATCTTTTCCCAGTCACGCTCCGTGCGTGGTTTTGGTAGAGAAGAATACGGGAAGGTTCACGGAGCTTTAGCACCTCTCTACAACGATGCTCTGCGGTCCAGAACTCATACAGATGCTTTCGTTTTCCGTACGTATCGAGATCCGGATCAGCAAGCGCAGATGTTGTCAAACCTGGTTAGGTTTGCGAACAGTGATACGGCGCAAGGTTGGCAGCAGAGAGAGCATAAGGTCAGGGATCTCGTCAAAGCTTTCGAAACTGCGGTATCCCGCGAGTTTGAACATGGCCTTGTGGATGGAGACATCGAGGGGAAAATCCGGAAATATGCACATGTTCTTGGGAGCCTAAATGGAGGTCAAAAGGCCGTGGACATGTTTCTGTCAAGAACGCGGATATTGAGTGATAAAAGAAGTCTTGGCAATCCTATGGATTGTCTGGACGAGAAAACACTGGGCACTGTTTCCTTGGAATGGGCCCATAGATTTTTCAGCAATCTCTCCGCTGCCTTCAATGAACAAGTGACTATCGTCGATCGGGTGTTTCCTACCTCAGTTGGTGTTGTTATACCATTTTTGGAGAAAATCGGCAAGGAGGTCATCTCGGATTATCTAACGATATTGTTTGATGAAGCGCATCGTATGGGCGTTGATTCGTATCTAAAGTCTGTTTCAACTACATACGAGCAAAGCCTCGACTTTGCCAAGTCTTTAAGGCCCACGAATGAATCTGGAGATGAGTTCTACGAAACTGTGGACCAAGTCATAGCCAACATCTTCGAGCCTCACATCGATTTGTACTTGAAGGAGGAGCTGAAGTTCTTTAAAGAAAGATCTGAGTCTCAAGTTGGCGAGTGGGAAAGGCAGCTGTCAGAGCAAGATGCATCTATGACAACTATGTATATGTCAAACGTCAATCGACAGGCTGATAAAAAAGACTTTCTCACTTCGTTCAAGAAAGTTGTCATGATGCCGGTTAACGTCTTGCCAACGTTCCCAATCTCTTCACCTTTCAGCGGAAAACCAGCTACGGCGAAAGCTTTGGTCAATGGTGAGACACTGGAAACGTTGAAGCCACCAGGATCTCAGGGTCCTACTCGTCCTTCGACCCCTGGGATAGTGAACGGCACAGCCTTGAGTATCAACAGAGCGTCAACTCCTTTGCAAGAACCACCCACGACCGAGCTAGCTGCCAAAGCGGCGATCATGGCCTCAAGACTTGAAGGCATATGCTCTTTGTTCAGTATAGAAGTGGCTCTCAACCTTGTTCACGCGGCTAAGTCAAGTATCGAGCGAGCGGCTGTGTTTGTTAAGCTTGGAGGTCAATATGGAATCGATGCACGGAAACAATGCGAGCTTATCTTCATCCTACTTTTACAAATATTAGGTAGTCGTCATATCAAGTCAGGCTTCGACCAGGCGGTAGACCACTTATCAAAGTATAAGCCGCGGGAAGCAAGCGAGCACGGTCAATCTGGTGTTACACCACTAGTAACCTTCCTTGAACTTGTCAATGTGGGAGATCTCATTCAGCAGATGGTGGATGTTTTCTACGAACAAGAGCTGATCTCCAAGAAACTCACAAACCGTGATGATTTCCTGGATCCGGCTGTGAAGGAAAAGAAGCGCTTCGAGCAGATGCTTGATGAGCGGGTTGCTGCTGGTCTGAACAAGGGCATTGAAGTCCTAATGGCGGAGGTAGAGTATATATGCGCCACAACCCAGAAGCCTGAGGATTACAATCCTGGTGCATCAAGCGGTACGAATTTCGAAGTCATGGACATCGGTCCCACTAAGACGGCTCTCAAGATTGTTGAGGTGGTCTCTTCTCACACAAAGATGTTGGTTGGGAGCACGGATAAGAACATGCTTGATGTCTTCAACCAAGAAGTAGGATTGCGGCTGTTTACGGCGCTATGCAAACACCTTAAAATGCAGCGCATCAGCGTCAATGGTTCTATCAAGCTGATAAGGTTTTTTCTACCTTGCCCCTTTTCCTTTCCTTTCTGTAGGACTGACTAGACTGGCTTCTAGCGATATGAACCACTACTTCAACTACATTCAGACACTAAAGAACAAAGACCTGCTCCTGTACTTCATCGCCCTTCGTGAACTTTCGCAGATCTATCTCGTCGACCCATCAGATGCCAAAGAGCTGGCGACTATCGTTGCAGATGGAGAGCGCTTCCACGGTATATTTCGCGCGGAAGAGGTGTACGAATTTGCGGAGAGGAGGGCGGATTGGTATCAGGTAAAGAATCGTGTCGAGAAGCAGATGTATGGGCAGGGGTGCGTGGTTATGTGAGCCACTGTAAGTAAGGCATTGTAAGAGTCGTAAGAAACAACACGAACTGCCTAAAGTGATAGTATCATCCTTTCTTTTAACGTTCTTCTTTTAAGGAAGTTCTTGAATTATTTTTCTTCTGTAATCTCTTTTATTTTACCTTTTCTCTATGCTCTGTTCAACGATGTTTCTTTTGATAAAGTTCTTTCTTAAATGAATCTCTCTTATGTAAACTTAATTCTCGAAAAACATGAAAAGATAATGAATATATATACTGGTTTACTTTCTTCATAATTTGTCACTATTTCGATTATCTCTTCACTAAGTATGAATACATCAGCAAGCCTTGTCTTGTTTTATTCTATGCATCAAGGTATCGAGTCTACAAAAATCTTGATGCTTCTTTCCTTTTCTTTCTTTTACATACCATGATACTCACAGTTACAATCCCTTCAAATTCAAAGGAGCTTTAGTAGTTTAATTGCATTAGTTTGTTGAACCTTTCACCTTGACTTAAGTTGTTAACTTTTGCACCCTTTCGTCCGAACTCTCCAACCACCCATTTTTGCCACTACTGTGTTCAATACATAAAAAACCTTCCTTCTAATGAACATATGAATGAACTATGGCCTACATCTACTGAAACGTATCCCGAACCTTCGCTATCGGACAGTTTTGAATAGACATTGATCTTCATTTATGCCTGCTAGGCGGCTGCAACAGACAGTTATTCTACTGGGTACCATGTCGTCTATCAAGGTTAGACACCTTCTCGGTCTTTTCTGATAATTTTATCCGGAAAGCCGTTCGCCTGCCTCAAATCGATCGATAGTGCTCAGACGGTTACGTTGCTCTATAGTAAGGATTCTATGCCTATAAAGCAGCTAGATCGAATGCTTCATGATCTTCACATACCGCGGCAACCGTCCTGAAGGGCGATATCAAGCCAATGCAATAGCTACATTTAGAAAGACACAAAAGCAGCAACCGCGAAAATGACAGATGGCATGGCTGATCGTCCTCGCGCCGTTCTGCACTGTGATCAATTCGTCGAACCGGCCTACTATTCCCTTGGCTGCTCGCGTGATGGCGCCTTCGCCAATTGAAAGACTTTGTCCGCGTCGCCTGGACACGCCTGATAAAAAGAAGCCCTACAGAAAGTACAACCCTGTCATGGTTAACGCAGTCAATGAAAAATGTGTACGTGAACATCGTGGATATTCGTGGTGAAATCTAAAAACGTGTCCTATGGCACTCAAGTCATCAAGCCAATCACTGGAAGCAATTTGCGATCTAATTCCGGCTGACGTTGGAATTGTTACCCTATTCCAGGCATAGGTTCATAAATACGCGCGACATTTACGGTACTTGAATGTCGAGAGACCGAGCGAAGGATTTTTTCGACGGTAAAAGTCGGGTCTGTGAAGTGGGAAAGCGAACCGATATCGTGATTCTCGACACGCTCCATGCTGCCACCATCGATGGCAAACTTGGGCCTTGGTCGCAATATTTCTTGCTCAAGGAGGCTTTAACATTACACCGAGATGGACTCGTTACGTCCGTTCGAGCAGAAGCAAGTCGCCACAGCTCGTTCGCCATGACAATCGTGCCCTTATTAAGGTGTTCCAGTGTTCTGGGAAGATCATCGATTTGTTGACATAACCGTACCGAACACTTCGCATGTTATAAAGGAGCGGTCTTCAGCAAGCTCCAGGCATTCCAAAAGGCAAATGCCCAAACACAGAATTCCGCCAAAGTGAACGATGACTCCTCAGAGTATAACGCAGAAGGGTTTCCGAGGAACCTTGCAGTGACTTTAGTGGGGAATACTTCCCTGAATGAAACTGAAGGTCCATCAACTGTTACCACTCAGGCTAGGTCGAAGAGAAATGCCTCTGTGCTTGGCGAGTCGCATACAGCTCTTGCGAAGAAACGGAATCAAACCAAGTCTGTGGCGTCTAAGCAGAGCATTGCCCTAAGCGCCGCCATCTCCGAAACCACAATATCACCTAGCCCAAGCTTGAAATCTGCCAGCCAACCCTCTCTCCAACCCTCTCTCCAACCCTCTCTCCAACCCTCACCCGCGCCCCACACCAGCAAAGAAGAACTCCCCTTCTCACCACTCAGCCCCCGCCACTCAACCACCATCAACCTTCGGCAACCGCCACCGCGCCACCTCCAAAGCGATCCGTGCCATCTAAGACGCGCTCCACAACGCAGACGAAGCCTCTGCACGAGAGCACCATCTGTTTCGCCAACTGAGCGAAGCGTATGTTGACGAGGATGAGTCGACATTTGGTAGAATATATCTATCATAAGCTACTAGGAGACGCCGCATACGGGTGAAGGAATTGTGTGAGATGGCTGAAAATAGGGGCAATATCAAATCTTGCTTGAAGCCAATCTTGGTTCCTTTTTTTTGGCGGGGTGAAGAAATAGACTGAAGTAGCTGATCCAAAGGTCGTCGCATCAGATAACTGCTTGGGGTTAAATCCGCATATCTTTGTCTTGCGCATGCGCAAACAGCAATTGTGGGTCGTTGAGGGTACGGTGGGAAGTTGGACACTGCATCAGCAATAGTCCCTATAGTTTGAGAGAACCGGGATAGATGTTTTAGGCTTCATGGAATTAGAACAGTTTGACTTCACCCAACTGTGAAGAATCTCCCCTGGCTCAAATGTACAAACAACACATCCCCCACGGCGTCTTTTCTTGGACCTGATCCTCCCGAGCCGAAAGCCGTTGCCGTGAAATGAGAAACAAGAGATCAACTTGAAGTGTAGAGGGATGCGGGACTGAATAGCTCCTTGTACTGTCTTTTGTTTTGTGCTCGTTTTCAGGATGTAAGTGTTGCTATGTTGAAGGGAAGGAGATTTAAAAAGAATTGGCTGGTTATGACGTGTTACGGTTTGATATAAAGAATCTCTGTGAACAACAAGAAAAGCTGCAATATATTATTAAATACAACTGTAAAATCGAGACTGATGATTTCAGGTCTTTCAAATTTTACTTGCAGTGTTTCACAGTCTCCGTCCAAAGTGAGCTCGTCGTTTCTTGATCGAAAGATCATGTCGATTTTCTCAATGTCTTTTTTAAACGAAACAAATGCTTGTAGAGTGGAAAAAGGAAACCTGTTGTTTTGAACTGTCAAGTGAGATATAGCAGCGGTTATATTATAACCCTTACGACCTCGCACATACCATCAACATTACTCACCATCATCCCGTTTCTTTGACCAATTCTAAACCTCAACATCACTTTACGCCCAGCCCCTTACCCAAATAACAATTGTCCTTCGCCCACCAACCCTGTACTTCAATCGAATTTCTAATGTCTCGCACATTTACATCGGGGAACCATGAGCAAGGAACTAAAGTAGAAAAGTTCAGATAAAAGGGGTTGAACTTGGAAACCCTGTATCCTTTGCCCTTGTAAAGTACTGAATCTGATAACCCGAAGTTTGAATCTATTCAAAATAGCCGCCTTCTCAGACGCACCTTCCCTATCCTGACGCGCCAGAAAACCCTGAGCATTGAATTCCGCCGACCGTGATTTTCCTGGACCTGGACGGCGGTTTTGGGGCTGTCATTCACTTCTTTCGAGTGTTTACCTCCCGCTTTACGGCACCAAGAACAATCGACCATGTATGTGCATCTACGACACATTGTCAGGAACAATCGACTTGTCCATTCTGCCTTGACTCTCAACACGTTCTGGTCAGTGTCTTTGTATGCAGCTAAGATGGCTCAGTGAGGTGTTTACGCGCCTTTTACAACGTGACACTCACTCTTATGTTTAATCTTCAACACGGCCTGAAAGTGTTGGCCTTGTGACGCGTTCTTGGCGGTTGGCCTTTGATATTTAAATCTCTAGACTTCAGTCAGGACGCAACCTTATCGCTACAATGACTGAACTGCTTGACAAGTCAGAATATCGGGACGTCGAGATGGAGGCAGATCAGCAAGGCATCAAAATGGAGGCAAAGCAACAGGTTGTCAAGACGGAAGTAGACCAACGAAACGACAAACTGGAGGCAGAGCACAAGGCCGGCGAGGTGAGGGCAGAGCAACAGGCTGCCGAGATGGGCGAAGTTACGACAGCACCAAAGGAGCCCTTTCCTTTCATGCGCCTCCCTCCTGAGATCCGCAACATGGTCTACAAGGAGCTCCTTGTCCAGCCCGGGGTGGTCTGCGTCCAGTATAATGATTTACTAATGCAGAAATATGTGCGGAAGCGTTTCCGAATGGAGGAATATGTGCGAAGCAAAGACGGCCTTGGGATCGACGTGTGCATCGATGGAAGATCAATTCGCCAGCTCCTTTGGACATCGAAAACCATCTACCGAGAGGCATCGACGTTCTACTTTGGATCCAACCATTTCCGCTTCGAATGTTTGGGTACGTTCACCACATGTCTGCAGCACCTCAAGCCAGATTTCCGTAGACTGCTTCGTCGGATTACAGTACCATTTACGAACGATACTCCAGCAAGGGCCATGAAATTGTTGGGTACATGTATTTCCCTCTCGGAATTGACTCTGGAGATTTCAAGCTTGAGTACTACCTGGAGTTCGAGGAGATATCAAGGTCGCATGAAATTTAACGGTTTGAATGATCTGCTCAAGATTCGGGGTCTGGACAAATTAACCGTTGATTCAACACGCTTGGAGCCTTTTCGTAGGAAAGGCATTGATGTGTTTGCCGACGAAAAAGGTCTGGCGAATGTCCTTCAAATCCTCAAGGAGCCTCACGATCCGGCCAAATTGAAGAGACAGGAGGCAAAGGACTATCCTGATAGGAAATCCCAACGGATAGTTTTCGGAAAGGCCAATGTCAAGACTAGAACCAAGGCAGGATCAGAGGCGAGAAGAAGAATTCATAATTCGAACGGGTCGGCTTGGTAATTAGTGACAGTTTCCTAGATCACAAAAGATAATAGCCTAGCTGATTGTGTTCTAGAATCTTTGACGAAACCAATGGCTTGCACTTCGATATCGATAACGGCGATGCACATTGATGGTTTGATAAGGTTCCAGGGAAGTCAGGAATCAAAAGGGACATGATACATGATACTGCTCACACTTGTTTGTTGGTAACTCGTCAGGTTTTTCGGGGGTAGTTGAATTTGTCAGGGTTCAGACAATTTCAAGGTCCTTACTTTGTATTTAACTCCCCACTGTTAGTACAATGATACATAGATTACTTACAACGAAAAGCAATCACTTCAGCTTAGTTCTCTTGCTAGTGACCTTGTTCTACGAACACATTGACCCATGCGAATAGCATTCAACTCATGTCCAGGATTCGCCTCATGTCTCGACTCCTATGTAGACACCTGTTGCGTCGGGCCGTGCCAATAGTTGTAGGCTATTGCTACATTCTTCCGGGTGCAGAATTTGATTAGATAACTTGTAACAAGAGCTAACCTTCGTCAGTGATTATTTTCCGTTCAGACTTTCACATAGACTATGTTCTATGTAGGCTTCTTATGATGAACTTTGTCGACCGAATGCTCCCTTTACCCAAGACACGCCTTGAGAATAGCCAGATATAGTGGCTTAAGATATCGTGCCATACAGTCTCGGTCTGGCCGTCCAGCAATGAGAGGGGAAAGACCACAATGCGGTATCGTAGCCATCAAGAACGAAATACGCCGATCCCAGTACGCAGCTTTTTAGCATGTTCTGGGGGTTCATCAAGCATTATCCTGGTTGTTGATCAAACCCCCCCCATTCTTTGCACTCTTTACTCTTTTGCTTAACATCTACCCCGAAGTCTACAAGCTGCCCGGCCCCAAACATGGCAACAGTCCTGGAGCTCCTATCCGTGATGATGGTATCAGTCATCCAACAACGGCTCAAGCAGTCAGAGTATGTCTCTAGAGCGTCCTCGTTTCCCGCAGCTGGTTCTTCGGGAGGAATTTGGGAAAGGCTGTGAAGGGTGCGATTCACAAAGTCCCAGGTGTGGTAAAGTTGTTTGGGGGAGGAAGCTGGGTTGGTCTGGTTCATTTGGGGGTGCGATTCGAGCGCTCTTGCGGAATGTTAGCTGTTGTGCTTGTGATGGGGTGGAGAAAATTGAGCTGGGGAGATTGTAACGCCGAGAGTACGATATCGACAGACGGTTGGTGTGAAGAATAGGCGATGAATAGGAAGGATCGTGTGATACGTGATCAATATGGAGAAAGGACGACTTGGAAAAACCATGACTTATTGGATCAGTGCATTAAGCTTCGCTTTGAAATCAGATACATGGGAAGGCGTGACTTCCCCCAAATCAGTAAAGGACATTTTGTCTTAGGACGCGATTCGCCCAGCAACGTCTTCTCTACTGGGCCTTCGTCTGTGGATCTTCTGACGTTGCAATCAACTTTGAAGGCGTCAATTGATCTGAGGAGCAAAGTTTGAGAGAGCGCAGGCAGGTCAAACAGATCACCAAGTTGTTACCCCCTATGACGTCATTGTTTATTCATAAGCAAGCGCGTGTGAATGCTGATTGCAGATCGTATCGAGGGCCTGCTCAGATATTCCATGATTAGGAGGCACATATCACCAGGCTGCTCTACTGGGAGCTGACAGCTTCGTTGATTAATTCGAATCCTCATTATTTGGTGAATGTAAGATGGATCAATCTTCGAGAAGTTCGATCAAAGTTTCCTGTCGCGCCTTTCCCAGCAGCCGGATGTTCCAGTACGGAAAGAATTAACTTGCTAAATCAAATATTTTCGTACTTTATGCCAGAAAGATGAACAGGATGTGGTTTGATTATCCGCTGGCGTCTGCCGCGCTTGTGCGCAACGTTCAGTTCTATGCTATGAAAAGAGTGACAGCAAGATCTACCAGAAACCAACTCTACTGTTCCAACCATGTCATTGCCGCGACATCCTATTCCCCGGAGACTAGTTTCTCACGCCTCAAAAGATCTTGGCCTTCTCCCTCACATCCTTGCCAAAATCCAATGGAGCCTGCCCGCCTGTCATGAGTGCACCCATTCTCCCACTCTCGTCACAGATTATTTGCTTAGACATCATGCATCGTCCCAGACAATCGGAGTAAGATTCGAGCGCCTTGTTGTCGCCAGCTTCAAGTGCTGGGATAGGAATAGCAAGAATATTGTTCCTGGTGGTTTGTGCAAAGTCGTAGGTGAAGAAAAGGGTTTTTGGCGAAGATGAAGCGGGTATCTTCATTTCAGGGTGGGACTCGAGAGCACTGCCAAAAATGTTAGTCAGTGCATTGAGTAGAGTAGAATGTGCGAGGCCCGCCTACGCAAGAAGAGCATCGAGCTTGGTCACTAATTGGTTTACATCTGACTCTTTAACATCGCGAGCAACGATTGGCATAGATTGGTAAGGCATTGGGATTGTCCTTTTCGATGCAATTACTTCCAATTCAAATTGCTATTAATTAGGAGTAGGATTTGATCTTGTAGTCAACCGTACCACAGTAGACAGTTGAACAAGGTAGGTCTTGATTTTTAAGACAGCGAGGTTGGAAGATCGTCACCCTCTCGCGTCATATTTGACGCGTTGCGTTGACTAGCGCGCTATGGTCGCGTATTTACGTGTCTCGAACGGATCAGCGCCTAGATAGCATTACTTCTTGAGAGTAGGTGTGGTATTTGTCTACCTAGACCCCCAGGCAATTTAGTAACCAGTTCGTCAGGTCGGCAATTTGCGGGTAGAAGATGGTCAAGGTATAAAATTATCTTGTCCCTCTTATATCTGCTCATCAGACAATTAACTGGTGTGTTTCTGCACGTAACTCCTCGAATGCTTTCGATGTAAGAGGTCGGATTGCTCACAAATTCTGTCACGCTAGCAAGACTCTAGAATCCTCGAGATGACACAGCTGCTCAGGCCATAGCTTCATCCCCTTAGTGGCAGAACATGCTGGCCCATTACACCTTGCCTACAGAGCGGGCATTCCGGCTTCTCCTTGACCCAGTCTCCAATACATGTCCAACAAAATACATGACCACATGTAGTCACGCTGGGGTCTTTCATCTCCTCCAAACACAATGTACATTTTCGCTGCTGCCGTCCGTTGATCCAACCCATCAATTCTGGATCCTTGAGATCATATCTTGGCTTATCAATTAAGACAGGCGTATGTGTCGTTGCTTCTATGCGGCTTTTTTGGATCTCTGGAGGTTGGCCAGTCGACGGAGAGGTCTCACTGTTGGCGGCGTAAGCTTGACTTCCCAAGCCCACCTCCACCCCCTCGACCATGGCGCTCGCACCCCCGACTCCCCCGGCGTCTATGGCTGTTGGGGCTGCGCTTCTCACGGTACTATTCACGTGTAACCATACCTGCACCGCCATCTGCAGTATCAGAAGCACTCCGAGGACTTCGTATCCCACGCGCTGGTCAGAGGGGGGAAGACGTTTCGTAAAGATATAACGCAAGCCAAAGAGCCGCTTGCTGAGATGGTAGTAAGAGCCTGTAAAGTAGAAGATTGAGAGCGTGAGGGCGTAGATGGGAGAGGGTGAGGTTATGGTGGAGAGATTGGTGAGAATATATGATTGTAGGCGTTGGGAAGAGGAGGAATTGGGGGCGTTCGATTTGCGCTGTAAGTTTAATTCAAGCTTAAGGCGCATACGGTTTCGGAATGCTGGCAGGATCTTCGTGAGTGTGTAGGGTAGAAGCACAGCAGAGAAGATATACCCTGCTCGGCTGGAGAAAGCAGGCAACTGGAGAGAACGATCAGATATTTGGATGATATCGCAGTACTCCTCCCCAAGCGTGCGATTGCCAATTAGAGTAGTAAGGCCAAGGTAGAGCAGCTCGGTGAAGGTGTGAGCTTCGGAATTATATGTATGGATGAAGCGAGCGCCATAAAGGCGGCGGAGAATGCTAGATAGCTGCTCCTGTAGAACACCTTGGAAGTAAGTATCCTTCTGGGTGGAGCGGATTATGTCTGGCGCGGCAGCAAAGGGGTAGTTGTAACTTGTCATAGAGGAAGTGGGCGGCCGAGCATCACGGACATGATCAGGGGAGGATGTTGTGACAGCCATTGTGACTGTCCTTCAAGGATACGCAGACTTGACGGCGATATTTTTATTAAGTCTTTGTCTAAAAAATAGCTGAGGACGATGATATTATTGAAGCCGAGGTTAAACTAAAGCTCCTGAGGCACTAGTCCTAATGAGTCTGACAGGCACGACAGGCTCGAGCAGGAAGATCGCGCCAACAGCTGAAAAAACACCCAGCTTTCCATAGCTGCGGAACCTACTCATTCCTAACTACAGTCATTCCTTGATCACTTTGCGCCTGTGAGCTACCTACTGCATTACTGAGGACTCCGCTTGGCATGCGTGCGGAATGGATGGGGACCCTGCGGTAGAGCCCGAGTTGGACACTGTCAGTCTGATCCTACCATTACCGTATAGGATCGCGGTAATCGTTGTACTTGGTATGTAGAGAACAGAGAGAGTTCATTGGCAAAATCGAGCCTAACCAGGCGTTAGGGATCTGGGCTTGGGGCCTCAACCTTCACTACCTTTCTCTCATCAATATTGTGCGCTTCGGTGCCCAAACGCTGTGTCATTGGTTCTAATCCCACCGCAGGATGTCCCTGCTCTCATCAAATATTCTAGGCCTCCAGCATCTTCTATTCCTTCTCATCATCAACGCATCTACAGACTCGCCGCTACCGTGACCTTACCCTTGATCATCTCCATCCTCTTCTTTTGGATTTTAACCCATGGCCAACCATCTTTGATTCTCGCCTGGGATATTCTTCCCCAGTCCTACCTATTTCTCCTTGCCGTATTCTTCGTCGTCCCTTTACAACGACTCTCACGCACAGGGCGATACTGGTTTCTCAAGACCTTGAAGCGAGTCAGTATTGGAGGGATTGCTGAAGCAAAGGATGGGAAATTTGGCGATATACTTCTGGCTGATGTGTTGACATCGTACTCTAAAGTACTCGGGGATCTTTTCGTATCTGCATGCATGTTCTTTACGATTGGGACTTCTTCAACCGATAAGCCAGACCGAAACTGCGGTGGTAAATACGTGGTTCCTCTGATCATTAGCATACCGAGCTTGATCCGATTGCGGCAATGTCTGATCGAATTCTCCAGGGTGAGAAGAGCACCGAGATCAGCATCAACTGGTTGGGGCGGGCAACACCTTGCCAACGCCCTAAAGTACTCAAGCGCTTTCCCTGTAATCATTCTAAGTGCGTTACAACGTGGCTATGATCCGAATAAGATCGGTATGAGTGAGGCAGGCCTCTTCCGCTTATGGTGTGTATCAAACCAGTGATCCACAGCCTGCAACAATGGCTCACTGGTGCTTAGGCTCTTCTTTGTCTTTTTCAACTCTTTCTACTCATTCTATTGGGACGTGGCCAAAGATTGGGACTTGACCTTATTCGCATCATCAACAGAACGAAACAACCCGGAGCATCCTTGGGGTCTGCGGCGGCACACACATTTTCATAGCAAGGAGATGTATTATGGCGCAATTCTCATAGATCTCATGTTACGGTGTACATGGAGTTTCAAGCTCTCTCCTCATCTGGACCACTTCAACGATCTTGAAGGCGGGATTTTTGTCATGGAGCTCCTTGAGGTGCTTCGGCGTTGGATGTGGATTTTCTTTCGGGTTGAGACTGAGTGGGGTCAGTGCCCACGCCGAAGCCAAGACGTTACAGACAGTGAAGCTGACAACCCCATAGTGCGTACTAATAGAGGACCGGCACGTGACGATATATTACTCGCCGATTACACTGACAGGATAGACGATGATTAGACCTTATGCTATGGAAATTAGGGCTTGTATTGAGGGAGCTACTCCACGCACACCCTCTTTTCTTACCCATACAACATCTCAGCCATACACCCCTCCTAGTCAAGTAATAGAAAACATGGGGAATCTTCACATGAAAATACCCGGGATTCTGGAACATTGACTACCCTGCTCCTACCATACTCCTACCACCGATGCTTCAGAAACCAAAAATTTATAACCGACGAAAGTGTTCACATCCCGCTGATAGTAGAGTACCACCAGCAACAAGATACTGTTCCACCGTCCCCGCCACCTCCTAAGCGGCAGCCGCGGCTAACCTGATCTCCTCCATTCCTCCAGCGCTCCTGCAATGAAACGATGCAGAACTCGAACCTTCGACCTCAGAAATGAAACGCCTATTTCCATTAATGATCAAGATACTGTGACTATAGAACTGATAGTCCATTATTTCGGAATGCGTTTTCTTTTTAAAATACACCCCCCCTTTTTCTTTCTTTCCCAGAAGTGAAGATATCCGAGAGCGCTGATGGGAACGGACAAAGTTTTTGAGATATGGAAATTCAAGGGGTAGCAGCGATGGTGCGACGGGTAGATAGATGTACTCAAAGGCTAGAGTGGAGAGGACGGTAGGGGGTGAGTGAGGGAGGGGGTTTGATAAAGGTGGGTTATCTGTCTTATAGCCTCAGTAGGATGGATGCACATGCGTTCCAGAAATTACTCACCACTGCTCCCACACGGGGCCGCTCCCACCCCGACCCCAATCCTCTTCCAAGCTCTCTGTAGCTCTATTGTTCACAGCACAGATCCCTGTTAATTATATACGTAGATGGAGATATCGAGGTGCGGGTAGGGGATGGGAAGGACTTGAGAGGGGAGGGGGAATGTTGTTTTGGGGTTTGGGAGGGGAGGGGGTTGCTTTCGGGTCTCGCGGGGCCGGGGGTAGGTTGTTGGGGGGGGGAGCAAAGGCGAAAGGGGAAGGGGATGTTCTGGTGTAAAAGATTTATATCCGGGAGCAGTTTGGCTAGAAGATTGAGAAGTGAAAGAGATAGTTGGAATAAAAGGACAATAGGTCGGAAATATCGAGCATCCATCTAACCCTCGGCACAACATATCCGTTTTTTCCTGTATGAGGCCTAGTAGCTATATCCTGATCTGTAGAATCCACAAACGACGACCTCCGCGGGATATCTTACAGAGAGTTGAGGTAATGGCGCCGCTGCTGTTTCTCGATTTCCCTTCACTCAACACCTGAGAGACTTATGATGGCACCTCGACGATCGATCGAAGCCGCGAGTGCTTTCACTCCGATCTCAGCGCACCTGGTACCTT